>Ga0209235_1001824_pt1 | contig 11740 bp, 11 predicted proteins | sample GraSoi013_1_20cm_4_FD_185817 | JGI IMG/M metagenome (GOLD analysis project Ga0209235, IMG submission 185817) | Grasslands soil microbial communities from the Angelo Coastal Reserve, California, USA - Sample 09_25_2013_1_20cm (SPAdes) (version 2) | ecosystem: Environmental > Terrestrial > Soil >...
GGCCGACCTCCATCGGGGTACTGGGTCGCCGCGGCCAGCGCAACTCGCTGACGGTGTTGAATGCGCTGTACAACCAGACGCAGTTCTGGGACGGTCGAGCGAAGACCCTCGAGGATCAGGCGGGGCTCCCGATCACGAATCCCGTGGAGATGGGGCAGCCGGACCTCGAGGCCGCCGTCGCGTCGCTCGCGGCCCTCCCCGAGTACCACCAGGCCTTTCAGGCGGTGTTCGGCCGCCCCCCGAACGCGCAGGACCTGGTGCGCGCGCTCGCGTCGTATGAACGCAGTTTGACGTCGTTCGATTCGCCATTCGACCGCTTCCTCGCCGGGGACAATGACTCGATCAGGACATCCAGCCACTCGGGCTCCAGGAAAGCGAGCTCGACGACCTGGTCGCATTCATGGCGTCGCTCACAAGCGACGTCTACCGGGAACAGGGAGCGCAAGAGCTCGCGCGCCAACGCGCCCTGTCCAGGACGAACCGTCCCCACCGCAACACGCAGCGCGCGTTCGGTCCCAGGCCGGCGACGTCGCAATAGCGGAGGCCCCCCCAGGGAGCGGGCGACGTGACTCGAGCTGGAGTCCGGCGCGCCGCGGTAGACGTTGCACAGCGATCCGACACCCCCCGCTGTTGAATCGATCAGAAGGCGCTCCTTTTCTGAAGGCGTCCTGACCGCTGGGCCATTGGTCCGGATCCTGCTTCGCTGATGCCGTGCAAATGAGGACAACGTCACCGGGCCGCTGTTTCAACTCCATCAGTGATCTGCGCGAAAACGCCGTGAGTGATCTCCGCCTCCTCAGCTATCTCGCGCCGGGTCTGCCCGAGGGCCTCTTCGACGCCGTAGCAACTCGAATCGCCGAGGCCACCGGTCGGGCGACGTCGCTCCGGTTCGTGACCCGGATCTCAGCGCCACCGCGCGGTGAGAGCGATCCGTTCAGCTTGGGCGAGGCCGACATCGGGTTTCTCTGCTCGCCGGGATACGTCTGGATGACCGAGTTCCAGCTTCCCGCCGTGCGGCTTCTTGCAGCCGCACCCGTCTTCGACGATCCGCGCACCGAGGGTCGGCCCGCCTACTTCTCGGACGTCATCGTCGCCCAGGGGAGCCCCGCGCTCCGGTTCGAGGACCTTCGCGGCGGGACCTGGGCCTTCAACGATCCCTGTTCGTGGAGCGGCTATCTCAATCTTTTGGGCCGGCTCCGCGACGTCGGTGGCGCCCCATTCTTTCGGGTGCTCCGCGAGTCCGGCTCGCATATCCAGTCGGTCCGGCTCGTCAGCGCTGGCGAGGTCGACGGCGCCGCGATCGATTCGAACGCGCTCGCGCTGCTCTTGCGCCGCGAACCGAGCCTTGCATCCCGCCTGCGGATCATCGAGTCGTGGGGTCCTCATCCAATCCAACCCATCGTGGCGAGCACTCGCTTGCCCTCGGCCCTCACAGACCGCATCGCGGCATCGCTGTGCTCGATGCATTTCGATGGACGCTCGGCAGAGCGCCTCCGCTCATTCGGCGTCGTTCGCTTCGCACCGGTCGCGGACGACGATTACGCGAGCGAGCGCGTTGCGCTCCGCACGCTGCAGGGCTCGGCGTGACAGTTCCCGCGGTTCATTGAATCGGAGACGATAATGATAGAAACCACCATCAATCATCCTTCACGCCCCACGGTTGCGCTGCTGGGTGCCGGCACCATGGGCTCCGGCATGGCGCAGCGCATGCTCGATCTGGGCTTCCCCGTCAATGTCTGGAACCGCACGCCTGGCCAAGTCATTGCGCTGACCAAGCACGGTGCGACTGCCCGCGCAAAACCGACCGAGGCCGTGGCCGCCGCGGAGATTGTCGTGACCATGCTCTCCAACGCGGACGCCGTCGCAGATGTCATGCTGGGCGGCGGCACGCTGGACGCGGTACGGGCCAACGCGACCTGGGCGCAGATGGGCACCATCGGCGTCGAAGCGACGGAGCGTCTTGCGGCCGAAGTCGCAAGACGCAGACCCGACGTCATGTTCGTGGACGCGCCGGTGTCGGGCAGCCGCGAACCGGCTCGCAACGGCCGGCTCCTGATCCTCGCTTCCGGTCCCGATCGAGCGCACGAATCCGTCGACGCTGTGTTCGCCGCTCTCGGCCAGCGCACGCTCTGGCTCGGGCCCGCAGGGACCGCCAGCCGATTGAAGCTGGTGCTCAACGCTTGGCTCGCTTTCGAGATCGAGGCCGCCGCTGAGGCCAGCGCGCTGGCAGAGCGGCTCGGTGTTCCGTACGCGGTCCTCGCGGATGCGGTCGTGGGCGGTCCACTGGCGTCTGCTACGGCTTTGGCGAAGCTGGCCAAGATGGAGAGAGGCGACTACTCCGCCGACTTCTCGCTGGAGTGGGCGCTGAAGGACCTTGATCTCGCCCTCGCCGCCTCTGGCGCCGAGACGACGCCGGTGGTCATGGCGATCGCGGAGCGCTGGCGCCGCCTCGTTGCGCAAGGCCACGGACATTTCGACATCAGCGCCGCACGACTCGGGCTGGTTGCCGGACCAAGGATCCGACAACAGGTGTCGGAGGATGGCACGGCACGAATGTAAGCCGCGCCGTAGAGCCGCCTTTGCGGTTGGCGCATCGCCTGCATGGGCCTCCTCGAGCAAGAAGCCCTCGACGGAGAATGCCCGATGAAGGTTCCCTCGCGATTGTTCCTGGGGCTCGCGCTGCTCTTCGCGCCGGTCTCGTCGCACGCGATCAGCATACCGCTGCCTACCACCGAGGCGACCCTCAACCTGGACCTGCTAGTGCAGCCTCAATTCGTCGTGAACGAAGCGAGTACGCCGGATGGTAGGGACCCGAGCTACGACGTGTTCCTCCGGCGAGCTCGCATCTCCCTCGGCGGCAACGTCGGCCAGAACTTCAGTTACTTCTTCCAGCTCGACAGCCCGAACTTCGGCAAGGCCAGCAACTTCACCGGACGCCTGCTCGTGCAGGACGCGTGGTTTGGTTGGGCGCCCACGGGGATCGTGGGCGGAACCGTCGTCTATCTCGAGGCGGGAATGCTGTACGTTCCGTTCTCGCGCCATATCCTCCTATCCCCCACGAACTTGATCACGACGGACCTGCAGACCGACGGGTTGCGCATCCCGAACAACCCCTTTCAGGCCTTTCGCAGCGTCGGCGTGCAGGTCAGGGGCTGGGCACTCGACAAGAGAGTCGGCTTCCGGGGGGGCGTCTTCGAGGGTTACGGCCCGATCGATCAAGCAGCAGGAACGTGCGCACCCGATGGCGCAGGCTGCATCACGCCCAGGCGGAATCCGGTCTTCGCCGGCTTCGTCAACTTCGATCTCATCGGCAGCGAGGAAGGGCAATGGCTCTACAGCGCGTACAAATGGGGAACATCCCCGATCCTCAGCGTGAACGGAGCTGCGACTTATCAGGGGCTCGCTCTCAAGAACGCCTACGGCAGCCTGGCAAACCTGAGAGTCTTTTCGGCGGGCTTGTATCTGGACTTCCCGAGCAGCGAGCAGTCCGAGCTGGTGGTCGAGGCGACCGGGTATCTGAACGGCAACGGCACCGGCAGCCCGAACAACGGCGCGGGCTTTTCGGCAGCGGCCGGTTACCGGTTCGGTTTCATCGCACCATACATTGCGTACGACTTCTTCGAGTCCTTCGGCTGCAGCGGGGGTGGCGGGACTGCGAGCGAGCTCGCCGCTTGCGAAGCCGGCGTCGACGGCGCCAACAGCCGGAACTTCAAGGCCGGGTTGAACCTGTTCTTCAACAAGAACTTGAACCACGTCAACATCGAGTTCGGGATCAACCACGGGCTGTCGGCGTACGGGCCGTCGAGCATCACCGCCCCTGCAGCGGGCTACGTGCCCGCGTCGCTCGATCCCCTCACCCCGGGGGGCCCGCGCCGGCCGTTCAGCAACTCGCTTGCCAACCCGAATTTCAAGTCGGTGCTCGTGCAGTGGACCATGTACCTGTAAGGGTCTTTGCTGCCAATCCGCCGAGGACTTTCGCGCCGAAGGAATGCTGTTCTGCAAGCTGCTGCTCAGCCCGATGCCGCACGCGCGCGTGAGGAAAATCGACGCCCGCAGAGCGCTCGCGATGCCCGGCGTCAAGGCGATCCTGACGGCGGACGACCTTCCCCCTCCCGCCGACAGCCTCACCGACCTCGGCACGGTGATCAAGGCGAACAAGAAGGGAGAGCGAGCGCTCACCATGGAGCCGCTCTACGCGGGCGAACCGATTTTCGCCGTCGCCGCCGTCGACGAGATCACGGCGGCGGAGGCGATCGAAGCCATCGACGTCGATCTGGAGCCTCTTCCATTCGTCATCGATCCGCTCGAAAGCCTGCGTCCCGGTGGGCCGAACCCGAGAACGGACGGCAACGTCTGGGTCCAACATCCGGCGCCGCCCGCCAAGCCCGGGGAGCCTGCACAGCCCACGCTGCCTCCCGACATCGGGGAGCTCAAGTGGACGCAGGCCGATTTCGCTGCGGCCGGCGAGGGACGACTGCCGATCGGCAAGGCCCAGATCGACTGGTCCTTCGGCGATCGCGACGCCGCTTTCAAGTCAGCCGCCCTGGTGCTCGACGAGACATTCCTGACACCGGATACGAGCCACCAACCTCTCGAGACCCGCACCACGATGGCTTACTGGCGGAACGGCAAGGTCTACATCCACACCGGCACCCAGAGCACCGCTCAAACGGTGCCCGTCATCGCGGGATGGGTCAACGTCGACCGCAAGAACGTCGTCTTCATCAGCGAGTATACCGGCGGCGGATTCGGCAGCAAGGTCACCGCTGGGATCTCCCTCGCCATTCCCGCCCTGCTCTCGAAGAAGGCGAACGCGCCGGTGATGATGCGCATCACCCGCGAGGAGGAGCATTTCATCGGGCGCGGCCGGCCCAGTTTCGTCGGCCGCATGAAGGTGGGCTTCTCCAAGGAAGGCCGGATCAGGGCGCTCGACATGTTCGTCATCTCCAACAACGGCCCTTACGAGCAGCAGGGAGACGTTCCGAATTCGAGCGACATCGTCTCGCTTCTCTACCAGCCCCAGGCCATGCGCTTCCGCGGCGTCACGGTGCTGACGAACACGCCGCCACGCAGCGCGCAGAGCTCGCCCGGTGGCCTGCAAGGGATCGCCATCATCGAGCCGATCATCGCAAAAGCCGCGCGGAAGCTCGGAATCGATCAAGTGGCCATCCACATCGCCTGGTTCCTGATCTGGGTTGTGGCGATCGCGGGGCTGTGCTTCCTCGTCTTCCATGCCGTCTACGTTCGCTATTTCGCAAAAGCCAGGTCGTTCGCGCCCGGCGCTTCGCCCGAAGAGGCCCTGCGTCTTCCCGAACGCATTCCCCGGTACTCGCTGGTGGCGCGCCTGTTCCATTGGGTCATGGCAGCGTCCATGTTCACGCTCCTCATCACCGCGTTCCTTCCGAAGGTCGGGCCGCAGTTCGACTGGGTGACCTGGCACTGGATCGCTGGCTCGGTATTGACGGTTTCCGTCGTCTTCCACATCGTGCACGCTTCCTTCTGGCTCGATTTCTGGTCCATCTGGCCCGACAAGATCGATCTGCAGGATGCCTGGAGAAGGACCCTGCGCGCATTCGCACGACCTGCCCCGCCGCCGCGCAAGTTTGCCAAGTACCCGCTGGAGAACAAGCTCTACCACCTCGCCATCATCGCGACCGGCCTGTCGGCGATCGTCACCGGAGTCTTCATGCTCCGTCGCGTGGAGACGATCTTCTTCACCCGGAACCCGTATCTCTTCAGCGACATGACCTGGGGATTCATGTACGTCCTGCATGGGTTGGCAGGAGTCGGACTGATCGGCCTGGTGACCATCCACGTCTACTTCGCCGTTCGTCCCGAAAAGCTTCCGATCACGAAGTCGATGATCTCGGGTTCGATGAGCCGTGAGTTTTTCCTGAAGGATCACGATCCACGGCGATGGATCGTCCGGACCTCGACTTCGAGGTCCATGAAGGGGGAAGCCTGAGAATGCTGGCTGCAATCGCGGAACGATGCAATGCCGTCGAAGAGTGCTACGAGTTCATGCTTGCCTACGCGGCGCAGGGACTTCCGACCGACCACGGCAGCGAGTCCGGCCGGCGCATTCGAGAATTCCTCGGCCGCGCCGTCGATGCGGTCACCGCGCTGATCGAGAGCTGCACGATCGCGGCGGAACGCGAAGAGGGCGAGCCGGCCGCACCGCACCAACCGTTCATGGCGGTGCTCGACCGGGACGCGCGCCATTCGCTCGCCGCGCTCGAACTGGTCCTCGCCCAGCCGTCGATCAGCTCCCAACTGGTCGACAACCTGAATGCCTCGATCCATCTGCGCGCGCTGCTCACGGACCTGTTCCTTCTTGGCGAGATCGCAGGAGCGCGACGCACGCCGTCGATGCCGGTCGTCGCGACCTCGGGTTGAAGCTTCCGCAAGAGGTCTTGCGCAAGGTGGCGGACGCAGCTCGAGCGGCGGCGCAAGGCGGGAGCGCCACGATCGATGCCAAGCGAGCGGCCGCGCCCGCGGGTCCGTGGACGGATGCCGAGCTGTTCGGCGAGGCAGCGCGGCGGGCGGCGACCGCGGATCCGTTTGCGCTCTGCACGGTGATCGCCACCGCGCGTTCCGTGCCGCGAGATGCGGGCGCCAAGATGTTGGTCGCGCCGGACGGGTCGATTTGCGGAACGGTCGGAGGCGGGCCGCTCGAGGCGAGTGTGATCTTCGAGGCGGTCCAGCTCCTGCGGGGCGGCGGAGCCGCTGGCATCCGGCGCTTCGCCTTGATTGCGGCCGGCGACGGCGCCGATCCGCTGCCTGTGACCTCGACGGCGAGGGAGGACCTGGGCATGAAGTGCGGCGGCGAGGTGTCGATCTTCGTTGACGTGGTGCGGCCGGCTGCGCGGCTCGTCGTCTACGGTGCCGGGCACGTCGGGGAGCGGGTTGCCAACCTCGCCGCCGACGCCGGGCTGACGACGGTGGTGATCGACGACCGGCCTGCCTTCGCGCAGCCCGAGCGTTTTCCGCGTGCCGCGGAAGTGCGCTGCACCGATCTGGACAAGGACCCGCTCGGCGGGCTCCGGCCCGGACCGGAGGACTTCGTGGTCATCCTCACCCGCTGCCACGCCTTGGACGAAGGCGTGTTGGAGGCCGCCCTGCAAACTCCAGCGCGCTACGTCGGCCTGATCGGAAGCCGGCGGAAGGTCGCGGTCATCCTGCGCTCCATCTCTCGCCGGCTGGGCCGCGATCCGCGTGGAGATCCGCGATTGCACGCGCCCATCGGCCTCAAGCTCGGCGACAAGTCGCCGGGCGAGATCGCCATCTCGATCCTGGCCGAGGTGCTCCTGGTCAAGAACGAGGGCGAGCTGGCGCACAATCGGCTCGCGTCAAGCGGCTCAGCCATTCATACGAACGTATGACGATACGACCAGACTGAGCTACGCACAGAAGCGAGTCACCCGCTCTCAGGCGGCGTCCACATGCAGCTTGCGCGCTGCCTCGAAGCGGCGCGCCACGTCGGGCCAGTTGAATACGTTCCAGCACGCGCCGAAGAAGTCCGCTTTTCGGTTCTGGTACTGCAGGTAGTAGGCGTGCTCCCAGGCGTCGAGCACGAGCAGCGGCACTCCGCCCTGATTCAGGTTCGACTGGTGGTCATAGATCTGCGTGATCAGAAGCCTTGACGAAAGTGGCTCCCAGACCAGTGCGGCCCAGCCAGATCCCATGGTCGAGGCGGCTACCTCGTTGAACTGCCGCTTGAAGGCCGGTAACCCGCCGAAGTCTCTTTCGAGGGTGGCCTTCAGCTCTCCAGCGGGCTCTCCGCCGCCCCGCGGCGAGAGGTTGCGCCAGAAGATCGAGTGCAGGATGTGGCCGGAGAGGTGGAACGCCAGCGCGCGCTCCAGCGCCGGAATGCGGTCGAACTGCTCCGTGGTCCGCGCCTCGTCCAGGCGCTCGAGGGTGGCGTTGGCGCCTTTTACGTAGCCCGCGTGATGCTTCCCATGGTGCAGTTCCATGATCTTCCCGGAGACGTGCGGCTCGAGGGCGCCAAAATCGTACGGCAGATCGGGGAGCTTGTACTGGTTCATCGCCTTCTCCTTGCGAGCAGTGTCGCTCCTCTCGTGCAGCACGAGATGCTTGTAGGGCGTCCTATCAAGATCCCTGCCAATTGGTCGCACGCGCTCCCTTCTTCGTCTGGACCGAGCTTCGCGACCAGTCAGGCCATCCCTCCGCCTTGGAGGAGACCCTGGCGGTGTACGTTTCGCAAACACTGTTGTCGAGCAGCTGTACATCCCTTGCATTCGATGTGCGGCTGCATTTCAGTCTCGTGTCGGGGCAGATCGATCGGGGCGCTCCGGAGTCCTCATGGGCAAGACGCCATGAGGGTTGCTACGCCGCGTTGACACGACTTTGCGCGGCCACGTCCACGATCGCGCCGCGGGTGATCGCCGGCAGGATCCGGCCCGTTCGTCGGATCCGCCCGCCTAGGCTCCACCGCCGCTCGCCGTGACCACTGCCACGGCTTCGCAAGGGGACATCGGCGTGCACCTCGACGCCCTGGCTGGTGATCACCCAGCTTGGCGCGTCGATCGGAACAGCGTAGATGAGCACGATGCTGCCCGGCAGCTCGAGCAGAACCTCACCTTCATCGCCAGCCACGCGGACGCGCATGGATCGCTCGCCGCCGGCAGAGGACGCTCGTCGAGTTGTTCGCTGCCGGCGAAGGGTCAAGCGCAGCCGTTGCGGCAAAGGAGGTCGTCGGACGTGAGCGATATCGCCCGGACTCGCACCGTGACGTGGCAAGATCCTGCTGCCCTCGGCAAGGCGGCGTTCTCGATGCCAGGCGCCGCCTTTCTGCGCGCCATCGCGGAGCGTCGGCTCCCTCCCCCTCCCATCGCAAAGCTGATGGGCTTCGACATCGAGGAGGTCGGCGAAGGCCGCGCGATCTTCGTGGTCGAGCCGCAGGAGTACCACTACAACCCCATCGGTGTGGTCCATGGAGGACTTGCGGCCACGCTGCTCGACTCGGCGATGGGATGTGCCGTCCATTCGCTCTTGCCCGAAGGGCGGGCGTACACCACTCTGGAGCTCAAGGTGAACTTCGTCCGCGCGCTGAAGCACGACACGGGGCGCGTGCGCGCGATCGGCAAGGTCATTCACTTGGGAGGCAAGGTCGCCACGGCGGAGGGGACGATCATCGACGGCGCGGGCAAGCTCTACGCGCTCGGCTCGACGACATGCCTCTTGAGCGACGGATCCCGCTGATCACCGGATCCGCGTCGCCAGCGGTCCGCGTATCAACTCGTCAGGTCCTCGCCTTCCATGCTCGGAACTTTCCCGCGTCGCCGCCGAGTTTTGGGCCCGACCGAGGTATACATGTTCGCCTCGCCTACCACGTGGAACACCGCGCGGCTGACGCTCCGACGTCCGACGCCGGAGGATGCCCAGGCCATCTTCACTGCCTACGCCAGCGACCCTGAAGCCACTCGCTACATGAGCTGGCTCGTTCACCGCAGCATCGAGGACACGCGCGGCTTCATCTCCTTTGCCAATCAGGAGTGGAATGAGTGCGGCGTCGGGGCCTACCTGATTCAGCTAGACAGCGCGGTGATCGGCTCGACCGGCCTTCATCTGGCCGCGCCGCACCGCGCGGTGATCGGCTACATCCTGTCGCGCCAGTTGTGGGGCCATGGCTATGCTACCGAAGCCTGTACCGCGATGGTCGAGCTCGGACGGTCGCTCCGGCTCGAGAGGGTGGAAGCCCAGTGCCACGCGGACCATGTGGAGTCCGCTCGTGTTCTGGAGAAGTCGGGGATGATCTTCGAGGGCGTGCTCCGCAAGCACAGCCTGTTTCCCAATTTATCTCCGTTGCCTCAAGACGTCCGCAGCTACGCTTGGACGTCCTGAGGAGCCCGCTCCCGATGCTATACGCGCCACCCATGCTCCTCCCGATCTCGATCGCCCTGATGGTGGCCGCCGTGCCCGAGAAGTCTCCGCTGCCCGACGCCCTGGCGCTGAAGAAGATGACCGCCAGGCTCGCGCCGGTGGATCTCGAAGTCGACATCTCCAAGCTGCCCCAGCCCGAGCGCGCCGCGCTGGCCAAGATGGTGGAGGCAGCGCAGATCATGGACCCGCTCTTTCTGCGCCAGAGCTGGTCGGGCAACGAGACGCTCTTCTTCACGCTCGCGCAGGACAAGTCGCCCCTCGGCCAGGAGCGGCTGCATGCGTTCTTCCAGAACAAGGGCCCGTGGGACCGCATCGACCTGAACCGGCCGTTCATCCCTGGTGTTCCCGAGGAAAAGCCGCCCTCGGGCAACTTCTACCCCGCGGGCGCGACCAAGGCCGACGTGGAGAAGTGGATGAAGTCGCTGCCCGAGGCGCGGCGGCAGCAGGCGGCCGGGTTCTTCACCACCATCCGCCGCGACGCGGCGGGCAAGTTTCACATCGTCCCGTACTCGGTGGAGTACCAGGGCGAGCTGGCGCGCGCGGCGTCGCTCCTGCGCGAGGCGGCGCAGCTCGCCGACGAGCCGACGCTGCGCGACTTCTTGAGCAAGCGCGCCGACGCGTTCCTCTCGAACGACTACTACGCCAGCGACGTCGCCTGGATGAAGCTCGACGCATCGATCGAGCCGACCATCGGTCCCTACGAGGTCTACGAGGACGAGTGGTTCAACGCCAAGGCGGGCTTCGAGGCGTTCATCGCCGTGCGCGATGACGCCGAGACGGCGAAGTTGGCCAGGTTCTCCTCGGAGCTGCAAGAGATCGAGAACAACCTCCCGATCGATCCGAAGTTCCGCAACCCCAAGCTGGGAGCGCTGGCGCCGATCCGAGTGGTGAACTCGCTGTTCTCCAGCGGCGACGGCAACCGCGGCGTGCAGACCGCCGCGTACAATCTCCCGAACGACGAGAAGATCGTCAAGGAGATGGGCAGCAAGCGCACCATGCTGAAGAACGTGCAGGAGCTGAAGTTCCAAAAGGTCCTGCAGCCGATTGCCAGCGTCGCGCTGGCGCCCGCTGATCAGAAGAACGTCTCCTTCGACGCTTTCTTCACCCACATCTTGATGCACGAGCTGATGCACGGCCTGGGGCCGCACGAGGTGGCCGCGGGCGGCAAGAAAGTCACCGTGCGCGAGAAACTCCAAGACACGTACAGCGCCCTGGAAGAGGCCAAGGCCGACATCAGCGGGCTGTTCGCCATGCAGCGGCTGATCGACAAGGGCGTGCTCGACAAGTCGTTCGAGCAGGCGATGTACACCACGTTCCTGGCCAGCAGTTTCCGCTCGATTCGCTTCGGCCTCACGGAGGCGCACGGCAAGGGCGTGGCGCTGCAGATCAACTGGCTGCTCGACAAGGGCGCCTACAAAGTCGCGCCGGACGGGACGTTCAGCGTCGATGCCGCCAAGGTCAAAGAGGGAGTCGCCAGCCTGACTACCGAGATCATGACCATCCAGGCCACCGGCGATAAGGCCAAGGCCGCCAACCTGATCGCGAAGATGGCGATCGCCCGCCCCGAGGTGAAGCGGATGCTCGACAAGCTCTCCGACGTGCCGGTGGACATCGAGCCGCACTTCGTCACCGCGGAAAAGTTGCTCGCCGAGGCCCGTGGCGGTCAGAGCGGCGCAGCGAGGTAGGAGTCGAGCACTCAGCTGTTCTATAGGTAGCGGCGCACGCGGGACTTGTACTGCGAGTAGGTTTCGCCGAACTGCTCCTGCAAATATCGCTCCTCGGGCAACACGGCGGTGAAGTGCACGACGACGAGCGCGGCGAGCGCGAGGAGCATTAC
>Ga0209235_1001825_pt1 | contig 11739 bp, 9 predicted proteins | sample GraSoi013_1_20cm_4_FD_185817 | JGI IMG/M metagenome (GOLD analysis project Ga0209235, IMG submission 185817) | Grasslands soil microbial communities from the Angelo Coastal Reserve, California, USA - Sample 09_25_2013_1_20cm (SPAdes) (version 2) | ecosystem: Environmental > Terrestrial > Soil >...
CGGATAGCTGCACCGAGGCGGTCAATGCCCTGCGACCGCGATGTGACGGGTTGGTAAACACCGCCGGCGCCACGCGGCGCGCCGGCCAGGGTGACGGAGCGTCAGATGGAATACAGGCCACGAATGAACTGTATCGGGCGAAAGTTCCGGGGAACTTGCCGACCATCCAGACCATTGCTTCATTTATGAACGATTATCAGAGCCTGGGGAGGACCGCCGCATGACGCCACCGTTGACACACGACCCTGCGAACGCCCCGCCGGACGAGGGGCCGGCGGTGTCGGGCCTCACGGCGACGCAGGCGCACGAGCTCGTGGCGGCCGGTCGGGGTGTGTTGGTCGACACCCGCGACGGGCGGCTGTTCGACAACGCGCACGCCACGGGTGCGCTCTCGGTGCCGCTCGCGACGATCGAAGCCGCCGACGGGCATGTGCCGGAGGGCTCGCTGCCGCCCGATCGCACGCTCATCTTGTACTGCGCGTGAGTGGATGAGCGCACAAGCGCCCGGGCGGCGCGACTGCTGATCGCGGCGGGATATGAGGAGCGCAAGGTCGCCGTGCTGCTGGGCGGCATTCGCGCCTGGCATCAGGCGGGGTACCCGCTCCAGAAGTGGACCGATGGCGCATGAGGCGCGCCGTCGCGGTATGACCGTCGCCGCGATACTTTGCCCTCTATGCTCGACGTCCTAGGAGCCCTGCGCGAGGGCCTTGCTCCCCATTACACCGTCGAACGGGAGATCGGGGCCGGGGGCATGGCGCGCGTGTTCCTCGCCGCCGAACGCCATCCGCCACGCAAGGTGGCGGTGAAGGTGATGAACCCCGAGGTCGCGGGCTCCGAGTTTCGCGAGCGCTTCATCCGGGAAGTCGAGCTCACGTCCCGGCTCAGCCACCCGCACATCGTGCCGATTCTCGCCGCGGACGAATGCCTCTTCGTGCCGGATGGGCCCGACGGGCTGTGCTACTACGTGATGCCGTACATCGAGGGCGAGTCCTTGCGGGCCCGCCTGGAGCGGGAGCAGCGCCTGCCACTCGAGGAGGCGTTGCGCATCGCCCTCGAGGTCGGCGATGCGCTGTCCTACGCACACGCGCACGGCATCATCCATCGCGACATCAAGCCCGAAAACATCCTCTTGTCCGGAGATCACGCCTGGGTGGCCGACTTCGGTATCGCGCGCGCGATCAGCGCCGCGGGCGGCCACACGCTCACCGGGGGCCACCCCGTAGGGTCGCTGGCTTATATGAGCCCCGAGCAGCTGATGGGGAGCCGCGCTATCGATGCGCGCACCGATGTGTACAGCCTGGGGGGCGTGCTGTATGAGATGCTAGTGGGCGAGCCGCCATTCCTGGGACTCGCCGGCGGAACGCCGCGCGGCGGCACGGCCCTCGACACGGTGCTGCGTGCCCAACGCGTAAGCCACCGGAGCGAGCGGGCCGTCAAGGAGACCGTCGCCCGCGCGCTGGCGGCAGAGCCCGACGACCGTTTCGCGTCCGTGAACGAGTTCGCAGCCCGCCTCCGGGAAGCGGCGGGCCGGCGGCTGGTCCCGCGCCTGCGGCTGCCGCAGGTGCCCTGGAAGCCGGTGCTGCTCGGTGGCGCAACGGTCGCCGTCCTCGTAACGGCCTTCGCGGTGTTGCCCGGCCGGCGCGCTCCGGCGCTCGACCCGAGGCGCGTCGTCGTCGCGGGGTTCGAAGACCTCTCGGGGGATCCGACCCTCGCCCCACTCGGCCACATCGCCGCCGATGAGCTAACGCAGGCACTGGCCCGCCGCGGCGGGCTGGAGGTCGTGCCGGGCGCCGCCCCCGGCCATGTCGACGCTGCGGACATTCGAGCCCTCGCCGCCCAGACCGGCGCGGGGACCGTGATCTCGGGATCGTACTACCGGGATGGGGACTCGGTCCGCTTCCACGTCCAGATCATCGACGCGGCGCAGGGCACGGTGCGGCGTGGCGTGGAGCCAATCGGCGCGCCGCGGCGCGCGCCGACCCAGGCAGCCGAGGCGCTACGCCACCGCATCACCGCGCTGTTCGATACGCTGTTTCCCCCCACCAACCGGTGAAACCGGTGGGGCTCGGGTCACAGGGTGAACCCGACCCCCACGCCGACGGACGAAACGTGGTCGCGGTAGAATTCACCGTACGGCGCCGGCCCGGTGTAGGCCTTGAGCAAGACGCTCCAGCGCCAGCCGGATTCCGGGGCGGCCGACGGATCGCCCAGCTCGAGACCGGTCACCATGCTCCACCCCAGCTGCCACCCGCGGTCTTGGGTCGACTTGACGTCCAGCCCCGCCACGAGGCGGCCGGTGGTCACCCGACCGAGGCGCAGCCACGAGCGGGGCTGACGGAATTCTACGCCGCCGTGCAGCACGCCAGGCTTCAGATCGGTCGGGGAGTGCGCGAAGACATAATCTCCACCACCATACACCCGCCATCGGGACGTCTCGCTCGCGACGAGCAGCTCCACGGCTTGGAACGTCAAGTCGATCCGCCGGGCGTTGGCGTGGACCATGTATTCGTCGCCGAGGTGCGAGCTCTGGTGAAACAGGCGCAGCCGCGTGGCCAGGGAGCCGTGGCGGTATGTGAGCGGCAGCCCGACGAGATAGTCGGTGTTCAGCAGGTCGGTCGTCGAGGATTGCATGTTGAACTCGGAAAACACGCCGGCAGCGATCGCGAGCTGCCAGTCCCGCCCTCGCACGAGGCCGATGGTCTGCCCCAATCCAACGCTCCCGAGCCGCGACGCCAGACGAGGGGACCGGGCCCAGAGATAGCTGGCGAAGAATTGCGGCTCCTGGGGATCCGCGAGGAGCGGCGCGAACACGACTGTCTCGGTCCGCGTCCCTTCCATCGGCGCCTGGGCGCCGATTCCGCGGTAACTGACGAGCGCCGCCACGAGCAGCGCGCCGACGAGTTTCGTCTCCATGTGATGGTTCAGTAATGAACTATGCCGCGCGCGAGTTCCCGCTCCGTCGGGCGCGCCAGGGGGGACGAGCCGCCGACCACCGATCGCGTGCGGTGACGGCGTGGCTCGGGGCCCGGGCAGCATGAGGTAACACAAAGTATTGCAACAGGTTGCCGTGGATGCACCGGGCGCAAAGGCTGCTCTCTTGTGACACGGCACACCGTGGTGAATCCTGTGGGGCCGCATACTGCTCGATGCGGGCGCCCATGACCTTACGCATCCTGCTGCTCGAGGACGTGCCGGCAGACGCCGCGCTGGTGGAACGCCACCTGACCAAGTCGGGATTGGTGTTCGTCAGCGAGCGGGTCGACACGCGCGCCCGCTTCGAGGAAGCGCTGCGGGACTTCGGGCCGGACATCATCCTGTCCGATCACGGTCTCCCCGGGTTCGACGGGGCCGCGGCGCTCCAGCTCGTCAAGGAGCGATTCCCCGCCCTTCCCGTCATTCTGGTCACGGGCTCGCTCAACGAGGAAAAAGCGGTCGCGTTCATGAAGGCGGGCGCCGCGGATTACATCCTGAAGGACCATCTCACGCGACTGCCCGAGGCGATCCGCCGGGCGCTGCTCGAGCAGCGCCTGCGCGTGGAGCGCGAGCAGGCCGTCGCCGCGCTGCGGGAGTCGGAGGCCCAGTACCGCTCGCTGTTCGAGAGCACGCCGTATCCCATGTGGGTCTTCGATCTGGAGACGCACCGCGTGCTGGCGGTGAACGGTGCCGCGATCACGCACTATGGTTACTCGCGCGAGGAATTCCTTGCCCTGCGGATCGAGGATCTGCGGCCGGCCGAGGATATCCCGGCGCTCCATCGACACCTCGCGACCATGCCCGCCGACTACCACGCGGCCGGCACCTGGCGGCACCGCAAGAAGGACGGGACGCTCATCGAGGTGGAGACCAGCGGTCACGGCATCACCTTCGCTGGCCGGCGGGCGGAGCAGGTCGTGATCAACGACGTCACGGAGCGGAAGCGCCTCGAGGAGCAGTTCCGCCAGGCGCAGAAGATGGAGGCGGTGGGTCGTCTCGCCGCCGGCGTGGCGCATGACTTCAACAATCTCTTGACCGCGATCCTCGGCACGACCGACCTGATGCTCGAGGACCTGGCGACGGACGATCCGGATCGCGAAGGGCTCCTCGACATCCGGAGCGCCTCGGAGCGGGCGGCCGTGCTGACGCGGCAGCTGCTCACGTTCAGCCGCCAGCAGGTGGTATCGCCACAAGTGTTGCGGTTGAACGACCTCGTCCTCGAGCTCGAAAAGCTGCTGCGCCGCCTCCTGGGCGAGGACGTGGCGATCCGGGTCGCGGTGGCGCCCGACTGCGGCGGGGTGAAGGCCGACCCGGGTCAGCTCGAGCAGGTCATCGTGAATCTCGCGGTGAACGCGCGCGACGCGATGCCGAACGGGGGACGCCTCACGCTCGAGACGAAGAACGTCGATCTCGACGCCGACTACCCCACCGATCGCGTCACCATTCCCGCGGGGCGCTACGTCATGCTGGCCGTCACCGACACCGGGACCGGGATGGATGCGCCAACGAAGGCCCGGATCTTCGAGCCGTTCTTCACGACCAAGCCCGTCGGCAAGGGGACCGGGCTCGGGCTCGCGACGGTGTACGGCGCGGTGCAGCAGAGCGGCGGATTCATCTGGCTGTACAGCGAGGTGGGGCAAGGCACGAGCTTCAAGATCTATCTGCCGCGCGTGGACGCCGGGGAGGCGCAGGCTGCGGCTGAGGAAGCGGCGGTGGTGCTCGACGGCTCCGAGACGGTGCTCGTCGCCGAGGACGAAGACGCGGTGCGCCAAATCATTGAAGAAGCGCTGCAAGCCCGCGGGTACCGGGTGATGGTCGCCCGGGACGGGAACGAGGCCCTCGCCCTCGCCGGCCGCCACACCGGTCAGATCGACCTGCTCGTGACCGACGTGGTGATGCCGGACATGAACGGCCGGGAGCTGTCACAGCGCCTGACGCAGGTGCGTCCCACGATCAAGACGCTGTATCTGTCCGGCTATACCGACGACGCGATCTTGCATCACGGTGTACTGCAGGAGGGCGTCGCCTTCCTGCAAAAGCCGTTTTCGCTCGGAGTGCTGGCACGCAAGATCCGCGACGTCATCGAGGCCCGCCTCTGACAGAACTGCCCCTCGTCGCCCGCGCGCGGGGGCACGGTGACCGGCCGGCGATCATCGCCGGAGACGGCACCTTCAGGTATCGCGATCTGCTCGACGCCTCGGCGCGCGTCGCCGACTGCCTGCTCGCCGGGCGCGACGACCTCGCGGAGGCCCGGGTCGCCTTTCTCGTCCCTCCGGGCTTTCATCACGTAGCGGTCCAGTGGGGGATCTGGCGGGCCGGCGGCATCGCCGTCCCACTCGCCGTCTCCCACCCTCCCGCCGAGCTCGAGTACGTGATCCGCGACGCCGATGCCGAGACCGTCGCCATGCACCCCGATTTCGCCGGGGTCATGCGGGCGGTGCACCTCCCCCCGGCGGTGCGCACGATAACGACCGATGAAGCGGTTGGTACTGCTCCCCGCTCCCGGCTCCCTGGTGTGGCGGCGGGGAGGAGGGCCATGATGGTCTACACCAGCGGGACGACGGGCAAGCCCAAGGGCGTGGTGACGACGCATGCGAACATCGCCGCGCAGGTGACGAGCCTCGTCACCGCGTGGGAATGGCGGGCGGACGACTGGATCCTGCTCGTGCTGCCGCTGCACCATGTGCACGGTATCGTCAACGTCCTCACGTGCGCGCTGTGGGCCGGCGCGCGCTGCGAAATGCCAGCGAAGTTCGACGCGGAACAGGTGTGGGCCCGGATCGCCGCCGGCGATCTCACCCTCTTCATGGCGGTGCCGACCATCTACGGGAAGCTGATCACGGCCTGGGAGGCGGCCGCGCCGGAGCGCCGCCGCGCCTGGTCGGCGGGCTGTGCCCCGCCCCGGATGCGGCTCATGGTCTCGGGCTCCGCCGCGCTGCCGGTGCAGCAGCTTGAGCGGTGGCGCGGGATCAGCGGCCACGTCCTGCTCGAGCGCTACGGCATGACCGAGATCGGCATGGCGCTCGCCAACCCGCTGCATGGGACGCGGCGGCCGGGATTTGTGGGCACGCCGCTGCCCGGCGTGGAGACGCGGCTGGTAGACGACGCTGGCCGACCCGTGCCTCCAGGCAAGACTGGCGAGATCGAGGTGCGTGGGGCGGCGGTATTTCTCGAATACTGGCGGCAGCCGGAGGCGACGGCCGCGGCGTTCCGAGACGGCTGGTTCCGCACCGGCGACGTCGCCGTCATCGAAGATGGCGCGTACCGGATGCTCGGCCGCTTGAGCGTGGACATCATCAAGACCGGCGGTTACAAGGTGTCGGCGCTCGAGGTGGAGGAGGTGCTGCGGACGCATCCGGCGATCGCGGAGTGCGCCGTGGTGGGCGTGGAGGATCCCGAGTGGGGCGAGCGGATCTGCGCGGCGGTCGAGCGGCGCGGTGAGGCGGAGCTGACCCTCGCCGCACTGCAGGCCTGGGCCAAGGAGCGGCTCGCGCCCTACAAGATTCCGCGCGCGCTCCGCTCGGTGCCCACCCTGCCGCGGAACGCCATGGGAAAGGTCACGAAGCCCGAGGTCGCGAAGCTCTTCAGCCCTTGAGTGTCAAGGAGCTGTCAAGGTTCGGCGGATCCTCTTGTGGCCTCCCCGGTGGCCCGGCATGTTCGGCCTCCTCAGGGAACGTTCCGACCCCCGGTCGCCCGCCGCCAGCGTTCACCTACACTCCCCACATCGGAGGCGACGATGACGTCTGTCCGTCACGCGTCCGTGCCTGCGGCACTGGTGCTGGTGCTTTGCAGCTCCTACGCCGGCGCCGCGGCGCAAGACTCGCGGTCCGCGCTCGATCCCGTCACCAGTGCGGTGATCCAGCACCCGATCACCACGTCCTCGGCGGCGGCCCGAGCCCACTTCCTCGAGGGTCTGCGGGAGTTCGATCTCGGCCGGTTCATCGACGCGAACGTCCACTTCAAGGCGGCGGTCGCCGCGGACCCGGACTTCGCGTTCGCCTACCTGAACGTCGCGAACACCGCCAACTCGCTCGCCGACTTCAAGACCAACCTGGCGCTCGCGGAGCAGCACGCTGCCGGCGCGTCCGACGCCGAGCGGCTCCAGATCCAGATGGCCCGAAGAGGGTTCGACAACGACCTGGCGGGTCAACTGGCGCTGGGGCAGCAACTGGTGCAGCAATACCCCAAGAGCCCGCGTGCCTGGCTCGCTCTTGCCGGAGCCCAGATTGGCTTGAACAAGAACGAGGACGCGCGTGCCTCGATCGCGAAGGCCCTGGAGCTCTCGCCCAAGCTGTACGTGGCGCACGCCACCATCGGGAACGACTACATCTTCGGTGAGCCGCACGACTTTACGAAGGCGCTCGCGCACATGCAGGAGGCCGAGGCGCTGGCGCCCGATGAGTCCAATGCGCACCTGCTCGTCGGCGATGCCTATCGGGCGCAGCGCAACCTCGAGAAAGCACGCGACGAATACCTGCGGGGCCACGAGCTCGAACCCCGCAGTGCCGTGCTGCTCGTGAAGGCGGGACACGCGAACACGTTCCTGGGCGATTACACGGCGGCACGCGCCGACTATGATTCCGCCATGGCCGTGGGCCGGGCGAACGAGAAGGCCGCCTACGCGCCGTTCCGCGCCTACGTGAGCGTGTACGGCGGCGATCCCGCGGCGGCAATCGACGAGCTCAATCGGCTGGTCGCGTCCGTGGACGGCTTGGGGGTCCCCGATCCCAAGGCCAACAAGGTTGCCGCGCTCACGAACGTCGTCGTCATCGCGACTCACACTCGTAACCGCGCGGCCGCGGAGCAGGCGTTGAAGCAGCTCGAACCGTTACTGATCCAGCAAGCGGACGAGGCGGGGAACCCAGCATTCAAGCGGGGGCAACAGGCACAGATCGCGTACCTCGAAGGGTGGACCGCGGCGCGCCGCGGGGACTATGCGTCGGCCCAGAAGCAGGCCGATCGCATCACCCAGCTCCTCGCCCCCGACGCGAACCCGCGCAAGCTCGAGCCGATGCACCAGCTGGAGGGCTTCATCGCGCTCTATCAGGGCAAGTACAATGAAGCGGCCGCACACCTGCGGCAGGGCAATCTGTTGGACCCGTACATCAAGTATCAGTTCGCCGTCGCGACGGAAGGCGCCGGCGACGCCACGGGGGCGAAGAAGCTGTTCCGAGAGGTCGCGGACTACAACTTCAACGTCGTGGGCTTCGCGCTGGTGCGAAAGGACGCGCTCCAGAAAGCCAACGGCACGCTTTAGCTGAGCGGCGGACGGCCGATGGGGTGAGGAGCCGCCCTCTTGCGGGGGCGTGGACGCCGGATCATGTTCACCGCCGTCCGTGCGGACGCTCCCGACCGCTGGTCGCCTGCCGCCCGCCTCCACCGCTGCAAGCCCGCCAAGGAGGCGACGATGATCGCGAACCATTATCGCGTGGTCCTACCCGCAGCAGTTGTTGCCGCGTTACTGACCGGATGCACGCGACAATCCGCGAAAGGCGCCGACGCCCGGGCTCCCCTTGACGCGGTCACGAGCGCCGTCATCAAGCTGCCGATCACGACCTCCTCCCCGCAGGCGCGCCATCACTTTCTGCTGGGCCAGCGAGAAATGGACCTCGGGCGCTTCATCGAGGCGAACGCGCATTTCAAGGAGGCGGTCGCCCAAGACTCGGGCTTCGCGCTCGCTTACCTCGACGTCGCCAACACCGGGAACTCGCTCGACGAGTTCAAGAACAACCTCGCCCTCGCCGAGCGGCACGCTGCAGGTGCTTCGGACGCCGAGCGACTGCTCATCCAGGCGGCGCGGAAGGGATTCGACAACGATGTCGAAGGGCAACTCAAGCTCGCGAAGGAGCTCACGGAGAAGTACTCCGACAGCCCACGGGCGTGGCTCGCCGTGGCCGATATCCAGTCCAACATGAATCGGAACGCGGACGCGCGGGCCTCGATGCAGAAGGCGGTGGGACTCGCGCCTCGCTTATACGTAGCGCACACGGCGCTCGGTAACTCGTATCTGTTCGGCGAGCCGCGCGATTTCGCCGTAGCGCTCGAGCACATGCAGCAGGCGGAGGCGCTGGCGCCCGAGGAACCTTGGTCGCACGACCTACTGGGCGACGTTTATCGGGCGCAGGACAACTTGGAGAAGGCGAGAGAGGAATACACCCGGGGCCACGAGTTGAATCCCCGCGAAGCCGGGCTGCTCGAGCAGCGCGGGCACGTGAACTCGTTCCTCGGGAACTACGTCGCTGCCCGCGCGGACTACGACTCCTCCATGACGCTAGGCCGAGCCAACGAGAAACCAGGCTTCGCCGAATTCCGGGCTCTGGTGAACGTCCATGCGGGCGATCCGGAGGGTGCGATCACGGAGCTCAACCGGCTCGTCGCGGCGATCGACACCATGGGCGTGCCGGAACCCCGCGGAGCAAAAATCGACGCACTGACGCTCGTGGCCGCGATCGCGACGCACACGCGTAACTTCCCGGCCGCAGCGCAGGCGCTCAAGCAGCGAGCCGCGCTGGTACGGCAGCAGGTCGACGAGGTAGGCACGGATGCATTCCGGCGCGGCCAGGAAGCCACGATCGCCTACTTCGACGGCTGGCTTGCGGCGCGGAGAGGGGATTACGCGACGGCCCGGAGACTCGCCGATCAAGTGGCGAAGCTCGTGGAACCCGACGCGAACCCCCGCAAACTGGAGCCCATGCATGCGCTCAAGGGGTACGTCGCGTTGTACCAGGGCCACTTTAGCGAAGCCGCGGGCCATTTCCGCCAGGGGAACCCGTTCGACCCGTACATCAAGTATCAGCTCGCCCTCGCGGAAGCAGGCGCCGGGAACGCCGTGCAGGCCAAGAAGCTGTTCCGGGAAGTGGCGACCTACAATTTCAACGACGTGGGCTTCGCGCTGGTGCGAAAGGACGCACTACAGAAGGCGAGCGGAACGCTCTAGGCAAGCGGCGGACGGCCGATGGGGTGACGTCGCTGGACCTGGGCCGCCAGGGCCAGCAGCGCCTCTTCCCCGAACGGCCGGCCGACGATCTGCAGGCCCACCGGCAGCCCGTCGGGATCGAGCCCGCAGGGCACCGAAGCGACCGGGAGGCCGGTGAGACTCAATACGAACGTAGGCGCGATCCAGTCCACGTATGTCTCCATTTTCCTGCCGGCCACGGTCTCGGGATAGTTCTGGTCCACCGGGAATGGCGGGACCGCCATGCACGGCGTGACCAGGTGGTCGAATTTCCCGAAGAACTCACGGAACAGATGCCACATCCTGCCGCGCGCCGCTTCCGCGGCGCCGAGCTCCCGCGTGGTCGTGTCGAGCCCGGCGCGAATGTTGCCCGCGACGTTGGCCCCGAAGCGGTCGAGCTGCTCCATCCGCGGAAACATTTGCGCGACGAACCACAGCCCGCGCAGGCCGAGGAACGCCGGCCGCCCGAACGACAGGTCGAGGTCGATTTCCTCGACCGTGGCGCCGAGCTGACCGAGCCCGAGCGCGGCGCGACGGCACACCAGCTCGATGGCGGGATCGATCCCAATCCCAGCGATATCGGGGCAGTAGGCGACCCGCAGGCCTTGCGGGATGCCGCGGGCCGCCGCGGCCACGAAGTTGCGGCCGGCGGTGGGCTGGGAGAGGGGAGAGAGCGGGCTCGGACCCGCCACGGCTTGCAGCATCAGGGCCACGTCCTCGGCGGTGCGTGCCACCGGGCCCTCGACCTGGAGCGTGTCCCACGCCCAGTCCGCCGGATACGTCGGCACGAGCCCGACCGACGGCCGGAGCCCGACGACGCCGCAGAACGAAGCGGGAATGCGGAGCGACCCGCCCAGGTCCGTCCCTTCGGCGAGCGCGATCATTCCGGTGACGAGCGCCGCCGCGCCACCGCCCGTCGAGCCGCCGGCGCTGCGCGTCGGGTCCCACGGATTGCGGGTACGGCCGAACACCTCGTTGAAGGTGTTCCCGCCGGCGGCGAACTCGGGACAGTTGGTCTTGCCGAGGATCACCGCGCCCGCTTCCCGCAGCCGCCGCACGACCAGCGCATCGTCGGCCGGTACGTGGTCCCGATAGAGCGGGGAGCCGTACGTCGTGCGGAGTCCCGCGACCGGCGTCACGTCCTTGATACCGACCGGCAGGCCCGCGAGCAGACCCACCTCCTCGCCGCGCACCAGCCGCAGCTCGAGCTCGCCGGCGTCGTCGAGGGCCCGGGGATTGAGCGTCACGACGGCGTTGACGGCAGGGTTGTAGCGCTCGACCCGCGCCAGGCACGCCTCGACGACCTCGACCGGCGAGACTTCGCGCGACGCCACGAGCCGCGCGAGCTCGGTGGCGGAGTGATCCGCTAGATCTTCCATTCTCCCAGGAACGCCACGGCGCGGCAGAATGCGGCCTCGCCTCCCTGGAACTTCCAGGGGAAGCAGCCGACGATGAGGCGCTTGTTCTGGAGCTCGGGCGCCTCGATCTCTCCGCCCAGGTTCTCGATATGGATGCAGTCCTTCGGGAACAGGGCGTTATGGGTGAGCTGGTAGGCCGAGTCGGGGAACATCTTATCGACCGCCGCTTTGCCGCCGAATTTCTGCTCGGCCTTGGCGCGCACCTTGTCGCACTGGCCGTGGGCGCCCTTCCCGAGAAAGCGTCCGATAGGAAGGTTCATCGGGTGGTCGGTGGACACGCAGTCCACACCCCACACGTGGATTTGTTTCTCCAGCAACCACGGCACGAGATCGGGATGCGCGCCGGGGTGATAGTGGTAATAGCGCTCCTCGTCCGGGGTGGCGCCGAAGTCC
>Ga0209235_1001830_pt1 | contig 11730 bp, 10 predicted proteins | sample GraSoi013_1_20cm_4_FD_185817 | JGI IMG/M metagenome (GOLD analysis project Ga0209235, IMG submission 185817) | Grasslands soil microbial communities from the Angelo Coastal Reserve, California, USA - Sample 09_25_2013_1_20cm (SPAdes) (version 2) | ecosystem: Environmental > Terrestrial > Soil >...
AGGAGGAAAAGGCGGCGGTGCTCGAGGTCATCGAGAGCCAGTCCCTCTTCCGGCACTATGGTCCCCGGCCGCTCCATCGCGCCGCGTCATTAGAGAAGGCCTTCGCCCAGGCCATGGGCGCGCGTCACGCCCTGGCGGTCACGTCGGGGACGGGCGCCTTGATCACCGCACTGGCGGCGCTGGGCATCGGGCCGGGCGACGAGGTAGCGGTGCCCACGTACACCTGGATCGCGACGATCAATGCGGTGGTGATCCTGGGGGCCGTCCCGCTGTTCGTCGATATCGACGAGTCGCTCAACATGGACGCGGCGGCGCTCGCCGCCGCGATTACCCCCTACACGCGCGCGGTCATCCCGGTGCACATGCGCGGCGCGCCCGCGAACCTGGCGCCGATCCTCGAGACCGCGCGGGCGCATCACCTGTCCGTCGTCGAGGACACGGCCCAGGCCCTGGGCGGCCGGTACCAAGGGCGGCGCCTGGGTACCTGGGGTCAGTTCGGCGCGTTCAGTTTGCAGTATCACAAGACCATCACCACCGGCGAGGGAGGCATGCTCACCTCCAGCGACCCCGTCCTGTTCGAACGCGCCGTGCGGTTCCACGATCAGGGCTCGGTGCGGATGGAGGAACTCGATCTGCTGATCGCCGGGGACAGCCCGCTCATCATCGGCATCAACTTTCGCATGGGCGAGCTCACCGCCGCGGTCGGCTTGGCGCAACTAAAAAAGATGGACTGGATCATCGAACGGATGCGCGCCAACGCCCGCCGGATCAGGGACGGCATACGGGACATCCCCGGACTGACCTTTCGAACGCTCTACGATGAGGACGGCGAAACGGGCGCCACGGTCATCTTCTTCGTGCCGACGGCGGCGCAGGCGGACCGGTTCGCCCGGGCCCTGGCCGCGGAGAACCTGCCGGCGAGCGTGCCCTGGTGGAGCGGCCAGCATGTCTACAACCACTTTGACCAGATCATCAACCGCCGCCTGCTGTCCACACGGAAGTGCTCCTGGGAGTGCCCGCACTACAAAGGCAGCGCCACCCTGGTGAAGGGGCAATTCCCACGCACCGATGCCATCCTGCAGCGGGCCGTGCATCTCGATGTGCACCCCTTGTTTGCCGACCAGGATGTCAGCGACGTCATTGCCGGCATCCACAAAGTGGCCCAGGCCGTGCTGTGACCGACGGCTCGGTCCGGCAGGTCGGCATCGGGGTGCTCGGGTACGAAGGGGTCGCCAAGGCTCACCTCCTGGCCATCCAGCGGGTCTCGACGATCTTCTGGCCGCTCCCGGCGCGGCCGCTGTTGGTCGCGGTCGCGGGACGATCGGCAGATCGGGTGGAGCGGGCCGCTCAGCGCTACGGCGCGCAGGCCGCCTACCCCGACTGGCGGCGGCTGATTGACGACCGCCGGGTGCAGGTCCTGATCAACGCCGGTCCCAACGACGTGCATGCCGAGGCGTCTGTCGCGGGCGCCGCGCGCGGGCTGCATGTGTTGTGTGAGAAGCCGCTGGCGCGGACGTCGACGGAGGCGGCGCAGATGCGCGACGCCGCGGCGACGGCGCGCATCGTGCACATGACCGGATACAACTACCGGTTCGTTCCCGCAGTCCGGCTGGCCAGGCAACTCATCCGCGAAGGACGGCTCGGCCGGATCTATCATTTCCGGACCCGGTACTGTGACGACTCGATGGTCGATCCCAGCGCTCCCTACAGCTGGCGACACGACAAAGCCCGGGCGGGTAGCGGGGTCATCGGCGACCTGGCCGCCCACGCGCTTGACCTGGCGCGGTTCCTCGTCGGCGAGGTCTCAGCGGTCTCCGCCACCGCCCGCATCTTTATCGACCGCCGTCCGCGCCGTGACGGCGGTGAGGGTGCGGTCGATGTCGAGGACGCCATCGAGGCCGTCCTGGAGTTCACCACCGGCGCGGTCGGTACGCTGGAGGCCAGCAGCTTCTGTCCGGGGCGCAAGAATTTCCTCAGCTTCGAAGTGAACGGCTCCGGCGGCTCGCTGGCGTTCAACCTGGAGCGGTTGAACGAGCTGGAGCTGTTTGTCCGCGACGACGGGGCCAATGGGTTCCGCACGGTCCTGGTGACGGAGGCGCACCACCCGTACGGTGGGACCTGGTGGCCGCCGGGACACATCCTGGGATGGGAGCACACGTTTGTGCACCAACTGCACCACTTCTTATTGGCAGTGGGCGGGCAGAGCACCGTGGAACCGGACGGCGCCAGTTTCGAGGATGGATACCGGTGTGCGGTGGTCTGCGACGCGCTGGACCGGGCCGCCCGCGAGGGACGGCGGGTCCCGGTGGAGGGATTGGTCACACCGATGAAGCCGGGCTAACGAAAGGCTCGGCTCCGGCCTGGGTCACTCGGGCGTTTCCTTATAATAGACGAAGCCAGGCGCCGCGCGGGGAGGTGGGAGACTCCAGGATTCGCGAGACCAGAACGGTTTCATCATCGCCGTCGAAGGGGGGCAACGAGCATGCACGAGAAGCTCAGTCGTCGTGATCTTCTGAAGGCAACGGTCGGGGCCACGGTGGCGGCCAGCGTGCTGTCCACCGGCACGCGGCACATCGCCAAGGCCTTCGCGCAGTCCGCTTCATCCGGGACCTATTACTGGGTGGCGCACGTCGGACCCGGCGATCCCTACTGGGCCGTCGTCCAGCGCGGGGTCCAGGCGGCAGGCAAGGCCTTGGGCGTCAAGGCGGTCTTCGAAGGACCCTCGGGGTACAGTCCGCCAAAGCAGGCGGACATGGTCAACGCGGCCATCAGCGCAAAAGCCGCGGGGATCGTCACCACAAGCGCCGACCCCGCAGTGATTCGAGGGCCCTTACAGCGTGCCGCCCAGGCCGGCATCCCCACGATCTTCTCGGACACACCTCCGCCTAAGGACTTCGCGGCCACGTTCGCGAACGGCACCCCGATCGCGTTCGTGGGCGTCGACGTGCGGATCGCCGCGGCGCGGGCATCCGCGAAGCTGGTCCCGCTCCTGGAGAAGGGCGCGAACGTTGTAGTCGTCAACCATGAGCCGGGAAACCGCGTCCTGGAGATCAAGACCTCGGGCTACATCGAGGGGATCACGTCTCTGGACCCCAAGGTGGACAAACTCGTCATTGGCGAGGAGACCACCAAGGCGGTCGAGATCATGCGCGCCTATCTGCAGAAGAATCCCAACACCAAAGCGATCTTCACCCTCGGCGCGCTGGGGACCCACGCGGCGGTCAAACTCCTCGACGAGATGAAGGCATCCAACGACAAGATCCGGGTGGTGGGGTCCGATATCGACGACGTCACCCTCGATGCGATCAAGCGAGGACGCGTGGTCTCGGCCATCGACCTCCAGCAGCTTGGTTTCGGCTTCCTCCCCATCGCCCTGCTGTATCTCTACAACAACTACGCCCTCGATCCCAACGACCACATCGGCGCCGGGGGGACGGTCGACGCGAAGAACGTCGATTTCATCACGAAGCTCGCCAAGCAGGGGTTCCGATAGGCAATGGGCTGTCGTGCGCCGTCGCACCGATGAAGGCTGACTCGCCACGGGTGGGGAGGAGTTCGCCTCTGGCGGGCTCCTTCCCATCCGCTCTCACCCCACTGCTCGGACGAGTCATGTTCCATCGGCGGCGGGAACTCGGGGCCGTGATTGCCATCGCGGTCACGTACAGTGTGTTCACCTATCTGAACCGCGCGTTCCTCACCTGGGCGACGTTCGGGGGAATCCTGACCATCGCGGCAGAGATTGGCACGATCACCATCGGGGAAGGCGTCCTGATGGTCTCGGGGGAGTTCGACCTATCGGTGGGCTCGAATTTTACGTTCTCGGCGATTGTGCTCGGCATGCTCTTGAAGGCGGCGGTGCCGGCGGCGCTCTCGGTCATCACGGTGCTGGGCATGGCCGGCCTGATCGGATTACTCAACGGCCTCATCACAGTGCGGACCCGGATCCCATCATTCATCACCACGCTGGGGACGCTGTTCTTTTGGAACGGGATGGCCCTGTGGGTCACCGGGGGCTGGCCCATCAGCTTCATCGCTCCCTTGCCGGTGCTCAACGTCTTGGGAAACAGCACGCCGAGCCCGGCGAGTTCACTGCATGTGTCGGCGGCCTGGTGGGCTGTTGCCGCCGTGATCTTCTGGATCATGCTGGAGAAAACGCGCTACGGCAACTGGGTCTACGGAACCGGCGGAAAGACCGAGGCGGCGCGGGCCATCGGGGTGCCGGTCGATAGAGTGAAGTTGATCAACTTCACCATCTGTGGCCTCCTGGCGGGCCTGGCCGGCGCGCTCCAGCTCGGCCGCATGATGTCGATCTCGCCCGTGCGCAGCGGGTTGGAACTTGAGGCCATCGCGTCTGCCGTCGTCGGCGGCGTCTCTCTGTTCGGAGGGATGGGAACGGTCTTGGGGATGATCTTGGGGACCATCGCCCTCGCCTCCATCGAGGTCGGACTCGTCGCCGCCGGGGCGCCCTCGTTTTGGTACACGGCCTTCGTCGGGTGCGTGATCATCGTCATCGTCGTCATCAACACACAGCTGGACCAGCTGATCTTCACCCGGAGAAGCTGATGGCAACCCCGCTGCTCGAGGCGCGCGATATTTCGAAACGCTTCGGTCGTTTGCAGGCGCTCCACCACGTCAGCATCGCCCTCCCGCGTGGTCAAACGCTGGCGCTGGTGGGGGACAACGGAGCGGGAAAGTCGACGCTCATCAAAATCCTCGCCGGCGTGCATCAGCCTGACAGCGGCGAAATCTGGTTTGAACACCGCCGGGTCCACCTGGGTTCGCCGACTCAGGCCCGCAGGCTGGGGATTGAGACCGTCTACCAGGACCTGGCATTAGTGGAGAGTATGAGCATCGCCAGAAATTTTTTCCTGGGAGCCGAGCCCGCGCGGCGCGTCGGCCCGGTGTCGGTGCTCGACACCGCAAAGATGCACCGGACGGCCGAGAGCTACCTGCGGGAGATCGGCATTACCAGCCTGACCACGGCCGAAAAAGAAATCCGTCTCTTGTCTGGAGGGGAACGGCAGGCCATCTCGATCGCGCGAGCGATGTACTTCGGCGCCAAGGTGATGATCCTCGACGAACCCACATCCCAGCTCTCCATCAAGGAGGCCCGCAAGGTCCTGGACTATATCCGTGATGTCACCGCGCGGGGGCTCTCCACCATCTTCATCACGCACAACCTGTCCCATGTGTACCCCGTCGCCGACGTCATCGTGGTGTTGTACCACGGCCGGAAGGTCGGAGAGTTCTTGAAAGGCACCGCCGATCCGAGTGTCATCGAATCGCTGATCGTCAAGGGAGACACTGAGCCTGCAGACCGAGCGGGAGGGAACTAGATGCGCACCGTCCAGTACGAGCTGATGCGGCCGCCGGAGATCGTGCGCGAGCGATCGCGCCTCCCGCTGGTCTTCATCCCGATCGGCCCGATCGAGTGGCACGGCCCCCATCTTCCCATGGGGATGGACGGCCTGCATGCGCATATGGTCGCCGTCGATGCGGCGCAGCAGGTGGGCGGCGTCGTCCTGCCCACCTACTACATCGGCTCGGAGACCGTGCGACCGGTGGACCGCGGACCGCAGAGCGCGGCCGTCTTGGGATTCCAAGGAACGGAACGCATCATCGGGATGGACTTCCCCGACAATCCCGTGAAGAGCCTATACTTTGAGGAAGGCACGTTCGCCGTCACCGTCCGCGAGCTCATCCGGCTGTTGAAGTTGGACGGGTACCGCCTCGTTGTGCTCGTCAACGGGCACGGTGCGGTCAATCACCAGCGCACGCTGCAGCGTCTGGCCGCGGAAGAATCCGATCCGCCACGCGTACGCGTCGTGTTCGCGATGGCCTTTCTGCCGGCGTCCCCGCCCTTCTCCGATCCCGGCCACGCCGAGAAGATCGAGACCTCGATCATCCTTGCGACCAGGCCCGACCTCGTCGACCTCGCCGCGCTGCCGCCGAAAGGTGTGCCGCTCCGCTACCAGGAGTTTGGGATCGTCGACGGTAAGGCGTTCGACGGCCGTCCCACGCCGGATTTCACGGTTCGCCCCGAGGCGGACCCCCGTGAGGCCTCGGCAGACCTCGGCCGGAAGACGCTGGGCGCCGAAGTCGAGCGGGTGGTCGTCATCGTCCGGGAGCAGGCCCAGGCCCTGGGGCTGTCTCCAACCTCGCCCACGCCCGCGGCGTCGTAGGATCGAAGAAGGAGCGAATGATCTCCAGGGAAGAGATTCTGCACCAGAGGACCCCCGCGTACGGCGTCCGTATCCGCCCGGAGGCCGTGACGGCGTGGAGTTTCCTGCTGCCCACGCTGTTGCTGCTGCTGGTGCTGGCGGTGTACCCGCTGGGCTATGCCTTCATCCTCAGCATGACGGACGCGCAGGTCAGCGGGCCGGCGCACTTCGTGGGCCTGCAGAATTTCGTCCGCCTCCTCCGCACGGCGATCTTCACGCTGACGCTGTCCAACACCATCTGGTACACGCTCGGCGCGGTTGCCGCCAAACTGGTGCTGGGGCTGGTCCTGGCGTTGGTGCTGGCGCAGCGGGCGCCGGGGATGCGGTGGATTCGCGGCGCGGTGCTGATCCCATGGGTCGTGCCCACGTCGCTGGCCATGCTGGCCTGGACCTGGATGTTCGACTCCACCTACAGCGTCATCAACTGGGTGTTGATGCACCTGGGAGCGATCGCGGAACCCATCGCCTGGCTGGGAGCCCCACGCCTGGCCCGCCTCGCCGTGGTGCTCGTGAACGTGTGGTCGGGCCTGCCGTTTTTCGGGATCAACTTCCTGGCCGGCCTGGTCACCATTCCGCAGGAGCTGTACGAGGCGGGCACTGTGGACGGGGCCGGACCCATCGTCCGTTTCCGGCACATTACGCTGCCCCTGCTGCGGCCGGTGCTGGCCACCGTGCTGCTGTTCTCGGTCGTGATGACCAGCAGTGACTTCGCCACGGTCTTCGTCCTGACGAAGGGTGGCCCGCAGAATACCACTCAGATCCTGGCCACACTGGCGTTCAAGCTGGGGCTGGCGACCGGCGACCTGGGCAATGCGGCGGCCATCTCACTCTACCTCTTTCCGATCCTGGCCATCTCGACGTACGTGCAGGTGCGGTTGATGCGGAGAGTCTGGCAATGGTGAGGTCATCGCGGCGGCGGGTCGCGATCGCCTACCTCACGGCGGCGCCGTTTGTGATCTTCGCCGTCTTCCCGTTCATCTGGATGCTTGTGGCGTCGCTGAAGCAAGACGTCGAACTCTACGATCTGGCGCAGAATCCCTTCCTGGTCCGCGCCGGCATCACCTGGGAGCATTACCACTTCCTGTTCACGCACACGGCCTTCCCGCTGTGGCTGCGCAATTCAACCGTGGTCGCGGCGACCACAACGGTCGTCTCCGTGGTGCTGGCCGTGCTGGCGGCGTACGCCCTGGCGCGCCTGCGGTTCCCGCTGGCCGAGGCCACGACGACCTTCGTCTTCATCGTGTACCTGGTGCCGACCACGCTGCTCTTCCTGCCGCTGGCGCGTTTGATGGCCCTATTCCACCTGTCCAACACGCTGTGGTCCCTGATCGTCACCTATCCGGCGTTCATGGTGCCGTTCGCCACCTGGATGCTCACCGCGTACTTCACCACGATCCCGCGGGACGTGGAGGAGAGCGCGCTCGTCGACGGGTGCACCCGCGCGGGGGCATTGCGGCACGTGGTGCTGCCCCTGGCGCGGCCGGGGATCATCACCGCCGCGCTCTTCGGGTTCACGCTGGCCTACAGCGAGTTCATCTACTCGCTGACGTTCATCTCCACCACCGACCTCAAGACCGTGACCACCGGCGTCGTCGTCGATCTGATCCGCGGGGACTTCTTCTACTGGGGATCGTTGATGGGCGGCGCGCTGGTGGCTTCGCTGCCCGTGGTCGTGCTGTTCTCGCTCTTCTTGGATCACTACGTGGCCGGCCTCACCGCCGGCGCCGTCAGAGGATGAGGAGGTGAGCGGCGCGAAGCGCCGTGCGCGGGCGGGACCGGAACGCACATCAGACTGACGATGGAGGGGTGGGAATGAAGATTACCCGCAGGGGGTTTCTCAAGGCCGCAGGGGGGGCCGGACTGGCGGTGGCCGCCGGGACGCTGCGCTGGCCTCACCGGGTCGCGGCGGGACCGTCGACCACGCTCCGGCTGCTGGGACATTCCGCGTTCAACGAAGACAGCGACAAGGCCATCGCCAAGATCGGGAATGACTTCGCCGCGCAGCACAGCGCCGCGTTTGCCGGAGATTTTATCGACCAGCCCGAGGTCGCGGCGAAGCTCACCGCCGAAGAGCAGGCTCGATCAGGACACGACATCATCGACTTGCAAGACAACCTGCCCACGATTCACAAGGACTACCTCGTCCCGTTGGACGACGTGGTCGCCGACATCTCCAAGCAGTTCGGGAATTTCTATCAGGTGGCGAAGGACTCCGGGTACGTGGACGGCCACTGGCTGGCGTTGCCCTGGATCGGCAACGGGACGCTGGGCGTGTACCGCGCCGACTACTTCGGCCAGGTGGGCGAACAGCCGCCGGCCACCTGGGACGACTTGCTGCGCGCCGCCGGGAAACTCAAGAAGGCGGGGCACCCGGTGGGGCTGCCGATCAGCCAGTGTGAAGATGCCAACTCCATTCTCTTTCCCTTGCTGTGGTCGTTCGGCGCCTCCGTGGCCGACGCGAAGGCCAAGCTCACGCTGGACTCGCCCCAGACGCGCGCCGCGCTGAGCTACGTCCGCAAGCTCTTCTCCCAGATGGACGCCACCGTGCTGTCCTGGGACGATTCCGGCAACAACAAGCACATGCTGTCCGGCCGCGGGTCGTACACCATCAACGCGCCCAGCATCTACCTGCGGGCCCACCGGGAGAAGATGCCGTTCGCCCCGTCGGTGCGGCACACCCTGGCGCCGTCGGGACCGAAGGGCCGCTTCTTCTACGCCGACATCCACGGCTGGGGCGTGTTCAAGTTCAGCCCCAACATCGATCTGGCCAAACAGTTCCTGCGATCCATGTTCACCGAGGCCAGTCAGAAGACCGCGCTGACGCTGGGCAGCGGCTACGACATGCCGGTGCTGCCCCACTTCGACCAGAACCCGCCCTACGCCCCGGATCCGAACCTGCGGCTGCTGGTGGGGTTCATGCGGAACGCGCACCTGGTGGCGTATCCCGCGCCGCCCAGCGCCCTGGCCGAGAAAGCGTATCAGACCTATGTGATCCCCAACATGTTTGCCAAGGCCGTGCAGGGTGCGTCGGACAAGGACGCCATCGCATCGGCGGTGACCGCGTTGACGGACATCGGCTATATGAAATGAGGTCGCGGCCGGGAGGCGGCGCCACCTCCCGGCTCCCTCTCGGAGACGTGCATGCAGATCACGCGCATCCGGACCCGCCAGGTCGACATCCCGCTGCCGGCCCCCTTCTATCCCGCGTGGGCGCCGGGACGGGTGGAGACGCAGATCCGGGTGGCTTACGTTCGGATTGACACCGACGCCGGTGTCTACGGCATCGCCGGCCACGAGTTCTATGGTGCCGAAGAGCAGGCCGTGGCACGCATCGCGACGTACCTGACCGGTGAAGATCCGCTGCGAATCGAAAAGCACACCGGCACGCTGCGGTACCTCTGGCCCTATTTCGGCACCGCGGTCTGGTTCGTGGAACTGGCGCTGTGGGATATCCTGGGGAAGATCGCCGGGCTGCCGGTGTATAAGCTGCTGGGGAACGTCAGCGATGCGGTGCCGGTCTATGCGTCCACAGGGCAGAATCGCACCCCGGCCCAGCGGGCCGACGACGCCCGGCGGCTGCGCGACCAGGGCTTCCGCGCCATCAAGCTCCGCATTCACAACGAGACCCTGGCCGAAGACGTTGCGCAGGTGGCAGCCGTGCGCAAGGCGGTGGGCGACCAGATGGCGATCATGGTGGACGCCAATCAGACCGACACCGCCGACGCGCCCCTTCCGGGGCCGCACTGGACCTATCACCGGGCGCTGGCGACCGCACGGGCGCTGGCTGATTACGGCGTCGGCTGGCTGGAAGAGCCGCTGCCGCGCCACGCCTACGATGAACTCCAGCGGCTCCACGCGGCCTCGCCGGTTGCCATCGCCGGCGGGGAGGTCAACCAGCGGTTCGACGAGCTGCAGCGGCTGCTGCTCGACGGTTGCTATGATATTCTGCAGCCGGACGTGACGCTGTGTGAGGGATTGCTGCGCACGAAAGCGCTGGCCACGATGGCCCACGCCGCAGGAGTCCTGCTCACACCGCACACCTGGGGCGATCCATTGGGGATGGTGGCGAATCTCCACCTCGCCGCCTCGATCTCGAACACGACGTTCTTCGAGTTCCCGCATGACCCGCCGGCGTTTCCATCGTCGACGTATCAGCAGACGCTGCGGGAGCCGCTGGCCATCGCGGACGGGATGGTGCGGCTCCCGCAGGCGCCGGGGATGGGCGTCGAACTGCAGGACTGGATCTTCGGGTAGCGCTCGACGAATGGCGGCACGTTCGGGACGCGGGAGGAGCGCATGATGGGGGCAGCACACGCGCGGGCGGCGACGCTGGTCGCACCCGGGCGGTATGAGATCCGCGAGTACCCGCTGCCGGATCCGGCGCCGGGGTGCGCCCTGGTCCGGATGCGCCTCTCCGGGATCTGCGGAACCGACAAGCACACCTATCAGGGCTACACCACCCAGTACGCCGGGACGGGTGCGCCCAAGGAGATTCCCTTCCCGATCATTCAAGGGCACGAGAACGTGGGGACGGTTGCCGCCATCGGGGGCGAGCGCGCCTATACCGATTTCGAGGGCGTCCCGCTGCGCGTGGGTGACCGGGTGGTCGTGGGCGCCAACGTCATCTGCGGCGAGTGTTATTACTGCCGGCACGACTTTCCCTACTACTTTTGCGAACGCATGGTGGATTACGGGAACAACATGACTGCGGCCGCGCCGCCGCACCTCTTCGGCGGCTGGTCGGAATACCTGTACGTGGTGCCCGGCAGCTTCCTGGTGCGCGTGCCCGACGACCTCCCGGACGAAGTGGCCGTCCTGACGGAGGTCATGGCCGTCGCGGTGGGATTGGATCGGGCGAAACAGTTTTCCGCCGTTCCCAACGAGGCGTTCCGGTTCGACGACACCGTCGTGGTGCTTGGCGTCGGATCACTGGGCATGTGCTTCCTGATGAAAGCCCGTATGCTCGGCGCCGGCACGATCGTGGCGGTCGATCTCTCCGCGTACCGGCTCGCCATGGCGCAGCGGCTCGGCGCCGACGCCGCCATCGACGCCTCGACGACCGCACCGGCGGAGCGCCTCCAGGCGATCCGCGACCTGACCCACGGCCGCGGCGCGGATGTGGTCGTCGAATGCGCGGGCGTGCCGCAGGTCATTCCCGAAGCGATCGAAATGCTCCGCCTGGGCGGCATGCTGGTCGAGGCCGGCAACTTCTCTGACCTGGGCCCGGTGCAGATCAACCCGCACCGGCATTTGTGCTCGAAGAGCGTGCGGATCATCGGCGTCGGCGGCGAAGAGGCCGCCGCGTATGGACCGAGCATGCGCCAGCTGGTGCGGTACATGCAGCACTACCCGGTACGCGAGTTCGTGTCGCACCGCTACCGCCTCGGCGACGTGGACGCCGCCGTCCGGAAGTCCATCGCGCCCGACTCGATGAAGGTCGTCATCGACCCATGGGCGTGAGAGCGGGCCTGATCGGAGCCGGGACGATGGGCCGGCGGCATCTGCAGGC
>Ga0209235_1001832_pt1 | contig 11727 bp, 17 predicted proteins | sample GraSoi013_1_20cm_4_FD_185817 | JGI IMG/M metagenome (GOLD analysis project Ga0209235, IMG submission 185817) | Grasslands soil microbial communities from the Angelo Coastal Reserve, California, USA - Sample 09_25_2013_1_20cm (SPAdes) (version 2) | ecosystem: Environmental > Terrestrial > Soil >...
TTACCCCGTGAGACCGAGCCGATCTCCTTCCCTGGATACAGCCATCCGATTTCAAAGCCGAGCACATTACGGTAGTACTGCTGTGCCTGTTCGACGTCTGCGACCGGCAATTCCGGGACCGGCTGGCCAATCGTCGTCAACGACTCCTTGTGATTCATGACAAACTCCGATCGGGCGTGGTGTTAGACCGCACGCTTCGGAAGCAGACCCAGCACGCACAAGATCACCGCCAGCGCGACAGCTGCTCCAGCCTGCGCGACGTACCACATGCCCGCTGCCTGCATGATGGTTGGACCCACCTGCGGGTCTAACAATTCACCGAGTTTCGTCCAAGCAGCCAGTCCAACCAGGGCGAGGGCCGGAAGTACGAGCCAGCGACGGAACCGCGTGGCGACATACCCCACGACTCCGAGCAGGACTGCCGCTCCCCAGATCGCTCGGAGGCTCGGCTCCTTGTCCATGACTTCGAGCATGTGGAGACTGAGGATATCCAAAACCCCCATACTACCGCTCGACAAAGTGGTAGCTGGCGTGCGAGTCGTAATCGATCCCGTACTTCTGCTTGAGTTCTTGGATGTATCTGAGGTCGGTCTTGGTGTGCGGACTGGCGACGCCGTCGCCGAGCGGCTCAAAGGTATGCAGCAGCGTTTCCTCCAGACAACTACTCAGGCTCATGTGTTTGAAGGCAGCCAGATCCCGAAGCACCGCGGCGAGCCGTTTCTCGATCCGCACCGGGACATCAACCCGTTCGATCTCCAGAGGTGGCCCTGCGTTGAATGTGTGATGTCCGAAGGTGAGCCTGTACCCGTAGAGGTCTTTGATCGTGTAGTCGCGTAGACCCCAAGGTCGGTCGCCAGGTGGTTCGACGATCTCGACGCCGTTGGTGCGCTGGAATTCGTAGAGTTGGTCGGCATTCCCGATGACAAAGTAGACTGAGCACCCCAGCGGGCTGGGCGCGCCCTGCTCCAAAAACAGCTGCACCCGCCCGAGATTCATTCCGGCCATGGTTGGAGGGTCACCCCAGGTAAAACCCGGTTTGAAGCCGAGCTTGCTTGTGTAGAAATCCGCTGCGCCGACGACGTCGGCGACCGCGAAGCTCGGGTGCTGTTGCTCGCAATCAACTTCGGGGACAGCGGGGGCGCTCATGGTGCGTTTCCTTCGCTGACGGCGGCGTGCGGCCTAACGGGATGCGCCTAAGGTGCGGCGCGAGCTTGAAGTCTTCACAGATAGAAGATTACCACTTGCAAGACGGCGCCGTCAGCTTCAAGCGATTGTTAGGCGGCCCAGGACTCGGAGCGCGTTCGAGTCGAGTGGCAGAAGGCGAGCGCTCTTCGTAAACGCAAGGATTTTGTCGGCGCCCGGTTCCCCGATCATGGGGAATTGAGCCAACGCGCGACGAGCCTGGGCCAAGGGGAGGCGAAGGGCGGCTCGGAGATCACCATCCCATCGGTCGAGCACGCGCTCAGCAGACTCGCGGAGGCGGGACGCTCGGACGCGGACGGCGATGGGCCCTCCCAGCCGGGCGATCCTCTCTAGCTTGCTGCTTGTGGCGGCGAGAATGGCTAGTGGCGCGAAGCCGATCTCAGCTCGAAGGGCTGAGAAAGCGCGTCGGCGCTGGACGTCTGTCGCGAGATACGCTACCTGCTCCCAGAGGATCAGGTGGAAAGGATCCCGACTGACAGGAGGCAACGGCTTGCCGTAGTGACGCCGGAGAGTAGTGACTACGGAGCGGAGGGTGAGCACCTAGGGGCCAGAGTGCGGATGCGGACGTGGCGCCTTTACCTTCGCGCTCGTGGGTCGTCCTTCGGATTCACGTATGTCAGGTCGAAAGGGCCCAAAGCGTCGATCTGGTATTCGACTGGGCCCTGTGTCCAATCACTGTGCACCACGTTTGCCGGCATCAATCGAAAGGTGCCCGGACCAATGCAGAGTGTGTCCGGCGCGAGCTTCCCAGGGCCCGCCGCAGCGAAGCAGAGCGTCCCCGACAATACGGTGAGGCGCTCATCAACTGGATGGGTGTGTGACGCGATGCGGTACCATGCTGGAAGGCGGACTCGCAGAGTGAAGGGGCCTGGCTGACTCGGGTTGCCAGCGAGGACCGCTCCCTGCGCACCTGGCTCCAGGGTCGGAGGAGCCGGTTGCCAGACAATATCAGCGGGGCGAATGACGGTCGGAGGGCCCGCACCACCCTGCCCTGGAACGATCGCGACCGGTAGGAGAGCCAACACCAAGGTGAAGAGTAAGTACCGAGTTCCCAAGTTAGCTCCTTCAGAACAAGAACCACGGGCGTCGACAGCTTCAAGCGCGTGTTTAGGCGCCGCCCTACTCCGTCGGAATCCACACGTAGGAATGCCCGTCCCATGCGAGCCACCCGCTGCGCCCTGCAGCGTCAGTAACGACAACAAAGTCTTGACCGAACGCCGCATGTCGGTTCCGGTGCCCTGCTGATGCGACCCCCCATCTGCGACACACCACGTGGCTCGCGCCGTTCCCGACCGGCGTGCCCGCACCGATGATGTGTACCGAGCGATCGATCCGGTGCGCGATCGCAATCCCACAACCGCCCGCGCCCTGCACCTCCACCGCAATATCGACGAGGCCGTCATGATCAAAATCACCGAACGCGAAGGCGGGGTTCAACGTGGAGCTCAGCGCAAAACGCCGATTGAGGCCCGCCGCACGTAGAGCGCTGTCCGCCCACAGGGGGACACCCCCGAACGTAGTCGACGACAGCTGAGCATTGGCAGGCGCACCGTAACAAACGAGGCAGGCAACGAGAAGCGTCTTGGTCGTCATACCCATTTCTACGCCCACCCACCGCGAGCCGTTACGCTCAAGGTTCGCTTCCGTGACAGACCCTTCAGTGATCTGGTGACGAACTCGTCGTATGTCGCCGTATGCAAGTCAAGGTTCATCGTCGCGGTGCTGCCTAACCATCCGCGGACGCAATCCGTCGCACACGCCTGGCAACGTACTTGAAACTCTCCTGGTCGGCGCGGTAGTAGACGACTTCCACGCGCTCACCGGCTTTCAAGAAGGTCGGTCCTGAGGTCTGGATGTAGCCGAAGACCTGCTGGCCCGTTGGGGAGAACGCGCGGCCATCCTCGTCAAACGTCACTGCGACTTGCTCGCCAGAGAGCAGAGTGCCAACCCCACCCGTCTTCTCGATGGCTGCGAAATGACACCAGATGTCCCACGGCGCCGTCGCATCTGAAGAGATGACGCCGTGTCCCTTGTCGTCTCGCCAGTACTTGACGGTTCCGATTGTTGTGAGGCGTGTGCCCAGCGGCTCCGTAGGTTCTGGCGCGAGCTCCCGAGCGATCTCGTCTGGTCGTTTCTCTCTAGTCATCTGTCTCGTGTAAGGCTGCATGACGCGTCACTGAAGCGCCGCGACCGCCTCTCTCCGATGCATAAGAGGAATCTACGCGTGGGTCGGAACAGGCCGCCAGCTTCAAGCGCTTGTTAGGCGCCGGCACAACGCGCTCGTCGATTGCGCGCCAAGACTACCCTTGGAATACGCGCGCCACTTCGTGTCCGTGCTGTCCAGCTGTACGGTGCTCGACGTCGTGCTGTCGCCCGGAAGGACCAGCGGTTTCCTCGAGTCGAAAGCATTCAGCACACGTTGACGTAGACCTCGACAGTCGACTTCAACTTGTTCCACGCGGTACTCGGCTCGAAACTCGGGCCGGTGCCGATCAAAATCCCAACGCAACCAGACTACAAAGGAGCCATCCCTGCGTCCGACCGCGGCGGTGTCCAAATCGACCGTCTCGCCTTCAGTGGTGAGAAGCCGCACCCAGTGGCGAGATGTGGCGACCTGGCAGGGAGCCATCGATGGAGCAAGGATAGACGTGAGCAGAACAACCAGGCTTACCGGAGTTTTCATGTGCCACCCGAACGCAAAAAGGACCGTGCCGAGCGCCTAACGGATGGCGCTTAAGCTAGGGCGCGCTGAAGAAAGACTCACTCCTTAATCTACGCGCGCCGTCAGCTTCAAGTGCGTGTTAGGCGCCGCGCGCCCCTTAGAACCTGATGGAGAGCATTAAGCCGGCACCCCGCGGGGTCAGCGTTGCATGGACGCCCGCGACAGGAAGAGAAGACCAGCGCTCGTGAACAGAGGATCCAGCGAGCGCCCCCAACAACGCGCCGAGTCCACCGCCGACGATTCCGAGCATCCCGGCCTTTTCGCCGGCTGTGAAGCGAATAAATCCGGACTGATCGTCCCCGGAAGCAACGCCAGCGATCGCCCCCAGCGCCGTCCCGATCACGAATCCCTGTAGCGCCTTTCGGCCCGCGCTCGATTTCACACTATCGCTGACTTCCAGCCGGGTGATTGAGCCTCGCTTGATCGAGACTTCGTGCGTTGTGTCTGCCAGTAGCAAGCGCAGGGAGTCGACATCCAGCGCGAGGATCGTACCAATAACCCAGGACGAGCTCGACTCCGTCTGGACCCGGATGCGCTTGCCGGGACTGAGGGAGCCGGGCGCTTGCGCGGCAAGATAGAGCGGGAGTCCTAGGGCCAAACCGAGAGTGACGAGTGCGGCACGACGCATAGACGACTCCTGTGAGAGAGGCGTCATCGTAAGCCGGCTGGGTCAAGCGGGCGTCAAGCGAAGGTGTGGGGTCCGACTACGCCTTGTGTACTGGGTAGCGCAGGTGTGTAACGCCGACGCCCCGGATCACCGTCGGGTTGCCAAGGACGACTGGCGTGCCGGCGAGGCGGTCGAAGAGTCGAACTCCGGAGCCAAGAAGAATCGCCGCGATGTCGACGTGGATTTCGTCGAGGAGCCCAGCATTCAGCAATTGCTGGATGGTGTTGGCGCCGTGGACGCCAACGGACTTCCCGGCGGCGGCGGTTTTGGCTTGGTTCACGGCGCTTTCGATGCCGTCGATCACGAAGTGTACAGTCGAGTTGGGTCGCGGCCATCCGGCGGGGACGTGGTGGGTGAGTACGAATGCTGGTCCCCAAGCGTGGTTTCCGCCCCAGCCGTGGGCGACGTCGAAGGTGCGTCGGCCGGTGAGCACGGCACCAAGTCCGGACGTGAGATCGCGAAAGTGCTCGGCGCTCGGCCCGGACATCTTGAACGTCATGGGGTCCGACCCTCCGGTGTGGATTTCGACGTCGCCCGAGTTCAAGTACCAGTCGAACACTTCGGCCACGCCATCGTTGAGGTCGGCGACGTAGCCGTCGAGCGACATGGACATGATTGCGACAACCTTCGACATTGCGCGCTCCTTTCGAGGGATGGAGACTGCGTTCAGGGGAAGAGCTTCAGTGGTCGGCGACCTCAGCGGAGCGTAGGAAATTCGAGCGAGATTTCTAAGCAGAACGGATGGCAGGTTTGGTACGCGGATTTCCGAACATCGCTGTCCTCCCGGATCGTCCGCCTAACGGATCGCGCTTAAGCTGCGGCGCCGAGCTGGAATGATCACAGAACGTCCACAGGATTTTTGGGAACGGCCGCCGGCAGCTTCAAGCGTGTTAGGCGGCTGGCAAACATGCTCTAACATGCGAGCGGGTAGAACGTCCGCAGCTGTTGAGCGCGGGCGGCGGAAAGACTGTCCGGTCCAGACAGGGTGCGGTCGCTGCAAGCGTAAGTAGTGGTGCCATCCGATCGACGGAATTGGAATACAAGCCAATGTTCTTCAGGCTTGGCGCCTGATGGCAGCGTCACCGTAAACACGATTGAGTCCATGAGTTCTCGGCGCTGCCCCGCGTCGAAGGCGCCGAGTGATCGAGGCTCGCTTTCGGCGACTCTCTTCCATCCAGTCCGCGTCGCCGTAGCGATCACTGCACGAAACTGCAATCCCGGATCCGAGTCGACCGACAGGACCGATCCGCTCCTCACTACGACTATCACGCTTTGAGGCTGAACTCGTAAGGTGCCGGCCAACCGGCCCCGTACTGCGTAAAGGCTCGACTCGGAGGATACTGCAAATGCCTGAGGCGGCTCCTGAACCAAAGTCAGCGAACAAATCAGAGGCAGGAACACGAACCGGTACACGATGTTGTACCTCGCGCGAGGGTTCTTACAGCCGCCTAACGGATCGCGCTTAAGCTGCGGCGCGCTGGTGTAAGAGTAGTCACTCAATATCCTGCGCGCACCGCTTCATTGTTGGTGATTCACGTTTGGTGAACGCCGACGTCAGATCGGCCGCAACCCTCGCGCCTCGATAACCGCCCACATGTCTGGGCCTGGCAAGGCGCGGGTATAGATGTACGTGGGAAAGTGCCAGCCGGGGTCGAAACTGACCTGGACTGCGGCATCGTGGTCAGCCGATCGTTCCAACATGTCGAACAGCCCGTCGATACTGAACGTGTCCCAATCGCTCAACGTGGCAGATCTGCCGGCCCGGTCCCACGCCCGCAGAGGCTGGCCCCTGCGAACCTCTATCAACAGCCAGCCCCGCACTCCCGGGCAGAAGCAACCCGTGCGCAGCAGAAACCGATAGTCCGGCGGACTGCTGGCTCGCCACAGCGCGCGTTCCCCTCGGAGCGCCGTGCGCAGGGAGTCACGTTGCCCCGGCGTTTGCAGACCGAAGGTTCGTGTTTCGGGGAAGTTGACGCCGGGGCCGGTGTCCTTGAAGAAGGCGATGACGCCGCCTGTGTCTTGGACGATAGGGCCAGGGCCGATATTCTTGGCGGGCAGGGACGTCACGGGGACAGCGCGGCGACAGGCGACGATGAGGCAGCTGAGCACCAACAGTGTCGCCCAGGCGATCAGGACGCGCGCGCGATTACGCGACAACTTTACTGAACCGCAACCGTGATCGTGATCTTCATATTGCGCAAGCGCCGCTGCACGTTGGGACAAGAACATCCTCCACGGCCGTTTGATGCCGCCTAACGGATCGCGCTTAAGGTGCAGCGCCGGGCGGGAATATTCACAAACGGAATTCTACCATACCGCATGCTGAACGTTCTCCGACCTCATTGAGGAAGGGCGCCGGCAGCTTCGAGCGCGTGTTAGGCAGCCGCTCGTTGGACACCGTTGAGTCGACGCACCCAGCGCCAGTGGGTGACAAAGAGCACTACGGCGAGAGCCAGGAAAATGAGGCCGATCGTGATCGATTTGCCGGTGCGATAACGCGTCGCCGCGATACGGTCACGCACGAGCGCATCGTATCGCGCTCGTAGGGACGCCTCGGAGAGCGTGTCCGGCTTCGCGCCTTCCCCGCGATCAAAGACCGCCTGCTCGCGTCGGTACGTCGCTTTGTAGCCCTCAAAGGAAGAGTAGGACGTGCCAAACGGGTTGTCGGATTGGAGCGGATTCGCCCGATCGAAGACGGCGTTCAGAATCGAGGAGAGGGTGATGAGTGCGACAACGAGACTTATCAGGCAGACTGTGTAGCCATAGAGGTGAGCCATGCGGTTTGGTCGATCCACATCTTCCCCCTTGTGTACGATGACCGCGACAGCAAGCCACACAGCGCCAATGAGCAGTAATGGGAGGACCCAGAAGATACTGGGCCAGAAGGGACTATCAGCGACCAAGAAACCCTCGGACATTAGGACCGTGCCTATTGCGGCTGCCTAACGGATCGCGCGTAAGCTGCGGCGCGCTGAAGAAAGATTCATTCCCTAATCTACGCGCGCCGCCAGCTTCAAGCGCTTGTTAGGCGGCATTCGCCCTACGCGCAGAGCGGCCACCACAGCGTGATCCGCCGAGCAATCGTTTCACGCGCGCCGTCGGTGTGCGTGACGTCAAGTATCCACATGACGTTTACGTACTGCACTTCGCCAGTCGCGCTGGGCTCGAAGAGGATATCACGCCCGACGTCCAGGTGCATCGCGGCACGGTCGGTGGTGATGGTGCGTGTTGTATCACGCAATATCCTGAGTTCAGTGCCAACGTAGTCTTCTGCGTAACAGCCCGCGTGCCGCATGAGAACGCGCGCGACGATGAGTTTCTCACGAATTGCTCGCAGCGGCCTGCGTGTCCGAAGGTCGTACAGGGCGCGCACCGTTCCCTTGCTGTAAAGCTGCTCTCGGACGGAGCGCTCCGATTCTGGATGCCCAGCCGGCCCGATGAAGTAGCTGCCTGGGCGGTACGTCTCCGCGCAGATGCTGAATAGTGATGAGCAGGTGGGCGTGCTTGTACGCGCCGTGTAGACTGGGCTCACATAGTAGGAGCCAGCCAGATTACCGTTACGCGCCACGTACTCTTGGGCGGTGGCGCGTCTAGAAAAGGATCCGGGCGGAACCTCCAGCAGACTGAGATCAACTGATACGTCGCCGGCGAAGGGGCGAGGCTCACTTACGTCCGTCCGTGTGACCCAGTAGTGATCGCCGTGACGTAGTTGATAGCCCTTGTCCTCGCCGATCCCCACTCGATACCACGTAGAGTCGGCGGACACACCGATCACCGCGAGCTGCAATGTGGCGTGGGCGTACCTGGCGATTGGTGCCGTGGATGCCGGGAGCCGCCGCAGGGGAACGGAGTCGCGAGTCACGAGGACGAGCCGCGAATCTTGCGCGGCGGCGGGACTCACGGCGCTCATGATGAGCAAGCTGAGAAGCGACAACGGAGGTTTCACGAATGCACTCGTGTCTGGCGAATGCTGCCTAACGGATCGCGCTTAAGCAGCGGCGCGCTGAAGAAAGAGTCATTCCGTAATCTACGCGCGCCGCCAGCTTCAAGCGCTTGTTAGGCAGCACGCTCCGCGGACCCCTAGGCGTTGATCAGCTCGAGCAGGTTTCCGATGACGAATGTTGGCTCGGGATCACTCGCTCCTCGACCGCGGCCCGCGCGGTCAATCCAAATGCTGGCCAGCCCCGCCCCCGCATTTGGATTGATGTCGCAGCGCAGGCTATCACCAACAAAGACCACTTCAGACCTGGGCGCGTTGATGGCGCCTAGCGCCTGTTCAAAGAGTTTCCGTGAGGGCTTGACACTGCGGCTGTCAGACGAAAAAACGGTGGTCGCGAAGAGATTCAGCACGCCGGCCCGCGCGAATTCGCCGAGCCACGGTTCCTTGCGAGAAATAATGTTGGCGATTACGCCGAGACGATGGGTGGCAGCTAGGCGTTTGAGTGCCAGGGCATAGGTTTCGGAAACGGTGCCGAGTTCATGTTCGCCGATGACACGCTCGAGAAGCTTCAGTTCGGTCTCCGGCAGGTTGCGGGTCGTGGGGAGCTTGCGGAGCGTCTCCAACACGGCTGGAAAGGAGTCGGAACGAGCTGAATCGTCGTAGATGACGCCGAGGGTCTCGAAACAAGCGAGCACGCCATCCTGCACGACCTGAGCAGCCAGGCGGCGGCCGCCCAGCGCGCGGTAGGTGACCGCGAAGTCTTGCTCCGGCCCAAAGCGATCTCCGCCGAACATGAACGTCCCGTTCATATCGAGCAGGACAACCGTGAAGCGAGCGAGCATGCTGGGGGAATCGCGCAGAGCGTGATAAAGGAAACGGTATCAGCGCCCTAGTGCTCTCCCATTGTTGCCGCCGCGTGGCTCACGCGACGCAAACCTGTCCTTTGTACTGGAGCGACCCAGCCAGCGTTGCGAGGTTCAGTTGACCGTGCGTGTGCAGAAGGCCTGTCGCTCCGGCATATCTGCCCGTTCCACCGATCACCTCCAACTGCGAATTGGGTCGAGCCAGAGTTGGATCCTGATCTGGGAGAAGAAGGATGTCGTCCGATGTCCTGATCGTCCCAGTGCTCCTCGTAATCGTGTGATGGGCCCGCATCTGGATTACGCCGCTGCCGCGCTGTTCGATATCGAAGTACTCGGCACGGAATCCCCCAGAGAGGTCCCCCTGCAGCGTCCCTTCGCCGACGGCCGTCGTCTGACTCGTGAACTGGAACCTCGTGAACACGAACGCACCGCTGACGTGCTCGCAGTCCGTTTGTGCCGCCAGCTGTTCAGCCGAGGCAGTGAAGTTGGCGGTATTCAAAGGTGCCGTCACCTGACGGTCCGAACACGCGACGAGCAACCAAGCGACCGGAACGAGCCCGAGCGAAAAGCCCCTGTAGCCCATACCACCTCCCGCGTTGGTAGAGAATGACCTGTGCCCGAATGTACGCGGGTATGGGCATCCTGCCAGGGATATGAAAGGAACGGACAAGAAATAGCGGGTCCTTCACTACTGGAGGCCGTACCGAATGATGTGAGCACCTGGGGACGCAAACCGGCCATCGAGGATCGAACTGACGACGGGTACGAGATCCGCGCCCCGCACAAACGCCCAACTAGAAGGCTCCCCAAGCCTGTTTACCGGGAATGTAATAGCTGGGACAGATGAATTTGAAAATCCTGGCGACTCGCCGCGCGCTCTCCAACTTGGCTTTGTCCTGCCGCAGCATCCCAGCGAGTTGCTGATCAAACATCTCCGAATAGTACGCCTCGGCCGCCTTGTGACGCTCGGCATCGGACTTGTAGTCCGCACGGATCGCGGCCAGTTCCCCTGGATCGAGGAAGATCCCTTCACATTTCGGGCACTCGTCCACGACCACGTCGCGTTTCACGCTCCAAAAATGGCGCATCATGACGACTGAGTCGCGCGGGCACTTGCGCCGCTGGCTCTGGTCCACTTTCAGTGACGCGTTCTGCGGAATGTTGAGGAGAGACTGCCCGGCCGATTGGTCTGGCTGATCCACTTTGCCGAGCGTCCACTCGTCGAACCACAAGCCGCCGCAGCCGCCCTTGCATGCTTGCACCTTGACGTCGCCCGCTGCGATTTCGGTCATCACGGTACCGCAGGCTGGACAGTTCATTGTCGCGACTCCTGTGGTTGGGATAAGGGACGGTTTGTTCAGTAACTTAGTATTGGACGTCGCACAGAGCTACAGAAGTTGGGGGGAACCGAGAACGACGACGGGGCCTAATGGATGGCGCTTAAGCTGCGGCGCCGAGTTCGAATGATCACAAGTGGAATTCTACCATAGAAGACACGCGCCGTCAGCTTCAGGCGCATGTTAGGCGGGTGCTCACGGAGACTCGGCTCGACTTCTCTAAAGCCGCCGAATGTCGATGATTTCAACGATCGGACCAGCCTGGTGAAAGCTCATGAGATCGTTCCGGATTCGAGCGACCAACCGCACGCGCAGGCCATCGTGTCTGAAGGCGGCAGGCAAAGCGCCCAGAGGATCATACGTTGTGTCGTTATCACCACGAACCGCCCAGAACCCGCCTTCAAAACCATAGTAGCGGGACGAGCCGGTCACGCAGATCTCTGTAGACCCTGTTGTGAAGTCGCGACAGTCAGGGGCCACCGAAACGGTCGTAGCGCGGCAAGCGACGGCCGCCAACATCACCAGGGCTCCGAGGAACGAGATGCCATATTTCATCCGAGTCTCCTTCCTCTCCTAAATACCCCACGTGGTATCTAGAACGTCACAGAACTCAGACACCCGATACAAAAACAAAAGCGCCGCGAGCGCCTGATTCTGAGTCGAGGCACTCGCGGCAAGACTGCTGAGAAACGCTGCAACGCCTGCCGCAATCGGGCCAAAAGCTTCACGCTGCATGATGACCGGTCGGATCAACAATTCTTCAAATCAGCGCGTTCGCATCCGCCAATGGCAGACCAAATGCTTCCGCAACCCCCGGATAGACGACCTTTCCCTCGACCACATTCAGCCCCAATAACAGACCCGCATCCCTCTTACAGGCTTCCTTCCAACCGAGCCGCGCCAGCTTCTTGGCATACGGGAACGTCGCGTTCGTCAACGCCAGCGTCGACGTCCGCGGCACCCCGCCCGGCATGTTCGCCACCGCGTAATGGATT
>Ga0209235_1001836_pt1 | contig 11717 bp, 10 predicted proteins | sample GraSoi013_1_20cm_4_FD_185817 | JGI IMG/M metagenome (GOLD analysis project Ga0209235, IMG submission 185817) | Grasslands soil microbial communities from the Angelo Coastal Reserve, California, USA - Sample 09_25_2013_1_20cm (SPAdes) (version 2) | ecosystem: Environmental > Terrestrial > Soil >...
AGGACGTTTGGTTTACGGGGGAACTTGCCGATCATTGCCAAAGATAGGCCGATCACAGGAGCTTCGTCAGTCAGGCAGACGATCGAAGTGAGAATTTGTCCGATCTGATCTCAAGAGGTCCCCCCCCGGGAGGGGGGGTTGCATTGTTGATTGTTCTGATTCAGGCTTTGTTTTAGGTTTTGGGGCTGCTTTGAATCTAGAAGGCGCATTTTTCAGGGTCTGGAAACGAGCAGGAGCCGCAAGGAAAACGAGCAATTAGGGTACGTTGACCGTCTTTGTAAGATCAGTCAGTAGTTGAATGACGTCACGATGGTTTTTCAGGTTGAATTTAGCGTAGGATTTTGCGAGTCCTACTTTGATCGAATAGGATTTTTCGGGAAGAACCTTGAAGAGTTCTTCGTCAGCCAAATCGTCACCCACGGCCAGAACGAAGTCGAATGTCTTCTCGGAAAGGAGTAGCTTCGCGGCCATTCCCTTGTCGATCCCGACGTTTCTCACTTCGATCGACTTGCTGTCTTGCAAGACTTGGAGTTCAGTGTTCTCAGTGAAATATCCTAGCTCATCTGCAAGCTCTTTCGAGCGTACCGAGGCCAGTTCCGGGTCTGCGGCTCGATAATGCCAGACTAGGGAGAACTCTTTCTCTTCGGCAAAAGAACCGGGAAGTCGATCTTCATAGTTCTGGAGAATGGGTCGGACCTTCTCTTTCCAGTTGCTTTCCACCTTGATCGCTGGTAGCCAGTCTTTGTCCTTCTCTCTAATCCACGCCCCGTGTTCAGCGACGATTCCTACGCTCAGGGATCCGAACCATTTGTGCAGGAGATCTCTATGACGACCACTCACGATTACTAGGTTGTTTCGTGGGTCTTCTGCGAGTGCGTTGAGTGTGGAGAGGAGGATCGCGCCTGGGACTGCGGTCTCAGGTCGCTCCTTGAAGGGGGATAGTGTGCCGTCATAATCTAGGAATAGAATTCTTTTCTCGGAATTAGTGTAATCTTTGATCAGCTTCTCTCTTGTTGGCTTGTCCATAAGCCGAGCGCTGAACTTTCTCTGCTGGTCTTTGACAGAGTGTAGTTTGCCTGTAAAGTCCTCGCCCCATCGTATGACATCGTAACGTCCTAGCCTGTTCTGCATTACCTGGTTGCGTCGTATCTGTTCTTCTTCGGGCATTTCCAGAGCAGTCTTGAGTGCATCTACAATTTCGGACTCGTCGCTGGGATTGACAATGAGGGCCTCACCCAGCTCTCGCGAGGCTCCTGCCATCTCGCTCAGAATTAGGACCCCTTTCTGATCGGCCCTCGACGCGACATACTCTTTCGCGATCAGATTCATGCCGTCTCTCAGGGGGGTTACTAGAGCCACGTCGCTCATAGCGAAGAGGCTCAACAACTGGTGATACGGCAGGAACCGGTATCGATAGACTATCGGGCTCCAATCAATTGCCCCGAATCTTCCGTTAATGCTCCCTACTAGTTTGTCGATCTCCTCTTTCATCTGCTCGTAATGTTGTGATCCCAGCCGGGAAGGGACGACCGAGAGCATGAGGACTACTTTTCGAAGCCATTGAGGATACCGCTCGAGAAAAGTCGCGTAGGCCTGGAGACGGTGTTTGATCCCTTTCGTATAGTCAAGCCTGTCAAGGGACAGAACGACCTTAGGATTGCCTAGTCTATCCCGGAGTGCCCGGGCTTCCTGCTGCACCGTGTCGCTCTTCACATCATCCCGAATCTGCTCGTAGTGAATGCCCATAGGGAAGGTGTCAACCCTCAAGGCTCTTTCCCCGTCGATGAGCACCTGGCCAAAATTATGTTCGATTCCTAGGATGCGTAGTATGCATCTGAGGAAGTGTTGTGTGTAGTCGATGGTGTGGAATCCGATGAGGTCAGCTCCGAGAATGCCTTCCAGTATGGCTCTCCGCCATTTCGTCGGGAGTGTGCGGAACACGTCGTATGATGGGAAGGGTGTGTGGAGGAAGAATCCGATGGGAAGATCAGGCATCTTCTCCCTCAAAAGCTGAGGGAGAAGCATGAGATGATAGTCGTGGACCCAGACAGAGTCATTTGGCTGGATCACTTTCAGTAGTGAGTCTTTGAAGACCTCGTTTACCTTGACGTACTGCGCCCAGTCGTTCTCGTCGAACTTGGCATACGTGGGAAAATAGTGGAACAAGGGCCAGATTGTGCTGTTGCAGAATCCGTGGTAGAACCCGTCCATTGTTTTGGCGTCTAGAAAGACGGGTGAGGCCTGTTGCCTGGCGGCTTTTGACCTCAGTTTGTCCTGAGACCCCTCATCGATCTCGATGCCGGGCCAGCCAACCCACAAGTAATCTCGACTGGGGGAGCCTTGTCTGGACGATTCCAGATACGCAGTTAGTCCAGTGACAAGTCCGCCTGGGCTTGCGCGAAAAGCCAGCTTGCCATCCTTGCTGGTCGCTGTGAATGGTAGCCTGTTCGATACTACTACTAATCGCAAGGCTGGCTGTTCCCCTGAACTATTCACGCTCCGCCCTCCGCTGACGGTTTAGAATGATAGTAACCAAGCCATAAACAAGCCGAGTACAGGCTCCAACTCGTCATTATCTGGCGGCCGCTGGAGCGCGTATTGACGCCCTCTATGAGGACATCGACCTCCCTTGCGGCGTCAAGTTTAAGCCCATGACAGGAGGTTCGAACTTCCGAGTATCCCTTGGTATACTGTTGGAAGTGTGGGAGCGAGCTTCGAGAAGACGCAGCCTTCTGTTGGAAGTGCGGCGCATCTGTTCGGGGCACCATGGGCGTCCAGTCTCCAACAGGCTTCGAATTGCTCAGGGATGACAAGAATGTCCAGAACCACTGGGCCCGCCGACTAATCGCTTTCGTTATCGACGCAGTTATTGTCACCGTTGTACTAGCGGTCATTGCGATCGTCGTGTCGGTTCCATTCATTATCGGTTTGAGCTTCCCATCCACGACTCTAGGGGCATTTCCAGCATGGTGGACTGCGTGGTGGGGTCTTTCGCTTGGCGGACTAATACCTCTAGTCGTCTTCCTCTACTTCTTCCTCGCTGAAGGACTTTACGGGAGGACCTTGGGCAAAGAGATCATGGGTCTGCAGGTACAGAGAGTTGATGGAAAGCCGATGGACATGCGAAGTAGTCTCATCCGCAACATTAGCAAGATCTCCTGGGTCCTTCTCCTTATTGACGTGGCTGTTGGACTGGGGACGCACGGCGAGATGAGTCAGAAGTGGAGCGACCGGTACGTCGGGACGAAAGTGGAAGAGAAGACCCGCATGACAATAATTTCCTGACACCCAGCACTATCATAATCTTCACCAAGAACATTTTTTCTAATTAGCTACTGAAAATTTGTCGGCTCAGGTTTCACCACAGCGGGCAGTCATCGCCCTTGTTGCCGCTCGGATCGTCTATGCGATAAACTGGTTGAACATCGGCGCGATCTTCTACCTGATGAGTGCAGACCTCAACAGCGGCGTCTCAGGTCTCGGAACTTTGACCTCAAGCTTCTACCTGGGGGTTGGAATAATGCAGGTCCCGGGCGGAATAATCGCGGCGAAATGGGGCCCCAAGAGAACCGTTTCACTAGGAATAATCGTCTCGTCCATAGCCGTGCTAGGTACTTCCATATCATCAGCCATCCTTGAGGTCGCAACACTCCGTTTCATCGTAGGAGCCGGAATGGCACTCGTATTCGCACCCTCGGTAGTGATCATGACTAGATTTCTCGGAGGAAAATCCGGCACTGGCGTCGGGCTCATCAATTCCGCATTCGACATAGGGGGGTTGTTCGGCCTCTTCGGATGGATTCTCCTCGCAACAGTCACGGGCTGGCGATCTACCCTTGTGCTGAGCGGAGGACTCGGAGTGCTCACAGGGCTGATGGTTATTGCTCTCGTCCCTAAAGATGGGGAGAATGTTCAGTTCAGATTTTCCAGTGGTAAGCTTGGCAAGATTCTGAGCGATAGGAACCTGATTGTCTTGGGGCTCGGATCTCTTGGCTCGAACCTCGGAAGCGTTCTGATCTCGAGTTTCATGGCATACTACCTCCAAGCAAGTCTAGGAGAAACCGCGGCAATCGCAGGCATAGTCGCAGCGATGATTGTTGTCCTGCCGATCTACACATCTCTATGGGGAGGAAGGCTCTATGATCGCACGAGGAAACCGAGGCGCCTACTCATCCTCTCCGGTCTAGGAATGACCTCTGCTCTTCTAGTTGCGTCAGCGCCAATGCTCTCTGCTGCAGCCGCGGGAGCGGTACTTGGTGGGATAGCGGTCGGACCCGCGTCTACGATCAACTTCGCTGCAGCTAAGGATCTTAGCAGAGTCGAGAAAGAGTATGAAGGCCTCACGATCGGTTGGGTTAACAGCATCTCCTTGACAGGCTCCTTCTGGCCTCCGTTAGTTTTCTCATATTTCGCAAGATCATTAAACTACTCGGCTGCCTGGATCGCGGGCGCAGTCATGTGCTTTCTCCTACTCGTTCCTCTATTCTTCCTGCGAGAAGATCCATCAAAGTTCGGCAAGGTGAGTTAATGGCTAGTCCCGTAAGCAAGGCTACATCACTCAACCGTTTGTACGGGGATTACTGGGAGTTCATCCTCAAGGAGAACCCGACCTTCGCGACATATCTCGGAGACCACCGCTACGATAACTGGCTAGAAGACGCCTCCGCGGAAGCGTACGAACAGCGCGTCGGCCGATTCAGAAAATACCTGACAGAGCTCAAGGGCTTCAAGAAACCCACTAGTGGAGAAGACCGGCTCAACTATGACCTCTTCAAACGAGAACTAACATTGCAGATTGAGGGCGCAGAATATCACCCGTATCTTCTGCCGATAACGCAGCAGACCGGACCACACATCGACCTCCCTCAACTAACCACCTTTCACCCGTTCAAGACTCTGCAAGACTACGTGAACTACATCAGTCGACTGACACAGTTTCGCAGGGTCTTCGACCAGACAATCCAAAATCTCAAGACTGGAATAGAGAAGAAGACTGTTCAGCCTCGAAGCGTTGTCGAGAAGATCATACCCCAACTAGAGGCTCAGATCGTGTCCTTACCTGACAAGAGCGAACTTTACAAGCCGATCGATCGAATCCCGTCGGAAATTTCTAGTGTCGAAGGACATAGAATGGCAGGAGATGTGAGCGAAGCGATACAGAACTATGTTGTCCCCGCTTACACGAAGCTTCTCAAATTTGTCCGAGAAGAATACCTACCGAAATCCCGGACTCATCCTGGAGTCTGGTCCATTCCCAACGGCCGAGCGATGTACGCCTACAATATCCGCCTTCACACGACGACCCGTCTCACTCCCAGCCAGATTCATCGACTAGGCAAACAGGAGCTCGTTCGAATCAATAAAGAAATTGGCATGATCCTGAGAAAGGTCCAGTTCAAAGGCAACCTCCAACAATACAATGAAACACTTCGGAAAGACAAGTCGAACTTCTACACGACGGGGCAAGACCTTCTCGACGGATTCAAGCAAATCCTGCGACAAATGGACGCCAGACTCGCCGATTTCTTCGGCAGGCTCCCTGAAGCGAAGTACGATTTCAGGGAAATCGAGGAATGGCGGGCAGACGCTGCTCCTGCTGCTTACTACTATGCACCGCCAGAGGACCGTTCCCGACCCGGATACTTCTACATCAACACGTACAAGCCTGAGACCCGGCCGAAGTACATGATGGAGGCTCTCGCCTACCACGAGGCCGTTCCAGGCCACCACCTCCAAATCGCGATCCAACAAGAACTTACGAATCTTCCCAAGTTCCGCCGCCACGGCGGATACACCGCCTTCATCGAAGGCTGGGCTCTCTACGCAGAATGGCTTGGCAAGCAGATGGGCTTCTACAAAGACCTCCTCGCTGACTACGGCCGGCTCACAGCAGAAGCATGGCGAGCATCGCGATTGGTAGTGGATACGGGTATTCACAGTCTAAAATGGACGCGAGACCAGGCAATCAAGTTCCTCGAGAACAACACAGCCAGCTCCGAGCAAGACATAGTGTCAGAGGTAGATCGGTACATCGCCTGGCCAGGACAGGCACTTGCCTACAAGATCGGCGAGCTGAAGATACGAGGACTCCGAGCCAAGGCCGAGAAGAGAATGAAACGGCGCTATGATATTCGAAAATTCCACGATGAACTTTTGGACGATGGGGCTTTGCCTCTGGACATTCTCCAGGCAAAGATGACCCGCTGGACAACAAAGACGACTGGCAAAGAATTCTAACGGGTCCCCTTGGCGAGGACTTTAAGAGAGCGAGATACCAACCATAGGATAGTGTTCACGAACGGAGCGTGGTTGCATGTCTGGCGAAGACCCTGAACTCCAGAGCCTTAAAGAGAGAAAATTAGTCGAGATGATGCGCAGGACACGTGCACAGCTTCAGTCAGCAGAGAAACATGATGGTAAGCCGATAATCCTGTCGGACTCTACCTTCTCATCCGAGATTTCGAAATATCCATTGATGGTCGTGGACTTTTGGGCTACATGGTGCGGTCCCTGTAGAATAGTCACTCCCATTGTTGAACAGCTTGCCAAGGAATACTCCGGCCGCGTCGCATTCGGCAAGTTGAACGTGGACGAGAACCCTCTAACCTCCAATGAGTTCCAGGTTCAGAGCATCCCGACCCTCCTCATCTTCCGTGATGGCCAGCCGGTCGATGGGATTATTGGAGCTGCGCCAAAATATCAGATCGAGTCAAAGCTCAGAGCCCAGCTAGGCAACTAGCCGAGCTTAGTAGATTGAGTCTCTCAAGTCTCTGAAGAACAGGTGTCCTACTGCGCAAGCTAGGACAATCAGCCCCCAAATATTTCGAATGTCCCGCCCTATGATTCATTCTCGGGCTTCCTAAAATCGGTTCCCATTCCGGTGTCTTACGGCTCGTCCATTACGAGTGTAGGGTCCGAGTGAACGGCCCCGCACAAAGGACATTCATACCATTCCAAACTCCAAGGCTCGGCTCTCGTCCACCTATGCCCCCGCAACTCCATCTATCCCCTACAACCCCTCTTCGGACGATCGGGAGGCATTGTCTTACGAGTCAGAAGCGGAACACCGTTTGGTCGTCGGCTCTCTGATTCAAGAGAAGAACCTGAGTTAAGTACCAAACCCGTTCGAACAGGATGGAACCCGAAATGACAACTAAAGCAACGCTGCGGTCGATTGCGAGGCTGCTTCTCGTTATTGGCGGAATAATACTGATTCTTGAGGCTGTCCTCCAGCTAAGCGGAGATATCAAAGGTCTTCTAAACCTGGCACCCCGGATCCCCTCTCTAGATTTCTTCACAAGCTCAATCGTAAGCATCCTCGTCGGGGTCCTAGCGCTGATAGGAGCGGGAAGAGTCTCCAGTCCCGCATGGGGCATCATTCTCCTGGTGTTAGGATTCCTCTTGATTGGGAGTCTTGGCGGGATACTCGTCTTCATAGGCGCTCTGATCGCCCTCGTCGCAACATTTGTCAAATTATAGATTAGAAAACCGCCCATCGGCCAAACCTGTAGCCCCTGAAAAAGCGTATCAATAACGTACGTTACAAGAGTCAGCCTACTTCATCTGAGGACTTTGAAATGGACTTTAGAACTCTTGGAAAGAATGGTCCGAAAGTCTCCCGAATTGGTATGGGTGTTTGGCAAGCCAGCGACTTGTGGAAAGGTGATGACGAACAGATCGTCCGCGCACTCACAAGAGGCCACGAACTTGGCGTGAACCTAGTCGACACAGCGGAGGCTTACGGTAACGGACATAGTGAACAGGTCGTAGGCCGAGCCCTGAGAGACATCGGCAGGGAAGAGTTTGTTGTTGCAACCAAGGTCCACGGAGCGAATCTCAGGTACGATGAGCTTCAGAGAGCTGCCGCGGCTAGCATGAAACGGCTCGGCGTCAACGAGATAGACCTCTACCAAGTCCACTGGCCAGATCCATGGGAGCAGGTCCCTCTCAAGGAGACGATGAAGGCGCTTGAGAAACTCTACACTGAAGGAAAGATCCGGGCGATCGGTGTCAGCAACTTCGCAGTCCGAGACCTCGAAGAGGCCCGATCCCACCTGTCCCGGACCGACATCGTCTCGAACCAGGTCAGGTACAACTTCCTACAACGAGAGATCGAAGAAGAGGTCCTACCTTACTGCAGGAAGAACAACATCACGATTCTTGCCTATAGTCCGCTCGCCCAAGGAGCCCTAACAGGGAAGTACAGCCGAGGGCATGTTCCAAAAGGCGATATTAGAGACGAGAACAAACTCTTCGCACCCAAGAATATCGAGCAGATAGAGAAGGTCAACGCTGTCCTCTCTAGCATCGCTAGACGACACGGATGCTCTGCCTCCCAAGTAGCACTCAGCTGGCTCCTAGCCAATCAGATGGTTGTCCCAATCCCCGGGGCGAAGAACGAAGCTCAAGCCGAGGAGAACGTTGGCTCGACTAAGCATCTGCTTACCAACGCGGAACTCACCGAGCTGGATACAGCCTACGAACTCGTCGACATCGACTATCTCCCAACGGTCCCGGATATGCCGATCGAACTAGTGACCTGAGTAGGCTCGAAAAAGTAGCCATGTCTAAATACTTCAAAAGGAGACTGGCAACAGCAATGTTAGACGTTCTGCCGAGAGGGGCGAGCCTCTTTTGAAAACAGTTTCTTTACAACAGAATCGTAAACACAGAATCAGCCGAGCGAAGAGACAACAACCTAACACGAAAAAGGAAAGGGGGAACTCCAGCATCCTAGCCCCTGGCAGGAAGGCCCCGAACTTCTCACTCAATAGCACTCCAGACCAGAAAGTATCGCTCAAAGATTTCCGCGGCCAGCCGGTGATTCTTGCCTTCTATCCTGCAGACTGGAGTCCTGTATGCACGGACCAGCTGTCCTTGTACGCGATGGTGATGCCGGAATTCAAGAAGTTCAACGCGGAACTCCTCGCCATTTCTGTTGACAATATCTGGTCACATCTCGCGTTCGCCAAAGACCGCAAACTCAACTTTCCTGTACTTGCAGATTTCGAACCAAAGGGAGACATATCCAGAAAGTATGGCGCGTTCAAGGAGAAAATCGGGGAATCTGCACGTGCGCTGTTCGTTATAGATGAACAAGGTGTAGTCCGGTGGAGCCATCTATCACCTGACGGCGTCAACCCCGGAGCAGAAGGCATTCTGTCCGCTCTTGATCAACTGAACAAGCCTAAGTAGTGAAAAAGGGGTTATCGAAAACAATGGCCACCACGACAACAACCAGGCACAGCCGAAAAACGAGCAAGACCCTACTAGAGCCAACAGGCAAAGAACTCGAGACTTACGAAGCTCCCAGACTTGTGATTCCAGTCGACCCCAGTCGGGACCATATCCAGGGAGACCCGAAGGCCCTGCTCACCCTAGTAGAGTATGGAGACTATCAATGTCCATTCTGCGGCGCCGCTTATCCAGAAGTGAAGAAGGTCCAGAAAGATCTCGGATCGAAACTACGATTCGTATTCCGTAACTTTCCCTTAACCAATGTTCACGAGTTTGCCCGGGTCGCGGCTGAGACGGCCGAAGCTGCTAGTGCTCAGGGAAAATTCTGGGAAATGCACGATTTTCTCTACGAGCACCAGCGAACCCTTGGAGATCATAGCGTAGCACTGGGATATGCTAAGAAGCTGGGTCTTGACACTCAGAGATTTGAGCGCGAAATATCACAGCATGTCTATGAGAAGAGAATCAAGGATGATTTCATAGGAGGAGTACGGAGTGGGGTCAACGGGACACCGACATTCTACCTGAACGGCGTAAGACATGACGGTCCCGCCGAGGCCGAAGCGATAATCGAATCGCTCAAGGCGAAGCCCTGAACTGGCGATTAGGCTCCAACCGATCTGGCACTCCTCCTCACACTTCTTCACCAGAAAAAAAGAGCGAATGGTTGCATAACCCTTAACAGTTGAAACCTCTCGCCCTCGCTACGTTACGAGGATGAACGTTTCAAGACGGGATACAGCTCGTTTCCTCGCATCGGGCCTCATGCTCTTGGCCTTGTTCTCCTCAATCGGCTTGTTTGGACATGGTCAAACTTCACTTAGCCTCCCTTCTCAGCAAGATTCGCTGGCTTTGACAGTCAAACCTGATAGGAGTGTGGAGGTTGCGTGGAATACGACATCATCTTTGGGGACGCTTACTCAGAATGTTAGTAGTCTATTCACGCCTGGCTATGAGATACATTCCTCGTCCAGCTTCTCACAACAGTCAAGCTCTGTGGTTCAAACCTCAACCATCCAGTACCAGCTACCTCCACCGGCTGTGAGCATTTTCGACTCGATCAGCCTTACAGCTACACAGACAGGACTCACAGGATCTGGTTTGTTAACGATCACCACAAATGCTCCAACGAGCACCATCACGGCAACCTTCTCCACTAGCCCCACGCAGGTGAAGGTGAACGCCACGGCTCAGCTCCACTTCTCCCCAGCATTTTTCGGAGGAACATTCCTTGCCAACCAAACAGCGTTTCAAACCGAGTGGAACCGTACCTTTGGAAACGTGACATGGACTGACATGATTGCCTCTCAAATCCAGAATGCGACCGTCCACTTGGTAACTGTTACAGCTTTCAACGGCACCCTAACTTCCATCGACACAAACCAAGCCACTGTCTCCATCGGATTTGTGGCAGTACCATCTCAACCTGGGACCGACTTTGTCACAGTGCTAGAAAACATTCTGACACCATTCGGAGGAATTGGATTTGACGCGATAATCCGGTCGGCCCTAGATCTTCAGACAGGTGAGACCATGAATCTGACCTATAGTGGCTCGACGTACACCCTGAATCTACAATCTACTACAACCTACGTCAGCGACCTCGATGCTCAAGTGAACAAGCTGAAGACGCAATACCTCCAGCCACTACTCGCCGCATTTCCAGCCGGAACGGCCCCCGCCTCCCTGGTCTTCCTTAACGCAACATCAATCACCATCAGCCAGATGTCTACGACGAGCGACCTCGACCTGAGTGCTGGAACCTCTTCGACCAGTCTCAAGGGACTGCTGCTCAAACCCCCGACCGTAGGAAGCAACACGAACTTTACAATACCAGGACTCTTTCAGACATTGGGCAAGACTCCGACTCCAGGAGTGAACTTCACACTCATCGGCGGCTCCGACGGCACCAATGAAGTAAAGATCGTTGTCCCAGCGGGTATTCCTCAGCCGAGCAGTACGACTTCGAACTCTGCAACGTGGACGAACCTTCAAGACGCCTCAAGCCTGTCAGCCGTGGAATTTCGCGTCCAGCCTCTGCCAAACAGCCTGTTAGCCTTCCTCGTATCGCCTGTGGGGATAGCTATCGAAGCCGTTGTCGCGATCGCGATTGTTGTAGCGGTAGTTCTCTACCTGACTAGGAGAAGTGCAGCGAAAAATCGGCTTCCGATGACGTCCGGACTGGCACCATCACCTGGCTTGGGCCCTGGGCCAGCACCACCCTCACCTTAGTCTCATTTTACGTCCCGAAGATCAAGGGAGACCGTCCTCCGTCCATTCACTGGGCTCTCTAGATACCGGCTTGGACCCTTCTAACGCGGAACCCGGCTAGTGCTGCAAGAATGACTAATAGAATGGATGTGGTGATTAGGACGCTTGCGTGGTTGCTGGCGTAGAGGAAGCCTCCGATGAATGAACCTGCAACGAAGCCTAGCTGTTCGAAGGTCAAGTAGAAGCCGAACTGGCCCGCTCTAGATTTT
>Ga0209235_1001837_pt1 | contig 11717 bp, 8 predicted proteins | sample GraSoi013_1_20cm_4_FD_185817 | JGI IMG/M metagenome (GOLD analysis project Ga0209235, IMG submission 185817) | Grasslands soil microbial communities from the Angelo Coastal Reserve, California, USA - Sample 09_25_2013_1_20cm (SPAdes) (version 2) | ecosystem: Environmental > Terrestrial > Soil >...
CCGGCGACATCCTGTTCGTTCCTGACAGCACGGGGAAGCGGGCGCTCCGGCGGGTCGGGGAAATGGCCATCGGGCTCACTTCCGGCGTGGCCATAGTCCGCGCCTCGCGGTAGCAATCTGGCAGGATTTGAACGCAACTTACTGGGATCGAGGTGCCTGAAAAACGTATGGATGAATCCACCGCCCTGATACAGCGGGACCGACGGGCCGGCAGCTCCTTTGAGGTTATCACCGCGCATCCTCAACTCTCGTCTTGGGAAACTCCCCCGCGAGAACCGCACCTCCTCGACTACTGGAGGATACTGCGAAAATACCAGTGGTCCATTCTGTCTTTCCTGTTGACCGTCGTGACCTTCGTCACCATTGCCACCCTGCGGATGCACCCGGTATATGAAGCCACCGCCCGGGTCGAGATCGACAACGAGAATACGAACTTTCTGCCCTTTAAGTCGGACTCCTACGAAATGTACATGGACATGGAGAACTACATCGAAACCCAGTCCAAGATCCTGCAGAGCGAGACTTTGGCGTTGCAAACGATCCAATCCGCCGGCCTTGTGGAACTCCCGGAATTTGGCGGACAGCCTGGGAAAGCCAGCAAGCCCGCTAGCGTCCCTGTCAACGCTGCCAACCAGGCGCGGCCTCCAGCCCTGGGGGGCTTCCTGGGAAGTTTAAGAGTGAAGCGCGTGCCCAACAGTCGGCTGCTGGACGTGACGTTTGAGGCCGGCGATGCGAAGCTGGCGGCACGAGTGGTCAACGCCCACCTGGAGAACTACATCGAGCAGAACTTTCGCAGCAAGTATCTGGCAACCACCACGGCTTCGAACTGGCTCAAAGATCAGCTCCGCGAATTACAGTCCAAGGTTGAGAAGTCGGAAGATGCTCGCATCGCCTACGAACGGCAGAACCAGATTTGGAACATCGACGAAAAGCAGAACATCACGCAGCAGAAGCTGAGCGACCTGAACAAGGAGCTGACCCAGGCGCAAGGCGAGAGAATGCGCAGCGAAGCCCTGTACCAATTGGTGGGCACCGGCCACATCGATGCCCTCCCTCCCGTGCGCGACAGCCTCCTCCTCCAGGACTTGCAGAAGAAACAGAGCGAGCTGAACACGCAGTACGTCGAGGCGCTCAATCAGTACGGTCCCAGCTTTCCCAAGGTGATGCGGCTGCAGGCGCAGCTCAAAGAGATCGAGCATTTGATCGCGCGCGAAAAGGCTAACATCATTAACCGCATTGAAGCGGAATACCACACAGCGCGCCAGCGGGAAAACCTGCTCAGCCAGGCCCTGGATAAGCAGAAAGGCGAATCCAACGCCATGGCTGAGAAGCTCGTTCAGTTCAACATTTTGAAACGCGAGGCCGAAGCCAACAAGCAACTCTACGAAGGCCTGCTGCAAAAGATGAAGGAAGCCAGCATCTCGGCGGGACTGCGTTCGAGCAACATTCGCGTGGTAGACCCAGCGATGGTGCCCTCTGCGCCCTCACGTCCCCAGAAAACGCGCAACATCCTGCTGGCGTTTCTGATCGGTTTGGTAGGTGGCGTGGGCTTGGCGCTGCTCCGCGAGTACCTGGACAACACGGTGAAGACCCCCGGTGACATCGAGATGCTGACGCGGCTGCCTTCGCTGGCGGTGGTGCCGGCCTTTGTGACCTTAAACGGCCGCAACCGGGTGCCCAAGATGCTGAAGAGCGGTTCGGGCAACGGAACGGAGAGCCGCGTCGAGTTGGTCTCGCACACTCTGCCGCAGTCGCAGATCTCTGAGGCCTTCCGCGCGCTGCGCACCTCGCTGCTGCTTTCCCAAGCCGAGCACCCACCGCAAGTCATCCTGGTAACCAGCGCCCTGCCGCGAGAAGGAAAGACCACCGCCGCCGTAAATCTGGCGGTGACCCTGGCGCAGCTCGGCGACCGCACCCTCTTGGTGGACGCCGACCTGCGCAAACCCGGCATCAGCCGCGCGCTCAGTATGAGCGACGGCAAGTATGCAGGCTTGAGCTCCTACCTGGCCGGAGTCTCCTCCCTCGAGCTGGTGACCGTGCCCCATCCGGCGATCACCAACCTGGCGGCCATCCCCACCGGCCCGGTCCCCCCGAACCCGGCCGACCTGCTTTCTTCGCGGCGGCTGAGCGAGGCCGTCTCAATACTGCGGCAGGAGTACAAGTTCATCGTCATTGACTCCCCGCCGTTGATGGCCGCCACCGACGGGGTGATCCTCTCTGTGCTGGTGGACGGCGTGCTGATGGTGGTGCGGAGCGGCGAGACTCCGAAGGAAGCCTTCATCCGCGCGCGGGATCAGCTCGTCGCGGTCAAGTGCCGCCTGCTCGGCGTGGTGCTGAACGCCGTCGACTCCAGCTCACCTGACTATTACTACTCTTATCGCTACTACACCTACTCTTACGGAGCCTACGGAAAGGAGAAGGACGGTGCCTTCGAGCGACATCAACAGTCCTGAAACCGGGCGATAAGAGATTTTTTTCCTAAGGAGGCCAATTGCGCTTTTTGATCACAGGAGGAGCGGGCTTTATTGGGTCTCACCTCGCCGAGCGGCTGCTCTCCTGCGGCGACGAAGTTCTCTTGATGGATGACCTCTCCACCGGCAGCATGGAAAACATCCGGCACCTGAAGAAGTTTGACCGGATGCACTACTTTCTCGACTCCATTGAGAACCGCCAGTTGCTGGCCGAGTTAGTCGATGAGGCCGATGTGATTTTTCATCTCGCGGCGGCGGTGGGCGTGCGGCTGATTGTGGAGAGTCCGGTGCGCACCATCGAAACCAATGTCAATGGCACCCAACTGGTGCTCGATGCCGCCTCCAAGAAGCGCAAGCTGGTCTTCACCGCCTCGACCTCCGAAGTCTACGGGAAAAACGTGCAGGTGCCATTCCGCGAAGATGCGGACCTGGTGCTGGGGCCGACCACCAAAAGCCGCTGGAGTTACGCCGCCTCGAAGGCGCTGGACGAGTTCCTGTCGCTCTCCTACTGGAAGGAGAAGAAGCAGCCGGTGGTGATCGGCCGGTTGTTCAATACCGTGGGTCCGCGCCAGACCGGGCGATACGGCATGGTGATGCCGAACTTTGTCAGTCAGGCGCTGGATGGCGCTCCGATTACCGTGTACGGCACCGGCCAGCAGTCCCGCTGCTTCTGCGATGTGCGCGAAGCCGTGGAAGCGATTCTCCGGCTGGTTTCAACCACCCGCGCCGTCGGACAGGTGGTCAACATCGGCAGCGACCAGGAAATCAGCATGGAAGGGTTGGCGCGCTTGGTCAAAGAGAGGACTGGGAGTTCTTCGCCGATAACTTATATCCCCTATGACGAGGCCTACGAGCCGGGCTTCGAGGATATGCATCGGCGGGTGCCGTCGCTGGAAAAGCTGCAGGATCTCACCGGCTTCCGGCCCAGGGCCACCCTGCCAGAGATCGTGGATCGAGTCGTGGCGCACTTTGAGAAGAAGAGAGAGCTGGTCGGCGCGGTAGGCGCGTCTCGCCAGGCAGCTAGCGCCGGAAGCTGAGCTTCCGCGAGCCGTGCGTGCGGTAGGCTGGAAGTCGCCCTCAGGCAGATCGAATGAATCTTCTCTGTCTGTGGTCGTCACCGGGGCCAGTTCGATCCCTCGAGGTGATGGCCGTCCGGAGATGTACGCCCCGGTCGATCCTCAATGCCGAGACTTTGTTCCATAAAGCTCAAGTTGCCCAGAGGCCGGAGATGCATGAGACGCGAGGGGAATACGGAGCAGTGATCCAATCCCGAGAGGGAACGAGTTGGCCTCCCATAGTGGCCCCCACAAGCCTCTCCGTGCTCGTGCCTGTGTATAACGAGCAATACCTGGTTGAGGCCAGCCTCGCACGGCTAGAGGTGCTAGCCGAGTCCCCATTGCTGCGGCGGGTAAAGATAATCGTGGTGGACGATCGCTCCACAGACCAGACCCCAGCGTCCCTCCTCCGCTTCCGGCGAAGGATCGAAGAAGAGCCTTGGGGCAGCCAGTTTGAGTGGATCTTTCTCTGCCAGGAGCGAAACCAGGGCAAGGGTGCGGCTCTCCGAACCGCTCTTGAGCACGCAGATACCGAGCTTGCCGTTGTTCACGATGCGGACCTCGAATACAACCCTCGCGATTTGCTGAAGATGATCCCTCTTTTTTTGCAGGAAGGTGCAGACGCGGTTTTTGGCTCGCGCTTTTTGGCCAGCGAATACAAGCGTGTTTTGTTTTTCCGGCATGCTCTCGGCAACTGGTTGCTTACCTTGCTCTGCAACATCGTTTGCGACCTGAATCTGACGGACATGGAGACCTGCTACAAGATGGTGCGCACGGATCTGCTCAAGAGTATTCCGCTAGAAAGCTCCAACTTCAGCATTGAGCCGGAGCTGACCATAAAACTGGCGAAGCGAGCCGCGCGGATCTTTGAAGTTCCCATCAGCTACGCTGGTCGGACCTACCAGGAAGGCAAGAAAATTAACTGGAAAGACGGCGTACGCGCTCTCGGCTCGATCCTCAAGTTTGCTACTTCCGATCGCATCTATGTCGCCGACCAGTATGAAAGCGAGATACTGGGCCGACTCCATCGTGCGCCACGGTTCACGCGCTGGATGGCAGATGAGGTACGGCCTTACGTGGGCGACCGTGTGCTGGAGATCGGCGCGGGGACGGGAAATATGACCGTTAATCTGGTTCCGCGGTCGGTCTATTGGGCCAGCGACGTCAACCCGCTCTATCTGGAGACCCTTCAAAAGCTACGCCGGACCCGACCTTATCTTCATGTTAGCTTCACCGATGGAACTTCCGCTGATTCGTTCCCCGCGGGGCAGTCTTTCGACACGGTGGTTTGTCTGAACGTGGTGGAACACTTGCCGGACGACGTCGCCGCCCTGCGCAATATTCGCAGCGTCTTGGAAGAAGATGGCCGCGCCATCATTCTGGTGCCGAATGGCCCTCGCATGTATGGGACCCTGGATCAAGTGTTGGGTCACCATCGCCGGTACACCCGGGAACAGTTGATCGCCGTGGGGCAACAAGCCGGATTCCTTCTGGAGGTCCTACTGCCTTTCAACCGGATTGGGGTGTTGGCCTGGTTGTTCAACGGACGTGTCCTCCGGCGCAAAACCTTCGGCCTCTGGCAGATCAAGATTTTAAACCTTCTTACGCCAGTGTTCCGGAGACTCGACCGTTGGGTTCCGCTCCCTCCTCTTTCCCTGATTGCAGTTTTCCGCAAGGACAAGAGTCACACAGCTCGGCCAGAGCAGGCGGCTGCACCAGCAACCTGCCAGGAGTTGGCGAGCTAGCTATGAGCGTGGCAGCTAGGCTCATCAGCTCCCGGGTCATGTCCATGCGGTGTGCTCTTTCGCTGCCTGAGAAGTTTCTGCTTCTCCTGTTTCTCCTTTCGCTTGTTCTGGTCAATCCGTGGGTGCGGGGCGACGGCGTAGGCTACTACGCGTACGTCCGTTCCCTGCTGATCGATCACAACTTGCGATTTGAAGAAGAATGGCTGGCAGGCAACCCAACCTTCGTCGGCGGTCGTGTGGACCACAACGGCCAGCTCCGTGCGGACCAGTACACATCCACCGGCTACGTGAACAACCACTTCTCAGTGGGTCCGTCGATGCTTTGGGCGCCCTTTCTCCTGGTGACCCACCTGATCGTGCTCAGCGTGAACCGTTTAGGGGCTCACATCCCGGCCGACGGCTTCTCGCGACCCTATCTGGTGGCGATGGCCGTGGCCACGGCCTGCTATGGTTTCGCTGGACTTTGCCTTGCCTTCGGTCTGGCCCGGAAGTATTTCGAAGAGCGGTGGGCGTTACTAGCCACATTGGGCATCTGGTTGGCAAGTTCCCTGCCGGTGTACATGTACTTCAATCCGTCCTGGTCACATGCCCATTCGGCCTTTGCTGTCTCGCTGTTTCTCTGGTATTGGCACCGTACGCGAGGCGACCGCACCCTCGCGCAGTGGCTGGTGCTGGGTTTGCTGTCGGGACTGATGCTCGACGTGTACTACCCCAACGCCGTTTTCCTGGTGGTGCCACTGTTGGAATCTCTCCGCGGCTGCCTGCGGCGCTGGTTCAAGCAGCATAACGCAGCCGCGGTTCGGCGTTTGTTTGAGATTCAGTTCGTTTACACCGCTGCAGTTATCCTCGGGTTTCTGCCCACTCTGATCACGCGGCAGATCATCTATGGCAGCCCGTTTCGCTTCGGCGCTTACACCGAAATGCACTGGCACTGGACGTCGCCCGCGCTGTCGGCTGTGCTCTTCTCCTCCGATCACGGTCTACTGGTTTGGACGCCTATCCTTATCCCCGCCCTGCTCGGGCTGCTCTTCTTGCGGCGACAAGATCCTGAATTGGCGATAAATCTGGCGGTCGCCGCTGTAGCCTTCTATGCTGTGATTTCGTTTTATCCAAATTGGGACGGCCTGTCGTCGTATGGCAACCGCTTTTTTGTCTCCCTAACACCGTTATTCATCCTCGGGCTGGCGGCATCGCTCGAACACTTTAGCAATCTGTTCGATCGCAAAAACCGCGCATTTGTGGCGGCGGTTCTGGTCACTGGACTCTTCGTGCTGTGGAACGCAGGGTTCGTCTTCCAGTGGGGAACGCACATGGTCCCGGCGCGCGGGCCGATTTCCTGGCCGAAAATGATCCACAATCAGGTTGCGATTGTTCCGGGAAAGATGGTGCGCACGCTGAAGATGTACCTGTTGGCCCGGGGAGTGCTGATGCAGACCATCGAGCAGCAGGACTTGGAAGAATTACAGCAAAAGAATTCAGGGGGCGATTAAGAGGGCATGAGTGTTACGCAGCAAACCGTATTGCCCCCTACTCCGGCGCTCCCGGCAGCCCCGCCCTTGCTGCGGATCGCTCCGCCACGGGGCTGGCTGGAGCTGAACCTCCGAGAGGTCTGGGAGTATCGGGAGCTGCTCTACTTTTTCGTGTGGCGGGACCTTAAAATCCGGTACAAGCAAACGGCCATCGGCGCCGCCTGGGCCGTGCTGCAACCTTTCTTGACGATGATTGTCTTCAGTCTGTTCTTCGGCGCCCTGGCAGGAATCCCCTCGCACGGGCTCCCCTATCCCATTTTTTACTTCAGCGCGCTGTTGCCCTGGATGTACTTCGCCGGTGCTCTGCAGAACGCCACAAATACGGTAGTCGAGCAGCAGCGCGTGATCACCAAAGTTTATTTTCCGCGGTTGGTGCTTCCGCTAGCGGCGGTGCTCTCCGGTTTGGTGGATCTCGCCATCGGATTTGTCGTGTTCCTGGGCATGATGCTGTACTACGGCATGACTCCGCAGGCGACCATTCTGCTGCTACCCGGCTTCCTCCTGCTCGGCGTGCTGACAGCCTTGGGTGTAGGCCTGTGGCTCTCCGCGCTCAACGCAATCTACCGCGATGTGCGCTACGTGCTGCCCTTTCTGATCCAGTTCTGGATGTTTGCCTCACCTGTGGCGTATCCCAGCAGCCTGGTGCCGGAGCGCTGGCGCTGGCTTTACGGACTGAACCCCATGGCCGGCGTTATTGAAGGCTTCCGCTGGGCACTGACCGGCCAAGGCCAGCCGCCAAACCTTCTGCTGGCCGCCTCCGCCGCAGCGGTAGTGTTACTGGTCGCCGGCGGGGTGGTGTACTTCCAGAAGATGGAGGCCACTTTTGCGGACGTGGTGTAGACCATGAGTCAAGTGGTCATTCACTGCGAACAGTTGGGTAAGCGCTACCAGATTGGCCAGCGCGAGCGCTACCTGGCCCTGCGCGACGTCTTGGCCAACTCCTTTCAAGCGCCCTGGCGGCTCTTTCGATCAGCCGCGCCCGGCTCGTCCAATGGCCGGCCCAAGCACATCTGGGCGCTGAGAAACGTTTCCTTCAAGATTCACGAAGGCGAAGTGTTGGGCATCGTCGGGCGCAACGGCGCTGGGAAGACCACGTTGCTGAAAGTCCTTGCTCGCGTGACCAAGCCGACGGAAGGTCATGCAGAAGTCGTCGGGCGCATGGGCAGCCTGCTCGAGGTGGGCACCGGGTTCCATCCCGAACTGACCGGACGCGAAAACATTTACCTGAGCGGCGCGATTCTGGGAATGAGCAAACGCGAGATCAACCGGAAGTTCGATGAGATCGTCGCGTTCGCCGAAGTCGAGCAGTTCATCGATACGCCGCTCAAACATTACAGCAGCGGTATGCAAATGCGCCTGGCATTTGCCGTGGCGGCGCACCTGGAGCCGGAGATACTGCTGGTGGATGAAGTCTTGGCTGTAGGCGACCTCGCGTTCCAGAAAAAATGCTTAGGGAAGATGGGAGAGGTGGCGCGCGGCGGCCGCACCATCCTGTTCGTCACTCATCAGATGAACCAGATCCGGCGGCTGTGCGAACGTGTGTTCTGGATTGACGCAGGTGGCATCCGTGCGGCCGGCCCACCGGGGGAAGTAATCTCCGCGTATGAGACCTTTGGCGCTAGTTCCGCCAAGGATCGCCAGGATTCCGACGTCTGCTTTTCCCGGTGGGAGATATCCGGCCATGGCAACGTACTCCGCAATGGGACGCGGGATCTGACTCTGCACTTTGATGTTCGGCTGAACGAATGTGTCTCCAGTGGCCATTTCGGTGTTGCCATTTTGAACGAGTCAGATTTGGTCGTCGTCGGGTGGGGGTTCGACGAGGTGGGGATTCCGCGTGGTCATCAGAAATTGATTCTCCGTGTCCCGGAATTGCCCTTGCGACCCGGTGTTTATACGCTGGTGTGCTCGCTGTTCAATAGGGGCAATAATCTGACGGGCGGCCAATTAGTCGAACAGTGGAACGCGGTTCCGCCGCTGGTTGTCGATACAACACCTGTCTCGCATCCACAGGACCGCTGGTGTGGCCTACTAAACATTCCGGCACAGCTTAGCTTGAAACCGGATTCATAAACCATGATTGTTCAGCGCCTGAAGAACTTCGCTGCCCGGCCACTGGACCAGAAGATTCTGACGACGTTGTTTTTTATGCGGCAGGGTCTGGCTAAGTTGCCGTATCTCCCGATCCCACTCCGCCTACCGATCCCCCCGTCGGACATGGCGACGTTGTGGTGGTCTTATGTAATCCCGGGCTATCGCACCGAATGCGGATTCTTTGAGTACTGGGGACAGGATGTTGGGGATCTTTGTTTTCTTCGGCGGATCTTGCGCCCCGGGATGGTGTTTTTTGACGTTGGGGCTTACCACGGGCTCTTCACGCTCGTTGCTGCCAAAGTACTAGGAAAACGAGGCCGCGTCATCGCCTTTGAGCCTTCCCCCCGCGAGTTGCGCAGACTGCGTTTCCATCTGCGATTGAACCGCTTGTCTGGCGTTGAGGTAGTCCCTTTTGCGGTGGGCTCACACAATGGCGCGCGGAGGTTTTTTGTGGTCACGTCAGAGGATACCAGCATGAACAGCCTGCAACCACCGCCGATCGAGAGCACCGTGGAGGAGACCACTGTCGGGACGGTCAGTTTGGATCAATACTGTCGGGAGAATGGAATTGACGCGGTTGATCTCATCAAGATCGATGTAGAAGGAGGTGAACTGGAAGTCTTCCTGGGCGCTCAGCGGATTCTCGCACTTCATCGGCCGTTCATCATATGCGAGGTTCTCGATCGCGTGACCCTGCCCTGGGGTTACCCGGCGCGGCAAATTGTCGATTGGCTGGAAAACTGCGGCTACCATTGGTTCGATTTTGATCTGGATGGCAACCTGCGGCCCCACGCAAAAAGGACCGATTATAGCCAGGTGAAGAATTACCTGGCCGTGCCTGCGGAGAAGTTAAGCGTCGTTGGAAAGTGGCTCCGTTCCTGACCTTGGCTTTCCAAATGCGCTTCTAAAGCGCCGAAGAAACGAAAAATAAATACAGCGTTCCGGGCACCAAGCGCGCAAAAGAAATCTGGAGGCTAAATCGGAGATGGCATCAAAACCGGCAGCGTTAAAGGATAAGCTCCGGAGCTTCTGGGATACCCACCCGGCTTATTGGGATGCCCTATGCACGGAGAATGCGGTCATTTCACCCAATCGCCAAAGGGCCGCTTCCTTTGTCCCGGAGGGGAGCACGATCCTGGATGTCGCTTGCGGAAGCGCCGCGAACTCCTATTGGCTGGCCGGCCGTTGCCGCTATTTCGGTTCCGATATCTCGCAGGCCGGCTTGCAGAGGGCCAGGGAAAGATCTCTCCAGTTGGTCTGTGGGGACGCGGATCAGCTTCCTTTTTGCTCTGGAGCCTTTGACGCGGCCATTTCCACGTATGCGCTCGAGCATTTCGCCAATCCCGTCCACATGCTCCAGGAAATTCACCGCGTGGTGCGGCCAGGTGGGCGAATTGTACTGCTTGGCCCCACCTGGGATCTTCCGTTCTGGTATCCCAATGCACTTCTGAGCCGGGCCCACGACAGGAGTTGGTGGCTCTCCTACACGCTGCAACGGTTTGGGGCGCAAATGCAGGGTTGGCTACTCGGCCGGCTCCCCTTTCAAGCCATCGACCATCCGGACGCGCTCGACCGGGAGTTCATCTATGACGCCGACGCGGTTTACATCGTGTGGACATACGAAGTGATCCGACAGATGCGGCGATGGGGTTGTCGACTGGTGCACTGGGAAGTGGACGACCGCCTGCTTGGCGCGAATGCCGCTGTGCGGTGGTTGAAGCGCATCATTATGCTTCTTCCGCCATACCGACGCGCCGGCAGCACGACCCTGCTTGTGTTTGAAAGCTGATGGGCATTCCTTGCGCCATCTTTGTTGGATCGGGTAACGAGGAGTCACCTGCGCCCGATGTGTCCGCGTGACATGGAATCTGAAAGAATTGGGCGTGTGGCGGAATGATTTTGGAGCTTTTTTCTTATGACAAGCATACTCATTCTGTGCAGAGAAGATAATCTAACGTGGGTGAATGCGGGGTATGCGCGGGCCCTGCGGCGCGCCGGCGTCAGGCTGCACTGCGTACCGTGGGGTACGCCCTTCAATGCGAACCTTCACGAACTTATCGAGCAGTGCCCGGAAAAGCCCGATTACATTTTCCATCCGGAGACCGATTTTCCGCTGCTGCCGTGGGGCCTCGCCGAGGTGGACATCCCCACCGTGATTTTCCACACCGATCCCTACGCTTACACGCATCGCCGAGTGCGTTGGTCAAGGCTTTTTGATCACGTCGTTCTCCTCCATTTTGGTTTCGAGGACTGTTTCAAGCAAGCCGGAAACCCGCGGCCCATGACCTTGGCGCATGCCGTAGACGTGGAATATTTTGAGGGGCCGCCGATCGAACGCGTTTTCGAGGTCAGCTCGGTGGGACGGACTGAGGGAGAGAATTACTCCACTCGGCGAGAAATGTTAACCGAACTTTCGGCCACTTTTCGGACCAACGAGTGGTGGCGGCGCCACCCCTATGAGGAAATGGCTATGACGTACAGGGCCAGCAAAATCGTGCTGAACATCCCGAGGGATGATTTCCCGGTGGATGTTTCTTTGCGCTTTGCCGAAGCGATGGCGGCGGGGGCGTTGTTTATCACTCGGCTCCCGAGTGAGCTGCCCTCTCTGAGTTTTGAGGAAAACGTTCACTTCGTAGCGTTTCGAAAGCGAAGTGAGGTCCCAGGATTGTTGCGTTGCTACTTAAAAGACGAGAAAGTTCGCGGACGCATTGCAGAGGCGGGCCGCGAAAAGGTATTAAGGGAGCACACTTACAATAGGCGCGCCAAGACCTTGCTTGAACTGCTCGAGCGGGACGGCTGTCGGCTTCACGCGCCGGCTCGCCG
>Ga0209235_1001838_pt1 | contig 11715 bp, 13 predicted proteins | sample GraSoi013_1_20cm_4_FD_185817 | JGI IMG/M metagenome (GOLD analysis project Ga0209235, IMG submission 185817) | Grasslands soil microbial communities from the Angelo Coastal Reserve, California, USA - Sample 09_25_2013_1_20cm (SPAdes) (version 2) | ecosystem: Environmental > Terrestrial > Soil >...
ACCCCAGCCCGATCGGGTCGAACACCACCTCGGGGTTCGACACCTCCAGGGTCACGCCGTGGGCCAGCGGCCCCGGCCACCGCAGCACCGCGTCCCACGAGTCGCCGCGCCAGCGGTCGATGCGGAGAGTGTCGGGGGCGATCGTGAGCCGGGTGCGCGACCCTTGCATCACCGCGGCGTTCCGCGCGGCCGCCAGGGCCGTGGCGACATCCTGCGCGGCCGTGTTGACCGCGATCCAGTCGAGGAGGCCGCCGACGCTGGGGAGCGTGACGGCCGTCACGACGGCGACGATGGCCAGCGCGACCACCAGCTCGGCGAGGGACAGGCCCCGGCGCATGGCGCCAATTAGGGCAGCAGCGCCCCTGGCTCCGGCACCGAAACCACGCGGCGAAAAGCCTGAAAATGCGGAAACTGCGACCTAACGCGCCGGTCCGGAAAGCGCTATGTTGTGAGCCTACCATGCCTTGCAGCGAGGCACAGAGGCTGCCAGCGGGGGACGGCTGTGCCACGGCTTAGGGGAGAGAACCGGATGCCGGTTTCGCAGACACGGGTCGAATCGCTGCCCCACGCGATCTTCCTACAGAGAGTATCGGGCAACGCGTCGCCGACGTCCCTGGAAGCACGGTTGGGCCAGGGGGCGTTCCTGGCTTTGCGCCTCGTGGATCTGCTGGCGCCGGGCCGGGAGCCGGTGTCGCCGGACGCGTTCCACTACCAGTGCGTCGCGACCGACCGGTTCTGCCGCGAGTTGCGCGGGACGTCGCCCGAGGGCGCTCATGTGCACGGCACGACGACAAGTGCGGCGGACGCCTATCGGCTGGGCGACGTACGCCAGGTCGTCCCCGCGCTCCTCGCCTACGCGCACTTCCTCGAGGACGAGCTGCGCCTGGACGAGGCGCTCGATGTGCTCGCCACGCTGCTGGAGGTGGGCGGCGAGCGCCTCGCGGCGAGCGACGCGGTGGCGGCGCGGCTGCGCATCGCGCGCGTGAGCCGCAAGCTGAACCGATTCGACGAGGCGGAGGCGGCGTACGCGGAGGCCGGCGAACTGGCGGCGGCGCGCGGCGACCGCTACTCGGAGCTGTTGAGCCGGATCGGGCGCGCGAACACGGTGCTGGGGCGGGGCAACCTGGCCGAGGCGGAGCGCAGTCTGCGGGCGATCCTCGCGGACGCCCGTGCCGCGGACCTCCACGACGCGGAGGCGCGGGCGGAGCACGGTATCGGCGCGACGGCGTTCTACCGGGGCCACCCCGACGAAGCGGTGCCGCGCTTCTGGCGGGCGTTCGAGCTGTACGAGGAAGAAGACTCGCGGCTGCGCGCCCTGAACGACCTCGGCGTCACTCTCCTCATGTTAGGCGATGCCACAGGGGCGGAACACGCGTTGTCCGAGGTCGTGCACCGGGGTGGTAACCAGGACAATTTGACCAACGCGCTCATCGAGCTGATGCACTGTGCGTCCTATCGACGCGACCGGGTTGGGTTCGCGCGCTGGCGGGAGCGCTGCGAGGCACGCGTTGCGGACATGCCGCCGAACATTCTGGCGGATTTCTATCTCAAGCAAGGGATCGGGCAGGCGCGGTTCGGCCAGTATCGCCGAGCCGAGGCGCTGATGGAAGAGGCGCTGCGCGTGGCGACGGCCGCCGGCCTGCACGAATCCGAGTTCCGGATCGAGCGGATAAAGAACGGACTCCGCGAGTGCGAGCAGGCGCTTCGAGTAGAGCCTGCCGTGCCCGCGGAGCCTGTGTTCGACACTGCAGAGCTGCGCGAGGTGTCGGCCTCGCTAGCCCGGCTCGTCGGGTGAGAGCGTTAGTGACAGGTATTGCTGTTGCTGATGTCGCACGACGCCGTGGGCCGCGGAGCGGTAGCATCGGCACACGCGGCGGCCGCGAGGGCGAACGAGACGAGAACAAGGGCGAGTAGCGCGCGAATCGGACGGGACATGGAGACCTCCGCAGACCGGGTTGGATGAGGACCGCACGAACGCGGTCCAACTTGGCTGCGGGTACGGACGATTTTTAGGGCGTTTTTGCGGCATCGTAGGGCGATTTTGCGACATTATGCTCGTTCTAGCCGCCGTTCCCGATCTGGAGTACCACAAGGTGCGCCGCGCCGCAGGGGCGCGGTTCACGGTCGCCCGCGCTCCCAACTGGGACGAGGTGCTCGCCGCCATCCGCAGCCGTCCGGTGGAGCTGGCCGTGGTCGATCCGCTGCTGTCGGGCGAAGCGCGGTCCCAGGAGATCGAGCGGCTGCGCGTGCTGTTCCCCTCCCTCCCGTTGATCCTGTACACGACGCTCACCCCCCGCTCCGCCGGCGTGCTGCTCGCGTTGGGCCAGCGCGGCATCCAGCACGTAGTGTTCGCGCACTACGATGATCACCCGGTGCGGCTGCGCGAGGTGCTGGCGCAAGAGGAAGCGCGGTCGTCGTCGCGGCAGCTGCTCGACCAGCTGGCGGGTGCGCTCGCTCCGCTCCCGAGCCAGCTGCGCTGGGTGCTGGAGGAGGCGCTGCGCTCGCCGGGCGACGTGCAGACGGTCACCCAGGTCGCCGCGCGCGCGCGTGTGGACCGGCGCACCTGCGAGCGCTGGTTCATGCGCGTCGGCCTCCCGTCGCCGCGGCACTTCCTCGCCGCGGCCCGCGTGCTGTACGCCCACCGGCTGCTGCAGGACCCGGGGTTCACGATCGAGGACGTGGCGAAGCGTCTCGGCTACGCGCAGGCCAAGACGCTGCAGCTGCACGCCCGGGCCTACCTGGGACTCACCGCGGGCGAGATGCGGCTGTCGCTCAGTCCCGAAGAGGCGCTGGAGCGGGTCGTGCAGCGCTTCCTCACGCCGCCGCGCGTGGAAGCTTTGAGCTCATGACCGAACCGGGACCGCTTCCCCTCCCCCGCCCCCCCCTTCCCACGCTCCTCGTCGTGGACGACGAGCCGTCGCTGCGTCGGGTGCTGGAGCGCTCGCTCGGCCAGTTCGGCTTCCGCGTGATCGGCGCCGCCAGCGCGGAGACGGCGTACGACCTGCTCGCCTCGGAGCCCGCCGACGCGGTGCTGCTCGACATCCAGCTCCCCACCATGTCGGGGCTGGCGCTGTACCTGGCCATCGTCCATCGCTGGCCCTCGCTGGAGGGGCGGATCGCGATCATGACCGGAGACGCCGAGGCCGACGACGTGCGCACCTGGCTCGAGCGCCACCCCTGCACGCTGATCCGCAAGCCCTTCACCCTGCGCGAGGTGGCCGACTGGCTGGGCGACGTGCTGCGGCGCCGGCCGGAACGCGAGCGCGGAAAGGCCGGAGCGTGACGGGGGCCGCCCAGCCGGAACCGCTCCACATCCTGCGGGAGTACCGCAACCTGGCGCCGTGGAACCTCCGGGACCTGGCGGCGCTGGTGGGGGCGGTGCTGGATGCCTCCGCGGTCACGCCGATCAACGCGGCCGCGCGGGCCCAACCGAGCGAGCGGACCATCCGGTTCTACGTGACCAAGGGTCTCGTGAGCCCGCCCGAAGGACGCGGCACGGCGGCGACGTACTCCTATCGGCACTTTCTGCAGCTGCTGTGGATCAAGCTGCGGCAGATGGAGGGCGGCACGCTCGCGGCGATCACCAAGGAAATGCAGGATCAGACGGGCGACGTGCTCGAGCGACGCGCGGCGCAGGTGCTCGGGGCCTCGCTGCCCCTGCCCGACCGACTTCCCCTCCGCAGCAAGGGCGCGCCGCCGCGCGGCAAGTCGGGCCGCGCCCTCACCGCCTGGATGGCGCGCGACGCCGGGCGCGACCCCGAGAGTCCCAGCTCCTGGCGGCGCATCCCGGTCGGGCGCGGCGTCGAGCTGCACGTCGAGACGGCCCACCCGCTCGCCCGCCTCGGACCCGACGAGACGGCCGTCGCGGAGGCGGTGCGCCAGGCGATCGCGAAACTCCTGCCGCACGCGGGCGCGTAGAGGCTCGGGCAGAGACCCCTTCAACCGGGAGCCCCCATGGGTGGTTCGCTGATTCTCCTCGTGCTCGTCGTCGTGGTCGCGCTGTGGATGGTGGGGGCCTACAACGGGCTCGTCTCCCTCAAGAACCAGACGCTCAACGCCTTCAAGCAGATCGACGTCCAGCTGAAGCGGCGTCACGACCTGATCCCCAATCTCGTGAACGCGGTGCGGGGGGCGATGGACTTCGAGAAGTCGACGCTCGAGGCGGTGATTCAGGCGCGCAACCAGGCGGTGAAGGTGAACGCGGCCGGCCCCGAGGGGATCAAGCAGATCAGCCAGGCGGAGAACGCCCTGTCGTCGGCGCTGCAGCGCCTGATGGTGGTGGTGGAGCAGTATCCGCAGCTCAAGGCGACGGGGAACGTCGGCCAACTGCAGGAGGAGCTCACCTCCACGGAGAACAAGGTGGCCTTCGCGCGCCAGCTCTACAACGACACGGCCACGCAGTACAACACCAAGCAGCAGCAGTTTCCCACCAACCTCGTCGCCGGGGTCGCCCGGGCGCAGCCCGCCGACCTGTGGGAGATCGAGGAACAGGCCGACCGGGCCGTGCCGCAGGTCGACCTGTCGATGAAGCCGAAGCCGTGAGTGGCGAGACCGCGCTGAACCTGTTTCAACAACAAGAAGCCAATCGCCGGCGCACCGCGCTGCTGGTGATTGGCTTCGTGGTTTTCTTCGCCTGGCTCGGGTTCGGTGGCGACTACATCTACCACCTCTACACCCTCGCCGAGCCGCCCACGGCGTACCACCACACCTTCCCGTGGTTCGGGATCGCGCTGTCCTTGGTCGCGGCCGTGATGGCCTGGTACGCCTACGCGACGGGACCCGAGAAGGTGCTGTGGTCGACCGGCGCCCGCGAGGTCGTCGACGCCACCGACCCGAAGGAGCGGCAGCTCGTCAACGTCGTGGAAGAGATGGCGATCGCCGCCGGCGTGCCGCGACCCCGCATCTGGATCGTCGACGACCCCGATCCCAACGCCTTCGCCACCGGCACCGAGCCGCTGCACGCGCACATCGCGGTCACGCAGGGCCTGCTGGACCTGTGCACGCGCGACGAGCTGCAGGCGGTGATCGGGCACGAGCTCGGTCACGTGAAGAACCTCGACGTGCGGCTCATGACCACCCTCGCGGCCCTCGTCGGTGCCGTGGCGCTGATGCACGACGGCGCCAGTCGCGTGCTGCGGGGCGGGTCGGGTAGCGGCGGGGGTGGGGGGCGGGGCGGGGGGGGGGGGGGGGGGGGGGGGGGGGGGGGGGGGGGGGGGGGGGGGGGGGGGGGGGGGGGGGGGAGGCAAGAAAGGCGGCGCCGGCCCGCTGCTCCTCATCCTCCTGGTGGTGTGGATCATCTCCTGGATCCTCGCCCCGCTCATCGCGCAGCTGCTCGCCCTCGGCGTCAGCCGCAAGCGCGAGTATCTCGCTGACGCGATGAGCGCGCAGTTCACCCGCAACCCGCTCGCGCTCGCGAGCGCGCTGCAGAAGATCGAGAGCGCGGACGCGCCCACCACGCACATCAAGCGCGGAGCGGCGCATCTCTGCATCGCCGACCCGCTCGGCCGGCGGCTCACGGCGCACGAGGGCCTGTTCGCCGACGCCCTCGCGACGCATCCGCCCATGGCCAAGCGCATCACGATCCTTCGCGGTATGGGGTACGCCCAGCTCAAAAAGGAGGGAGGCACCGTCGCGTGACCGGCTGGCTCGGCCGCCGGGCGCTCCGCACCATCCACGAGTTCCGCGCCCGCCTCGCGCGCTACCACCTCCAGCACCCCCGAGTCGCCAAGCTCGCCCTCGCCGCCGATCCCGTGGTCCAGGCCGCCGTGCGGCGTCACGCCCAAGAGCACGGCCTCGGGGAAGCGGAGGTGCACCGCCGCGTGGGCCAGTACATCGACGAGATCGTCCCGCAGCTCAACGTGCTGTCGTACTACCGCATCGGCTACAACCTCGCCAAGATCGTCCTGAATCTGCTGTACCGGGTGACCGTCGACTACCAGGACGAAGCGGCGCTCGAGCGGATCCCCAAGAAGGACGTCGTCGTCTACATGATGAACCACCGCTCCAACGCCGATTACCTCGTGGTGGCCTACGTGCTCGCCTACGGCGCGCACGTGAGTTACGCCGTGGGCGAGTGGGCCCGCGTCTGGCCGCTCGAATACGTATTCAAGTCGTTCGGGTCGTACTTCATCCGGCGCGGCTTCCGGGAGCCGCTGTACCACGCGGTCCTCGAGCGCTACGTCCACCTCATCACGAAGAACGGCGTGACGCAGGGCTTCTTCCCCGAGGGCCGCCTGTCCCGCGACGGGCGGCTCGGACCCCCCAAGCTCGGCCTGCTCGATTACATCTGCCGCACGCTCCTCGATCCCGACTTCGACCGCGACGTCTGGTTCGTGCCCGTCGCGATCAACTTCGACAGGGTGCTCGAGGACCGGGCGCTGATCCGCGAATTGGTAGACGAGCGCGACCGGCCGGGGCGGCTGTCCCAGCTCTGGACCGTCACGACGTACGTGGCGAGCAATGTGCTGCGCCTCGCCACCGGCAGGCTCAAGCGCTACGGGCGGGCGGCGGTCAACTTCGGCACGCCGCTCTCGCTCCGGCAGTGGGTCGCGACCGCGCCGGGAGTCCTCGAGCTGCCCAAGGAGCAGCGCCTGGGAAAACTCCAGGGCCTGGCCGCGCTCGTGATGGAGCGGATCGGCGCGATCATCCCCGTGACGCCCGTGCCGCTCGCCGCCGCGGCGTTGTTGTCGTTCGAGCAGACCGTGGTCCCCAAGGGGGCGGTGCTCGAGCGCATGGACCAGCTGCGCGACCGCCTGCGGGACGTGAACGCCAAAGTGGTGCGCGGCGGCTCCCGCATCGGAGAGGTGTGGGACCGCGCCTGGCGCATGCTGCGGATGCGGCGGTTGGTCGTGGAGGACGGCGGGAGCATGATCGTGCTCCCCGGCGGGCGGCCGCTGCTCGAGTTCTACGCCAACTCGATCGCCCATCTGCTCCCGATTCGTGGACCCCGCGTCCCGTTCCACAAGGCGCACGACGTGGACACCGAGCTGCCGCGGCTGCGGCGGCAGAGTTAGTGGAGCTGCCGCACGGCCGTCGCGGCGCGGTCGATCTGTTCCATGACCGTGAGCAAGAGCTCCCGGACCACGAATTCGCGCGTCTCGAGGCCCGCCAGCTGGGCCGAGCAGCGCGCCGCGCAGAGCGCGTTGTTGGCTTCGGCCACGATCGCCGCGCGGCGCAGGGCCGTGACGTCGGGCATCTTGTAGGTCGGGCTCACCGGCCGTAAGCTAGGGAGGGCCTGCGCTCGCAAGGGATCATTTTTCGCTGACTCGGTACGTCTTTCCTCGACGCCTTTCCTAGACGCCTTCCCTTGACGCCTTATCGGTTCGTGCCGCACACCGCCGACGTGGCTGTCGAGCTCCGGGCGCGGAGCGAGCTCGGTCTCTACCAGGCCGGGCTGGACGCGCTGCGCGAGCTGCTCGTGGGCACGAGCTCGGTGACGCCCGCCGTGGAGCGCTCGATCGAGCCGCGCGGCGCCGATCCCACCGAGCGGCTGATCCATTTCCTCACGGACGCCCTCTACCTGTGGGACACCGAACGGTTCCTCCCCGCCAAGGTGACCGCCAGCGGCATCGCCGGCGAGACCTACGACCCGGCGAAGCATCAGGCGCAGCGCGAGGTGAAGGCGGTGACGCGACACGGCGCCGACGTGCGAGTGGCGGACGGCGGCTACCACACGACCATCGTGTTCGACGTGTGACCGATGCGCGTTGAGCGAATCGACGAGTACCGCTGGCGCGTCCCGCGTGAGGGCGGCATGCGGACCGAGGGGTTGATCTTCGCGGACGCCGAGCTGATGCGCGACCTCGAGGGTGACCAGAGCGTCCAGCAAGTCGCGAACGTCGCCCACCTTCCCGGGATCGTGGGACCCGCGATCGCCATGCCGGACATCCACTGGGGATACGGGTTCCCGATCGGAGGCGTGGCCGCCTTCGACGAGGAGGAGGGCGTCGTTTCACCCGGCGGGGTGGGCTACGACATCAACTGCGGCGTGCGGCTGCTGGTCGCCCCGCTCGGGATCGCCGATGTGCGCCCGCGCCTCGCGCAGCTCGTGGACGCGCTGTTCGCCACCATCCCCTCCGGCGTGGGCGCCTCGCGTTCCGACGTGAAGCTCGGACGCCGTGACTTGGAGCGGGTGCTCAGCCAAGGCGCCCGCTGGGCGGTGGAGCAGGGGTACGGCTTCCCGGGCGATCTCGAGGCGATCGAGGCGAACGGCGAGCTGCCGGCCGCGGACCCGGACGCGGTGTCGGAGCGCGCCAAGGAGCGCGGCAAGAGCCAGCTCGGCACCGTGGGCAGCGGCAATCACTTCGTGGAAGTCGGTTACGTGGCGGAGACGTTCGACGCCGCCGTGGCCCAGCGGCTCGGACTCGAGCCCGGCCGGCTCACCGTCTTCATCCACTCGGGCTCGCGCGGCCTGGGTTACCAGGTGTGCGATGACTCCCTCGACGGCATGATCAGGGCCGCGGCGAAGTACGCCATTCCGCTGCCGGACCGCCAGCTGTGCTGCGCGCCGCTCTCCTCGCCCGAGGCGCGTGCCTATTGGGGCGCGATGAACGCAGCGGCCAACTACGCGTTCGCCAACCGCCAGCTGATGGCGCACTACGCGCGCCTCGCGCTGGGCAAGGTATTCGGCCCCGACGCCGCCGAGCGCACGCGCCTGGTATACGACGTGTGCCACAACATCGCGAAGCACGAGACCCACGAGGTGGACGGCCGGTCACGGCGGCTGTGCGTCCACCGCAAGGGCGCGACCCGCGCCTTCCCCCCGGGGCACGCCGAGCTCGCGCCGCAGTTCCGGGACATCGGCCAGCCGGTGCTGATCCCGGGCGACATGGGGCGGTACTCCTACGTGCTCGTCGGGACGGCCGGAGCGTTCCGGGAGACCTTTGGATCCAGCTGTCACGGCGCGGGACGGCGCCTCTCCCGACACAAGGCCAAACAGCTCGCCCGGCCCCGCAATATTCCGAAGGAGCTCGAGGCACGGGGCATCGTGGTGCGTGCGGCGACCCGCGCCACGGTGGACGAGGAGATGCCGGAAGCCTACAAAGATGTGGCCCGGGTCGTGGACGTCGTGCACGCCGCGGGGATCGGCCGGAAAGTGGCGCAGCTCCGGCCGGTGGGGGTCGTCAAGGGCTAGGCCGCCCCGGCCGCCCCGGCGAGCTCCGTCTCGAGCTTGAGCAGCCGCCAGCCCGTCACCATAGCGCCCAGCAGCAGCACCGGCAGGACCTGCAGCCCCTGGAGCGCGAGCCCGGCCGCGACGGCCTGCTCGGGCGCCACCCCGAACGGCAGCAACCCCACGACGAGCGCCGCCTGGGTCACGCCGACGTTCGCTGGCGTGGGCCGCAGCAGGCCGCTCAGATTCGCGGCGATGAGCGCCGTGAACGAGGCGGCGAGCGATACCGGAACGTGCGTGGCGCGGAGCACCAGATGATAGGTCGCCCACTGAGCGGCCCAGTTGTAGAGGGCGAGCGCGGTGGGCCACAGCAGCCGTCCGCCCCGTCCCATCGTGCGGAGCACCGCGAGCCGGGACTGCAACGAGTCGGGCAGCTGGTCGGCGAGCCACGCCCAGCCGCGCGCCCACGCCAACAGCAGCACGATCCCGAGCGTGAGCCCCACACCGACTTGCAGCGCGCGCAGCCACGACTCCAGCGCGAGCACGCTCGGCGCCATCACGAGAAACAGCGCCAGGGCGAGCGCCTCCGCTACGCGCGTCCACACCACTGATGAGAGCGCGGCGGCGACCGGCACGCCGCCCCGCTGTGCGATCACGTGCACCCGCGCCGCCTCGCCCGCGACGGCCACAGACAGGTCGTTGACGGCCGCACCCACCAGGTTCGCCTCCTGGGCCACCCGCCAGCGGTGCGGCGCCACGGGCTTGAGGATGAGATGCCACCCCCACCCCTTGGCGACGAGCGACGAGAGATTCACGACGAACGCGACCGCGAGGAGCGGCGGACTCGCGCCGAGCAGCGCGGCGACCGTCACGCGCCACGGGAAGCCCGTGAGAAACTTGAGCGCCAGCACGACCCCGACGAGCCCGGCGAGCCACAGCACCCAACGCCAACGGCGCGTCCTCACGGAATGAGCTCCGCCGGCGGCCGGAACACGTAGCCTGCCGCCCGCGCGTCGGCGATGATCCCGGGCAGCGCCTCCGCCGTGCGGCGGCGGTCGCCCGCGGGATCGTAGCCGTCGCCGTCGTGAAGGAGGATAATGGCCCCGGGTCGGAGCTTCCGCGCCACCCGCCGCCGGATCTCCGCAGCGGAGACGCGCGGGTCCGAGTCCCACACCCCAAACGTCCAGCCGAACACCGTGTAGCCGAGCCGCCGCGCCGAGCGCGTCACGAACGGATTGCGGTAGCCGTGCGGCGCGCGGAAGCTGCGGGGCGCGCGACCGGTGGCGTTTGCGATGACGGCGTGCGCTCCCGTGAGCTCGGCGTCGATCCGTCGGGGTCCGCGGAAGTGCAGCTTGGGGTGGCGCAGCGTGTGGTTCCCTACCTCGTGTCCCGCCGCGACCACGCGGCGCGCGATCCCGGGGAAGCGCCGCACGTGCTCGCCCACCATGAAGAAGCCGGCGGGCACGCCCAGGCCGGCCAACGTGTCGAGGATCGGCTCCGTGGCACCCGGGTTCGGTCCGTCGTCGAAGGTGAGATAGGCCACCCGTCCCGCACCGGGGCCGCGACCGATCACGCGCCCGAAGAGCGGGCTATTGGGCTCGTAGGTGCCGTAGGCCCAGACGCCGAGGGAGGCGCCAAGGGCGGCGAGGGGCAGGGCCGCCATCATGGGGGGTGAAAATAAACACGAAGCCCCCGGGACGGCACGTTAGGCCGCCCGGGGGCTCCAGCACATCGGCTACCCGGAGCCGGGGGATTGCTCCCTCCGTTCTTCATCCTGCCGCCACCGGTTGACTGATGCGTCGCTCGGTAGGGCGAACAGGAGCTCCGGCTTCCATCCCCAAGCAGCCTGGCCGGGCCGCAAGGTTCGCCGATGTGGGTGCTGCGGCTCAGATCGGATCGCGGACCGACCTTCCGCACTGCACGTCGAGGCACCACGTCGACGTGGATGAGGCACGCGACAGGCCCCACCTATCCGAGCCGGAGAGCGTGCTCCCGGATCGCCAGCCGCCTGAGCCCTTGTTTGCGTCGGCGGCCTCCCCGGAATTTCCGCTCGGACCCGTCTTGAAGGCGTGGCTGAGACACCAGGTCCCGACCCTTCCCTCCAAGCCGCGTGGCAACAATATAGAGGCCTCGAAAAAGCGCGCAAGTGCCGATGTTTCTTCGGGTTAGCCCATCTGCATGTGCACGCCTTGTGGACGCTAACCCTCGGCGCGGTCGGTTTTTGCCGCGCGCGTCCACACGATGTGGAGTTGTGAATCCACATCGTCCACGTCCCCACATCACCGCGTTCCGGGCGCCCCCGGAAGGCGCTGAACGCCCGGGGCGTACCGCCGCAGCTCCAGCTCGAGCTGGTTGAGGCGAAACGGCCCCCAGGCCTTGAGCGTGTCGGCGTTCACCCCCGGCGCTCCCGGATCGTAATCGCGCTCGCACTTCTGCAGGACGCGCTCGAGCTCGGCCAGATCGCGCCGCGCGCGCCGCTCACCGGCGGGGAGAGGGGCATCGGCGAGCAGCAGAGCGAGCGGCCGGGCCGCACGACGCGCGGCGGCGCAGCGCTCCCGCAGGCGTCGCGCGCGCGCCAGCACGAGATCGCTGGAGGCCGTGCCGAG
>Ga0209235_1001842_pt1 | contig 11705 bp, 7 predicted proteins | sample GraSoi013_1_20cm_4_FD_185817 | JGI IMG/M metagenome (GOLD analysis project Ga0209235, IMG submission 185817) | Grasslands soil microbial communities from the Angelo Coastal Reserve, California, USA - Sample 09_25_2013_1_20cm (SPAdes) (version 2) | ecosystem: Environmental > Terrestrial > Soil >...
AAGGAAAAACGCCGGAGCGGGTAGCTCGCAAAAACCGTGAAACCCTTGCTGTTCTGGTTGTAATTCTGCGTCGTGTTCGGATTGAGCTGGATGCGTTGCCCAATCAGCAAGGAAGTCTCGCGGGACTGGTTGAAACTGAACCGGCTGGAGAAAAGAGTGAAGCCGGTGGAGATGGGCCGGTCCAACAGATAGGGCTCGGTGAAACCGAACAGGAAATTGCGCTGCCGGTCGCCGAATTCGGTGGAAAAGGTGAGCGTCTCGCCCAGTCCCAGGAAGTTATTGGTCTGGTAGCTGAGGCCAATAAAGCTGCCGGCGATGCCGCTGACGCCGCCGGTCAGGCCGATGGACTGCTTACCCTTTTCCTTGACCTTGAGCGCGATGTCTACGGTGCCGTCCTTAAGGTTTCGCTTGATTTCGGCATGCTCGGGTTTGATGGGCTCGAAGTAATCGAGCTGGTTCAACCGCAGGATACTGACTTCCCACAGGCGATTGTTGAACAGGTCGCCTTCGTCCAGCAGGATTTCGCGCCGGATCACCTTGTCGCGGGTGGTGACGTTGCCCTGGAACTCTATTCGGCGGACGGAAAACTGCTTTTGCTCGTCGAATTCGAGCGTCAGATTGACGACCTTCTTCTCCTCATCCACATCCGTGACCGGCTGGGCGACGAAGTCGATGTAGCCATACTGACCGTAGACCTTCCGGTAGTCCTCCAGGGCTTTACGCACTTTGTCCACGGCGAAGATGTCGCCTTCCTTGAGCGGAAAAACCTGCTGCAGGAACTCTGTTTTGAAGAACAGCCCTTTGTCCGGGTCCACGTTTCGCACGAACAACTTGCCCATGCGGAACCGCTCGCCCTCTTCTATGGGGATGGTGATGTTGGTGTTCTTGCCGCGCTTGCGCCCGACGACCGGCATCGGCACCGGGAGGCCGGCGCGATGGATATCCACGGTATCGGTGACCGGGTCCTTGACCAGCACCTTGAAGTAGCCATTGTCCTGATAAAGCCCGCGGATGCCCACCTCGAGGTCTTCGGACAGCTTGCGGCGGTCGTACGTTTTCGCTAACACGTTCACGGACATGATGCCCAGGGGGATGGCGTAGGGCCGCGAATGGCGCATGGCGCGGACGATCCTGCGTTCGGAGAACGCCTTATTCCCCTGGATGTGGATCTTTCCGACCTTTACCTTGGGGCCTTCCTCCACAACAAAAATCAACTTGACCGCGTTGGTGGCGGCGATGCGCTCGTAGGTGGGCTTGACCACGGCAAACTGACGCCCGCGCTCGCCCAGCAGCTCCCGGAGGACGACCTCCGCCTTCTTGATCCTGGTAGGATCGAACTGGCTTTCCACCGAGAGCCCGACCTTGCGGTCCTTGAAGCGCTCCAAGATTTCCGACTCCGTGACCGACTTGGCGCCCTTGTACTCGATGCGGCGGATGATGGGCCGCTCTTTCACATAGAACACGATGATCTTCGCGTTGGGGTGGTCGCGGCTATCCTCCACCTCGAGCCGGATTTCCTCGAAAAACTGCGTGTTCCACAGCGCCTGGAAATCCCGCCGGAGAGCCTCTTCGTTGTAGGGGTCATTCGGGCGGGTGAAGATGCGCGCCCTGAGTGTGTCCGTGCGGATGCGCCGGTTACCCACGAAGTCTACGCGCTCCACAATGGCTTGCTGTTGGGCAGGGTTCGCGTCCAAGACGGGCCGGCCGGAGGCCAGCGCCCAGGATAGCCCCCCGCCAAGGTAGAAAATCGTAGCGACCAGGGACACCCGTAGAGGAAGGGAGAAAAGCGGCAGGCAGATTTTTTTTCGTGCGGCCGTGCTAACTCTCAAGGCCGCGCCCCCCAGCGCAAAATGTGTATACCCCCGCCGGCCCCGGACAGAACCGGCTGTCTGCGTAGGATTCGCTACTGGACGACCGGGGTTGCTTCGGCCACTGGCCGGAAGCTCAGGCCGTTGCCGGACACAATCACCTCAAGCGTCGCCGGGCGTTGCAGCCCCCCCTGGATCAGCGCTTCCGACAGTGGGTCTTCCACGTACTTCTGCAGGGCCCTGCGCAGCGGCCGCGCGCCGTAGCTCCGGTCCCCGCAGGTTTTATCAAGGATCCACTGGCGCGCTTCCGGCGTCACGACAATCTGCACTTGCCGGTGGATCAGCGTGTCGTTGATCTGCCCGACCAGCAGGTCAATGATGCGCAATAGGTCATCTTCGTTGAGCGGGTTGAATAGGATGACCTCATCGAGCCGGTTGAGGAATTCGGGATTGAAGACGCGCTTCACCTCATTGAGCACCAGATCGTCCATGCTCTTCGTGCTGCCATCCTCGGCCGCAGACTGGAAACCCATCGTGGAGCGCTTCTGCAAATGGCGCGCGCCAAGGTTGGAGGTCATGATCAGGATGGTGTTGCGGAAGTCCACGGTGTTGCCGAGCCCGTCGGTCAACTGGCCGTCCTCGAACACCTGCAACAGGATGTTGTAGACATCCGGGTGCGCCTTTTCGATTTCATCGAGCAGGATCACCGAATAGGGGGTGCGCCGCACGCGCTCGGTCAGTTGCCCGCCCTCCTCGTAGCCCACGTAGCCTGGAGGCGCGCCGATCAATTTCGACACCGAGTGCTTCTCCATGTACTCGGACATGTCGAAGCGCACCAGTGATTTCTCGCTGCCGAACAAAAATTCCGCGAGCCGCCGCGCCACTTCGGTTTTGCCCACGCCGGTCGGCCCCAGGAACAGGAAGCAGCCTACCGGGCGGCCCGGCGCCTTCAGGCCCGCGCGGCTGCGCCGGATGGCGCGCGCCAGAGCGGTGATCGCCTTCTCCTGGCTGATGACGCGCTTGTGCAGCTGCTCCTCGATGCGCAGCAGCTTCTGCTGCTCGTCTTCCTTGATCGAGGTCACCGCGATACCCGTCCACCGCCCCACGACTTCCTCGATGTCTTCGCGGGTGACGATGCCGGTGGTGGAATCGTCCAGCTTCAGCTTTTCCCGCACGACCCGCAAATTCTCTTTTTCTTTCCGCTCCTCCTCGGAGTAGAACCGCGCTTTCTCAAACTCGTGGTTGGCGATGGCGGTTTCCATGCGGTGAGTGATGAATTTCACCCGCTTCTGCACTTCGGCGACCTCGTCGGGCAGCGTCGCCTGGCGCAGCTTGACTCGCGCGCCAGCCTCATCAATCAGATCGATAGCCTTGTCTGGGAGGTAGCGATCGGGGATGTACCGATTGGAGAGATAGACGGCGTAGCGGATGGCCTCCTCGTTATAGGTGACGGCGTGGAACTTCTCGTAGCGCTCGCGCACACCCTGCAGGATGCGGATGGCCTCATCCTCGCTCGGGCCGGTCACTTTGACCGACTGGAAGCGGCGCTCGAGCGAGCGGTCTTTTTCCACCGACTTGCGGTATTCGCCTGGGGTGGTCGCGCCGATGCACTGGATCTCACCGCGGCTCAGCGCTGGTTTCAGGATGTTCGCGGCGTCGAGCGAGCCTTCGGCGGAACCGGCGCCCACCAGTGTGTGCAGCTCGTCAATGAACACGATGGCGTTCTGGCTCTCCATCAACTCCTTCATAATCGTCTTCAGCCGCTCTTCAAACTGCCCGCGGTACTTGGTGCCGGCCACGATCAGGGAAAGGTCGAGGGAAAGGATGCGCTTGTCGGCCAGAAACGGGGGGACGTCGCTGTCAGCGATGCGCTGCGCCAGCCCCTCCACAATGGCGGTCTTGCCCACGCCCGGCTCCCCGATCAATACCGGATTGTTCTTCGTGCGCCGGCACAGGATCTGGACCACGCGTTCGAGTTCTCGCTCGCGCCCCACCAACGGATCGAGCTGCCCTTCCATCGCCGCCTGCGTCAGGTCGCGGCTGAACTCAGCCAGCAGCGAAGTCTCTTTGGGACGGTTCACCGGAACCTTTTCGCCGGCGCTTCGGGCCAACTCCTCGCGGAGCGTGGAGAGCCGCAGCCCGCGCTCCTGCAGGATTTCCGCGCCGAAGCATTTCTCTTCCCGCAGGATGCCCAGCAGCAGGTGTTCGGTGCCGACGTGCTTGTGGCCCAGCCGTTCGGCCTCTTCCGTGGCAAAGTTCAGAATGCGCTTGCATTCTTGGCTGAGCGGGACCTCCACGGAGGTGGAGATCCGCTCGCGGATGGTGATGCGAGACTCGATCTCCTTGCGGATCGATTCGATCGATCCGTGCGACCTCAGGAAGCGATTGGCCAGCGCCTTGTCTTCCCGCATCAGGCCAAGCAGCAAGTGCTCGGTCTCGATGTACGGGCTGCCGTATTGGCTGGCTTCGTACCGAGCAAAAAAGATCACGCGCCGGGCTTTCTCTGTATACCGCTCAAACACGGTTCAGCTCGATTCTCCCTCAGATCGCCTTGCAAGTTCTCCTTAAACTTGTTCTGCACTCCGGAGCACCCCGTGCTCCAACCGCAGCACCCGGTCACATCGCCGCGCTAGCGCCGCATTGTGCGTCGCCAGGATGGAACTCAAGTGATGGGTGCGGTGCAAGTTCTGCATCAGAGTGAAAATTGCATCTGCGTTTCGCTCGTCCAGATCACCTGTAGGCTCATCCGCCAGCAGCACCGCCGGCTCGTTGGCCAGCGCCCGCGCAATGGCTACGCGCTGCTGTTCGCCACCGGAGAGTTCCCCTGCCCGCTGCCGCGCCCGTCCCGCCAGCCCCACTCGGTTCAACCACAACTCGCCGGCCTCGAGCGCCCGTCCCTTCTCGACTCCTCTAATGAGCAAGGGCATGGCCACATTCTCACCGGCGGTAAAATCCGGCAGCAGATGATGCCTCTGCCAGACAAACCCCACCGCAAGGCTGCGAAAATCCGCAAGCGCCGCGTCTGAAAGCGCTTCCACCGCCTTCGTGTCGAAGTATACTGTACCGCTTGTTGGCATGTCCAGCGCAGCCAGCAGATGCAAAAGCGTGCTCTTTCCCGCACCCGAGGGTCCTACAATCGCCACCATTTCTCCCTCGACTACAGCTAGATCGACGCCTGCCAGGATAGTCACTTCCGACGCGCCTGTGCCATACACCTTGCGCAAACCACGCGCCTCGAGCACCACTCTCGGGCCCAAGGCTTCTTCTGGGCAGCCGCCTGCCTGACGGTGTTGGATCGCCATCGCCGCTGCGTTTTGCGTGGTCACGTCTCGCACTCGCTTGGCCTATCCTGTCTATTCGTTCACTACCTAATCTTAGATGCCAGATCCCCGACCTAGTTTACGTTTCTTCTTTCCTTCTGCCCGATTTCCTCCGCCCGAGCCCTGCTCTACAACCGGTGTAGCTCAATCAACTTCACATTTGCGCCCAACGGCTGCCTCATTGCACGTCTGGGTACTTTTTTGTCCCCGCGCCGACTGTACGCAGTATCCTGCAAGCCATTGAGAACGCGGCGATTGTAGTACGGACCCCATGAACCCCTGCTGCCTCCACAACAAGCTTGCACAGCGCCCTTGTGCGTACCCTAGTATTAGTGCACGCTGCTCGCCAAAACTCTCCATTTTCACTCGATTGTCGCTTACCAGGAAGCTCCACCGCCCCTTCTGCGGAGCACGATGCCTCAGGAGGCCGCCTTCGCCCTCTGCGGTCGCGGCACCTGGAGCTCGAGAGCAGGACCAAATCTTCACACTCCACCCCACATGCTTGCTCAACGCTCCCTTGACGGTACTATTCGTAGCGCAGGATTTCAACCGGGAGGATGCGCGCGGCCGAACGGGCAGGGACAAACGTTGCGGCCACGCTGATCGCGAGTGCCGCCGCAGCAATCCACGCCCCGTCGAGGCCGTTGGGATGAAACGGCACGAAGGGAACGGCATAAACCTGGGGGTCGAGCGGGATCAGACGATAAGAGTCAGCTGCCCAGGCAATGCCATAGCCTGCGACCAGCCCCGCGCAAGTACCCACCGCGCCGACGGCAAGCCCCTGGAGAATGAAAATGTTGCGTACCTGTTGGCGCCGCGCCCCCATGGCCATGAGCACAGCGATGTCGCGCGCCTTGTCGCTCACGGTCATTGCCAGCACCACCAGGATGTTGAGGCCGGCAACAAAAGTGATCAGTCCGATGAAGAGCGTCGTCACCAGCTTTTCCAGGCGCAGCGCGCGGAACAGCGCGCGGTTTTCCTCCATCCAGGTCGTTGCTGAGTAGCCCGGCCCGGCTTTCCGCGCCAGCACACCAGCCAGCTCGGCTGCGCGGTCGGCTTGCTCGATGCGGAACTCGATCACGTTCACCAAGTCGCTTGTGCCGGCCAGGCCCTGGGCTGCCCCTAGCGTCATGAAGCCCCAATTGGCATCGTAATCGTAGAATCCGGAGTCGAAGATGCCCGCCACGCGGAACCGCCGCGACCTCGGGACCATCCCATACGGTGTCAGCCGGCCCTGCGGGCTGGTCAGCGTAACGTAGTCCCCGGCGCCAATCTTCAGTTCCTGCGCCAGGATCCGCCCCAGCAGAATTGCGTCCATGCCATCCGCATCGGCGGCGAAGTCGGCGGCGCCGGCCACCACGCGGCGGAGGGCTTCATTCGAACGATGCTCAAGTTCCGGGTCGATGCCTTTCAACACGATGCCGCGGGCGCGGCCACCGGCGGAGAGCAGTACGGTCTGGTAGATAGCTGGGGTAGCGGCGCGCACGCCGGGCGTAGCCCCCAGCTCCTCGGCCAGCGCGCGGTAGTCGCGCAGGCCGTCGGTGCCGGGACGCGTCAAGTTGACGTGTGCGGTGACACCGAGCAGGCGGTCCTGGATCGTCTGGCGGAAACCGGTGTTCATCGCCAGCGCAATCACCAGCGTGCCCACACCTGCCGCCACGCCCGCCACTGCCAGCAGCGTCACCAGTCGCAGCACCGCCGGCCGGTGCGGCGAGCGCAGGTAGCGTCGGGCCACTAACCATTCGAACTTCATTGTGCTTCGCCGGGAGCTTGCGGCTCACTGCCGGCCGGGGCTTCCGGCCGCAGCAGCGGAAAGAGGATAACTTCGCGGATGGAATGCGAATCGGTGAGCAGCATGGTCAGCCGGTCGATCCCGATGCCTTCGCCAGCCGTCGGCGGCATGGCGTAGCTCAGCGCGCGGATGTAGTCCATGTCCACTTCCTTGGGGACCTCCTCTCCTCCCTGGGCCACCTGCTCACGGAAGCGCCGCTCCTGCTCGATGGGATCGTTCAGCTCGGAGAAAGCGTTGCCCAACTCGAGCCCGCCGGCAAAGAATTCAAATCGCTCGGCGAGCGAAGGATCATCGGGGCGGCACTTCGACAGCGGAGAAATGGCGGCCGGAAAGTCATACAGGATCGTCGGCTGGATCAGCTTTTCCTCCGCGACAGCCTCAAACAGCAGGCCGGTCAGCTCGCCCTCGGAGAACTCGCCGGAGCTGCCAATGGGCTCCAGCCCTGTCTTGCTCGCACAGAGATTGTAGCGCTCCATGACAGCGCGCGGACCGCCGGGCGCCGCGAGTTGGGCGACTGTGGGGGGCGCGCCGGCCTCAGCGGGCCAGTAGCGGCAGATGGCTTCGCGCATGGAAAGTCGCTGCCAGCGAGCGAAGTCTATTTCGTGTTCGCCGTAGCGGATGGTGGTAGACCCGCAGACCTTTTTCACCAGGCCCTGGAGCAGCTCCTCGGTCAAATCCATCAGGTCGCGGTAGTCGCTATAGGCCTGATAAAACTCCAGCATGGTGAACTCAGGGTTGTTTCTGGTGGAGATCCCCTCATTGCGGAAGTTGCGGTTGATCTCATAGACGCGATCCAGGCCTCCCACCACCAGCCGCTTCAGATACAGCTCTGGCGCGATGCGTAGGTAGAGATTGAGGTCGAGGGCGTTGTGGTGCGTGATGAACGGCCGCGCCGCGGCGCCGCCGGCAATCGGCTGCATCATCGGCGTCTCTACTTCGATGAAGCCTCTGGCTTCGAAGAAGTTGCGCAGTTCGCGGATGATCTGAGCGCGTCGCGTAAAGATCTGCCGCACTGCCTCGTTGACAATCAAATCCAGGTAGCGCTGGCGGTAGCGGAGTTCGACGTGGGTCAGCCCGTGCCATTTTTCCGGCAGGGGCAGCAGCGCCTTGGTCAGCAGAGTCAATTCCTCCACCCAGAGGGTCAGCTCATTGGTCTTGGTGCGGAAAAGATGCCCGGCGACGCCGATGATGTCGCCCATGTCCAGGAGTTGGAACAGCCGGAAGCCTCGCTCGCCCACTACGTCCAGCTTGACGTAGATCTGTAGCCGTTTTCCCTGCCCCAGGATATGCGCGAAACCTGCTTTGCCGTGCAGCCGGAGCGTCAGGATGCGCCCGGCCACGCGGGCCGGCACTTTTGTCGCTTCCAGTTCCGCGGCGCTGCGCTCGCCATACTTTTCAAGAATCTCGGCTGCGGTCGCGGTCCAGTCAAACTTGTGGGGAAAAGGCTCATGCCCCAGGGCTTGGATCTGCTCGAGCTTTTTCTGTCGCTGAAGATACTGATCAAGCGGTTCAAAGGGCAAGCCGAGATCCTTTCACAGGGCCCCAGAACACCATCCGGGATACATACAACGCAAATCGAGCGGCAGTATAGCGAGCGGCCCCCGGGTAGCGCAAGGACTCCACTGAAACGCCGAAAGGTCTGACATTAAGTTACTGAATATTCCGAAGTAAAGTTACACGAGGCCGTTCCGGGAGCTCATTGGCTTTGCAAGGCGCTGGAAGCACCTAGGTCTTATGGTGAGACTATCTTGTTGCGGATGGCATAGTGAACAAGCTCAGTGAGGGAATGGAGGCCAAGTTTGAGCATGATCTTAGCTCGGTGGGTCTCAACTGTCCTGACTGTGATTCCCAGCGCCTCAGCAATTTCCTTGTTAGTTCTTCCCTCTCCCAGAAGTCGGACGATTTCGACCTCGCGCGGGGTTGGGCGGCCTTGCGCCAGCTTACTTCCCTTAGGTTCGCTCGCCGCCTTGAGAAACCCTTCCAACACGATCTCGGATACCTTGGGGGTGAGGAAACGCTTACCGTCAGAGACGCTTTTCACGGCCTGCACAAGGCAGCCCCCAAGATCGGATTTCAAGACGTACCCGCGAGCTCCTGCTTCCAGTACTCGGCGCACCATCTGGTCCGACTCATGCATGGTGAGGATGAGAACCTCGGTTTTCGGCACTGCCTCTCGGATCTGGCGGGTTGCCTCCAATCCGTCCAGCTCGGGCATAGTGATATCCAAGATCGCTACATCTGGTTTTAACTCCCTCGCTTTTTCGACGGCATCTCGGCCATTCACTGCCTCACCGACAAGCTGCCAACCCCGTTGGGCCCGGACGAGTGTCTTCACTCCACGCCTGACGAGTTCGTGGTCGTCAGCCACCAGGATGCGAAGCTTCTTCAAGTCTCTAGTCATTCACGGGTATCGTCACACGCACAGTTGTGCCGCGACTGCTGGAATCAACATCCAGCCGGCCGCCGATTTGCTTCACTCGCTCGTGCATGCTCGGGATGCCGACCCCCACTCCTGACGGGAATCGGCTGTCTGAAATCCCACGGCCTTTGTCGCTGACTTCCAGCGTGACATCATCTGCATTCCGGTCAATTCGTATCTTGGCCTGGAGGCTTCCCGAATGGCGCTGGATGTTGGTGAGACTCTCTTGCACCACCCGGAATAGAGCCAACTCGACATCTCGTTTCATCCGTCCGAAACGCGGTGACACTTCCAGTTCCACCTGGATCCCGCTTCGCTTGGTGAAGCCGTCCACGTAATCGCGAATCGCATCCTCCAGTCCACCCTCGTCCAGCATTGGCGGGTGCAATAGGTAAGAAAGCGTGCGGACTTCTCGGATGCATTGATCCGCCAACACCTTACACTCGGAAAGAAGCCTACGTGATTTTCGCTCGACCGAAGGAATTGAATCACGGAGTTGACCAAGCATTGTTGCCAAAGCGACGAGGTCTTGGCCCGTCGAGTCATGCAACTCCCGCGCGATTCTCCGTCGCTCTTCGTCCTGCGACTGCAGAAGTTGTCCGGAGAGGCGTCGCAGCTCCTCTTCGGCATGCTTTCGATCTTCAATATCGGTGTTCGTCCCGTACCACCTAACGATGCGTCCTTGCCCATCGCGCAGCGGTACGCCACGTGCCAAGAACCAACGGTACGTCCCGTCAACTCCGCGGTGCTGTTCTTCTTGCTCGTAGGGCGTCCCATTTGTTACTGACTCGTGCCAGGCTTTTAGCACCCGCTCCCGGTCGTCGCGATGAAGCATGCTCTGCCAGCCATTGCCTCGCAATTCTTCTAGCCCGAGTCCCATGTAGGAGCGCCAGCGCTCGTTACAATAGTCAATCGTGCCGTCGGGCGGGCCGCTCCAGATTTGCTGCGGGACCGCATCGAGCAGCGTCCGCGACTGGCTTTCCGCCCGCTTGCGGTCCTCAATATCGATAGACAATCCGTACCACTTAATGACGTTTCCCTGCTCGTCGCGCAGAGGAGCGGTGCGAACCAGGAACCAGCGATATTCTCCGTCAGCCCGCCGCAAACGCATTTCATCTTCGGAGGGTTCCCCAGCGGCCATGTCCGCGAGCCACTTTTCCATGACTCTTGGAAGATCTTCAGGATGAACTGCGCGCGTCGGGTCTTCAATTTGCTCCTCTAAAGAGAGGCCCGTATAGTCCAGCGAACGCTGATTGACGAAATCAACGGCGCCATCAGGCTGGACGGTCCAGACCATCGTGGGAAGTGTGTCGATGATAAGCCGAACGTGATCTTCGGCCTTTTTTAGATCTTCGATATCGCTGGACGTTCCATACCAATTGGCAATGTTTCCCTGCTCGTCTCGCAACGGCACGGCGCGAATTAGGAACCAGCGATACTGCCCGTCAGCCCGGCGGAGACGCGCCTCCTTCTCAAAGGGTTTCCCGGCCGCCAAAGCCGCGCGCCATTCCTCCATCAAACGGTCGTCAGGATGGAAAGCATTCATCCAGCCCCAGCCCAGCCCGTCCTCCAAGGAAAGGCCCGTATACTCCCGAAAATTTCGGTTGAGGAAATCAGCCGAGCCATCAGGCAATTTGCGCCAGACTATAGTGGGAATTGTGTCAATGATGAGCCGCAGGCGCTCTTCGATAACATTCGACGCTCCGTCAGCATCGCTGTGGCGCGTATTAGCCCCGGTTTGGCTCATGGTGCCCTCCACCAGACTTGTGCGTAAAGTCCTCTAGCTGATCGGCCGTACGTATACCTCGGTATTGCAGGGACGTTACCCGCCCCTTGAATACAAAACTTTCAGACAGATATGAAAACAATTACGGGACGATGCGAGCCTGCCCTGTGCTCACTGCACAGCCAGCATGCAGCGGCTCTACGCGTTGATCGAGGAAGTCAGCCAACACTCCCGGGCCCGAAAATGCACAGGACCCGGCCAACCTGGTGAAGCTACATGATTCATAGAAGAGGCATGAAAAAGTCGAAGCCCAGGAGGAAACGCATGCCAAACAACTTAGAAGCGAAAGTTGTCTTCCTGCTCGACCGCTCGGAGGAGGAGATTCAGGCAATCGATGGGCATCCCGCTGTCAGGTCGGCGAGCGAGCAGATCCGTAAGGCACTTGAGGCTGCCACCGGATGGCGGATGCGAAAGCAGGGCGGCATTCCGAAAAAGCAGTTTAAGTTGGCGGCGGCTTTCGAGGATGCCTTGGGCCAATTGAAAGAAGCCTATATATCGGCCACGCTGGAATACCTATCAAGACGACCGCGCCCACGTTCTTATTCGCGGCCGAGCCAAGGCTCCAGGTGAAGACTAGCCA
>Ga0209235_1001845_pt1 | contig 11696 bp, 8 predicted proteins | sample GraSoi013_1_20cm_4_FD_185817 | JGI IMG/M metagenome (GOLD analysis project Ga0209235, IMG submission 185817) | Grasslands soil microbial communities from the Angelo Coastal Reserve, California, USA - Sample 09_25_2013_1_20cm (SPAdes) (version 2) | ecosystem: Environmental > Terrestrial > Soil >...
GGCGGAGTATCTTTCCACATCGGCGTAATCCCGCCGGCCGCGCTTGATCAGCTCGAGTGCGTGGGGCTTGAACATGTGCAGAGGCTGGATGTGGATGTGAATATCGATAACGCGCATTGCAAATCGGCTCAGTGGAGATCCCTCGCCCGCCGCGAGAGGCCCAGAATGAGAAGGCACCAGCTTGCGCGTTACTCTGCCCTGGTTCAGGCGTTGCCGTTCTTCCAGGCCTCTTCCAAAGCGCGTCGCGCAAACAAGCGCACCATTTCGCGGCGATACACCGGCGTCGAAGCCGAAGTTGTCAGGGGCTTTCCGGTGCGAATAGCGGCGTGAGCGACGCGGTCGACCAGCTCCGCCGAATACCTTTGTCCCACCAGCCACTCGCTCGCTTCCTTGACCAGCAGCGGCGCCGGATTGACGGCGGTGATCGCAACCCGCGCTTCGCGGCAAACTCCGCTGCGGTCTACCTCGAGGGTTACAGCCACCCCGGCCAGGGGATAATCGATCGAATCTCGAATGCGGAGTTTGTGATAGATGCCGCGGCGGCCGGCCGTGCGCGCAGGGAGATAGACGGAGGTGACCAGTTCATCGCGGCCGAGCGCGATGCGATTCATGCCGTCGTTCAAATAAAATTGGGCGAGCGGAAGGCGGCGCCTCCCGCGCGGCCCGGTGATTTCCACTTCCGCGTCGAGCGTCAACAGTGCGGGCGCAGAATCGCCGGACCAGGCGGCCCAGCATCGCTTCCCGCCCGGAGCGACGTGGCAGACGTCGCCGTCTTTTTTCAGGCAGCCGCCCAACGCCTTGCGCCAGAAGTGAGACTGGTTGTACCACAGGCAGCGCGTCTCCAGACACAAGTTGCCCCCCAGCGTACCCATATTGCGCTGCAGCGGCCCGGCGATGGTCGCGGCGGCGCTGACGAGCACCGGATAGCTGGCTTGCAGCAGCGGCGACCCAACGATTTCGGTAAGCGTCGTCAGCGCGCCGAGGCGAAGCGCGCCGGCTGCGGCGATCGTGATGCCTTGCAGCGCGCGGATGGGCTTGATGTCCACCAGCACGCGCGGCGTGAAAAGCTTCATCTGCAAGTTCGGCACGACGTCGGTGCCGCCAGCGATGATCACCGCCTCAGGGCCGTTGTCCGCTAGGAGGCGCACAGCCTCTTCAGTCGTGCTGGGGCGCGCGACGCGGGAAGCCGGCATCGTCATCGCGAGCCTCCGTTCGTGCCGGGCGCGTCGTTGCCGGCTTGCTGTTTCTCTTTTTCACGCAGGGCGGCCAGGATCTTCTCCGGCGTAATCGGCAGCGTGTTGACGCGCACGCCGACAGCATCGTAGATGGCGTTGGCGATCGCGGGAATGGTCGCGGCGAGCGAGCCTTCACCGGCCTCCTTGGCCCCAAACGGGCCTTCCGGATCAATGCTCTCGACGATGATGGATTCAATCTCAGGCGTTTCGAGCGTGGAAGGAATGCGATACTCCAGCAGCGTCGGGTTCATCAGGCGGCCCTTGTTCCACACCATCTCTTCCTGAAGCGCCTGGCCAAGACCCATGTAGACTGAGCCCTCGATCTGACCCTCGACGGTCATGGGGTTGAGCGCCTTGCCGCAGTCGTGCGCCGCGATGATGCGATGGACGTGCACGCGACCGGTCTCAGTGTCCACGGAGACCTCAGCCACCTGCGCGCTGTAACTGTAAGAGGGAGACGGGCCCACGCCGGCGCCTTTAAATTTGCCGCCACGAGCGTCTTCCGGCGGGGCGTAGGTGCCCTTGGCCACCAGAGCGCCGTGGAAATCGATCGCCGCAACCGCCGCTTCGTCGAAGCGCAGGCGCAGTCGCGAGTCGTCGACCGAGAAGATGAAATCGTCGCGGGCATCGAGGATGGCCGCGTCACAGCCGAATTTCTTTGCCACACCAGCGAAGATCTGCCCGCGCATTTGTTTGGCCGCTTCCAGGCAGGCGTTCCCCGCCATGAACGTCACGCGGCTCGAATAGCTGCCCAAATCTACCGGAGTGAGTTCCGTATCGGCAGCCACCAGTTTGACGCGCTCCGGCCGCACGCCCAGGACTTCGGCGACGATCTGGACCTGGATGGTGTCTGACCCTTGACCAATCTCCGACGCGCCCGTGTAGAGTGTCACGGCGGCGTCGCGATCGACTTTGATGTGTACGGTAGTGTGCGGCATGTTCGAGCGGATGATGGGGTTGGCCGCCCCGCTGACGTAGTGGCTGCAAGCCATGCCGACGCCGCGGCCGTAAGGCAGTTTCCCTTTCTTCTGCGCCCAGCCGGAGCGTTCGACCACCCTTTCGATGCATTCCGGCAAGCCATAGCTGGTGACGCGCAGGCCGTTCACGGTGACGCACGGCGCCCGCAGCAGATTGCGACGGCGAACCTCGACGGGATCGAGTCGCGCGTCGTGCGCGAGCGCGTCGAGCATAGCCTCAAAGGCGAAGCGCACGTTGACGGTGCCGTGGCCCCGCATGGCGCCGCAGGCGGGCTTGTTGGTGAGCACGCGATAGCCGTCGTATTTCACGTTGGGAATGTCGTAGATCGCGCCCAACAGCGCGCCGGAGTAAAGCACAGTGACTGGGCCGTAGCCGCAGTACGCGCCGCCGTCCTGCACCACGCGAGCCGCCACGGCGCTGATTTTGCCCTCACGCGTCAGACCGACTTTCAGGTCCACAATGGTGATCGGCCGGCCGCGATGCGCATAGAACACCTCTTCGCGCGTGTAGGTGATCTTCACCGGACGCTTGGCCTTCTTGGCAAGCACCGCCGCGGCCACCTCGAGCGGGATCACTTCACTCTTACCGCCAAACCCGCCGCCCACCAGCGGCTTGATGACGCGGATCTGGCTCATGGGCATTTCGCAGACTTCGGAGACGGTGCGGTGCAGGTAGTAGGGCACCTGCGTCGAGGAGTGCACGGTTAGCCGCCCGTTGGGCTCCCAAATAGCCAGCGTCGAATGCGGCTCCATCGCGGCGTGGGTGACCTCGGCGGCGTAGTAATGCTCCTCGCGGACGAAGGTTGCATTGGCGAAGCCTTGCTCCAGGTTCCCGAACTCGTGGTGGTACTCCTTCTCGATGTTGTGCGGCTTGCTCTCGTGGATCCAATCAGCCGCCGCCTTCATCGACTCCAGCGGATCGAACCACGCCGGGAGCGGGTCGTAGTCCACCTCAATCAGCTCCAGCGCTTCCTCGGCGATTTCGGCGCTGGTGGCAGCGACCGCGGTGACGTTGTCGCCGATGTAGCGCACCCGATCGAGTGCAAAGACACACTCGTCGTGCCCGATGGGCAGGATGCCGTAGGGATTGGGCGCGTCGCGGCCGGTTGCGACCGCTTTGACGCCCGGCAGCGCTTCCGCTTTCGAGGTATTGATGGCCCGGATGCGCGCGTGCGCATGCGGCGAGTGCAGGATCTTGCCGAAGAGCATTCCCGGCGCAACAAGGTCGTCGGCGTATTTGCCCAGGCCGGTCACTTTTCCCGGGGCGTCGGTCATGGGGAGCGGCTTGCCGATCACAGAGTGTGGCGCCATGTCTCAGCTCCCTACCGGGGCGGTTTTCGCGGCTTCGCGCGCCTGCGCGCGCTCGATCGCAAGCTTCACTGACTCGTAGATCTGCATGTAGCCTGTGCAGCGACACAGGTTCGAGGAAAGCGCCAGGCGAATCTCCTCGAGCGTAGGATTGGGATTGTGATCGAGCAGCGCCTTGGTGGCAATCAGGAAGCCGGGCGTGCAGTAGCCGCACTGAGCGCCGCCTGCAACCGCGTAGCCCTCCTGCACCGGGTCTAGCTCGCCCGGGGGCGCGATGCCCTCAACAGTCACGATTTCGCAGTCCTGGTAGCACGAGGCGATTGCCACACAGCTCAGCATCGGCACGCCGTCCACCAGAACCGCGCAGCAGCCGCAGCTCGAGTCGTCGCAACCGCGCTTCGAGCCGGTCAGACTCAAGTCCTCGCGCAGCACGTCAAGCAGCAGCTTTTCCGCCGGCGCGGCGATTTCGCGCAATTCGCCGTTTACCTTCAACCGAATCAGTTCTTTCGTCATCGTGCCTGATACCTCAGTCGAGAGAGAACCGTTTTCAACCTTTGGGCGGGCACCGCACGCCGTGCCCTACACGAAGCACCCATCGCTTGTAGCCCGCGTCTTTAGACGCGGAGCCTTCTGCTGCCAGCGAACATCCCCGCCTCTGAAGAGGCGGGCTACTGACATTAACGCCCTCGGCCATGCCCCGCCTGCAACCAGGCGCCCTAATATCCGAAATTCGCGGGCGCCGAAAATGCGTGCTGTTTTACGCCAAGCGATTCAACACGGCAGGCGCCGAGCAAATTCAAGTACTCGCGCCGGTCGGCGACGCCGGCGACCCAGCGCGCAAGCCATTTCTCGAAATCTTCGACCTGGCGGCTCTGCTCGTGATACTGGCTGAAGAAAGCGTGGTCGCGGCCGTAGTATCCCTGCACCGGCGAGGGATGCGCGCCCCAAGGCTCGTGCACCACCGCCGCCACCAGGAATCCCGGGATGAGCGTGCGGTTGGGGTCGGAGGCAATCACTTCCGGGGCGACGATCTCCTCAGCCACCACGATCACTTTGCGCGCAGCGCGCGCCCCGTCCACCGCTACGCCCAGGTTGCCCCACAGGTGCGTATTGCCGAATTGGTCTGCACGCTGCGCGTGAAGGATGGCCACGTCGGGTCGCAACGCGCGCACGGCAACTAATTTCTCTTCGTTCACCGGCGACGGGAACTCGCGCAGGTTGCCATTTTTCTTGAGCAGGTCGCTGCCCAGCGTCGAATAAGTGGGCATGAAGGGCACACCCAGGGCGCCGGCATGCAGCCCGAGCGCCAGGGTAAAGTTCGAGTAATCCACCATCTGCACTGGGCGAGGAATGTTGTGCTCAACCGCGCGGCGCAGGCCATAGCCCACGCCGGCGGAGACGTTGCCTACCCACGCCGCCAGCACGTGTGAAACGCAGCCCGCGCCGATCAGTTGATCGAACAGGATGTCGGAAATCGGCCCGACCAGCGTCAGGTCGCGCCGCCCCTGACGGATCAGCTCGTGCCCCGCAGCAAAGGGGATCATCTGCTCGAGCTGCGCTCCCAGCAGCACCATCGAGCCCGACGGCACGTGCTCGGCAACAGCCTGCTGCATGGAGATGAGTTTGGACGCGGCGCTCATTCTCTTGGGATATTTCTAACGGCCTCTCCAAACGGGCACGCGCTTTTCGAGGAAAGCGCAAATACCTTCCTGCGCGTCTTCAGTTTTCATCAGCCGGTTCAAATAAAGCTCTTCAGCTGCGCGCAGGCTGCGGTCGAAATCGAGCCCCGTGGATCTCCACAGCGCGCGACGCGTCATGCCCAGCACGGCTGGGCTGCGCAAGCGCAGCTCAGCCAGTAATGCATCGACCTCCGCGTTAAGCTGGTCGTCAGGAACCACCCGTGTGGCCAGCCCTAATTGTTGCGCCTCTCGAGCGGAAATCGTGCGCCCAGTCAGGATCAGATCCAGTGCCGCGTGCGGTCCCACCAACCGCGGAAGCATCACCATCGCCACCGGCGGAAAGCAGCCGAGTTTGATCTCGGGCTGGCCGAATTGCGCCGATTCGGCAGCGACGACAAAATCACAAAAGGTTGCCAGCTCACAGCCGCCGCCCAAGCAATGACCATGCACAGCGGCAATGGTGACGCAGTCGGCGTGCCAGAGCCGCCGGAAGATGGCGTGAAAAGTGGCAAGCATCTCGGCCACGCGATCCGGAGCGTGATCCCGAACTTCTGCTCCAGCCGAGAAGCCTTTTGGTCCCGCGCCCCGGAAAATGACGCAAGCGTTCTGGTCCGGGAGCGAACTGAGCGCTTGATCGAGCGCCCGCATCATGGGGATATCAATGATGTTGAGCGGCGGGCGATCGAGTGTGATCCAGACCGTCGAGCCTTGCGCGCGAACATGGACTGTCTCGGCAACGGATTCGCGCTCGGTCATCGGTTGGTCCAGAAGCGGTTGGGGTCGAGTTCGCGCATGACGGCCAGTTCGGCGCCGCTGGGCGGCAAAGTTTCGAGCAAGTCGTCGGCCACGCGCAGAGTCCAACCGGTATTGCCCAGCACGTCTTCGACGCTCACGCCCGGATGCACGGAGGCGAGGTAGGCCTCGCCGTCGTTGCTAAAACGCAGCACGCCAAGCGTGGTGATGACCGCCGAGGGCCCGGAGCGCACCGGCAATCCCTGCGCGCGCCGCCAACTATCGCCCGAACCAAAGCCGGGCGAGGTGACATGTTTCACCCGTTCGACCAGGCGGTTTCGGTCGTGTTCGAGCAACACCACGGTGCGTTGCGCCAGGCAGGCGATGTCGCAGGCTCCACCCGAGCCGGGCAGGCGAATGTCCTGGCCGCCGCGGTTTCCCCAAGTGGAATTGAGGTTGCCGAAGCGGTCTGCTTCGGCCGCGCCAAGAAAGCCCACGTGCACCCGGCCCTGCTGCAGCAGCGCCATGACGTCGAGCATCTGGCCGCATAGCGTGGCGCCAAGAAGATTGGGCGGATCGGCCATGGTGTAGAGCAGTTCCGGCGCAGGGGTCTCGCGGATGACGCCGTTTTCGTACAGCCCGATCGCCGCCGGGGCGTGGGTGCGCTTGGCCACCAGAAAGGCCAGCAATGGGAGGCGCATGCCCACAAAGACCACTTCCGCGTCGCGGATCTCGCGTGCTGCCGCCGCAACCATCAATTCGCCGAGCGAATAGCCGCGAGCGGGGGCTTCCGGTTGGGCGCGAGTGGACATTGGATCCCCGGAGCGCTACTGCACCGACCCTTTTGCGGCAATCCAGTTGGGCTCGGTGGCCTGGATCTCGGTCACCAGTTTGATGTCTTCGGGCTGTGGCAGAGCTTCCCGCAGGTGCTCTTCGTATTCGCGCGGGGAGAGCAGCTCGCCTTTGACACTGTAGGGCTGGCCGGCGAACTCGCCAATGGAGCGGTGGAATTTCAGGTCCGGCACGTAGAGCGGCGTCTGGCCAGCGGGGATATGCTTGTTGATCTGTTCGATCAGCTTCTCGCACTCGAGATGGAAAAGGAAGCGGCTACGCTCGTTCATGCGCTCGAGATCAGCTTCCTCCTTGGCCTGCGGTTCATCGTAGCGGCCCTTCAGGCCCCAAACGTAGAACCAGTGCGCCGAGCTCGAGCGGTCCACGCCAAACAAGTCGTAGCTCACCGGCACCCACTTGTTGATGAACTTCTGGATGATGGTGAGGGGCACCACACCCGCGCGGACAATGCGCTTGATGCCGTCCTGGCCCGTGCCCAAGTGGAACGATTCCTCGCGCAGCATCGGGATCATCGACTGCGCCACCGGGGCAAATCCCGAGTAACTCAGCATGGTAAGCTGGAACTTGCCGTCGCGATCGACGAAATCGGTGTAGGTGAAGAAGTCGAGCCAGTGGTTGATGTCTTGGTTGAAGGCCCCGAGCAAACGCTTCTGATCAAACGCCCGCCGCTCCAGCATCTTCTGCGCCTCGACGCGCCCGCTGTAGCCGAAATGGTTGATCAGCAGATGGCACATTTGCCAGCCATGACGCATCTCCTCGGTGACCACGCGGCACAGTGACTGCCGGTCATGCTCGGACGGCGCGTTCTGAAAAAGCCTTCGCTGCTGCTCGACCGAAGCGAACTCGGTGTCGCCCTGATAAACGATCAGGTTCTGCATCGCGTCCCGGATGCGCTGGTCCGGGATCTGAATCACCTTCTCCCACTTCGGGCGACCCTTAAAGGCGCCAAATTCGATTTCGTTCGAGCGCGTCGGGCCGAACTTGGCCTCGAATTTGTAGTCTACGATTTCCGGATAAGCCACCCCGATGTCCTTCTGCCAGACACGGAATAGGTCCACCCAGTCGTCAAACGTCGCAATGCGTCGTACAGCCATAAGTGCAAATCCTCCCAATCTCCCTCAGAGGTCTTGGAAATCGCCAGCTATCCGGTGTCAAATTCTCTTGCCGTCTCCGTCCGCGGTCCTAGCGGCCTCGGAAGTGCGGCGGACGCTTCTCCAGGAACGCGTTCAGCCCTTCGAGGCAATCCTCGGAAAGAAAGCACTCCTTCTGCTGCTGAATCTCGGCCTCCAGCGCGCGCGCGAGCCCCGCCCGATCGGCACCAAACAGCGCCTGCTTGACCGCGCGAACCGCCAGCGGCGGCGCCACGGCCAACCGCTCGGCAAACGCGCGAGCCTCGTCGGCCAGCCGGTCGTGCGGCACCACGCGGTTGACCAGGCCGATGCGTTCAGCCTCCGCAGCCGTAATCATCTCGCCGGTGTAAAACAGCTCCGCGGCGCGCGCGGGTCCCACCAGGCGCGGCAGCAGATAGGTGCCACCAAAATCCGGGAACAAGCCGACTTTGGCGAAGTTTTGACCGAAGCTCGCCTGATCGGAGGCTACTCGCAGATCGCACGCCAGCGCCAGATTCATTCCCGCGCCGGCGGCCGGGCCATTCACCGCGGCCAGCACCGGCTTGCGCATATCCGCGACGGCCAGGACAATCTGCACGCCGGAGCGCATCAGGCCTTCGAGTTCCGGGCCGGCGTTGCGCTGCCGCGCGTCTCGCAGCACGGCAATATCGCCGCCAGCGCAGAACGCACGACCGGCGCCCGTCAGCACCACCACGCGCACGTCTCGGTCTTCCGCCGCGCGGGCCAGAGCCGCGACCAGCGCCGCGCCCAACTCGGTGTTGAGCGCGTTCAAGCGCTCGGGCCGGTTCAATGTGAGGGTGGCGACGCCGGCCTCTCGGCTCTCGAGAACCAGAGTGGCACCGGGCACGGACATCGGTTGTGCGGCGTCAACCATGTTCGTCAATCGTTCAGTTTCTTTAGGACCCGGGCAAGCTGGCGGAAAAACCGCAGCTTCTGCGCATCCCCCACGGCGTTCTGTCCACTCGTCGAAGGCAGCACAAACACCTGAGCGCCGTAGAGCCGCTCTTTCTGTAGGCCCAGCTTGCACGGCCGCTGGGCGAACTTCTCGAATACCAGCTTGCCGTTGAAGGCGATCACGCGCGGAGTGAATTCTTCGAGTTTCCGCGCCAGCAGGATGCGCCCTTCAGCAAACTCCTGCCGCTCGATTTCTTCGATGCCGCGCGTGGGGCGCTTGACCAGGTCCGTCAACCCAATGCCGAACTCGATCATGCGCTTGTCGTCCTTATATTCTAGCGGCTCCGGCACCACGCCCGAATCATAGAGCAGCGGCCAGAACACATTCCCGCGGCCCGCGTAGTAGTGCCCGAGGCGCGCCGAGCGCTCGCCGGGGTTGCAGCCAACGATGACCAGCTTCATTCCGCGCCGCAAATAGTCGGGAAGAGTGCGCATCTATGCCAGGTTCACCCAGACGCTCTTGACCTGCGTGTAGTGCTCGATGGCGTGCAGGCTCAACTCGCGGCCGTAGCCGCTCATCTTGTAGCCGCCGAAGGCCGCCGCCGGATCGTAGTTGTTGTAGGTGTTGATCCACACCGTGCCGGCCTGGAGCTTGTGCGCGACGCGGTGGGCCTTGGCGATGTCGCGCGTCCAGACGGCCGAAGCCAGGCCGTAGGGCGTTTCGTTGGCCAAGCGCACCGCTTCGTCGATGTCTCCGAACTCGATCGAGGCCAGCACGGGACCGAAGATTTCTTCCCGCGCGATGGTCATATCGTTGCGCACGCCGTCGAAAACCGTTGGCTGCAGGAAGCAGCCCTTGCCGTTGCCCACCGAGACGCGCTCGCCGCCAGCCACCAGCTTCGCGCCTTCGGCCTTGCCCTTCGCGATGTAGCCCAGCACCGTCTGCATCTGCCGCTCGCTGACCAGCGCGCCAAAGCGCGTTTTGGGGTCGAGCGGGTCAGCAGGCTGAAGTTTCTTGGCGCGGTCCACCAACTTCTGCAGAAAGTCGTCGTGGATTTTCTTGTCCACGAACAGCCGCGAGCCCGCCGCGCAGACTTCGCCTTTTCCGTAGAAGATGCCGATGGTGGCGCCGCGCACGGCCGCGTCCAAGTCCGCATCCGCGAAAACGATATTGGGAGACTTGCCGCCAAGTTCGAGCGTGACGCGCTTGAGCGTGTCGGCTGAATCGCGAACGATTTCCTGACCGGTGCGGGTTTCACCGGTAATGGCGACCTTGGCTACCCCCGGGTGCCGCACCAGCGCCTTGCCGAGCGTCGCTCCGGGGCCGGTAATGATGTTCACCACGCCGTCGGGCACCCCGGCCTCCTGGCAGAGTTCGCCGAAGCGAATCGCGGTGAGCGGCGTCCAGCTGGCAGGCTTCAGCACGACGGTATTGCCGGCAGCCAGTGCCGGAGCTAGCTTCCACGACGCCAGCAGCAGCGGAAAATTCCAGGGGACGATTGCAGCCACCACGCCCAGCGGCTCGCGCAGCGTGTAGTGCAAGAACGGCCCACGTACCGGTACAGTCTCGCCGTGAATTTTCGTCGCCCAGCCAGCGAAATAGCGGAAGACCTCGGCCACCATGGGCATGTCGATCTGCCGGGACTCAAAGATGGGTTTGCCGTTATCCAGCGTCTCCAAAGTGCCGAGTTCTTCGTTGTACTTGTCCACCAGGTCGCCGAGCTTCCAGAGAAGCCGGGCACGGTCAGAGGCGCTCATCTCGGGCCAGGGGCCGGACTCAAAGGCTTTGCGGGCGGCCTCGACCGCCGCGGCGGCGTCGCGCTCATCGCCCTCGGCGATCGTGGTGATCGTCTCGCCGGTGGCAGGGTTGATGGTAGGGAACGTCTTGCCCGCGGCGGCGTCAACCCACTTACCACCGATAAAGAGTTTTCCAGGTTTGACCTGAATCTGGGGTGCCGTGGCCATTGGGCTCCTTGAATGAAATGGTTAATCGTCAACGCGGCGATCAGCTTGCAGCATTCTTTACCCTTAACGCCGGGTTCGACTATCGCTTTTCGACAGTGAACTGCCGCTACTTCCCCTTGAACTGAGGCTGGCGCTTTTCCACATACGCGGCCAAGCCTTCCTTGGCGTCCTCACTGGTGAAAAGCAACTGCTGCAACTCACGCTCGAGACCCAGCGCCTCCGCGAAAGACACCTCTGAGCCGGTGACGACCGAGCGCTTGATGCGGCCGACGGCGCGCGAAGCTTTGTGCGGCGGGCAGAACTGCCGCGCATAGGCCATCACGTCGTCCCAGAAGGAGTCGCGTTCGTAGATGTAGTGGATCAGACCCCACTCGAGCGCTTCCTCGAAGCTGAAGGTGCGGCCGGTGGCCATCAACTCGAGAGCGCGCGCCCTGCCGATTACGCGCGGGAGCCGCTGCGTCCCGCCCGTGCCCGGCAGCACGCCCAGGTTTACCTCCGGCAGGCCGATCTTGCCGCCTTCCTGCTTGGCGATACGAATATCGCAGGCCAGCGCAATCTCGAGACCTCCACCCACAGTATGGCCGTTGAGCGCCGCAATCACCAGCTTGGGCGTCTGCTCGAGACGCGAAAGAGTCTCGTTGGCGTGCAGGCAGAAATAGTACTTGAACTGCGGGTCGGCCTTGGTGAGCATCGGAATGCTGGCGCCGGCAGAGAAAAACTTCTCGCCGGCGCCGCGCAGCACGATCACGTAAACACTTTCATCCATGCGCCCCTGCAGGATGGCTGTGTCGAGCTGGCGCATCATCTCGTAGGTGTAGGTGTTGGCCGGCGGGTCATCCATCTCCAGAATGGCCACTCCATCTTCCACCCGGTAGCGGATGAGCTCTTTCTGCTCCACTGCTGGCGTGGTTACCATTGCTTGCC
>Ga0209235_1001848_pt1 | contig 11686 bp, 9 predicted proteins | sample GraSoi013_1_20cm_4_FD_185817 | JGI IMG/M metagenome (GOLD analysis project Ga0209235, IMG submission 185817) | Grasslands soil microbial communities from the Angelo Coastal Reserve, California, USA - Sample 09_25_2013_1_20cm (SPAdes) (version 2) | ecosystem: Environmental > Terrestrial > Soil >...
CCGCCACGCTCGATCTCGAAGACCTCGACTCCGTCGCGGCTGAGGAGATGACCCGCGTGGGAGTTGCGGCCCAACGTCACCACCGCCGGATGTTCGAGGAGGAGCAGCACGTCGTTTGCCAGGCGGCCGTCGATGCGGGCCTGGGCGAGGGAGCGCTGCCACTCAAGCGCCTCGGCGTACGGGACGACGCCCGCCTGCGCGACCTCCAGCACACGCCTGGTCACGACCCGTCTCCCATGACCCCTCCCTCGTCCCCCGCCGTCGCACCCGCGATCGCCCAGCGGCTCGCGGCCGTTCCGATCAGGGCGCTCAGCACGCCCCAGACGATCAGGCCGGGGGACCCGAGCAGCCGGTCGGCCACGGCGGCGAGGAATCCCACGAGCAGCGCCCCCACCGTGGAGAGCACGCCGATCACGCCGCTCTGCCACAGGTTCTCCAACGGCCGGCTGCGGCGCCAGCCGAACATGCCGGCAACCGCGACCCCTGCGAGCAATCCGGCGAGCAGCGGGTCGCCCGCCGCGTCACGGTAGCGGTCGGCGTCGAGACGGCCCTGCAGCAGCTTCACGAGCAGCTGCGCGAGCGTGATGGTGGCGCCTCCGAGCCCCGCACCGCAGACGAGCGCGCCGAGCCCGATGGCCAGTGGGTCCCTGCGGACCTCGGTCACATATGCACCACGCGCCCGAGCGAATCGAGCGCCGCTTCGGCAATCGCCTCGGACATGGTCGGGTGCGCGTGAATCGCCAGCTCGACCTCTTCCACGGTGTACTCGTTCTCCCGCGCCACCGCCAGCTCGTGGATGATCTCGGACGCGTGCCCGCCCACGATATGGGCGCCCACGATCTCGCCGTACTGCTTGTCGCGGAGGATCTTCACGAACCCCTCGGTCTCGCCCGTGCCGCGCGCGCGGCCGTTCGCCGAGAACGGAAACCGCCCCGCCACGTAGTCGAGCTTCCGCTCCTTGCACTGGTCCTCGGTGAGCCCGATGCTGGCCACCTCGGGGTGGCAGTACGTCACGCTGGGGACATTGTCGTACTTGATCGCGTGTGATTTCTTGCCGGCGAGCAGCTCGGTGACGTACACACCCTCCCGGGAGCCTTTGTGGGCGAGCATCGGCGGCCCCGCCACGTCGCCGATCGCGTAGTAGCCCGGCGCCGTGGTCTGCAGGCTTTGATCGACCTTGATGAAGCCGCGGTCGCTCAGTTGCACGCCGCACTCCGCGAGACCGATGTTCTCCGTGTTCACCGCGCGACCCGCGGCCATCAGCACCGTCGCGACCTCGATCTTCTGCGCCGCGCCGTTCGCATCGACCTCGAGGGTCACCTTCTCCTTCCCCGGGGTGCCTTTCTTCACCTTGGCGCCGGCGAGCACTTCGATGCCCCGCTTCTTGTAGCTCTTCGCGAGGGCGTCCGATGCCTCGGCGTCCTCGAGCGGCAGGATCCGGGGGAGCGCTTCGATCAGAGTCACCTTGGTCCCGAAGGCCTGGAAGATGTCGGCGAACTCCATCCCGACCGCGCCTGCGCCGATGATCGCCATCGACGCGGGAGCCGTGTCGAGGAACAGCGCCTCGTCGGACGAGATCACGGTGGTCTTGTTGATCTCGAGCCCGATCTGCGGCAGGCCTTTCACCCGCGATCCCGTGGCGATGATCACGGCCTTCTTCGCTTCGTACACGTCGTTCCCGACCTTGACCTTGCGGCCGGGTTGGAGCACTCCGGCGCCCTTCGCGACCGTGACCTTGTTCTTCTTCATCAGGAACTCGACGCCCTTCGAATTCTGGTCGCTCACGCGGCGCGAGCGCTGCATGGCGACGCCGTAGTCGGTCTTCACGGCGCCGGCCTCGACGCCGAACTCCTTGGCTTCGCGCAGCAGGCTCGCGATGTAGGCGGAGTGGAGCAGGGCCTTCGTGGGGATGCAGCCGATGTTGACGCACACCCCGCCGAGCTTCTCCTTCTCGATCACCGCGGTGCTCAACCCGAGCTGGGCGGAGCGGATCGCGGCGACGTAGCCGGCCGGCCCCCCACCCAGAATGATGACGTCAAATTGGTTCGCCAATGGCACCCCTTCCCGAATGCGGAATTCGGAATGCGGAATGCGGAATGTCCGAGCGACCGTCGAGCCTCGAGACCGCCGTCGACCCCGATCCGTTCAATTCCGCATTCCGCATTCCGAATTCCGCATTAGAAAAGCATCGCTAGTGGATTTTCCAACATCTGCTTCAGGGTGCGCAGGAACGCCGCCCCCGTCGCGCCGTCGATCACCCGGTGGTCGCAGCTCATCGTGATCCGCATGCGGCGCCGCGCCGTGAGCTGACCGTCCACGACCACCGGCTTCTGGACGATCGAGCCGACGGCGATGATCCCGGCCTCCGGCGGATTGATCACCGCGGTGAACTGGTCGATGTCGAACATCCCCAGGTTCGAGACGGAGAACGTCGACCCCGTGTAGTCGTTCGGCTGCAGCCGGCGACTGCGGGCCTTCTCGGCGAGGTCCTTCGCCTCCCGGCCGATGTCGGCGAGCGGCTTCAGTTCCGCGTTCCGGATCACGGGCGTGATGAGCCCGTCCTCCACCGCCACCGCCATCCCAATATGCACCTCGCGCCAGTAGCGGATGTGGTCCTCTTGGAACCAAGCGTTGCAGGCCGGATGCTTGGTGAGCGCGTGCGCGGTCGCCTTGATGATGATGTCGTTGAACGAGACCTTGCCCTGGTCCCCGAGCTGTTTGTTCAGGGCGTCGCGCGCCTCGCTCGCCCGCTCCATGTCCACTTCGGTCGTGAGGAAGAAGTGGGGAATGGGGCCGAGGGAAGTCGCGAGCCGCTTCGCGATGGTTTTGCGGATCTGGGTCAGCGGAACGTCTGCGTACGCGGCTCCGGTGGGCTCGGGAGGCGCGACACGGGAGACGGGAGACGGTAGCGCGGCCGCCGGCGGTGACGCCACGGGTTGGCCGCGCTCCGGTGTGCGTTCGAGATCTTTCTTGACCACGCGGCCACCCGGGCCCGAACCCGTCACGAGCTTCAGGTCCACTCCCGCCTCCTTCGCCATCCGCCGTGCGAGTGGGGAAGCTTTCACGCGGGTGGCATCTGCCGCGGCGGCCACCGGCAGCGGCGTGACAGCTACCGGAGCAGGCGCCGTCACCGTCGCCACGTTTCCCGTTTCCCGTTTCCCGCTTCCCGAAGGGGTCGCCGGGGCCGCGGCAGCTGGCGCGGCACCGACGGCCTCGCCAGGCGAGACGATCACCGCCACCACGCTCCCGACCGCAACGGTTTGGCCCTCGGGGGCGGCCACCTGGCGCAGCACGCCGTCCGCGCGCGCCACCAGATCCATCACGGCCTTGTCGGTCTCGACCTCGGCCAGCGTCTCGCCCGCCTTCACCGGGTCCCCGTCGCGTTTGTGCCATTTCACCACGCGCCCCTCCTCCATCGTCGGGGAGAGCGCTTCCATATAGACGTTGGTGGCCACGGTCAGTCGAGGTAGAGGACGCGGCGTGCCGCCGCGACCACGCGGTCGGGGGAGGGCTTCGCGAGCCGCTCGAGCTGCTTGTTGTAGGGCATCGGGACATCGGCCTGCGTGACCCGCAGCACCGGCGCGTCCAGCTGGTCGAAGGCCTCGCGCTGGATGACGTCCACCACCTGCGCGCCGATCCCGGCGTGGGGCCAGCCTTCTTCGATCACCACCGCGCGGTTGGTGCGCGCGACCGAGCCGACGATCGCCTCCTCGTCGAGCGGGCGCAGCGATCGCAGGTCGAGCACTTCGGCCGAGACGCCTTCGTGCTCCGCCAGCTGCTCGGCGGCCTTGAGGGCCACCGCGACGGTTTTCGAGTGGCAGACGAACGTGACGTCGCGCCCCGGCCGCTTGACGTCCGCCCGGCCGATCGGGACGATGTGCTCCCCCTCCGGTACATCACCCTTGAGGTTGTACAGCATCTCGCCTTCGAGCACGATCACGGGGTTGTTGTCCCGGATCGCCGCTTTGAGGAGGCCCTTCGCGTCCGCGGGTGTCGCGGGCGCCACGACCTTCAGACCCGGGATATGTGACAGCCAGGAGTCCCACGCCTGCGAGTGCTGCGCCGCGAGCTGCAGCGCTGCGCCGTTCGGGCCCCGCAACACGATCGGGATCGGGATCTGGCCGCCCGACTCGTACAGGATCTTCGCGGCGGAGTTGACGATCTGATCGAGGGCGAGCACGGCGAAATTCCACGTCATGAACTCGATCACCGGGCGCAGGCCCGCCATGGCGGCGCCCACGCCGATACCGGCGAACCCCAGCTCGGCGATCGGTGTGTCCACGATCCGCATCGGCCCGAACTCCTCCAGCAGGCCGCGGCTCACCTTGTAGGCGCCCTGGTAGACCCCGACCTCCTCACCCATGAGAAACACGTTGGGGTCGCGCTGCATCTCCTCGCGCAGCGCCTGGTTGAGGGCGTCGCGGTAGGTGAGCGTCGCCATCAATCGGCCAGCACGTGGGTAGTGAGCTCGGCGGGATCCGGGTCGGGGCTTCGATCGGCGAAGCGGACCGCTTCCTCGGCCTCCGCGCGCACCTCGGTATCGAGGGCGTCCAGCCCCGCCTGATCCAGCACGCCCTCCTCCTTAAGCTTGCCGGCGAGATCGGGTCGCGCTTGCGCTGCTCCTCGACTTCTTCCTTGGTGCGGTACACGCCGTGCAACGGGTCGGACATCGAGTGGCCCATGAAACGGTAGGTCCGAACCTCGAGCAGGGTCGGGCGGCCGCCCTTGCGCCCGCGCTCGGCGGCGCGCCGGGTCGCCTCGTACACCGCGAGCACGTCCATTCCGTTCACCAGCTCTGCCGCCATGTCGTAGCTGCAGGCGTGTTCCACGACATCGGTGACGGCCGCCACGCGCTCGAACGCCGTGCCCATGCCGTAGCGGTTGTTCTCGCACAAGAAGATCACCGGCAGCTTGTAGACGGAGGCCATGTTCAACGTCTCGTGGAAGGCGCCGATGTTGACCGCTGCCTCGCCGAAGTAGCAGATGCAGACCTGGTCGCCTCCCTTGTAGCGGATCGCGAAACCGAGGCCGGCGGCGAGCGGGATGTGGCCGCCGACGATCCCGTGGCCGCCCATGAACCGCCTCCCGGCATCGAACAGGTGCATGGAGCCACCCTTCCCCTTCGAGCAACCCGTCGCCTTGCCGAATAGCTCGGCCATGACCGCGTTCGCCGGCACGCCCCGCGCGAGCGCCTGCCCGTGCTCGCGGTAGGAGGAAATCACGTAGTCGTCGTCGCGCAGTGCGGAGAGCGAGCCGACCGCCACCGCCTCCTGGCCGATGTAGAGATGACAGAAGCCGCCGATCTTGCCCAAGGCGTACGCTTCGGCTGCCTTCTCTTCGAAATGGCGGATCAGGAGCATCTGACGCAGCATGCGCCGCTCCAGCTCGCGTTGGGCGGGCGCGTCGGTGGTCTGGGCGGTAGCCGTGGCCATGGCGATCGGTGAGCGGTCTAGCGAGTGGCGGTCGCTCGCGCCACCTGCTCCCACGCGTGGTAGCTCGAGCGCACCAGCGGGCCGGCTTCCACGTGACGATAGCCCATCTCGAGGCCGTGGCGGCGGAGCGCAGCAAACTCGTCGGGTGTGTAGTAGCGCGCGATCGGGAGATGTTGGCTCGAAGGACGGAGGTACTGGCCGATGGTCAGGATGTCCACGTCCTGCGCGCGCAGGTCCCGCATCGCGACCAGCAGCTCGTCCCAGTCCTCACCCAGCCCGCAGATGATCCCCGACTTCGTGAGCGTGTCGGGATGCATCGCCTTGGCCCGTCTCAGCAGTTCGAGCGCCCGGGGATAACGGCCGCCGGGTCTCGCCAGCCGGTACAGTCGCTCAATGGTCTCGAGGTTGTGGTTCACGATATCGGGCCTGGCGTCGACCACGATACGCAGCGCCCGCTCGCTACCCTTGAAGTCTGGAATCAACACCTCGACCGATGTTCCGGGCCGCCGTCGGCGGATCTCGGCTATGGCCGCCGCGAACATCTCGGCGCCGCCATTCGGCAGATCGTCCCGGTCAACGCTGGTGATGACGACGTGCCGGAGTTCCATCTGTTCCACCGCGGCGCCGAGCCGCGCGGGCTCGTCCGTGTCGAGGGGAGCCGGCGTCCCGTGCGCGACCGCGCAATAGGCGCAGTTCCGCGTGCACACGTCCCCCAGGATCATGAAGGTGGCGGCGCGGTGCTCCCAACACTCCCCGATGTTGGGACAATGGGCTTCCTCGCACACCGTGTGGAGCTTCAAGTCCCGCATCAGGTGCTTCAGGGCCAGGTAGTTGGGCCCGCCGGGCGCGGGGACCTTGAGCCAGGATGGCTTACGCTCGATGGTGTGGGCAGGACGCTGGCGGTTCAGTTGGACGAGAGGAGGGCTAGCCATAACTATCGCCAAAATAGCGGGTTCACGAAGGGCAGGGTAGCCGCAGGGCGACAATTTCAACCGTGCGGTTGATCTGGCCCAGCCTAGTGAGCCCGCTGACCTGTGGTGAGGGAGGGGCGGTGGGGGTCCTTCGATGACGCCGGTTGCGACGTCGCGTGGACGCAGCACTCAGCCGGATTCGCGCTCCCGACCAAGTTTTTTCCTGATGCGCTCGAGCTCCTCCTCGAGCAGCGGGTCCGAGCTGAGCGTACCGTCTGCAATCTCAGCGATCTCCTCGGCCTCCCTCCAGTGGCGCTCCAGATCTTCGACCTCCGCGCGCTCGTCCACGGCCATTTCGAGCGCGAGGCGCCGTTCCACGCCGAGGCTGCGCAGGGTGAGTTCGCGACGGGCCACGTCGTTGATGAGCCGGTCGGGCCCGCCGGCGCTTTCGACCAGCCGGGCGGCGTCCTCGACGCGTTGCCGGCTGCCGCGGGCGAGCGCGAGATACGTGAGCCCCTGGCGCAGCGCGGCTTGAGCGTCGCGGCCCACCAGCATCGCTCCTTCAGTACGGCAGGTGGGGCAGCTCAAGATCAGAGCGACGTCAGCCTGCGCCTGCCGCACGACACGCGCGTAGGCCACATGCTTGGCCTGCAGGTGCAGCACGCTCCCGCAGCGCTCGCAAATCGGCGGCTCGACGAGGCTCACCCGGCGCCGGCCGATGACGCCGGTGTACATCATCCGCGCGAGGTTGGGCATGTTCCACACGAACACGCCCAGCGAGCCGCCCGCCGCCACGTTGACGGCGACCGCGAGGCCGACGGCGGCGACCGTGACGGGCACCACGAACTTGAGCTGCTCGCGGCGCCGCGCCCGGAGCCGCTCGCCGTAGCGCCACGTCGCGAACTCCATGCGCCGCGGCTTCCCGACTCGCACCAGGTCGTAGGTCTGCCACCGGATCAAGGCGACCTGTTCGGTGGCCGCGGCCACGCGGCCCTCGCCCGCGGCGCGCGCCAGCGCCTCGATCTGTTCCAGGCGATCGTCGAGCGGAGCCAGATTCCAGCGCGAGCACTTCGGGCAAATCACCCAGAGGCGACCCTTCCACTCGTCAAACGCGAGCCGCCGGCCGACGCCGAGCCCCGAGGGGCCGCCGTCGCCGTCGAGTTTGCCGTTGCAGAAGGCGCAGGTGCGATACATCAGTTACCAGCCTTGCGGCTCGTGGAAGCGGTCAACGGTCAGCGGCGCAATGTCCACGTCCGGCACTCCGCTGGTGAGCAAGTCTGCCGTGATCTCACCCGTCAACGCCGCGAGCAGGATGCCGTTCCGTCCGTGCCCCGTCGCGTACCACAGCCGCTCCACCTCGGGGTCCCGGCCGAGGATGGGCCGTCCGTCGGGAGTCACGGGACGGAGTCCGGCCCACATGCGCTGCACCGGCTGCGTCATGAGGGCCGGCAGCAGCCGCACGGCGCCGCGGAAGATCTGGGCGAGCCCCTCGTTCGTGACCCGTGCGTCGTACCCGGCCCGCTCCATCGTGCTGCCGAGGACGGCGTCGGCGCCGCGGGCCAGGACGTAGCCGCGGTCGTGGTAGAGAATCGCCGGCGGGCAGCCATCGGGCCACGCGGTGGCGGCCATCTGGCCGCGCAGCGGCTCGACCGGGAGGGGGTGCGGCAGCCCGCGGACGTGCGGGGACCACACGCCTGCGGCGAGCACGGCGTGCTCGACCGGGGTGGTACCGCGGGCGGTGACGACCCCGGTCACGCGGTCCTGCGTGATCGCGAGCGCTTCGACCTTCTCGGCATAGAGGGTGGCACCCAAACGGCGCGCGTCCGCGAGGCAGGCGCGCGTCAGCGCCTGCGGGTCCAGCGCGCCGTCTTCGGGGGCGAGGAGCGCACCCTGGCCGTCGGGTGCGGCGCCCGGCCAGCGCTCGCGCACCTCGTCGCCGTCCAGCCAGTCGCAGCGGAGGCCGGCTTGCCGCTGCCGGGCCACTTCCTCCTTGAGGCGGTCGGCCGCCGACTCGTCGAACGCCACGGCGGCGATCCCCGAGCGCCAGAACCCGATGTCGATGCCGGTAGTTTCCCGAAGGGCGGGGGCGAGCGGCTCGTACAGATCGCGGGCGCGCACCGAGAGGGCGACCAGCACGTCGTCACCGGGCTCGATTTGGGCTGCCAGCATGCCGGCGGACGCTGGCGACGCGGCGGCGGAGTCGGGGCCCGGTGACGACGTGCTGACTTCCAGCCCGCGCAGGGCCGCCGCGCGGGCGCACGCCGCCCCCACCGCACCGCCGCCCACGATCGCGACATCGACGGCCTTCACCGCCTAGCGCCCTCCTGAAACCTGCTGCTACATTGCGACGTACGGCCCGAGCGTCGGGCCACACGGAGGAATCCGCCCATGTTCCGCAGCATTCTCGGCTTCGCTATTTTCGCTGCCCTGGCGTTCGTCGCGCTCAACATCTTCTTCGGCATCCTCGGTGGCCTGGTGGGACTGGCCCTGTGGATCTTGAAGCTCGCCGCCATAGGGTTCATCCTCTATTTCGTGCTGCGGCTCGTCAGCCCCAGCACGGCGGACAAGATCCGCGAGATGATCAAGGGCCGCCCGGCGGACGCCTAGCGGTCCCACGGCAGCACCTGGCTGGAGTGCAGATGGACGATCCTCCAGCCCTTCGGCTTCTGCTCGCACACGAAGGTGGCGCGACCGGCCTCGGCTTGGTTGCGCTCTGCATTGATCCGTCGGTAGCGTGTCTGCGGCCCGGTCCCCCTGCGCGTCCAAGAGCGGCGCCTGTCGCGCCATCTCCTGCACGATATCCGGCGTCCCCAGCGCCGCCGTCGTGCCGCTCGGTGCGGGGCGGCGGGTGCGCGTCACCCAGGCCGCGCCGAGGGCCGCCGCGAGGTGCAGCGCCCGAGGCGCGCTAGCGCGCATCGAGCTCGCGCAGCACCGCCCAGGCGAGGAGCGGGATCAGAATCTCGTGGTGTCCGGTGAGCTGGATCCCGCGACCGCCGGCGAGCGTCGGGCGCTCGACGACGTTCACCCGCGGCCGGTAGTGGCGCTGCATGTCGCAGTCGCAGGCCGTGAACCCGGTCGGCTTGCCGCCACCCAGGTTGCGCGCGACGGTGAGGGCCTTGAGGAACACCTCGGGCATCACCACCGCGCTGCCGACATTGAGGACGACGCCGCCGTCATGGAGCGCGGGGAGCGACGCGGCGAGGCGCTTGAAGTCGCGGTGGCTCGTGGCGCCGAGCGCGGCGCCGTCCGCCGCGGGGTGCTGATGGATGATGTCGGCGCCGAGCGTGGCGTGCACGGTGACGGGGATGGGCCGTTCCGCGGCGGCGAGCAGGACGGAGACGTCGCGGGCCGCGAGCTGCGGGCGACGCGCGAGGTGGTCGGCGAGCGCCTCGCCCATGCCTTTGCCGGCGCGCGCGCCGTCGGCGATGGCGGCGTTCATCTCACGGCCCGTTTCCTCCGCCATGCCGAACGTGCCGTCCGCCAGCCCCGCGGCGACGTCCTCGCTCGTTCCCCCATAGGCCGCAAGCTCGAAGTCGTGGATGGCGGCGCTCCCGTTGAGCGCCAGGTGGGTGATGACGCCGCGGTGGATGAGCTCGCGGAGCAGCGGTCCCAGGCCGACCTTGATGACGTGCCCCCCGAGCATAGCGACGACGCCGCGGCGGCCCGCGGCCTTCACCAGCTGCCGGGCGACGCTGCGGAGATCCTTCGCGGCGAGGATGTCGGGGAGCGAATCCCAGAAGGCGGTGAAGCTCGCATCGCCGCCGGGCGGATGCGCGAGGAGGGAGGGGTCGACTTTGTTGGGCCGCTGCGCGATGGGGACCGTCTTCAGCCGGGAAAAGTCCGCCTCGCGGTAGTCAGTCATGGGTGCTCCGGGGGGGAGGCGGCGTTCTCCTTGATTGAATCGATCTGCTTGAGCTTGAGCGTCACCTGGCCGAACGAGAACTTCGATTGCAGCGCGAGCATGATGCGCAGGCTGTCGTCCGAGAGCCACATCCGCGCGTCGGCTTTCTCGGCGAAGATACCACCCCCGTTCGGGATGCGTGGGCTGACGACGATCGCGTCCCACTTCTTCCCGGCCACGCCCACGCGCTCGCGCTTCAGCACCTCGACGATCACCGGATTGCGCTCGGGGCGGAAGTAGCGGCTGTACTGGTAGCGCTTCCCGACTTCGAGGGGCACGGTGCGGATCCAGTAGAGGAAGGCGGCGTCGTCCAGCGGGTCCGCCACCGTCGCGACCGTCGTGTCGCGCCCGGCTTCACGGTAGAACCCCGAGTCCGGGTAGATCTCGAATTTCCGCTCCCACGCCTTGCCTTTTTCCTCCGTCTGATTCAAGAAGCGGCGCGAGCGGAAGTCGTGACGGCCCACCCACGACTCGAGGTTCTGGTGGATGTGGTACCACAGCGCGCCGCCGTCGATCAGGAACACGAAATGAACCGCCTCCACCCCGCGGATCGTGTCGATCCCGGCGACCTGCATCGTGGCCGTGCCGACGCTGAAGGGGCCGTATCGCGCCCCGTAAACCAGCCGCTCGCCAACCGGGAAGGGCACCGCCACGGGGGCGGGGGGCGTGACGATCGCCATGGCCGCCATGGATGGGACGGTGGAGGAATCGGCCCGGGTCGAATCCGTCCGGGAGGCGGTGTCCGACTGCGCGTGCAACCCGACCGCGATGAGGAGCAGCGCCACCACGGTGCGGGCCGCGCGGATGACCGAGCGGGCCCGCCACGCCTCCAGCAGCTGGCGCCACGGCCTCACGCGCGACGGGCGCTGCACCAGGTCGTAGCGCGCTGCCGCGGGGACGGCGTCGAGCCTGCGGGCGTGCGGCGCCAGGCGCGCGACCAGCTCCGCGCTCGCGCACCAGCCTTCGGTCTGGAGGAACTGTGTCGTGTCGCGGCGCAGCGCCTGCCGCAGCACGATCAGCCGCAAGGCGAGGAACCCTGACACCGTGTCGCGCAGCCCGGCGACGCGCAGCAGCCGGGGGGTCCAGCGGCGGGCGAGCCCCAGGGCCCGAGAGACTCGCCCCCGCTGCTCCACCAGCTCGGCGACCACGAGGTCCGCCCCCGATTCCAGATGCTTCACCATGTCTTCCATGCTCTCGGGGGAGTGGACGAAGTCGGCGTGGAGCGTGATGGCGCAGTCTCGCTTCGGCCGGTCGGTCCGTTGCAGCGCGAGACGCAGCAGCTCCTCGAGACTGCGCGCGTACCCCCGGCGCTCGCCGTGCGCCACGATCGTCATCGGCAGCACCTTAGCGTACGACGCCAACACCTCGCGCGTGTGATCCGTCGATGCGTCGTCCAGGACCAGCAGCTGGTATTCCCGCGGGAACGCCGTGAACACCTGGCG
>Ga0209235_1001849_pt1 | contig 11683 bp, 10 predicted proteins | sample GraSoi013_1_20cm_4_FD_185817 | JGI IMG/M metagenome (GOLD analysis project Ga0209235, IMG submission 185817) | Grasslands soil microbial communities from the Angelo Coastal Reserve, California, USA - Sample 09_25_2013_1_20cm (SPAdes) (version 2) | ecosystem: Environmental > Terrestrial > Soil >...
TTGAAGGAGCGCTGCCCGGCGTGCCCCTCGAGGAGGGTTCCGCGGCGCTGGAGAAAGGGCTGGAGCGGGCGATGGACGAGACGGGCGTGTGCGGCGTGCCGCGCAATTGGTTGGAGTGCGTCGCCAGGGCACCGTAGGTCAGTCCGCCGGTTCCGTCAGAAACTCGAGTTGGGCATGGGCGGCGCGCAACGCCGCCTCCACAGCCTCCGACGTTCCCCCCCGCGCGAAGATGAACCCCGGGTAGCGCGACCCTTCGGGCCACGGCACGAGCGTCTGGCCGAGGTGCGCGGTGATCACGACCTCCTCGACGAGCGGCACCGCGCGCGCGGCATCCACACCCCGCACCTCCCGCAAGACACCCGCCCCGGGGACGGGGATCATCATCACGCCCGATGCCTGCCCTTCGCGCTCGAGCGTCGGGATCGGCATGCCCAGGGCGTGCCGAATGATGATCTCTTCGAGAGACAACGGTTCCCCCTTCCCCTTTCCCGTTTCCCCGGTGTCAAACCGTAGCGCGCCGCTGCACCGCCCTCCGATCGGCCGCGCGGCGAGCTCGATCAGCCACGCTCCTCGGTGGTTGTGGCGGACCTCGGCGTGGATCGGTCCTTCCCGGAGCCCGAGCGCGGCGACCGCGGCCTGCGCGCACGCGGCGATTTCCTGCTGTGCCGTCCGCGCGAGGCGTGACGGCGTGACGTAGATCGTTTCCTCGAAGAACGGGCCGTCGAGCGGGTCGGGCTTGTCGAAGATCGCGAGCACCTGCAGCGCACCTTGGGTCACGAGCCCTTCCACGGCCACTTCGCGGCCCGGCACGAACTCTTCGACGAGCAGCGAGCGAGATGCGGGATCCGCTTGCTCGAGGATTCTCTTGATGCGCTCGAACGCCGCCACGAAGCCCTGGGGGTCGTCGGCGCGGACGACACCGCGCGATGCGGACAGGCGCACCGGTTTCAGGACGCACGGGTACGAGGCACCGCGCGCAACCCGCTCCGGGTCCGCCGCGGTCGGGAGGAGCTCAAACCGGGGTACCGCCACACCCGCGGCGGCGAGGAGCTGCCGCTGCTGGTGCTTGTCGCGCGCCGCTCGGGCCGCCGCGACCGGATTCCCCCGGAGCCCGAGCTGCTCCGCGATGGCGGCGGCGACCACGGCGGTGTCGTCGTCCACGGCCACGACCCCGTGCACGAGATGCGTGCGCGCGAACGCGCGGGCCTGTTCGGCTGCGTGCGCCGGGTCGGCGAAATCGAGGGTGACGAGTCCTGCGGGGTTGGCCCGCTCGAAGGTGCTCGGCCGCTCGGACGCGACGGTCACGGCGACGCCGAGCCGGCGAGCCGCTTCGACGAACGCGACCGTGCGGTAGGTCACGGTCGGCAACAGCAGGAGCAGCCGGGGTGAGTCGGGGCGCAGCATGCTGCGCCGTTACTTCTTCGCGGCGGCGAAGTAGGGGTTCGAGCCCGCGGCGTGGTCGGTGATGTCGACGATGCCCTTCACTTCCGGGACGGACTGCTGCAGCATGGCTTCGATGCCCTGGCGCAGGGTGACGTCTGCCATCCCGCACCCCTGGCAGCCCCCGGCCATGCGGACCATGACGACGGCGTCCTGCACGTCGATCAGCTCCACCCGACCGCCGTGCCGGGCGACCATGGGATTCACTTGACTCTCGAATAGATCTGCGACGCGCTCGTACAACGCATCGTCCGCCGTCGCGCTTCCCGGCGTCGCGGGTGCGGCCGGCTTGGAGGTGACCGGTGGCTGGCCGCCCGCGAGCGCGGCGCGGATGGCTTGGCCGACCGCCTTTCCCGCCACGGGCCAGGGCGCGGGGCTGCGCTTCACCACCGTAACGAGGTTGCCCGACACGATGACCTCGCTCACCTCCGCCCCGGGGATGGCGAAGATCGCCTCGGCGAGCGGCGAGCCCCGCGCCTCGTCCGCCGTGGCGAACCGCCGCACGCCACCCACATGCAGCGGCTCGCTCACCAGAAACTTGCAGCGACCGTTGTCGATCGGCTCGGCGGTGATGCGGACGTCGGTGGCGCTCATGGTGGAAACTTAACCTGCCGCCCCCGACGACACCGGCACCGGCCGCATCTGCCGCGCCGCCTGCACCATGTTGCGGAGCGAGGGCAGCGTCTCCTCCCAGCCGCGCGTCTTCAAGCCGCAGTCGGGGTTCACCCAGATCTGCCGGTCGTCGAGCACCTCCTGCATGCGCTTGAGCGCCTGCACGATTTCCGCGGTGCTCGGCACGCGGGGCGAGTGGATGTCGTACACGCCCGGCCCAATCTCGTTGGGGTAGCGGTACTCCTTGAACCCCTCGAGCAGCTCCGACCCCGAGCGCGCGTTCTCGATCGAGACGACGTCCGCGTCCATCTTCTCGATCACGCGGATGACGTCGTTGAATTCGCTGTAGCACATGTGGGTGTGGATCTGGGTCGCATCCGACACACCGGCGGTCGCCAGCCGGAATGCGTTCACCGCCCACTCGAGATAACCCGGCCACTCGGCCCGGCGCAGCGGCAGGCCCTCCCGCAGCGCGGGCTCGTCGATTTGGATCACGCGAATCCCCGCCGCCGCCAGGTCCGTCACTTCGTCGCGGATCGCGAGGGCGAGCTGCTTCGCCGTTTCCGCCCGCGGCTGATCGTCGCGCACGAACGACCACTGCAGGATCGTGACGGGGCCGGTGAGCATGCCCTTCACCGGGCGCGCGGTCTTGGACTGCGCAAACGTGCTCCAGCGCACCGTCATCGCCTTGGGGCGCGACACGTCGCCGTAGATGATGGGCGGCTTCACGTAGCGGCTGCCGTACGACTGCACCCAGCCGTGCTCCGTGAACGCGAACCCTTCGAGCTGTTCGCCGAAATACTCCACCATGTCGTTGCGCTCGAACTCGCCATGCACCAGCACGTCCAGCCCGAGCTCTTCCTGCAGCTTGAGCGTCCGCGTGATCTGCTCGGCGATGAACGCGTCGTACTCCGCGGGCGACAGTTTGCCGTCATGCAGCTTCTTGCGCGCGTTCCGCACCTCGGCCGTCTGCGGGAACGAGCCGATCGTGGTCGTCGGGAACAGGGGAAGCCGGAGCTGCTTCTTCCGCCGCGCGGCGTGCGGCGACGTGCGGCGCATGTCGTGGTCGGTGACACCCCGAGCGCGCTGCTTCACCGCAGGGTTGTGAATGCGGCGCGAGGTGCGCCGCCCGGCGAGCGCGCGCGTGTTGGCGTCGAGCTGCACCGTCACGCTGTCCCGCCCGTCGCGCAGTGCCCGCGTGAGGGTCGCCACCTCGACCAGCTTCTGCCGGGCGAAGGCGAGCCACCCCTTCAATTCGCTGTCGAGCCGGGTCTCGAGCTCGAGGTCGATCGGCACGTGCAGCAGCGAGCACGACGGCGCCACCCACAACTGGGACGCGCCGGCGCGCTCCTGGGCGTCTTCCAGCTGGCGCAGGACGGCCGGGAGATCCGCCTTCCAAACATTCCGGCCATCGATCACACCGAGGGACAGCACCTTCCCTTCGCGCCCGCCCCCCGCCGGCCACGCCTGGAGCAGCGCGTCGAACCGGCCCCCCCCAGCCGCGCGGACCGCATCGAGGTGCAGCCCGGCGACCGGCAGCTCGAGGGCCGTCGGCAGATTGTCGTCGAGCGCCGCGAAATAGGTAGCGACGAGGAGCTTCACCTTGGGTGCCCGCTCCGCGAGGAACCGGTAGGCGCGCACGACCGCGGCGCGCTCGGGGGGCGTGCGGTCGAGCGCGAGGCCCGGCTCGTCGAGCTGGACCCACGTCGCACCGGCGGCGGCGAGACGCGACAGCACCTCCGCGTACACCGGCAGCAGCGCGTCGAGCAGCGTCAGCCGGTCGAACCGCGCGGTGCGGGCCTTGCCCAGGAGCAGGAACGTCACCGGTCCGATCAGCACCGGCTTGGTCTGGATGCCCAGCGCCTTCGCTTCCTGGAACTCGTCCACGGGTTTGGAGGACGAGAGCCGGAACGCCTGTCCCGGCTCGAATTCGGGCACGAGGTAGTGGTAGTTCGTGTCGAACCACTTCGTCATTTCCATCGCCGTGACATCCCGCCCGCCCGACTGCACTCCGCGCGCCATCGCGAAGTACGTGTCGATGTCCACCGGGCCGCCGGCCCAGCCGTAGCGCTTCGGCACGGCGCCGACGAGCGCGCACGTGTCGAGCATGCGGTCATAGTACGAGAAGTCGTTCGACGGGACGAGATCGATGCCGGAGTCGTGTTGCAGCCGCCAGTGGCGGGCGCGGAGCTCGGCCCCGGTCTTGAGCAAGTCCGGCAGGGAGACCTTGCCGCTCCAGTAGCCTTCCGTGGCTCGCTTCAGCTCGCGCGCGGCCCCGAGGTGGGGGAAGCCAAGATTGTGGGAGGTGGGCATAGGCTGTGGAATCTACCTACGCCCGGGGCCGGAAGTAACGCGCCCGCGGCGAGCGGGCCCGTCGTCAGGGTTTGTGCGGGTTGTGCGGCTTCCGCTGCCCAGGGGGGACCCAGTCGGGGGCGCGCCCCGGTGGGGGACCCCCGGCAGCGCGCGCCAGGCCTGCAGCCGCCTGCGCCGGAGTGGCGCCCCGCGCCACCCCCGCCTGGACCTGGCCGGGCAGGCCGAGCAGATCGCTCGGCGACCGACCGGCGCTGATCATCCCCTGCACCAGCTGAAGCGCCTGCGCCGCGGGCACCCCGAGCGCGGCCAACGTGGCGGCCACCCGGAGGGTGAGTCCGGGGTCCTGTGGTGGCTGGCTCACCCGCACCAGCTCCCCGACCTGGCTCCTGCTGAGCCCCGCGTTGAGGGCGTCGGCCCCTCCTTCCACGACGTCGCCGCTCGGTGCGGCCACACCCGCTTCGCTCACCGCCTCCTTGGCCTCGGCAAGACGTCCGGCCAAGGCGCGCACCGCCGCGATGACACGGTCGCCCGGTACCCCCTTCGCCCCACCCTCGATCGCCTTCTGCACGAGCGGATCAACCGGGAGGCCATGCGCCGCGGCGTCTGCCGCGATGTCCCGGACGGCCCGCTGAACCTCCGGTGAGACACGACGGTCGAGGAGCGCCTGCACGTCCTGGGCGCCGAGTCCGCCCGCGAGGGTCGTGCCGAGGACGAGGGTGATGGCGATGCCGATGGTCCTCACAGGGTGTGCGCCCCCTGCGCGGTCACGGCGACGATGCTGTTGCGACGGCCGAAGCCGTCGTCCACCGCGGGTGCGGCCGGGTCGACGACCCAGCGGGCGCCATCCACGACGAACGCGTACTGATGCTGGCCGACGGGGAGCGCAAGGGTGGTCGTCCACACGCCGCTCGTCCCAGCCGGCACGAGTGGCGCGGCGCTGCGGTCCCACTGATTGAAGGTGCCCGCCACAGCGACGCGCCGTGCGCCCGGTGCGTACAAGACGAACCGCACGAAGACCGAATCGCGCGAGCCGATGCGCACCTGCGTGGCGAGCCCCCGCTCTGGTGCGGGGGCAGGGCGGCCAAGGAGCAGGGCCAGACCTGCCGCCGCCGCGAGAGCGCCGGCCCACACCGTCCAGGGGCGGAGCCGTAACCGCAGCTCTACCTCTCGCGGCGTGTTGAGCCACTGCCAGGCGCGATGGGCCGGGGAGGCCGCGTGGCGGCGGACGGCGGCCATCACGCGCTCGTCGAGCAGCGGCGACAGCGCGACCGGCGCGCGATCCACCGCGCCGAGCAGGCGCAGGGCCTCCTCGCCCTCGGCTCGGAGCTCAGGCGGCAGCTCGGCGAGTGACAGCTCGCCGTCGAGCAACCGCTTCACAAGAGGATGATAGCCCATCATTCCAGATGCTCCTTCATCAGCTCCCGCAGCCGGTCGTACGCGCGGTGCATCCGCATCTTGAGCGACGCGACCGTGGCGCCCGTGACCCCCGCGATCTCCTCGTACGCAAGCCCTTCCGTGTGCTTCAGCACGAACACTTCGCGCTGCTCCGCCGTCAGGTGCTGGAGCGCTCGCTCCAAGGCGTGCGTGCGCTCCACCTGCTCGTACGCGCCGTCCGGCCGGTCGGGCGCCGCAAACATTTCGTCCGCTTCATCGAGCGGCCGTCCTTCTCGCTGCCGGCGCCGCTGCTCCGCGTAGCAGCGGTTCCGCAAGATCAGGAACAGCCACCCCGCAAACTTGTCCGGCTCGCGACAGTCCGCCAGCCGATCGAAGGCGCGCACCAGCGCGTCCTGCACCGCATCCTCGGCGACGTCTCGGGAGCCGAGCATGCGCGACGCGTAGCGCGCGTAGCGCTCGCGGTAGCGCCGCACCAGCACGGCATAGCGCTCCACGTCGCCTGCCAGCACGGCCCGTACGACCTCCGCGTCCGTCGCCTCGCCCTCGAGACCCAAACAGAAACCCCCACCGCCGGAAGTGATGCAGGTGATGGTAGAGGGCCGCGGTGTCGCAGGCAACCACTCCCACCCTAAAGAGTCGCTCCCGCGAGCTTTGGTAACGCCCTGCCTCGTAGACACTTGCGGTCGCAGGCGTTACCCGACACCCCCGTCAGCCGTCTTCACAGCGTCATGCACTACGACCCGAGCTTACAGAGCCCGCCTCCCAGGCCGCACGCGCAGATCACGATGATAGCGGAAGTTGGATGAGCAGCAAACTTCTCGGGCTGGTGGTGGCACTGGCCCTGCCGACGATGGCGGCAGCGCAGACACCGCAGATCCCCGACGGTCGCGCGTCCGACCAGGCGAACGCGATGGTCTCGTTGCACTCGCAAGGTGCCGCGCATCGCGCGACGCACCGCCGCGGCGACGTGGTGCGGATCGCCCCCACGCGCAGCCCCAACGCGGCAACACGCGCCATTCGGGCCACGCCTGGCACTCCCTGGCATGGCGCGGTGCCCGCGCGCAAAGGCGGCCAATCGGGTAGTCACCGACCGTAGCTTTTTCCACCGTATCCATCTTCGGCGTCGCGGGCTAGCTTTGCCGCCGTGAGGCGGGGGATCGTCGTGCTGCTGGTGGCGGCGAGTACGCACGCCGCGCCGGCAGCGGCCCAGGTCGATGGGTCCGTCGGCGTGGGCGCGGGTACCGTGCGCTACCCCGGGGGAACGAGCTTCGGCTCGGCCATCCTCTCACCGAGCGTTCGCTACACAAAGGACGCGCTGGTCGCGGATTTTTCCAGTTCGATCGCCTCGCTCCCCGGTGGGGAATGGGCCGGCCTGGGCCAGGCGGATCTGTCGGCGGTCACCGCGCCCTCCGCTGGCGGACGCCAGCTCGGCGTCGACGTGATCTTCGCGGGCACCACGCGCACCAGCGCCGGGCCGACCGGAGCGGCGCACGCCGTAGGAGAGCTGCGATGGTCCGCCGCCACCTGGGGAGCGGGACTCGCGGCTGGTCCGTCCACAGGGTTGATTTCGGGTGCCCTGCCCGTGACAGCCCTGCACACACGCGCGCGCGTGTGGTGGCGGATCAGGGACGGCGTGACGTCGCCGACCGTGCAGCTGAGCGTCGAGCCGACGCACTTTCCCGATGGTTGGTTCACGGACGCGAGCGCTGCCGCCACGTTCGAGCGCGGTCGGGCGGTCGTATCGCTCTGGACCGTGGCACGCCTCTCGTCCACGTACTCCTCGACGGCGGCGGGCAGCGCGTATCTGCAGGCATTCGTAACACCCCGCGTGTCGCTGGAGGTGAGCGGCGGGAGCTCGCTCAGCGACCCCTACCAGGGGCTCCCGCGCGCGGGGTTCATCACCTTCGCCGTGCGGCTCCACAAGGCTCCCCGCCCGCTGCCCAGCGCCGCCGTCCTGCGCTGGACCCCCCTCGTGCCGGAGTCGCGTGGCGACAGCCTGGTCGTGCGATTCCGGATGCCCGACGCCCGCTCAGTGGCGATCGCGGGCGACTGGAATGCCTGGCAACCAGTGCAGCTGCGCCCCTTAGGCGAGGACGTCTGGGAAGGCACCCTGGTGCTGCGACGCGGATTGTACCACTTCAACCTGCAGGTCGACTGGTCGGACTGGGTCGTGCCGCACGGCGTGGCCACGATCCCCGACGGGCTGGGTGGAATGGTAGCGGTGTTGGTTGTGCCGTAAGAGCTAGGCGCACAGACGCGTAGACGCACAGAGGGCGTGCTTGACGGCGCTGGCGTCGACCCATACTGTCGAGCGGCGTGCGTCTTCCTCCTCCCTCCCCGAGGTGATTATGGGCAAGATCAACTGGGGTCGCGTGGTGTTGGGCGGGCTGCTGGCAGGGGTGGTGCTGAACATCATCGATTGGCTCACGTACGGCGTGTGGCTGAAGGCGGATATGGCGGCCGCGATGCAGGCGCTCGGCAAGCAGCCGGGCGCGATGGACAGCGCGATTCCGTTGTGGGTGGCCCTCGATTTCGTGTCCGGGATCGGCCTGCTGTGGGTGTACGCGGCCATTCGACCGCGGTTCGGCGCGGGCGCGAAGACGGCGGTGATCGCGGGGCTCGCCGTGTGGTTCTTCGTCGGCCTGCTGCACGCGATCGGCGAATCCCCGATGGGGTTCATGCCGCAGCGACTCATGACGATCGGGACGTGCGTAGCGCTGATCTCGATTCCCCTCGCGACCGTCGTGGGAGCGTACGTCTATAAGGAGATGTAGCGAGGCACGGACGGGAAAACCGTAGGGGCGCAGCATGCTGCGCCCCTACTTTGTTAGCGCGACGGAAGAGACCTACTGGCTCAACGTGATCGAGGCCCGGGTGTAGATGAAGCGTCCGTTGTATCCGAACGGCGACGCCGCGGCCCACGGGAATGTGCCGAAATTGTTGTTGAACTGCTGCGAGGTATCGCCGAAGCTATCGACAATCACCTGAGACTTCGGTTGGTCCGGATAGACGTCGAACAGGTTGCGCACGCCGACCGAGAGGTCCACCTGGCCGAAGCGGTACCCCATTTCGGCATCGACGAGGGTCTTCGCTCCGTACCGTTCACGGCACAAGTTGCAGAACCCCGGCTGCGCCGACGAGAACTTGCCATAATAAGACGCCCGCGCCAACGCATGGAACCGGCTCACGGAATACTGACCGGTCAGCGTTCCCCGCCAGTCCGGACGCTCCTCTGTGATCCCGATCCAGGTCACGGTATCGATCAGGCCCGCCTCACCGGTACCGTTGAATATCGGGGGCAGGGGATCGACGTTGGTGATCTCGTTCTTCGTCCAGTTGATTGCCGCCGTCCAGTCGAGGGCGCCTCCCGCAACCCGCGGAACGCGCAGATTGGCCGTGAAATCCACGCCCTGGGTGCGGGTGTCGAGTCCGTTCGTGAAGTACTGGACGGCCCCGACCCCGGTGATGCCACTGTCGACCAGGATCCTTACGGTGCTGTCCTCGAGGAAGGTCGCGCTGAGCATGATTCGGTGGTCGATCTTGATGTAGAAGTAGTCGGCCGTGAACGTTACGTTGCCCGTCGGGGAGAAGGCGAACCCACCGCTCAAGTTCACGGACGTCTCGTCGCGGAGCGGCTTCGCGCCGAGGACTCGTGCGGGGCGGGTATTCACGGGAAAGATGCCGACCTGTACCGGTACTCCGGCGATGACGTTCGTGACCACTTTGCTGAAGAACTCCTGGCTGATGCCCGGTGCGCGGAACCCCGTGCTGGCCGCCCCGCGCAGGGTGAACTGCTTCGATGGCTGGTAGCGCAGCGCCAGCTTGCCCGTCATCCGAGAGCCGAAGTCGCTGTAGTGCTCGAATCGCCCTGCAACATCCGCCAGCACTTGCGGAGACAGCTCGGTCTCCGCGTCCACGTACGCACCGAAGTTGGTGCGGTGATTGTCGGAGGTATCCGAGGGCGTGAAGCCGGGGAATCCCTGCGAACCCGGCACGGCTGGGTTGTCGGGATCCTTCCCAAATTGCGTGGTGTCCCGGCCATCGACATAGGAGGCGAGCTCTCCCGCTTCGATCTTATAGCGCTCGCGGCGGAACGCGGCGCCTAGGGCGAAGTTCACGGGCCTTGGGAGCCCTAGGCTCAGGGACTTCGTCACGTTCGCGGCGGCAATGAATTCCTCGCGCCGCAGCCGCCCGGCGTAGAACGAGGTCTTGTTGGGGATCCCCGGGTCGTCGGGAGTGCCGAGAATGCTGTCCGCGCCAGGCGCGCAGGGCACGTCGAGACAGGGCCCCAGCGAGGTGTTGAGCGTGTTGCGGAGGTCGTAGTCGAAGTGATTGTGACCGAAGCTGGCGCCCAGGTCGATTGACCACCCGGCGGTCGCCCCACGCCAACCACCCGCCGCCGAGTAGTCGGTCACGTTCGGCGCGAACTCGGGAAGGAAACCCAGCGGGTAGATGTCCGGCCAGTTCCGGTAATTATTGCTGTAGCGCCGGTACGCGTTCCCCGTGCCCTTGCGGAAGCTGTAACCGCCGAACGCGTAGAACTCGCTCGTCCCCGCGTCGTTGAGCGGCAGACGCAAGTTCCCGAGGGTCATGATGTCCTTCTCGAGCCCATCGCCCCAGTGGTGGTTTGGCTGCGGCACCGCATTGCGCTTCACCACCACCTGGCCCTCGCTGTTGATGGAGTCGGCGACGCCCGTGCCGCCGTCTTCGAACGGATCGGCCCACGCCCGGTTGGTCGGCTCGCGGTCGAGGAACTCGCCGAACAGCGAAAGGGAGCCGCGGCCGAGCTTCACCCCCCACCCGCCGTTCACATTGGTCGTAGTGCCGTCGTCGGCGTAGTTGTCGGGGATGTAGCGGCCGGCGTCGACGTTGAGGTACGGGGTGAAGGGCCCTTCCTTCATGACGATGTTGACCACGCCCGCGATCGCATCGGAGCCGTACTGTGCCGAGGCTCCGTCACGCAACACCTCGATGCGGTCGATCGCGCTCTGCGGGATCGTGTTCAGGTCCACGCCGCTCGAGCCGGCGCCCATGCCGTACGTAAAGTTGTTGACCAGGGCGGTCTGGTGCCGTCGCCAGCCGTTCAGCAGCACCAGCGTCTGATCGGGGGAGAGGCCCCGCAAGGTGAACGGGCGGCCGATGTCCCCGGCGTCGGTGACGCTCTGGTGCGGAAAGTTGACCGACGGGGCGAGCGCCTGCAGGATCTGGCTCGTCTCCGTCGTCCCCTGGCGCTTGATATCATCGGCCCCGAACACGTCGACCGGGACTGCCAGCTCGTCCGCGGCCGCGTGACGGGCACGGGACCCGACCGTCACGTCCACGGGCGCGAGCGCGATCGGCTGGACGACGAGCGAGAAATCCCGCCGGGTCGGCTGCGTCTCGCTCACGGTGACCTGGACGCTCTGCGGGACGTACCCGAGGAGCCTCACGCGCAGGGTGTGCGTGCCCGCGGGAACGCCACGGATCTCGTAGCTCCCTTGCTCGTCGCTGGTGGTGCGCACGCCGACCGCGTCGATGCTGATCGCCGCGCGCGGCAGCGGCGCGCCTTGGGCGTCCGCGACCCGCCCGCGGATAGTTCCACCCTGGGCATCGAGCCGGTTCGGCAATGCCATCAGCAGGGGCGCTGCGCAGAGCAGTGCGAGCGAAAGGCGCTTTACCACGGGGCCTCCTCGAGCAGGGCGACGGAGTTCACGACGGGGAGCCGCACGAAGCAACCCATATGCTGCCGTCCGAACGGCGACCCCGCAAGAAGGGCGCGGAGTCGCGGATTGCGACAGAACATGCGCCGGGACGCATAAAAAACCGCCGAGCACAAGGCGCGCTCGGCGGCGGGACGGCACACGCGCATGCGCCGTTACGGCGCAAGTGGGTAGCAATTGTTCGGGAGGCTGCGCGCGGCGCACTCATCGGCCGGGATCGGCAA
>Ga0209235_1001852_pt1 | contig 11674 bp, 5 predicted proteins | sample GraSoi013_1_20cm_4_FD_185817 | JGI IMG/M metagenome (GOLD analysis project Ga0209235, IMG submission 185817) | Grasslands soil microbial communities from the Angelo Coastal Reserve, California, USA - Sample 09_25_2013_1_20cm (SPAdes) (version 2) | ecosystem: Environmental > Terrestrial > Soil >...
TCTCGCGATGCCTCTGTTGGTATCTTCGTCGAGGCTCATCGTTGAGACAGCGCTCATTACCAGTCGTCTGTATTCGTCCGCGACTTTCTGTCCGTGCCAGAACATCCAGTAGGAATGTGAGAGTTGTTTGGTTTTCATGTCAAGAATGCTCTGGTAGCTTTCCTTAGCACCGAACAGCGTGAGCGTGCGCTCGTCTGCGACGATGTTCTTGAAGTCGAGAAGCTCTGGCTCTACGACCATTTTCCGGCCTAGGCGAAATGCCTCCATGTTCCTAGCCCTCTGGCTGGCCGGGACGGTTTCCATAATAGCGTCGACAAGATTTTGTTCGCTGACAGGTATCAGTCCTTTCTGGAAAGCCGAACCGAGAAGAATAATATTGGTGAAGAGCTTACTTCCAAAGTACAGCTCGGAGAGCTCGCTGATTCTTCCACCGAAGTACTCGTCCGAGTTCGTGTGCCTTCGAATATTCTCTTCCGTGTCTGGAGGATAATTCATCATTCCGGCCAGCATCGGGATGGTCGGGACTACGGTGGTGTTCACCACTGCAGTGGTGTGAACCTGGCTCGCGTATACGAGACTTCTCTCCGCCTCGAGCATATCGACCCCCATCAAGAGATCGGCCTTTCCATTTGGAACAATTGTCGAGATCTTGGCTTTCCCATTCGAGTAGAGGACGTGCGCGGAGACGGCTCCGTTTCTGATTGCGAGCCCTTTCTTGTCGTTGAACCGGACGTGGTATCCTTCTTTGGTTCCGGCTCGAGCAAGAACTGATGACATTACTCCGACGCCCATCCCGCCAACCCCACTGATGAAGATCTTCCAAGTATCGCTGAATCGGTGTGGAGTTGCCGCCGGAATGTTGTCGAGCGATATCTTCTTGACCCTTGATTTCGGTGGTCTGTTTCTTGTGATTATTACCTTCTCGAAGGATGGGCATGCCATGACTTTTGTGCAGTACGTGTCGGACACGCAGATCGACTGGTCAATCCCAATCTTCTCTCCATAGTCAGTGTTGATTATTGTAAGCCCTGGACAGCCAGTGTTCTTGGTGCATTCACGACAGTTCTCGCAGACTTCCTGGGATATGTTGACGAAAGTCTCTTTCTTGACGAAACCCTGTCTCTCGATTATCCTGTTTCTCTCTGATCGTTTTCTCTTGTGAAATGTGATGCCGCACTCTTTGTCGGCTATGATTACTTTGACGCCGGGCTTCTCGAAGACCTTGTCCAGTTCCTTCATGTACTTCTCTCTGTTTGAGGGAGGCATTTTCTTCACGTAGATCTGTCCCTGCCCCATCGCCCGAACGATACTCTCGATGTCCTGAGGGGTTGTCTTGTCGCCCATCAAATTGTGTCCCGTCTCCGGTGTGGGCTGGTGGCCGGTCATCGCGGTGTTCTTGTTGTCGAGAATGAGGTAGAGGATGTCTTGTCCTTCTTTGATCGAGTTCGAGATGGCGGTCATTCCTCTCCAGAAAAACGTGGAGTCGCCCATGAGCGCGTATTGTTTGTTTGTCACGAACGGGTCCATTCCGGCTCCCGCAGCACCGCCTAGGGCCATTGCAGTTAGGTTGTGCATTTCACCGAAGGGTGGGAGGAACGACATTGAGTAGCACCCGATGTCTCCATGTGCGAAGATATCTTTGTGCTCAGGGGTATCCCTTAGCGAGTGAACGGCACTGAGGGTTTCTCGGTGGGGGCAGCCGGCACAGAAGCCTGGAGATCGAGGTGGAACTAGGAGCCCGTAAGCCTTGATCTCAGCTAAGAGATCGAGTTCGGTGTGGATCTTATTCTGATCAATCTTGGCGGCGGGATCACCGATCTCCAAGAGTAAGTTTCCAACTTTCTCAATGAGGGTTGACGGAGTAAGGCCGCTTTCTTCCGGGAATCCATCGCCTTGAGGAAAGAACTTACCCCAGACCTTTGGCATGCTGGAGATCTTTCCATCCTGGACCAAGTCGTCCAAGATGGTTTTGACCTGGTTTTCTATCGCTGGACTCTTCTCTTCGACAACAACAATATTCTCGACTTTCTTTGATAACTCGCCAACGATGTTAGGCTCAAGAGGATAGGTTACTGCAGGTTTCAGAATCGGGAACTGCTCATCTAATCCAAGCTCCCAGAGAGCCTGTTCCAAGTAGCTGTAGGATATGCCAGCTGCGATGAATCCGATCCTGTGCTTTCGGCCGTCATCGTAGAGTATCTTGTCGAGCTTGTGGTCTCTGACATATTCGTGGACTTTCGGGAATCTGTCTCTGACAATTTCCTTCTCCAGGTCCCATGTGTTAGGGGGTATGCTGACTCTTCGTTTGATGTCGACTTTTGAAATGTCGAGGGTAATTGGATTCTTGAAAGTAATCTCCGACGGCTGGTTTTCCGAAAGAACAACGCTACCTCCGCCTTCGGCTAGATAAGTTGTAATGAGATAGCCTACGACAAGATTAGAGTATTGAGAAAGCCTGAGTCCCTCCCCGATCCAGTCCTTGACCTCTTGCGGAGTGCTGGGCTCGATGATAGCCATCTTGAGATGCTCCATAAGCTGGCGACTATCACCCGCAACCTGAGTGCTGGAAGCATGAGGATCGTCGCCACAGACCACGAGGGCACCGCCTCTCTTCCCGCTCAAGCCAAGCTTGTCAGCATAATTGATGATATTGATAGGATCTGCAGCAACATTGAGCCCAACGCTCTTCATCACCGCAACAGCATTGACGCCGACGTCTAGCGCGCCGTTGAGCGCGGCAGCGCCTTGTGACTCGTCGTTCGTCATCTCTGCCCATAATCCGCATTCTCTGAGAATCTCGGCATTCTCTTCTAGAATCGTGAAAACTTCTGCGACAGGCGAGCCTGGGTAGCCGGCCATCAAGCCGACTTTGCTCTCAAGCGCTCCCTTGACTATCAGCTCGTTTCCGTTGAAAGCGTTGATACCGGACCCTTGGACAAAGCGTTTGTCCGACATTACATCACGTGGGTATCCGTATAGTATCTTCTAGTCTGGCTGTAGATAAGCCCGTTGTTCAGCTCGTGGACAAATAACCCGACAATTGTTTGCACCATCTGAACCCAACACTAAGAACGCCCACGACCCATAGATAGCCCGTTCTTCGCTCAATGCTCGCTTTGCCTACACCGGGCGGGCAAAGTGAGTAGATCGATTGGGAAAAACCCTACAAACAACCCGTGCTTGTGTCGAATTCCTGTCTGGAAGAGGATTTTTGTGTTGAGAGCTCTCGTTCTTCTCGTCGTCCTCTTTGTCTCAATCACTGGCTTTCTCTCAGTATCCACTGTTCATGCGGCTTCCAGTGCGGAGATTCCAACCGAGGGGGGCACATGGACGAGTTCGACCATCACCATTTTGATTGTCCCCCAACTTAGCGCGCCTTGGTTCAAGTCCTCATACACCTTTGATGTGAACCACGCTGTCAGTCGTTGGTCCCAGTCCATCACGGCCTATACAGATATTTACGGTTCGAACTATCTACGCGACCTGAGCTTCGTTACCTGCGTTTCGGGTGTGAATGATACCTTGTGCGGCAGTCCAGATATTCAAGTCCGATTCATCGAGTCGTTTGGGTCCCAGTCATCAGGGTTAGGCCTTACTAGGTATGGGGTTCAAAACTCGGTATTTCAAGCCCCCACGATTACGACGCTGGTAGCCTATGACCCAAGCAACACAACCCAGCTATCAGACATTGACATGGTTAACATTGCAAGCCATGAGTTTGGTCATGCTCTAGGCCTTGCTCACGCGACTGCATCCCTAACGGATGACGGGACTTTCGAGCTAATGTTCCTATCATATGGACAGGCGGTGGGCAACCCTAGAAATACGCTTGAAGCACCGTCAACCCTAGATCTGTTTGCGTTATCGTACATCTATGATTGGCTGGCAACTTCTTCGATGCTCAACGGCTCGGGACATCCAAAGACCGATCTTGCATTGCCGTCGGGAGCAAGCTACTCATCCGTGTATCCCTATCCAGAACAGCTACAGATGCTACAAAATTCGATTAGCCAATTGAAGCTAGAAATCATAATCTTGGCGATAGTCGCGGCTCTTCTGCTTGCCCTAGTCTTGGTGTTCGCAATCCTCTTGTCGCGGAAGAAACCAGCGCCACCGCCTCCCTATTCCTGGGGATCGGTTCCGAGCACTCCGACAGTCTAGAGGGCTCCGAAGAGCAGAAACGCAAGGTTGTAAACGATGGGTTCTGGGTCAGAAGGCTCTTCGGTCGGGCTCTACTAGCCATCTTGGTTCTTAGAGCTGCTACACCGAGGCTGCGAAGTCTCCGACGTAGCCGTCGTGATCGCAGTTGTGGCAGTCGCAACAACTGTGGCATCGTTAGCCACGGCGGTGGTCGTCGTCGCGGATGCGTTGGTGTCTGTTACCGGTGCATTGGAATCCCGCATAATCCCAGTACCTTGGCATGCCTTGGAGATGGATCCATTATGGTTGAGTTTGAGGATCCAAACGTCCGAGTTGCCGTTCCCGAAGGACGAAGTGGTTGCGGCAAAGACGAACCCTCCATCGGTTGTCTCCTCAGCGGAGACAGCATTGTCATCTCCGGGGCCTCCGTAGGTCTTCTGCCAGACGACGTTTCCCGTCGAGGTCAGCTTGAACAGCCAGGCATCACGACCTCCCGCGCCCGAAGAGTTTGTTGAGCCGGCAACGATGAAGCCCCCATCAGAGGTCTGCCCCACTGAGAAAGCTACGTCGTCTCCCTTACCACCATACGCCTTCTGCCAGATCACGCGACCGGTATTGTCGAGTCTTAGGACCCAAGCATCGTTTCCCCCAGCTCCGAAAGAGTTGGTCCAACCAGCCACGACGAACCCGTTATCGGAGGTCTTAGCTATCGAAATAGCGTAATCAGCTCCCGGGCCACCATAGGCATGTTGCCAGACGACGTCTCCTGTAGCACCTATTTTGAACACCCAGAAGTCTCCTGCTATGAGTCCGTTTACCGCGTATCCGTTGGTGATGCCAGCCACGACGAAACCTCCGTCAGGCGTCGTCTGAATTGAGAAAGCCGCGTCGAACGCTGTGGGGTTTCCATAAGTCCTTGCCCACATCACGGCCCCCGTGCTGTTCAGTCTGAGCACTTGTACGTCGCCCATTCCTGAGTTGTCAGTGAAACCTGCTACTATGAATCCGTCATCAGAGGTTTGTTGGGTTGGGAGAACGCAGCAACCAAATCCTCCGTACTTGTTCTGCCACTGAAGGTTCCCTGCTGCGTCGGTCTTGAATATCCAGGCACTACCGGCGAAGCCGGACGGACCTGTGAAGGCTGATACTACGAAGCCCGAGTCAGAAGTCTGCTGTGCGCCTACAGAGAAATCGTCTCCAAGCGTTCCGTATGCTTTTTGCCAGATTATCTGTCCTGAAGGGTCGAGCCTGACTAGCCAAGCGTCGTTGCCTCCCGCACCGGATGAATTTGTGGATCCTGCAACGATAAATCCGCTGTCAGATGTTTGATGCACTGAATAGACCTGTTCCGTGCCAGTCCCGCCGTAGGTCTTCGCCCAAGTGCTGTGACGGTTGAGTGCTCCGAGAGCCGGATGGGTGCCGGCTGTGGACAGCAGTATTAGTCCGAGAGCGACAATTGCTACCTTAGGAATCTTCAAGGACTTTCTGCCCGCTGGATCTGTTCAAATTACGACTCTGGGATTTAGCTTTGTTGGAAATCGCAATATCGAAATTGAAACGGGTGGTTTGATGGATCTGATAACGGGGGTCTAGGGCCGTTGGTTTCTGTTATCTGGGTGCCGGGACTCCTTTCCTGCTATCATGATAGTAACACTTTTATCTCAGCGCCACTCCAGTAATCTTCCTAAGAAGGAAAAATAATGTCTCCATCTAGACTTCTCTTGATTCTAGCAATTGTATCTCTTGCAGCGATACCATTCCTCGCGATACCGGTCGCAGCCGACACTAACACGGGCACTACGGGACAGCCGAACCAGAGCTGCCAATCAGTGTTTCCAACTGGACCCCTGTCTCCCGCAGGCTTCAACACCAACGGGTTCAGTGTAGCGGATACTCATTACGCGGGCAACGGACAGACCACTCAAACTCCAGCAAACTCGGCAGCTGTCTCCCAATACGACGTCGCATGCTTCCAAGTCGCTCAACACTAGAAAGTCACCAACCCCCCTCTTTTTTTCAATCATCGGGTCGGCGGTTAGTCTGATCCGATATCTTCCACGTATCGTCCCGCGACTAACCCGAGTCTTATTTGGCCATCGGTCTGGGGTGAGGATATGGAATTTGACAGATTCTCGATAGCCCTGTTAGTGTTACGTCCTGATCGCCCGCGTCTTGACAAGAAGGCGGAGGCTGAGTTGCAAGACGCTCACATGGCTCACCTCGCGGACCTTCATGAAGCGGGCTATCTGCTCGCGGCAGGTCCACTTCTCGGAGGACCGGACGAGGCTTTTCGTGGGCTGACTATCTTGAACGTTGAGCCGGAAAAGGCTCGGTTGCTAAAGGAGCAGGATCCTGCAGTCCGGGCCGGTCGGTTCTCTGTCAAAGTATTGCCATGGATGGTGCCACGGGGCGCGATGCACTTTTCTCACACGCGCTTCCCCCGCTCGATGATGGAGGCCGATTCAGACTGAACAACAGTCACCGACGCCTGGGATAGATGTAGCTCTTGCCGATCTACATCGCAATGCTTCGAGGAATCAATGTAGGTGGGAAGAAAATTGTCAGGATGGAAAACCTCCGGGCATCATTTGAGGCGTTGGGGTTCGGCCGGGTCAAAACGTATGTTCAGAGCGGAAATGTCAGCTTCGAGGCTGTGAAGGCCTCCCCGGATGATCTGTCTAAGACCATTGCAGAGAAGATTTCGAAAGATTTTGGTTTTCCAATTTCCGTGGTTGTGAGAACCTCAGACGAGATAGGAAAAATCGTTGGGGGCAACCCGTTCTTGAACGAAAGGGGATTGGATCCTTCCAAGCTTCACATCACATTCTTGGCGGCACCGCCGGCGAAGAACGCGAAGGACAGGATAGACGCGTTGAATGCGAGCCCTGATCAATTTCGTATCAAAGGTCGAGAAATCTATCTCTATTGTCCTGATGGTTATGGGAGAACCAAACTTTCCAACAATGCTATAGAAAAGGCGGTGTCGGTCGGAGCGACGACCAGGAACTGGAAAACCGTGACCACGCTCGCGAGGATTTCATCGGAATAACAGGATGTAGAGAGGGATCGCCCCGTCACATTCTGGTCCACACCAAGACCGTTTTTCCAAATAATTTGCGACCAGGGTTCCGGCTTGCAAGAACGGTTTGTGGAGAAAGACAAAATGGAAAATCGCCCATTATCAGTCCTGATCTCGGTTCTAGATGATGCCCCCTTAATTGCATAGCAAATCCTTCTTGACGACTCGTAATAACGTCACCTGATCCAAGCCTGGTCTGTGCCCTGAATAGCCCGTCTCGCCCATAATCACTACCAGACAGAAAATTTTCTCAGCAAAAAGGGGTGTGTGTCAACTGTCTCCCGACACAAGAGCGGTTGAGGAGACTTCTGAAATGTGAAATCGCCCATTGTCAGCCGCGATCCCGAATCCACGCCTGCGATTTCTAGAACGTGATCTTCTACGCTGATCCCAAGGGGAAAACACAGAGATCGAAAAAGTCCGGACAAGCCGATAACGCGCCTGTCTCGAAGAAACAAGCTTGAATCCGGGTTCAGACAGAAAGACGATCTCGAAAATAAATTCTTATAACTTTTGGAGGATCCCCGTGCGCGAGAGCAGTTCCTCCGGTATTCCCAACGATGGTTTTTGGGGGCGGTGTCCCGGCTGTAACCCACCTTCTGTTTTAAGCAGCATCTGTCTAATCGGGGAACCCGCGCCTCCAGCGGAGGATCATAGGCGTCTACTGCCCCTTTCACACCGCTGCAGGGACCCGTTTCATCCTCGACCCGGCCCTCCTCAAAGCTCCCGGGAGAGGGCAGATCATCGTCATCTCGACCGGGCAAGGTCTCGTTTCTGCGCCCCCGCACAGGCTCTCACCTGGCACCTCTTACGGCCACAACGGTCTCCGCCATGTGGGTGGAGTTTCCTCAAGACCACGGCCATGGTCCTGTAACTGCTCACCGGCTCGCCGCCTATCCCAACGTTACTCGGAAGTGCTGTGCAGAAGGCTTCTCGACATGATATCGCTCCGAACGTGGACCCCACATGGGCCCAACACCTTGTGCGATTGGGGATCGCGGGCTGAACGTCTCGACCGAAGTCTTGACGCGTACACCCCGATTCCATCAACCCCATCTTCTATGGGAGCACTCGTCACAGTCCCACAACGCCGTCACCAGCGCTGGAATAGTTTGGACTGGAATGGTTGCCTATTTTCGGGAGAGGTTTCGGGCTTAGATGCTTTCAGCCCTTATCCTCGATAGCGTGGCTGCCCGGCAGTGCCCTGTCGGACAACCGGTAAACTAGAGGCTACGATACCCCGTTCCTCTCGTACTAGGGGCGCCTTCCCCTCAGGCAACCAACACACCCAGCAGGTAGAGGCCGACCTGTCTCGCGACGGTCTAAACCCATCTCGCATTCCCCTTTGATCGGCGAACAGCCGCGCCCTTGGGTCCTGCTGCGGACCCAGGATGGGAAGGGACGACGACGGAGAACCAATCCTCCTCGTCGATGAGGACTCTCGGAGGAGACGAGCCAATTACTCCCGGGGTAATTTTTCTGTCACCTCGAGCCCCCAGCAAAGGGGACATCAAGGATCGCTAGACCAGGCTTTCGCCTCTGGATCCCTTGCCGTTGAGGATCCAGTCAGCCCGACTTTTGCTCTTGCACTCTACTCCGGGGTTCTGTCCCGGATGAGTCGAGCTTTGGGCCCCCTCGATATTCTTTCGAGGGGGTGCCGCCCCAGCCGAACTGCCTACTTGCTGTTGTTCCAGAGCAAACTCTGGTGAGAGATGTAATCGCAGATAGGTGGTGTTACATTGGCGCCTCCACCGGGACCCGAAGACCCCGGCCTCGACGGCTCCCACCTACACTCTGTACCCGCAATCACATCCCAGCGACAAGCTGCAGTAAAACTCCACGGGGACTTCTCGCCCCGCTGGGTGTCCCTGGACTGTTCGTCCAGGTAAAGTGGGTTCACCGGGCCCCAGGCGGGGACAGCGGGGAGGTCATTGGTCCATTCATGCACGTCGGAACTTACCCGACAAGGCATTTGGCTACCTTAAGAGAGTCAGAGTTACTCCCGGCGTTTAGCGGCCCTTAGCCCGGTTGTACCCAGGTTTCAGGTACCGCCACTGGCCAGGACTCAAAGGCTGTTTACACCCTTTCGGGCTTGCAGCCTCCTATGTTTTTAGTAAACAGTCGCCTCCCCCTTGTCACTGCGACCTGAACTCCCAGCAGAGCTAGGGGTTCAGGCACCCCTTTTCCCGAAGTTACGGGGCTAATTTGCCGAGTTCCCTCGCCTGAGTTCCACCCGATACGTCTTAGGCTTCTCACCTAGGGGCACCTGTGTCGGATCTTGGTACGGACGGAGAGGGTCCATCCCCTGACCCTTTTCCTTGGCTCCTGGAATCAGCTGAACCCCCCTAAGACGGGAGGCCATTCCCTTTTTCGCCTGGTTCTCACCATTACGGTACTCCCCAGGCTTCAAAGGTTAGATGAGACGACGATCTCACTCAGCCTATCCGGAAGCGTCAGGTCAGAAGCTTGCGTTGCCGCGTGTACCTCTCCGGTACAGGAATCTTAACCTGTTTCCCTTTCGACATGGCCGGTTAAGGCATGTCTTAGGACCGACTTACCCCCGGCTGACGACGCATTGCCGGGGAACCCTGGCCCCTTCGACGGAGGGGATTCTCACCCCTCTATGGCTGTTACTACCACCGGGATCTGCAACAGCGAACGGTCCACTGGACCTCACGGCCCAGCTTCCACCCGAACGCCGCGCCCGCCTACCGACACGGGTTTGACCCCGTGTCCCTGGGTATCGGCACCTGGCTTAGTCCCGTATATTTTCGGCGCCCCCAACCTCGGCCGGTCAGCTGTTACGCACTGCTTGGAGGATGGCTGCTTCTAAGCCTACCTTCCAGCTGTCTCCGGTTGAGGACGGCTTTCTATTTCTACACTTAGCCAGGATTCTGGGGCCTTAACCCAAGCCTGGGTTGTTCCCCTCGCGGCCTAGGAGCTTACCCCCCAAGCCCGACTCCGGTCTTCTACGGCGCTAATGGATTCGAAGTTTGAATGGAGAGTGGAGCCTTTCGGCTCCTTGTTCCCCAATCAGGACTCTACCCCACCAGCAGCCTCCAACCGGGCTATCCTTAGAGATATTTCGGCGGGAACTAGCGATCACCGAGTTAGATTGGTCTTTTGCCCCTAGCCCCAAGTTATGGGAGTGAGTTGCACGTCAACACCCCTTCGGACCTCCACCGAGCTTTCGCCCGGCTTCATCCTACTCAGGGCTAGATCACTCGGTTTCTAGTGTCATCCCTGTGATTACAGGCCCTTTCAGACCCTGTCCCTCACACTTCATCAGAATCCGCGCTACGGACAATTGGTTTCCCTGCGACTCCAGGCCATACGGCCTTTAGCCTCACCACAGAAATGAACTCCCCGGCCCATGGTACTAAACGGAACGTACAATCCTAGTCCCCTCCCCTCGTAATGCTGCGTCACCACAGCCTCCTTCAGGGAGGATCTACCCTTACGGACCGTACACGTCTGTAACCACCTGATTTCAGGCACTTTTCACTCCCCTTCCGGGGTACTTTTCAGCTTTCCCTCGCGGTACTAGTGCGCTATCGGTCTTGGGACGTATTTAGTCTTGGAAGTTGCTTTCTTCCAGATTCCCGCACCCAAACCGGGGTGCGGTACTCAGGGACTCCAGCCCTAATTCTGCAGTCTTACGTCTAGGGGGCTATCACCCTCTACGGCAGGCCGTTCCAGGCCATTTCGACTTCAACTGCGAGAAAGCGGCCGGGCCCTACAACACTACATCCCCCAACGGTTTCCCGTCAGGGTTCGGTTTGGACTGTTCCCATTTCGCTCGCCGCTAATCTGGGAATCCCATTTTGGTTTCTCTTCCTCCTCCTACTTGGATGCTTCCGTTCGGAGGGTTTCTCCTCCCATATGGGAGTTCCACAGTATGACCTGTGGTGGGAAGTCCCATTCGGGTATCTCCGGATCTAAGGCCGCGTGCGCCTACCCGGAGCTTATCGCAGCTTGCCACGCCCTTCGTCAGCGCCCAAGCCGAGCCATTCGTCAGGTGGCGTATCATGCCAAGCCCTTTAGGAACCCACATTCGATTTGCGTCAGTTTTGAAGCCCTCTGCACAGCACTCATCGTGACCCCAGCTTTGCACTAGGGCTCACTCTTCTCTTCGCTCCCAAGTTTCGAGCTTGGGAGCTGCATCTTATCAGGCTCGTAGCCGGTATTTGCCCTCCAACCGTCCCTGTAGCGTCTAAGGAGGTGATCCGGCCGCAGGTTCCCCTACGGCCACCTTGTTACGACTTCTCCCCCCTTGCTTAGCTTAGGTTCGAGGCAACCAACAGGGCTGCACCTCACCAAAACCAGACTCGGGTGGAGCGACGGGCGGTGTGTGCAAGGAGCAGGGACGTATTCACCGCGCGATGATGACACGCGGTTACTAGGGATTCCATGTTCACGAGGGCGGGTTGCAGCCCTCGATCCCAACTGAGGCTG
>Ga0209235_1001857_pt1 | contig 11668 bp, 7 predicted proteins | sample GraSoi013_1_20cm_4_FD_185817 | JGI IMG/M metagenome (GOLD analysis project Ga0209235, IMG submission 185817) | Grasslands soil microbial communities from the Angelo Coastal Reserve, California, USA - Sample 09_25_2013_1_20cm (SPAdes) (version 2) | ecosystem: Environmental > Terrestrial > Soil >...
CTCTTCAGCCAGGCGATCTCCGGGCCGGCGGAACCCGGAACTGCTGCGCGGCAGAGCGGCCGCCTGATGCTCGAGACCCGGCTTGCCCCGACCACCCGGCTCGGCTGGCGCACCGCGGTCGAATGGGGCCTCACCGACTTCTCTCCGCTTTCCGGGCAATTGGCGCGTCCGGTCGTTGGCCAGTTGCCATCTCAGCGCTTCGTGCGCACCCTCGGCATCGACACGATGCTCGAGCTCACGCACGCCTTTTCCCGCCGCCTGCAGCTGGCGGTGGCCGCGGGCATGGAGCGAGCCGGAGGGCTCGGCCACGACGCTGTCGCCGCACTCCCCATCCAGGTGGGACCCAAGGCAAATGCGTCGCTCGTCTGGGCAGCGGACCGGACCGACTCGATCACGGTACTCTGGTCCGGGTCGCAGGCGCGCTACAGCATCGATCGCAGTGCGCTGTTCTCGGACCTGCAGGCCGGCTGGACCCACCGGGCCTCTCCGCAAACGGTCTTCGACGCGGCGGGGGGCCTGGTCTTCGTCGAGTCTTCCGCGTCTGATTCGCCCTCCACCACGGGAACCTACGCGACCGGGGCAGCCGGGGTCAGTTGGAACCTGCCGGTCGCGCCGCAGCGGGCGTTGCGGACCTCGGCGCATCTGCGGCTCTTGCCAGGAGTGGATCGTTTCACGGCGCTCGCGATCCAGACGATCAGGGGGGAGGGGACCGCGGAGCTGACCGAAGAGCGGCTTCGCCTGGGGGCCGCCGCATCCGAGGCGCGCGTCATCAGCGGAGTCGGCGAGGGCGCGGACGAACTGCGCCTGGAAGCGCGCTCCTCCTGGAACGCCGCCCGAGGGTGGAGCGTGGAGGGCGGACTGGGCGCCGCCTGGACGAATCAAGCGCCGTTCGTCGGCTGGCAGGTTCAGGGATACTTGGGATTGCGCTGGGCCGCCCAGGGGTTGTTCTGAGCGGAGGACGATGCGATGAAGAACCTCCAGGATCCTGCCTCTCAACAGCCGCTGCCGCCGGCTTACGTGGTCCTGCAGCACCATCCGGCCGACCAGGGCGGCGAGTCGGGCGAACTCTTCGACTGGCAACTGATCGGCTCGTATGCCGGCTTCGTGCTCCACTCGATCCGCAGGCACAAGCTCCTCTTCCTCTCCATCTGGGTCGGGATCGTCGCCTTCTCGCTGGCCCTGATGTGGGCGATGCCCAAGACCTACCAGGTCAAGACCACCTTGCAGGCGCAGCGCAACCAGATCATGCCCGCCTTGAGCAATCCTACCCGCGCCATTCCGATGGACGCGGACACACCCACCCGCCAGGCGGCGGAGACCGTCCAGCGCTACGACAACCTGGTCGCGCTGATCGAGCAGACCGAGCTGATCAAGAACTGGCGGCTGCACCGCGCGCCGCTGCTCCGGGTCAAGGACGCGATCTGGCCCGTCCTGTTCAAGCCGCCCAAGCCGGAGGAGCAGATCGAGGATTTCGTCTACTACCTGCGCAACCGGCTGTGGGTGATGACCGGCGAGGGCACCGTGACCATCGGGATCGAATTCCCGGACCCGCAGCAGGCGTACCGCCTGGTGAACACTGCCGTGGAGAACTTCCTCGAGGCGCGGCACGCCGCCGAGGTCTCGACGATCTCGGAGGCGATCACCATCCTCGAGGCCCGCGCGGACCAGGCGCACCAGGCGCTCGCGGCCTCCCTCCGCCAGCTGGAAGTCGCCCGCGAGGAGCGCGCGGCTCGCCTGGGCAAGCGCGTGCGAACCCGGTCGGTCGGCGAGACGCGGGCGCCGGCTGAACCGGATCAAGAAACGTCGCGCCTGCTGCTGTCCGTCCAGAGCAAGCGTCGCGCGATCGCCGACCTGGAAGAGTTCCGTCGCCGGCGGGTCACCGAGCTGCAGACCAAGCTCCAGGAGCAGCGGGCCGTCTACGCCGCGAACCATCCTGCCATCCTGGACACCGAGCAGAGCCTCGATGCCGTGCGCCAGGAGTCACCGCAGGTTGCCGTTCTCAAGCGCGAGGTCGCCTCGCTCGAGGCGGATCTGAGGAAACGAGGCGTCGCCGACCAGTCGGAGAGGGAGGTCGGACGGCCCACGGCGGTCGTGATCCAGGCCGAGCACCTCGGGGCGCTCGATCCGCGCGAGGACGAGGATCCGCAGATCGGGTACTTGAGGGAGCAGGTCAACTTTGCGCTCACCAAGTACAACTCGTTTCTCGATCGGATCGAAGGTGCCCGCCTCGAGCTCGACTCCGCCCGCGCGGCGTTCAAGTACCGGTACACCGTCCTTGTTCCGGTGCAGCAGCCTCGAGGTCCTATCAAGCCCAAGCCCAAGCTGGTGCTGGGCGCGAGCGTGATCGCCGGGCTCGCCCTCGCGCTCTTGAGCGCCGCGTTCGTCGATCTGCGTTCGCGAAGGTTGATCGAGAGCTGGCAGGTCGAGCGGGCGCTGAAGGTGCCCCTGCTCGTAGAAATCCGCGAGGCAGGATCCGTCGATTTGAGCGGAAGTTGATGAGTCGACGGTTTTGCTCGCCCTTGCTTTTCGAGCCTCGAGTCATCCAGCATCTCTTGTCGGGATCGGAACGCGATGACCATTGACCAGAGCCTCGGGGACGGGCCGGACTTGCGTCAGGACGTCTTGGACCAAAGAAAATCCCCACGTCCCTTGGGAGGTGTGCCCGTCGCCGACGGATATGACGTCCACGAGCTCTGGTACAGGCTGCTCTTGCGTCCCTGGTCCTGCCTGGCCGTGGTCTCTCCCGAGCGGACACCGAAGACGCTGCGCCTTGCCCGCAGCCTCGCCGAGCTCGGGACGCAGCTGCGGCGACATCCGATCGAGCTCGTCGACGGCCTGGAGCTCGACCTGGAGCGCGCCAACACGATCGCGCAGCTGGTCGAGCCCGCAAGCAGTCTAGCGCCCGCCGAGCCGCGATTCGTCATCGCGCTGGACTCTCCGATCGCGAATCCCGTCGCCATCGCGGTGCTCGCCGCGAGCGATGCGGTTTTGCTCCTGCTCGAGAGAGGGATCACCGGAATTCCCCAGGCGCGGAGGATCGTCGAGATCGTCGGACGCGAGCGGCTCGCCGGAGCGGTCCTCGACGTCGGCTAGGGGGCCAGGCAAAGACTTCCGGACATGCATCCGAGCTGCAGCATTCGTCTTCGAATCCTCGCCTCGCTGGCCTTCCTCTCCGCGGCTTGCACCTCGGGCGCCTGCGGCACCAGCGCCCCGGTCAAGAGTCCGACCGCAGTGGCAGGGGACATCATTCCGGCCGACCGGCGGACGGCCTGGAATCCGGGTATCCCAGGGGGCATTCCCAGCCGGACGACCATCTGCGCTACCGTCGACGCTGCCGCCTACGGAGACGGCAGTACCGACGCGACCGCGGCCATCCAATCCGCGATCGACGGCTGTCCAGAAGGGCAGGTGGTTCTTCTCCCGGCAGGCACCTACCGGCTGACGTCCAATCTGGAGATCAAGAAGGGGATCGTGCTGCGCGGGGCCGGCCCCGCGCTCACCCGGCTCAGAGCGACGTTGCCGCCCAGCTCGGTAGCGGTGATCTACCTCTGGAGCGGGTGGCCGACCTATGGAAGCGCCGTCAAGGTCACCGCGGACGTTCCGAAGGATGCGACCTCGATTCCGGTAGCCGATGCGAGCACGTTCGCCCTCGGCGACATCATCCAGATCGACCAGCTCGACGACACTTCGTACGTCTATGACGGCGACTGCCCGTGGTTCAAGCGTCCCGATTACGGTCCTCCGACCACCGGGCACCGCTCGCAGGGGCAGACGGTGGAGATCGCCTCCATCGCCGGCAACACCCTCAACCTCACCACGCCCATCCATCTGGGCTTCAAGCTCGCCTTTGCAGCGCAGGTCTTCAAGCCTACCGGCAGGGTGACCAGGTACGCGGGCCTGGAGGGCGTTTATCTGACGGGCGGGCGGAACAACCAGATCACGATGCTGGGATGTGCCTATTGCTGGGTGGCGAACGTGGAGTCGGACGGAACGACTCCCGCGAGCGCCACCGCGCCGGACGGCGTCGCTGGCCTGGGGAACGGGATGAAAGGGACGCACGTCCAGATCGACGCGAGCTTCCGCGCCGTCGTCCGCGACAGCTACTTCCATCACGCGACCAACGTGATCCAGGGCGGCGGCGCCTACGGGATCTCGCTGTCGAGCCACACCAGCGACTCGCTGGTCGAAAACAACATCATCTACTACCTGAACAAGCCGCTCACGATGCGGGCGACCGGCGGCGGAAATGTGGTCGCCTACAACTACATCGACGATGCCTGGACGAGCGCCGACGGCGCCTTGCAGGAGACGACCATCGACATGGGCCACGCCAGCTTCCCGTTCATGGAGCTGGTGGAAGGCAACCAGGCGCCTCAGATCGCGACCGATACGGTCTGGGGCAACTCCGGATGGATGACCGTCTTTCGCAACTTCGCGAGCAGCCAGCAGGAGCGCACCGCCGCGCACGAGACCTACCAGATCGCGGCCATCGCTTTCGAGGCGAAGGCGCGCTTCATGAACGTGGTGGGGAACGTCCTCGGCGCGCCCGGCGCCGGCCTCGTCTACGAGGTCAATTCGAATCCGCCCGGGCCGGATCAGAAAACCGTTTACAGGCTCGGTCACGGGCAGAACGCCGGAGGCGGCGGGGACGACATCGGCACCTACGAGGACCCGAAGTCCTCGTCGGCGACCGCCAACCAGCTTTATCGCCACGGAAATTACGACTACGCGACGGGGAGCGTGATCTGGGACTCCACCAATTCCAACCACTCGTTGCCGGAGTCGCTGTACTTGCCCGGCAAGCCGGCGTTCTTCGGATCGGAGCCGTGGCCGTTCGTGGACCCCACCCGCACTCCGATGGTCGGCGTCCTTCCCGCCAAGAAGCGATTCGACGCACTCAGGCGTTGACGATCCGCGGACCGCCTCCCTCGGGAAAGAGCGGCGCGACCAGATTGCGCGTATCCACCACCAGCCTCGTCCCCCGGTACAGGTCGGCATTCCTGAAACAGTCGTGGGCCGTCGAGACCACCAAGGCGTCGTACTTCGAGAAAGTCTCGTCGTCGCAGGGCAGGGATCGCAAGCCGAGATCGTGCTTGCGCGTCTTGTGCGTCGCCGGAAAGAGAGGATCGCAGTAGTCGACTTTGGCGCCGGCTTCCTTCAAGAGCTCGAGGATTTCGTAAGAGGGGGATTCGCGATCGTCGTCGACGTTGGCTTTGTAGGCGAGCCCCAGGACCAGGATCTTCGAACCGTTGAGGGCCTTGCCATCACCGTTCAGCGCGACGACCACCTTCTCGATCACGTAACGGGGCATCCGCGAGTTGATCTCGCCCGCGAGCTCGATGAACCGGGCCCATTCGCCGTGCTCCGCCGCCTTCCAGGACAGGTAGAAGGGGTCCAGTGGAATGCAGTGGCCGCCCAGCCCGGGGCCCGGATAGAAGGGCATGAATCCGAAGGGCTTGGTCGCCGCGGCGCGGATCACCTCCCAGACATCGATGCCCATGCGGTCGAGGATCATCTTCATCTCGTTCACCAGCGCGATGTTCACCGAGCGAAAGATGTTTTCCAGCAGCTTGGCCGACTCCGCCACCTTCGCGTGGCTCACCGGCACGACGCGTACGAGACACGCGCCGTAGAGGGCCGCGGCGACTGCGGTCGACTCCGGGTTCACGCCGCCCACCAGCTTGGGGGTCGTCCTGGTATCGAAGTCCTTGCGGCCCGGGTCCTCCCGCTCGGGAGAGAAGGCCAGGAGGAAGTCATCCGGACACGCGAGCCCGCTCTGCTCCAGAAGAGGTAGGACCTCGCCCTGCGTCGTCCCCGGATAGGTCGTGGACTCGAGCACGACCAGCTGGCCCCGGCGCAGCCTCTTGGCGATCGCGCGCGCGGTGTCGTGGATGTACGAATTGTCCGGCTCCCGGTGCGCGCCGAGCGGCGTCGGAACGCAGATGAAGATGGCGTCGCATTCCTTGAGCCGGTCGAAATCGGTGGTGGCTGCGTATCTCTTGCCGGCGACCGCGGCGGCGATTCGCTTCGAGCCGATGTGCTGGATGAACGACTCCCCGCGCGAGAGCGCCGCGACTTTCGCCGCGTCGACGTCGAAGCCCAGCACACGGAACCCGCTCTCGTGGAAGACGAGCGCCAGGGGCAGTCCTACGTAGCCCTGGCCGATGACTCCAACGACGGCGGACCGCGCAGCGATCCGATCATTCCAGGCGTGCATGGGGTACTTCAATTGTCCCGGACCAGCCTTTCTTCGTCGGACTGACCTCAACTCGCGGTTGGGAGCGGGCCTACCCGGTGCGACATCGTCCTGGCTGCGTCAGCCACGCGCCGATCCGCGCCTCCCTCGAGGCAGATGCGAGTGAAGGCGAGCGGGTGGTCGGGCTCGCAAGCGTGGCGAAGGAGAAACCTCGGCGTCTTGCCCGGCACGTTCAGGCCGCGGTGGCAGGAGTAGACGCGCGGGCAGTGCTCGAGCAGGTAGGTGGCGGCCTCCTCGGAAACGTTCTCCGGCTGACCGAACGCGATGGCGAAGTCGTTGCAAGGAGCGCCCGTCAACTCGCCGACCTTCTCGACAGCATTCGAGACTTCGTACCGGATCGCTGCCTGGTCGCGCAGCAGGCCGAGATCGCGGTGAGCGAAGTTGTGGGCCGCGATGCGGTGGCCCATCGCGACCATCTCGCGGATCTGGCTGGTGGAGAGCCCCCGCGCGCCAGCGCGCTTGGAGGGGATGTACGCCTTCACCCCGAACTGCTCATGGAAGCGCAGGTACTCCTGGTTGGTCCGGTCGATCAGCGAGGGAACGACGAAGAAGATGGCCGAGACGCCGATGCGGGTGAGCCATCGGGCCGCCTCGAAGTTGCTCTCGTAGCCGTCGTCGAAGGTGAGTAGCACCCGGTCCGGTCCCGTCCGCCACCGCCCGGCGACGAGACCGTCCACATCCGCCGGGGATGCCATCGGGAAGCGGGTCCCGCACCAGTCGACGATGCGCCTCAGCCGTTCCAGCTGTTCGGGAGGCGTCTCGTGGAAGGTGACGATGCGCAGCCCGGTCGCGCCGTCGTAGAGCAGCTCCCGATCGGTCACCGGACGCCCCGACGCGCGCCAGAGCTGCGCCACAACCCAGCGCTGCGCCCTGCTCATCACGCGCTCGAGTTTCCTCCGGCCGGGCGCGCAGGCGCCAGCTCCTCCCCGGGCGAGGTCCGAAATTTTACGGTCGGCGGAGCGACGAGACAACTCCGGGGCCGGAAGGTGATTACGATTGAGTGATATGGCGTTCGGAAAGGCGCCTCCGGACTGGCGCCTCCAGCACACGCTGCTCGCCGGATTGCCGCGCGGTTCGGCCCTGCGCGCTTTGGCAAAGGTCTCCGCTGGCCGCAAGCTTCGGCTGCGTTGCGAGCGCTCGATGCCCTTCGAGCTCGTCTCCGATTTCGTCGGACCGTTCATGCGCCTGTGGGACGCGGAGATTGCGGTCTCCGTCTCGGACTACGATCCCAGTCTGGCGGGGGTGCTCCGGCGAGGCAGGGGTGAGGAAGACGTCCTGCTGCTCTGGATCGACTGGCGGCTGCACCGGGCGATGGCGCCCGAACAAGCCGCGCGCTGGGTGATCGACCTCGTGGCGGCCGGCCGCGGCGCCTCCGGCAACGGCGTGCCCGTGCTGATCAATGACTGGCCGCAGGGCGGCGGCACCGCCGGCGTAACGGATTCGTGGGTGGCCGCCCTGGGCGCGGCGCTCGAGGAGGGGACCAGGAACCTGGCCGATTGCCACCTGGTCCGGCTGGAGCGCCTGCGAAAAGAGGAGTATCCGGCGTTCTTCGATCCGCGCAACGACGAGGTCGCGCACTATCCATTCTCGCAAGCGGCCACCGTCCACATCGCGCGGCACCTCGGTGCGCAGATGCTGCCGGCGCTGGTGATGCCGCGGCTCAAGGTGGTTGCGGTCGACCTCGACCACACCCTGTACGAAGGCGTGCTCGGCGAGGACGGTCCCGGCGGCGTCCGGGTGGGACCCGGGCACCAGGCGCTGCAGCGCCGGCTCTTGCTGCTCAAAGAGGCGGGCTTCATCCTCGCGCTCTGCTCGCGAAACGAACGGGTCGACGTGGAGAGGCTCTTCGCCCAGCGCAAGGAGTTTGCCCTCTCGCTGGCCGATTTCGCCGCCGTGCGCGTCGACTGGGGATCCAAGCCCGACAACCTCCTCTCCATCGCCGCCCAGCTCAACCTGCATCCGTCGGCCATCCTCTTCGTCGACGACAATCCAGCCGAGCTCGCCCGCGTGGCCGAGGGAGCGCCGGAAGTAGAGCTGGTGCTGGCCGATCCGTCGGGAGAAGGGACGGCGGCGATCCTCTCGCGGCACCCCGGGCTGTTCCGGCTGCGCGCCGACGCCAGCTCCGCCTTGCGCACGCAGGACTTGCAGGCGAACCAGCAGCGGGAACGGCTGCGCGCCGCCGCCGCTGATCCGGCCGAATACCTCGCGCGCCTGGGCATGGTCGTCGATCTCTTCGAGAACCACGCCGAGCACGCTTCGCGAATCCACGAGCTCAGCAACAAGACCAACCAGTTCAATCTCTGCCTCGCCCGGCTCACCGAGCAGGAAGTGGCCCGCCTCTTGGGTCCGGGAAACTTGACCCTCAGCATCGCCCTGCGCGACGCGCTGTCCGACAGCGGCGTGGTCGCCGTGCTCGCCTTCGAGATCTCCGGTCGGCGCGCGCGCCTGGTCGAATTCCTGATGAGCTGCCGCGCGCTGGGACGCGAGGTGGAGGCCGTGGCGTTCAGTTGGGCGCTGGGCCGGCTGTCGGACCTGGGGTGCGAACTCCTGGAGATCCAAGCGAGGGAGGGGCCGCGCAACCAGCCTGCGCTCGAGTTCCTCCACCGCTTCGTTCCCAACGGCGAACGCGAGGTGCCTCTGGCCCGGTTGCGCGAGGCGGCCGGGAGGGACGTACAGCGACACCCAGCGGAGATCCGGGTCCATCGATGACCTCGCGCGAGCGCATCGCCGCCATCCTGAGCGAGATCCTTGGGGTGCCGATCGACGCGGCGCAGGAATACGCGCGTGAGCAGGCGGAGAACTGGGATTCCCTCAACCACCTGCGCATCGTGCTCGCCTTCGAAGAGGAGTTCGGCGTTTCCCTGCAGCCCGAGGAAGTGGTGGCGGTCCGCTGCCTGTCGGATCTCGAGCGCCTCGCGCAGCGGACCGCCTGACCACCATTCTCACGGGTTCGGTTTGCCGCTATCCCACCTGGCCTTCGCCGGCAGCGTGTAGAGCTTCGTCGTCCCGACCGGGTCGACCCATGGCCACGGGTTTGCCCCGAAGAAAGCCGGCTTGCTGGTGAGATAGAGCGAGTCGGGAAGGGTGTGGTTGGCGTTGGTCGCGTCCCACCCCACCGTTCCCGTCACGTAGTCATAGTTGCCGTGTCGGTAGAGCTGGACCGCCGTCGCTGCGGTCAAGGTGGGGTTCTCGTAGGTGCCAATGTCATCGCCGCCGGCTCCCGCGTTCAGGCCGTGACCGAGCCGGAAAACGGTCTGCTGGTTCGCGCCTGGCGGGTTCGAGCTCACCTCGTAGACGAGGCCGACGCCAGGAGCACCGAGGACGTTCCCCACCACGTTCATGGAGCGCGCCTTCGCCTCGAACGCCACGGCCGCGATCTGATAGGTCTCGTTGGCGGCCGTGCGCTGCTGCTGGGAGCTGGCGTAGTTGCGGAACAGCGTCATCCAGCCCGAGTTGCCCCACACCGTCTCGGTCGCGATCTGCGCCGCCTGGTTGCCCTCGACCAGCTCCATGTGGGGAAAGCTGGCGTGGCCCATGTCGATCGTCGTCTCCTGCATGCGCGCATCGGCGCTGGTCCAGGCGTTGTCGACGTAGTTGTAGCCGACGACGTTGCCGCCGCCGGTGGCCCGCATCGTGAGCGGCTTGTTCATGTAATAAATGATGTTGTCTTCGATCAGGGTGTCGCTGGTGTGGGACGAGAACGAGAGGCCGTAAGCGCCTCCGCCCTGGACGACGTGGGTCGCATGGTGGAAGTAGCTTGCCCGAACGACGACGCGGAAGCTCATGTCCAGGAGCAGATGCGCTCCCTTCATGCCGTTTCCGGGGCCCGCGACGCCGTCGGAGGCAGTGCTGCCCGCGGGGGTCGTTCCGTCGGATTCCACGTTCGCCACCCAGCAGTAGGCGCAGTTTTGCATGTGGATCTGGTTGTTCTGCCCGCCGGTGACGTAGAGGCTTTCCAGGCCGGCGTACTTGACGATGCCCGGCGGCTCGCTGCTCCCCGGGGGTGGTTGCGGCCCGATCGGTTTGAACACCTGCGGCGCGAATCCCAGCTTGAAGCCGAGGTGAATGGGGGTGGTCAGGTTCAGCGTGTTGCCGGCGATGGAAGCAACCTCCACCACCTGACCTTGCGACCGGTGCCCCGAAGTCGGCGGTCCATAGTCGGGACGTTTGAACCATTGGCAATTGCCGTCATAGACGTAGGAAGTGTCGTCGAGCTGGTCGATCTGGATGATGTCGCCCGGAGAGAACGCGCTCGCGTTCGCCACCGGGATCGAGGTGGCGTCCTTGGGCACGTCAGCGGTGACGTTCACAGCGCTCCCCCACGTCGGCCACAGGTTGGCCATGTAGATCGCCGCCACCGAACCGGCAGCCAGTGATGCCCTGATCTGGGTGAGCGTGGGACCGGCTCCGCGCAGCACGATTCCTTTGGCAATGGTGAGGTTCGACGTCACCCGGTAGGTGCCCGCCGGCAAGAACACCACCTGGCCTTCCGGACAACCGTTGATCGCCGCCTGGATGGCCGAGGTTGCGTCCGTGCTGCCGTTTCCGTAGGTGGCCGCATCGAGGGTGGCGCAGATGGTGGTCCGGCTCGGGATCCCGCCCGGGATGCCCGGGTTCCAGGTGGTGCGGCGGGCCAGCGGGATGATGCTCCCGAGCGTGCCGACGTTGACCGTCGCAATGCCGGTCTTCGTCGGGTCCGCGACGCTGGTGGCAATGACGGTGTACGTTCCCGGCACTGCCGGCGCGACGTACGCGCCCGTCGGATCGACGCTTCCGCCGCCCGGGGGGACCAACCAGGTCACGGCGGTCGAGGCTCCGGCGGCCGTGCCCGTCACCGTGGCCTGGAAGTTGATCGTGCCCCCGGGCGTCGTCGACGCCACGGGCGGGGTGACCGCCACCGTGAGGACCGGGGCCGGTGCCGCGACGGTGAAGTTGATGTTCGCCGAGTCGTGCCAGCCGCCGGCGGCGTCCTGATAGGTGGTGTAGGAGTACCAGGTCCCCTGCGGATCGGCGCTGCTGAACGCGCGGGACGCGGCGAGCGTCACGCTGGCGCCCGGCTGGATCGTCTGCGCGGGGAGGGACGGCCCCAGATTGGTGTAAGGGCCGCCCGCGTTCGTGCCGCCTGGCGGCCGCGCGGCGATTCCGATCGTCTGGACGGCGATCGGGCTCGCGGTGGTGTTCTGGTAGGTGACCGTGCCGTTCAAGGTATCGCCGGCAGTCACGGTCAGCTTGTCCAGCGTCAGCGGCGACGAGATCGTCAATCCGGCGGCAACGGGGGGCGGCGGGGGCGGCGGGGGCGGAGGAGGCGGCGGGGGCGGAGGAGGCGGGGGGGGCGAAGCGATGACCGTGAAATTGAGGTTCGTGGAGTCATGCCAGCCGCCGGCGGCGTCCTGCCAGGTCGTATAGGAGTAC
>Ga0209235_1001858_pt1 | contig 11668 bp, 14 predicted proteins | sample GraSoi013_1_20cm_4_FD_185817 | JGI IMG/M metagenome (GOLD analysis project Ga0209235, IMG submission 185817) | Grasslands soil microbial communities from the Angelo Coastal Reserve, California, USA - Sample 09_25_2013_1_20cm (SPAdes) (version 2) | ecosystem: Environmental > Terrestrial > Soil >...
CACGACGCTCGCCCCGGCGAGCGCCGCGCCCGACTCGGTGACCACCACGGTCCCCGAGACGGTACCAGTCTGTTGAGCGAATAGCGGGACGATGGGTGCGACGAGCAGAAACGCGGCGTGCAGCGGTAGAACGGGGGTCGATTTCACAGGCCACCTCCTGGAGGAATGACAGGTTGCTGATCCAGGTGTGGCCTAGTAATACGGCTCCGCCGGCGGGTGCGCTATCCGGTGCTTTCCCCGGTCGTATTGCCGATCGCCCGGACCCGGGCTTCGAGCGCGAGCCGCTCGAGCTTCTCGATCGGGAGCGCCAGCAGCAGATCGATCCGCCGGCTGATCAGGACGAACGCATCCCGGAAGGCCGCCTCCTTGGCCGCGGCGCCGCCCTCGACCTCCGCAGGGTCCGGCATGCCCCAGTGCGCGAGAACTGGCTGGCCCGGGAAGATCGGGCACGACTCCTTGGCACGGTCGCATACCGTGACCACGAAGTCCCACGGCTCCCGCTCCAGCCCATCGATGCCACGCGGGGCACGGCCGGACCACGGGATGTTGTATTCACGCAGCATCTCGATCGCGTGAGGATTCACGCGATCGGCTGGGCGTGCCCCGGCGCTCTCGGCCTGGAATCGTCCTCTACCCTTCCAGTTGAGGAGGGCTTCGGCCATCTGGCTGCGCGCCGAGTTGCCGGTGCAGATGAAGAGAACGCGGAACACGGCCTACTCGAGCGGCTTCCGCGCCCGCACGAACGCCCCCATCACGCAGCCATCGACCTCGGCGCCTTGGAGCAGCGCCTTCGCGTCGTCGATTTGGTAGATCCGCGTGGGCTCGATGCTGATCTGCTCGAACCCCTGCTCCGCAAGGAGGACCTTGAACTCCCCTTCTTCCAGGGCGCCCGCGACGCACCCGACCCACGCCTCCATGCTGCGGCGCACCGCCGACGGCAGCTCGCCCCGCACCACGACGTCCGACACGGCGAACCGGCCGCCCGGCTTGAGCACCCGATGGGCCTCCTGGAGCACCCGGCGCTTGTCGGCCGAGAGGTTGATCACGCAGTTCGAGATGATGACGTCCACCGCAGCGTCCGGTAGGGGGATCTGCTCGATGTCTCCTTTCAGGAACTCGACGTTCGAGACCCCGGCCTTGTGTTGGTTCTCGCGCGCCAGGGCGAGCATCTCGTCGGTCATGTCGAGGCCGTAGGCCTTCCCCGTCGGGCCCACACGTTTTGCCGACAGCAGAACATCGATCCCCCCTCCGGACCCCAGGTCGAGCACCACTTCGCCCTCATGGAGCTCGGCCAGGGCTGTCGGATTGCCGCAGCCGAGCGAGGCGAGCACCGCCCCCTCGGGAAGCGCAGCCGTGTCGGCGGGATCGTAGAGGTTCGAGCTGACGGGATCGCAGCCGCAGCTGCCGGTCCCCCCACAGCTCCCGCGCTCGCCGCCGCCTGCACGGAGCGCAGCCCGTCCGTACCTCTCCTTCACCGTCTGCTTGAGCTCGTCGCCGTCCATGCGCTCACCTCTCCCTTATCAACAAATCTTGATGTGTAGGACACAAAAAAACGGCCTACCTGCAGCACGCCCGGGCGCAGCTCCCGGCGTGCTTCCCTGGCTTCACTTCGGAAGCGAACTCGGTGATCTCCTCGAGCGCGTCGCGGTTCAAGGCATAATAGACCCAGCGGCCTTCGCGCCGGTCGCTTACGAGCCCTGCATCCTTCAGCGTCTTCAGATGGAAGGACAGTCGTGACTGCGCCGCATCGAGGACATTCTGCAGCTCGCACACGCAGCGCTCGCCGTGCGACAGGAGCCGCACGATCTCGAGCCGTGTCTCATCCGAGAGCGCGTGGAACAGTCGAGCCGCTCGGCCGACGGCGGGAAGCGTGGTGGTGGACATGCCGGCAATATATCAACCTATGTTGATGTGTCAATGGGCGCCCGCGCGGCGGCCAGGACCCGTCTGGTTCGCCACCGGGCGCCCATCCACCATGCAGCGCACTCGGAGCGGCGTGCCGCGACCGATCGCGTATGGGTTTTCCAGCGGCACAATCTCCGCCGGGTACCCGACCATCACGCTGAAGTCCTCGCTCCGAGGCGTGCCCACTTGAAAGACCGCCTTGACATGCTTGGAATAGCGCTCCCGCGCACCCTGGGCGAGCTCGTTGCCGTGGCGTCGTGCCTCGAGGATGTCGGGGATCCCGTCCTCCTCGAGGTAGGCATTGAACTCCTCGGCACGAAGCTCGATCTCGCGCGGGCGCGTCGAGACGCCAACCACGTAGGTGCCGGCGTCACCCAGTTCGAGGTTGAGCAGGCTAGTGCTGTCTGGTCCCCTGGGCCAGCGCCACAGACGCCATCAGGAGCAACACACCGGCTATGAGCGCCGCCACCACTGTCGACCTCATCTAGCGCGACTCACTCGGCTTCATCATGTGACGGTGCTGCTGCATCCACGCCTGCATGGAATCGGCCCAGGCCTTGAGCTTGGTGCGCTGCGCATCGTTGAGGACCGCTTTCGCCTGCACCGCCGAGACGAGCGACAACCAGTGCGCCTTCCCCATCGCGGCGTGCGCGGCCTCAAAGTGGGTCTTCAAGGCAACCGTGTCGGGGCTCGGGCCAGCCGCGGCTTGCTGCATGGCCTGAACGTGGCCTTTGGCGTCGGCCATGGCGGCTTCCTTCCCAGTCTCGGCGGCGTTGCGCAACGTGTTGAGGCGCGCGACTTGGTCACTCGTGAGACCGAGCGCGTCCTTACGCGCGAGGAGATGCTGAGGGGTGTACAGCATGACCTGCATCATCGGCCCCATCATTTCCTGCATCCACATCGGATCGCCCATCGCTTGATGCCTGGGCATAGCCGGCTCCTGCGCGGCGAGCGGCGCGGTTCCGAGCACGAATGCCGCGACTACTGCCCTGGTATTCATTAGGGGCCGTCCTTTCCCTAAATACTAACCGGGGTGACTACGTGGTGAGTCTTGCTCTACGGGCCCGCGGGCGGGAGGTTCTCCCTGGTGCGTGGATTCATCCGTGGCGTGCTCGCGTTCGGGACTCTCGGCGCGTTGGCGCTGGCGCGACCGACGCCGGCGCTCGGGCAGACCGCCCCGGACGCGTGGCGGCCGCAGACGGTGCCGCTCTTCGGAGCGAGCTACTCCCCCGACATCGGGGTGCTCCTCGGTGCGGGGATCGTTCACACCCGGTACGGGTTCCGCGCGCTGCCGCCGAGCACCCGCCTGCTCGCGGAGGCCGCTTACGCGACCGGCGCCAGCACGTACCGTATCGACGTGGCAGGTGAGTTCCGGCGGCCGCTGCTGCCGGCGATTCTCTACATCGAGCTCCGCGCCTCTGGTCTCGAGCTGATTCGGTTCTACGGAGTAGGCAACGAAACCGACGGCTCGCAGGCCGACAGCGTGTATCGGGTGCGCCAGCAGCAGGTGCTCATCGCGCCGCGCGTGGCGATACCGCTAACGCCGCGACTGCGGTTCACTGTCGGATCGTTGTTCAAGTACACTCACACCCCGAGCGATCCCGGCACGGTGCTCGCCACGACAGGTCCCTATGACGGCACGGGGGACTTCGGTCAGGTCGGGGCGAGCGCGGGGCTCGAGCTCGACACGCGTGACCACACGGTCGCGCCAGCTCGCGGCCTGCATGTGAGCGTCGTCGGGCAGTGGCATCCCGCCATCTGGGACGCCGTCCACCAGTTCGGGAGCGTCTCGGCGGAGGCGTCGACCTACCTCTCGGCAGGCGACCCGCCATCCGCGACCCTCGCGCTCCGTGCGGGCGGCGCCGCGGTGACCGGGACCGTCCCGTTCCAGGAGCTCGTGTACGTGGGGGGTGGCACGACGGTCCGGGGCTACGCCGAGCAGCGGTTCGCCGGACGGCGCGGCGCATATGGGAACGCTGAGCTGCGCCTCTTGGTCGGTCGCCTGCCGTTCGCTGACCTGGGCATCTTGGGCCTGGCGGACGCGGGACGGGTCTGGATCCGGCGGGAGTCCTCGGATCGCTGGCACGCCGCGGCGGGCGGCGGGCTGTGGCTTGCGTGGCAGCACCGTCGGGCCAACACACTGTCGCTCGCGGTCGCGGGGAGCCCCGAGCGCACGGCGATCTACGTCCGCGCCGGGTTCATGTTCTAGAGCCGTTGCGGCGCCGCAACGGCTCCGCGTCCGGGTTGCCCCTTCCGCTGCGTTACGCGGGCCAGCCCCGCGGCCTCTTTAGGCAAGGAAACGTCCCAGCCCCCGGGGCGTTGAGCAGGTCCCCGTATCGGCCACAACGCTCAGCTCGAAACGGCGGACGCGACCTTGTCTTCCAGCGCAGGGCGCCTGAAGCACCGATGGAACTGTGACCGTACCGCGCCCCGAGCGCCCTTGGTGGAGCTGGGGCCGCTTCTGCGCCCGGTAGTCGGCATCGACGTGACGGTGATCATCCCAGCGTACAACGAAGCCGCCAGCGTCGCCGACACGATCAAGAGCCTGCAAGCCCAGACCACGCCGCCCGCAGCGATCATCGTCGTGGACGACTGCTCGACCGACGGGACCTGCGACGTGGCCCGCGCGCTCGGGGTCGTGGTCGTCAGACCGCCGACGAACACCGGGTCCAAGGCAGGCGCACAAAATTTCGGACTCCGCTACGTCCGCACGCCGCTCACGGTCGCCATCGACGCCGATACGGTTCTCGCACCGGACGCCCTCGAGCGCCTGTTGCCGGCGTTCCACCATCCGACCGTCGCGGCGGCGTGTGGTTTCGTACTTCCGCAGCGTGTGCGGAGCGTGTGGGAGCGGGGGCGCTACATCGAGTATCTGTTCGCGTTCACCTACTACAAGCAGCTGCAAGAGTACTACGGGAAGCCGCTCATCTCCTCGGGCTGTTGCTCGATGTATCGGACCGACATCCTCCGGGCGCACAACGGCTGGTCGAGCCGAACCCTCGCCGAGGATGTAGATCTGACCTGGAGCCTGTACCAAGCAGGCCATGAGGTGCGTTTCGTGCCGGAAGCTGTGTGCTACCCGATCGAGCCTCGCACTCTCATGCTGATGGGAAAGCAGCTGCGGCGCTGGTCACACGGGTTCGTTCAGAACGTGAAGCTGCACTGGCGCGGGCTCCTCGCGGTGCCGTATCTGCGCTCCGCCGTTGCGGTGGCGTTCTGGGATGCGACGATTGCCGCCGCGGTCTACCTGGTGCTGCTGCCAGTCCTCGCACTCCTGCTCGCAAAGCCCTGGGTGCTGATCGGTTACGTGATCGATGCCCCTGCCGTACTCGTTCCGGTCCTCGCCGGGGCCGCACGGCGGCGGGAGATCCGCCGCGCGATCGCGAGCATTCCCGCGTTTTTCGTGCTGCGAACCGTCAACGCGGTCTTCTTTCTGCGCGCCGTCTGCGCCGAGCTGCTGCTCGGTCGCTCGCTGCGCGTGTACGAGAAGGGGCACTGACCATGACGGCCGGGCTGCCGGGGACCGGGATCGGTGGGATGTTCTACCTGATCAGCGCGCTCGCGACGCCCCTGCGGGAAGGCTATTTGCGGGTGCGGGGCCGCAGGTCCCATGGGTGGGGGCTGGTTGCCGCGCAGACGGCGATCGCGGTCGCGATCCTCGGAGGCGTGTGGGCGACGGGCTGGCTCCTGGGCCTCGCGCTCAGCGTGTCGCATCGCATCGTACCGGCCGCTGCCACGTCGCATCCGGGCAACCTGCTGCCCGCACTGGCGCTCCTCTTCAGCGCCGGAACGCTGACAGTCGTGCTCCTCGGCGTCGAGTTGTTGCGCCTGTGGCTCCGCCGGCGGCCGGACCGCGAGACCGCCATCGACGGTTACCAGAACCGGCGTGCCGCCGCGGCCGGCGAGCGCCGGAGCCGGATCCTGCTACTCGTCCTCGGAGCGGTCATCGCGGCCCACCCGCGCCCAGCAGCCGCGCAGGGCGCCAGTCTCACCACCGGCCACCTCGGCCGTGCGGACTCGGCGTTCACCGCGGGGGATACGCGTGCCGCCGCGCGGGAGTACGCGGCCGTGCTCGCCGCCGACCCGGAGAATTCCCACGCCACCTATCGCCTCGCTCAGCTGCACCGACGCTGCGGCTGTTCCGCCGCTACGTCGCGCTCGAGCCGTCGGACCCGTGGGGGTACATGGCGCTGGCGGAGATGCTGGCGCGCACAGGGCGCTACGACGCGGCGCTGCGCTGCTACGACGATGCCCTGCGCCTCGCGCCGGGCGAGCGGGACGCCGTGGTGGGGCGCGCGCGAACCCTGGCCCGGGCGCGCCGAACGGGCGCCGCCATCGCGGCCTACGGGGAATGGCTCGCCGCCCATCCCACAGACGCAGAGGTCCGACGCGAGCTGGCGGCGGCGCGGGTGGCGGCCGCCCCCGCCCTGATACCCCTCATAGGCGGCAGCCGTGATTCTGATGGGAACGCCACACTCCGGTTTGGCGCCGCCGTCGAGCTCGCGGCCGCCGGGCCGACCCGGCTCGGGGTGGGGGCGACCCGCGAGCAGGTTCGCGACGGGGTTACCGCCATCGGGCTCGAGGAGCTCACGCTCCGTGCCTCGGCCCGGCCCCGGAGCGCGCTGCAGATCGATGCGGAGGGGGGAGCGACTCGGGTCGACGCCGTGGGCGGCGCGGGCGCCACGCTCACCCCCACGGGTCGGCTGCGCGCCCGCTGGCGGGACCCGATGGGCGGACCGGCGGTCGACCTCCGCGCGCGGCGGAACGTGATCGACGCGAGCCCGCTCCTCGTGACGAACCGGCTGGTGCGAACGGAGATAGGAGCGATAGTCGAGTTGCCCGTCGCGACAGGACTCAAACTCCGCGGGATCGGCCGAACCGCGGCGTTGAGCAGCTCCTTCGATGTGAACCACCGGACGACCATCGCCGGCGTGGTGGCGGTGGCCGTGACGCCGAGCGTCGAGATGTCGGGCCAGATGCACGAGATCCGCTACTCCCGGCCCAGCAGCGCGGGGTACTTCGCTCCCCGGCTCATCCAGATCGCGCAAGCGGGATCATATATCGAGCTCGAGACCGCCCGGTCTATCGTGCTCGCCTTCGATCTCGGCGTAGGCGTGCAACGGGTGGCGCAACAGGGTGCCGCCGTCGGGCCCTGGCGGCGTGCGCTGCGACTCTATTCGCTCATCGCGGTGCCGCTGGCACCGGGGCGCGAGCTCCGGTTCGAGCTGGACGGCGACGATTCAGGCGTCGGCACGGAGTCGGCGACGACCGCGCAGTGGCGCTACGTCTCGATGCAGCTGTCGCTGCGCGTCGCCCTGCCCTGAGGCGGAAGCGCCGTACAGTTGAACTCCGGCCCGTCGCCGGCGTATACAGAGGGGCGTGACGTCCCGACCCCTGACCCCCGCCCCCGGCCTCTTGAGGAGTATCGCATGCGCAGCGCTTTGCTCGGCAGCGTCGTCATCCCTCTGTTCGCCGCCTGCGTCGCTCCGACCCCGGGCAACGTCCGCCAGGTGCCCGACCCCGTTTCCACGCGCTATATCAATCCCGGAACGCTCGCGGCGCTGCCCGGCTTCACGCACGCTGTGCGCATCGGGCCGACGCTGTACGTGTCGGGTGAGGTCGCCCTCGACAGCACCGGCCGGCTGGTCGGTCCCGGCGACCTGCGCGCCCAGGCCGCCCAGGCGTTCGCCAACCTGGCGACGGTGTTACGGATCGGCGGGGCGACCCCGGCCGACGTCGCCAAGCTCACGATCTACGTGGTGAACTATTCCCCCAAAGACCTGGAAGCCATCCGGCAGGCGGCGCCGGACTTCTTCCCCCAGCGGAACCCCCCGGCGGGAATCGTGATCGGGGTGCAGTCGCTGCCGCAGGAGGGGTTGCTGATCGCCGTGGACGCCACGGCGGTGGTGCGGGCGATGATTCTCCCGCGCGACCAGCGTCTCCGAGAGCGGCCCTACTAACTCACTTCGCGACGAACCCCGAGAAGAACGGCAGGACGATCGACACGGCGATCAGCACGATGATGATCCACTCGAGGAGCTCCATCCGCTGCGTCGCCGCCCGGTCCGCCATTTTTCCGTAGATGCCGTCGAGCGTCTGCAGCTTGCGAGTGATGCTCACGTCCCACTCCGCGAGGTGGAAGCGCCGCGACACGTGGCCATACACGCGGGTGAGATACTGCTCGCCGATCAGCTTCAGGGCGTTCGTCACCTGCTCGAACAGAACTGCGGCGTCGAGCTGCAGCCGCCCGAGCCGGCGGAGCGGGAGCCCATACGGACTGGGCAGGAACCGGCGCAGGCCGGGCGAGCGACCGAGCAGGTCGTAGGCCTGCTCCAGCGCTTCGTCGAGCTGCGCGTCCAGGTACCGCATCTCGAGCAGCTGGGTGTTGGCGAACTCGATGACCGCCCGCACGTCCTCCCCCTCCGGGTCGAACAGCAACGTCACGTCGGTGTCAATCAGCGTCGCGTCGTTCGGCCCGAACGAGAGGCGCGATGCGAGGGCGTCGCTCACTTCCTGCTGCGACAGGGGGCGTGACTCGGCGCGCAGCACCTGGGCCACCGTCTGGGCGTGCTCGGTCCACAATATGGACGCCTCGAGCGGCTCGCTGAACGCCTCGATCTGGAACACCACGTAATCTTCGACGAAATCGGCGAGGCGGGACCGAATCGCGGCATCGCCGAGCGCCTCGACCAGCTGCTGCACGCGGCGCCGGGAGTCTGCCTGGAGCTGCTCGTTGCCGTACAGGATCGTGCTGAGCCCCGGGAGCCCCGTGAGCGGGCCCTGGAGCGGGATGGCGTAGCTCACGGACACGGCGCCGAAGTCGTAGAGCACGAACTCGAGGTAGGGCGCCGTGACGTGCTCACCAATGGCGAGCGACTCCGCCAGCTCGGTCACGCGCAAGGGAGCGGGGTCGTACTCGAAGAACGCCGGGGCGCGCCGCTTCTGCTTGACCGTCTGGCGCTGCGTCGCGCTCGCCAGCCGCCGCTCCGCCGCCGCGAGGTCGAACGCGTGCGCGACGTCGTAGGCGAACAAGACGTAACAGGTACCTTCGGCGATTACCGGCGAAGCCATCGGCGCATCTCCTCCCCAACGCTAGGGGCCGCTGGCGCAACGAACGCTCGCTTGGCGCGTAAGCACAGGATGAAGCCCACGCCATCCATAAGCGGCAGCATTTCCTTCACGCTCACCACAACGGGCGATTCCGCGTTCGGTGACGTCGTCAGTGCTCACGATCAACTTCGTGCGTATCGCGGAGGGACGGGTGAGCGGCACCCTCGCCCCCTACGCTGATCCCGAGACCGGGGCGCAGCTCTTTACCAGGTTCGAAGGGCGCCTGGAGGGGGATACGATCGAGGGAACCTACGCGACTCGCAGCGCCGACGCTTCCGATAGCCAACGCGGCGAGTGGAAAGTGATACGCCGCAAGGGCTAGGTCAGCTCTTCCCCTCCCGCGCCACGGTGGGCGTCGCGAACCCGGGCGCCGGCAGCGGCGGGAGGCCCAGGTGCTGCCGCGCCCGGTTCAGCGCGTCGTCGATGTTGCCGTGGACGTTCTCCTCGCCCAGCTCGTCGTACAAACCCGACCGCTCGAGCGCGACCACCGGCTGGGCGTGCACGTCCGAGAGGAGCACCAGCGAGCCGTCTCGCCGGCTGCGCCGGACGAGATCGCGCAGCGCGTGCAGCCCGGTGGAGTCGATCGCGGGGACGTGCCGCAGCCGGAGGATCAGCACCTTGGGGCGCACCGCGATGCGCCCCAAGCGCTCCTTGAACGTCTCCGCCGCGCCGAAGAAGAACGGCCCGGTGATCTCGTACACCTCCACCCCCGGCGGCACGACACGGCGCCGCACCGCGTTGGGATCGTTCTCGAAGTCGTCCTTCGGATCTTGCAGCTCGTGGGTGAGCACGCTGATGTTCGTCACCTCCGCCATGCGCCGCATAAACAGGAACGCCGCAAGCACCATCCCCACCTCAATCGCGACCGTCAGGTCCCACAGTACGGTCAGGAGAAACGTGGTGAGCAGCACGGCGACGTCGCTCTTCGGCGCCCGAAACTCGGCCAGGAACGTGCGCCACTCGCTCATGCTGTAGGCCACGACCACCAGGATCCCCGCCAGCGTCGCCATCGGGATCAGTCCGGCCCAGCGGCCAAAGAACAGCGTGATGAGGAGCAGCGTGACCGCATGCACGATGCCGGCGACGGGCGTCCGGCCGCCGTTCCTGACGTTCGTCGCCGTACGAGCTATGGCGCCAGTGGCGGGAATCCCGCCGAACAGCGGCGAGGCGATGTTCGCGATCCCTTGCGCCACGAGCTCCATGTTCGAGCGGTGGCGGCCGCCAATCATCCCGTCCGCCACCACCGCCGAGAGCAGCGACTCGACGGCGCCGAGCAGCGCGATCGTGAACGCCGCGCCCATCAGCCCAGGCATCTGGTGGAACGTGACCGCGGGAAGCGAGGGAGCCGGCAGGGCCGCGTTGATCACGCCGAACCGACTGCCGATCGTGTCCACCGGCAGGTGCAGGAGCTGCACGGCCGCCGTAGTCGCCATGAGCGCCACGAATGGGCTGGGGATGCGCCGGTTGAGCCGGGGCCAGAAGACGATGATGGCCAGAGTGACGAGCGACACCGCGATGGCCCACGGGTTCAGCGAGCCGAAATGGGCCACGACCGTCCGCCAGCGCGCCAGGAACTCGGCGGGCACGGGGCCCTCGAGCCCGAGGAAATCCTTGACCTCCCCCGAGAGGATGATCAACGCGATCCCGCTCGTGAACCCGATGGTCACGGGGTAGGGGATGAACTTGATCGCGCCGCCCAGCCGCGCGACGCCGAAACCCACCAGGATGACGCCCGCCATGAGGGTGGCCATGGCGAGGCCCTCCATCCCGTGTCGCTGCACGATCGCGTAGACGATCACAACGAACGCGCCCGTGGGCCCGCCGATCTGCACGCGCGACCCGCCCAGAGCGGAGATGAGAAATCCGGCGATGATCGCGGTGAACAGCCCGCGCTCGGGGCTGACGCCGCTCGCAATCGCAAAGGCGATGGCGAGCGGGAGCGCCACGATGCCGACGATGATCCCCGCGCTCAGATCGGCGAAGAACTGCTCGCGACTGTAGCCAGCGAGCGTGGTGGCGAGCTTCGGGACGAGTCTGTCCAGATCCCCTGGCCGGAACGCGACGCAGGGAATCTAACGAGACTTGTTTCCTTACCGGCCGTGCGTCAACAGGTAGTCGAGGGAGAACCGACCCGGCCCTATCGCGGCCACGGCGATGGCAGCGATCATGAGCACCAGGTTGTACTCGTACCCGCCGTCCTGGACGAAGAAGCCTTTAGGCCCGTGTACCTTGGTGATCGCGACGGCCATCGTGGCCACCACCAAGAGGCCCGCCACGGGCGTGAACAGCCCGAGCAGGAGCAAGACGCCCGCGGCGAGCTCACCGCTCACCGCCACCGCGGCCCAGAATCGCGGCGGCCGCAGCCCCAAGCTTGCGATGAAGCCCGTGGCACCACCGAACCCCGGGCCGCCAAACCACCCGAACGCCTTCTGGCCGCCGTGTGCTATGAACACCGCTCCCAGCGCCAGCCGCAACGCCAACAACCCCAGATCCGCGAACATCGGAGACTCCTCCATGGAAAAATTATCTCGAAATCGAGATACTTAGCCCGAGATACCGGGGGAACAATTCCCTTCGCGTCGAGGTTCCTGGGAGCGATATGGCACCATCGCGGACCGCTGTGGACGTGCCGCTACACTTGTGGGTGGTCCTT
>Ga0209235_1001862_pt1 | contig 11659 bp, 8 predicted proteins | sample GraSoi013_1_20cm_4_FD_185817 | JGI IMG/M metagenome (GOLD analysis project Ga0209235, IMG submission 185817) | Grasslands soil microbial communities from the Angelo Coastal Reserve, California, USA - Sample 09_25_2013_1_20cm (SPAdes) (version 2) | ecosystem: Environmental > Terrestrial > Soil >...
ACGCGTTCTGCTCCTGGACGACGGTCGGGATGCCGGCGCGCTGCGCGCGCAGCACTACGGGCCCCGCCGCGTAGCCGCCCGTGCCGATCACGACCGCCGGCCGCTCCGCCGCGAGGATCCGCCCCGCGGCGCGCCACGCGCGCCACGCGACCAGGGGCCATCGCAGGTTGCGCCACCAGGCGCGGCGGTGGATCGGCTCGATCGGCACGAGGTGAAACCGAAACGGCTGGCGCGGCAGCACCTGGGCCTCGATACCGCGCAGCGCGCCGACCAGTACCGGCTCGACGTCCGGCCGCGCCTCGCGCAGCGCCTGCGCCAGGGCGAGCGCAGGCATGAGGTGACCGCCTGTTCCCCCTCCTGCGAGCAAGACCCTCATCGGCGCGCCAAATGCAGAATTCGGAATGCGGAATGCGGAGTGTCACGACAAGTGTCGTGCGCCTCAAGCTCCCCCTTCAATTCCGCATTCCGCATTCCGCACTCCGCATTAGGTGATTCTCCGCCCTCGCCCCACGCTCGCCAGCACGCCCGTGGCCACCAGTGCCACGAACAAACTCGAGCGGCCGTACGAAATGAACGGCAGGGTGATGCCCGTGGCGGGGAGGAGCCCGAGGCTCACCGCGATGTGGAGCAGCGCCGCGAATCCGATCAGGGCCGTCAGCCCGACCGCGAGCAGCTGGCCGAACACATCCCTCGCCGAGCGGGCGATGCGGAACCCGACCCACATGAAGGTGCCGAACAGCAGCACGATCGCGAGCACGCCGAGGAAGCCCCATTCCTCGCCGATGGTCGAGAAGATGAAGTCGGAGTAGGCGTACGGCAGGTAGCCGAGCTTTTGCTGCCCCTGGCCCAGCCCGACCCCGAACAGTCGGCCGGACCCGACGCCGACGAGGGACTGATGCACCTGCCACGTCGCCTCGAAGGGCGCGCTGCCCGGGTTGAGAAACGTGAGCACCCGGGCGAGCCGGTACTGCGCGCTCGCAACCGCGCCCAACGCAAGAGGCGCGGCGCCCACGCCGACGAGCAGGAAGTGCCCGATGCGCGCGCCCGCCGCGAACAACACCGTCCCCGCGAGGATCGCGACGAGCAGCGCCATCGACAGGTTCGGCTCAAGGAAGATCAGCCCGACGAGCGGTCCCAGAATCACGAGGAACGGCAGCAGCCCCCGCCGGAACGTGCGGATCTGCTCTCCCTTCTTCGCGGCGAGCATGGCCGTCCAGACGACGGCCGCCAGCTTGGCGAGCTCCGACGGCTGTACCGTCACGACGCCGAGGTTCACCCAGCGGCGTGCGCCGTTGATGGTGGGCGCGATGCGGTGCGTGAACGGGAGCAGCGGGATGAGCAACAGCAGCGCCGTGACCCCGAGGAGCGGCCAGGCGGCGCCGCGCCAGACGTGGTAGTCGCTGCGCGCGAGCCAGGTCGCGACGATGCCGCCGACCGCCGCGCCCACGAGCTGCCGCAGCGCGAAGTCGGCTCCCACTTCGCCGCCCCCCGTGCCCCCCGTGGCGACGAGGCTCGACGCGCCGTACACCGCGACGAGGCCGAACACGACCAGCACGGCCGCGAGCACCGCCAGCAAGCGCGTTTCCCACTGGCGGTCGGTCATGCGATTGCGGAGATCTCGCTCACAGTGACTCGACCAAGTGGCGAAAGGTCGCGCCCCGCTCCTCGTAGTTGCGAAACATGTCGTAGCTCGAACATGCGGGCGACAGCAGCACCACATCACCCGGCCGTGCGGCGCGACGCGCCCGCGCCACGACGTCCTCGAACGTCGTGCCGCGCTCCAGCGGCACCACGCCGGCGAGATCCCGCTCCACGAGCGGGCCCGCTTCCCCGAACGCGATCACCAGCCGGCACCGCTCGCGCAGCCGTGGGGCGAGGCCGGTGTACGGCTCGCCCTTGTGGCGCCCGCCCAGGAGCAGCACGAACGGCCGGTTCATCGCCGCCACCGCCACGCTGGTCGAGGCGATGTTGGTGGCCTTCGAGTCGTTGATCCACAGCACGCCACCCACTTCCCGCACGGGCTCGAGCCGGTGCGGCAGGGCGCGAAATGATCCCAGGCCGCGGGCCACGGCCTCGGGCGCCAGGCCTGCCGCGCGCGCGGCGAGCGCGGCGGCCAGCGCGTTCGCCACATTGTGGTCGCCGAGCAGCTTGAGCTCCCGCCGCGGCAGGAGCGGTGCGTCGCCCAGCTTGAGCAGCTGCGCCGTTCCGTCGTACCAGCCGTCGGCGCGGCGCGTGAGCGAGAAGCCGACGCGCCGCCCCGACGCGCCCTGGGCGAGCGCGAGCACGGCGGCATCGTCGGCGTTCAGGACCCAGACGCTCTGCGCCGTGGCGTTGTGGAACAGCAGGCGCTTGTCGTCGTAGTAGGCCGCCACGGACGGATAGCGGTCGAGGTGGTCGGGCGCGAGGTTCGTGAGGACGCCGACGTCGGGTGCGAAGTGCGGGCTGTCGTGCAGCTGGAACGAGGACACCTCGACGGCGAGCCAGTCATAGCGGTCGCCAGCGACGGCGATGTCGGCGAGCGGCCGACCGATGTTGCCCACGGCCGCTGCGCGGACGCCGGCAGCCTCGAGCACGTGCGCCACGAGCGCCGTCGTGGTCGTCTTGCCGTTCGTCCCGGTGATCGCGATGCAGCGCGCGCCCTCCAGCGCGGCGAAGCCGATCTCGATCTCCGACACGACCGGCACGCGCGCCTCGCGGGCGGCGGCGAGGGGCGGCGCGTCCGGCGGCACGCCGGGCGAGACGACGACGGCGGCGGCGCCGCGGATCTTCGCCAAGTCGTGGCGGCCCAGCTCCACCTCCACCCCCGGGAGCGCTCGCAGCGCGGCCAGCGCGTCGCCGCCATCCGGGCGCTCGGCCGCGTCGCTCGCGTACACGGGCACGCCCTCCCGCGCGAGCAGCCTCGTGGCCGCGACGCCACTCTTCCCCAGCCCCACGACCGCCACCACGCTCCGGCGCCAGGTCGCGGGAATCATCTCACCTTCAGCGTGGCCAACGCGATCGCCGCGCACAGCACGCCCAGGATGTAGAACCGCATTACGACCTGCGGCTCCGGCCAGCCGAGCTTTTCGAAGTGGTGGTGCAGTGGCGCCATCCGGAACACCCGATGGGCGTCGGCGTATTCCTTGCCGCGGCGGCGCCGGTGCCAGCGATACGCGCCCGTCTGCAGCAGCACCGATACCGCCTCCGCCGCGAACACACCGCCCGCGATCAGCAGCAGGAACTCCGCCTTGAGAAGGATCGCCACGGTGCCCAGCGCACCGCCGATCGCGAGCGCCCCGGTGTCCCCCATGAACACCTGCGCCGGGTGGGCGTTGAACCACAGGAACCCGAGCGCCGCCCCCATCAGCGCGCCGCAGAAGATCGTGAGCTCGCCCGCCCCCGGCAGGAAGTAGACTCCCAGGTAGCGCGACGCGTCGAACCGGCCGAACAGGTAGGCGAAGATCGCGAAGGCACCCGCGGCGATCGCGGTGAGCCCCGTCGCGAGCCCGTCCAGCCCGTCCGTGAGGTTCACCGCGTTGGAGCTGCCCGTGACCACCACGGTCACGAACAGCACGTACAGGGGTGGCCAGAACGGCAGCAGCCAGTACTTGAACAGGGGCACCTGCGTGGACGCCACCGGCTGGATGTTCGGCGCCAGGGGCCACAGCAACAGGAGCAGCCCCAGCGCCAGTCCGAACGTCACTTGGCCGGCGAGCTTCCAGCGGGCCACGAGTCCCTGCGACTTGCCGCGCACGATCTTGAGGTAGTCGTCCACGAACCCGATCGCGCCCATCCACAGGGTCGCCCCCATGGCGACCAGCACGTAGCGGCTGTCGAGCCGCGCCCACAGCAGGGTGGGCGCGACCGTCGCGAGGAGGATGATGAGCCCGCCCATCGTGGGCGTGCCGCGCTTCTCCTGATGGCTCGCCGGCCCCTCGGCGCGGATCACCTGTCCCACCCGGCGATCGCGCAGGGTCCGGATCACCCAGGGGCCGACCACGAATGCGAGCAGCAGCGCGGTGACGGTCGCTCCGGCGGCGCGAAATGAGATGTAGGTGAAGAGGTTGAACAGGATGTGCTGCTTGGCGAGCGGCACGAGCAGGTGATAGAGCACGTCCGGTCTCTCCGCCTCTCAGTTGAGGAAGCGCAGCACACGCTCGAGCGCGACCCCGCGCGACGCCTTGAGCAGCACCACCTCGTCGCCCCGCAGCGCGGCTCGGAGCGCGGGGCCGAGCACCTCCGCGTCGGCCGCGACCACGAGCCGCCCGCCCAGCGCCGCGCGATGCGCCTCGAGCGCGGGAACGAACGCCCCGACCGCGGCTACGAGCGCCGGGCGCAGGGCCACAATCTCCGTCGCCGCAGCCGCATGCAATCTTGCACTCTCCGCCCCCAACTCCAACATCGAGCCCACCACCACCGCGAGCGGGCGGCTGCGGCGCGCCGCCAGCCAGTGCGCGAACTTGAGGGCCCAGCGGAGCGAGGCCGGATTCGCGTTGTAGGTATCGTCGATGACGGTGAGGCCGCCCGCCTCGAGGACCCGGCCGCGCCCGCCCGGAACGCTGACTCCGGCCAGCGCGGCGAGCGCTCGGCCGACATCGGCTCCGGCTTCCTGCGCGACGGCGAGCGCGATCATCGCGTTCTCGATCTGGTGGAATCCGACCGGCGGCAGCGTGACCGAATGGCCGCGCCATGCAATCCGGGGCTGGCCGTCCGCATCGAGTTCCGCGGTCTCCGGGCGCACGTCCGCGCCGGGGTCCGTGCCGGCCACCACCGTGCGGGTTCGCCGCCGGGCCTCGGCGGCCAGGGCGGTGGGCTCGGTGCCCACGACGGCGAGCGGCACGCCCTCGAGCAGGGCGAGCTTCTCCCGCAGCACGCCGTCGAGCGATCCGAAGCCCTCGAGGTGCGCGGGCGTGACGTTCGTCACCACCGCGATCGTCGGCTCGACGATCGCCCGGAGGCGGGCGATCTCCCCCGGGACGCTCGCGCCCACCTCGACGACGAGCGCGTTCCTGTCCTCCGCCGCCGCGAGCATCGTCAAGGGGACGCCGACGAGGTTGTTGAGATTGCCGCTCGTGGCGTGCACCCGGTAGCGGGTCGCGAGCGCGGCGCGGACCATCTCCTTCGTGCTCGTCTTCCCGCTCGATCCCGTGATCGCGACGACGGGGCTTGCCGCCGGCAGCAGGCGGCGCCGCGCGCGGGCGAGCCGCCCCAGCGCGTCAAGCGTGTCTTCGACCTCGAAGCGCGGCAGGCCGGCGACGGGCGGCGTGCCACGCCGCACCACGGCGCCGGCTGCGCCCTGCGCCCGCGCCTGCGCGAGGAAGTCGTGCGCGTCGAAGCGCTCGCCCTTCAAGGCCACGAACAGCTCGCCGCCGGTTAGGCCGCGGGTGTCGGTGCTCACCCCGGTGAAGTGCAACCCCTCCGGCCCCGACACGCCGAGCGCGTGGGAGACCCGTGCCGAATCCCAGGCGATCACCTTCATTCCGCCCCGAGCTCGCGCACGATCGCCCGCTCGTCGAACGGCTGCTTCACGGAGCCGACGATCTGATAGGTCTCGTGCCCCTTGCCGGCGAGCAGCATCGTGTCGCCCGGCCGTGCCAGCTCGAGCGCGAGCGCGATCGCCTCGCGGCGGTCGCTGCGGCGGTGGTGGGGCTTCCCCTGCATGCCCGCTTCCAGCTCGTCGAGGATCCGCTCCGGGTCTTCGGTGCGCGGGTTGTCGGAGGTCACGATGGCGACGTCGGCGAGCCGGGCGGCGATCTCGCCCATGGAAGCGCGCTTGCCACGATCGCGGTCGCCGCCCGCGCCGAATACGAGGATGACCCGTCCCGCGGTCAGGGCCCGCACGCTCTCGAGCGCGCGCTCCAGCGCGTCCGGCTTGTGCGAGTAGTCTCGCAGGATCGTAAATGGCCGCGTGGCGATGCGCTCCATGCGGCCCGGCACCTGCGGCGCCGTGGACAGCCGCTCGGCGATCGCCTCCGGGGGCACGCCCAGCCCCCAGGCGCAGGCCGCCACGCCCAACGCGTTGGTGACGTTGAAGCGGCCCAGCAGCGGTAGCTTGACCGGAGCGTTGCCCATTGGCGTAACGAGGTCGAAGCGACTGCCGCTGCCGTCGGCGGCAAGGCGCTGCGCCGTGACGTCGCCACTCCGCTCGCCAAACGTGACGCGGCGGCGCCGGCGCGGCAGCCGCTGCCACGCGGGATCGTCCGCGTTGATCACCTCGAGGCCGTCCGCGGCGATGTAGCTCGCGAGCTTCGCCTTGGCCCGGAAGTACTGCTCCAGCGTCTTGTGGTAGTCCAAGTGCTCGCGCGTCAGGTTGGTGAAGATCGCGGCGCGAAACACCAGGCCATCCACGCGTCCCTGGTCGAGGCTGTGGGACGAGACCTCCATCGTGGCGCCGCGCGCCCCACGCGCGACCAGCGCGGCGAGCGTCGCCTGGAGGTCGATCGGCCCGGGCGTCGTGAGGTTGCCCGCTTCGCTCGGCACCGGCTCACCCGCGGGGTCGAAGGCGCCGAGCGTCCCGATCGACCCCATCGGCTGGAGCGCCGAGAGCACGTGCCGCGCGAGGACGACCGACGTGGTCTTGCCGCTCGTCCCGGTCACGCCCACGAGGTCGAGCTTCGCCGCGGGCCGCCCGTACCAGGTCTCGGCGGCGACGCCCGCGGCGCGGCGGCCGTCCGTCACCAGCACCTGGGGGACGGCGACGGCCTGCTCCTCTTCCACGAGCGCCGCGACTGCGCCGCGCCCAGCCGCAGCGGCGACGAAGCGGTGGCCGTCCTGCACCGAGCCGCGCACGGCGCAGTACAGCATCCCGGGCTCGAGCCTGCGGCTGTCGGTCGTAAGCCCCGCGATCACGGGGAGGGCGCCGCCGTCCGGCGCCCGCACGAGGAGCCCGGCGCGCCGCAGCGCGTCCACGATCTCGGGGAGCCCGCTCACGGGCGCGGGGCGGCGAACAGGGTCACCGTGGCCCCGGCTGCGGCCGAGTCGCCCGCGGCGGGCCAGGTGTGGTGCGCCACGCCCCAGCCTTTCAGGGCGACGCGGAAGCCGCGCCGGTGCAGCGCCCGCACCGCCTCGCGCAGCGGGCGACCGGTCACGTCGGGTACTGCGCGCCAGCGGGCGACGTCGGCCATGGCGGGCACGCTGTCGGGGCGGAACGGCCAGGTCACGACGTAGGGCACGACGCCGGGATCGTCGTCGAGCGGCTGAGCGGCCGCGCGCGGCGCGGCCGTGGACAACCGGGCCCGATCAAGGGCGACGGTGCGCGCGGCCAGCGCCTGCTCCAGCACCGAGCGCGTGACCGGGGCCGCGGTCTGGGCCGCGAAGTAGCTCCCCTTGCGCGGGTCGTCGATCTTCACCACCAGCACCAGCTGGGCACGATCCGCAGGGAACAGCGCTGCGAACGACGCCGTGTACTGTCCCGGCGCATAGCGTCCGCCCACCACGCGGCGCGCCGTGCCCGTTTTGGCCGCGACCGGGAAGTTCACGAGCGCGGCCTCCGCCCCCGTACCGCGCTCCACCACGCCGCGCAGCAGCGCCCGCAGGGCCGCCGCGACCTCTGGGCGCACGACCCGGCGCACGGGCTCCGGGCGGTGGCGGTACACCACGTCCCCGCCGGGGCCCCGCACGTCCCGGATCAGCGTCGGCGCGAGCAGCACGCCGTCGTTCGCAAGCGCGGCGTAGGCGACGGCGAGCTGCAGCGGCGTGACCGAGACTTCGTAGCCCATCGCGAGGCTCCCGGCGCTCAGGCCGGACCACTCGGCGGGGGGGCGCAGCCGCCCCGTCGCCTCGGCGGGGAACTCGATGCCCGTGGGCGCGCCGAACCCGAAGTCGCGCAGCATGGCGTATTGCTCGGTGGGCGCGAGCCGGGCCGCGAACTTCACCAGTGCGATGTTGCTCGACACCCGGATCGCGTCGGCGAGCGTCAGCACGGGAAGCGGCTCCTCGTCGGTGATGGTGCGACTCCCGAGGCGGTACTTGCCATCCTCCCCGGACACGCGCTCCGCCGGGGCCACCCGCTGGAGGGCGAGTAGCGCCGCCGCGGTGAAGATCTTCGCCACGGAGCCGGGCTCGAAGGTGTCGGTGAACGCGCTGGGGCGCGCCGAGCCGTCGCGCCGCCGCGACGCGACCGCCAGCACCTCGCCCGTCGCCGGGTCCATCATGACGACGTCTCCCCCATCCGCGTCCATGCGCCGGATCGCGTCATCGAGCGCGCGCTGCGCGATCTCCTGCAGCTCGGCGTCGAGGGTGAGCGCGACGTCCGCCCCGGCGACCGGCTGCGAGATGACGCGCGCCGGCGACTCGTACTCGCGGCCGGCGCGGTCCTTCAGCACCACGGCCGCGCCCGCCCGGCCCGCGAGCAGGCTGTCGAGCGCGCGCTCCAGCCCCGACGCCCCGCGGCCGTCGTCGCCCACCCGGCCGATCACCGGGCGGGCGAGGTCGGGCGCGGGATAGAACCGGTTGAGCACGGGTTCCAGGTGGACGCCGCGCACCGGGCGGAGCGGCTGCACGTCGAGCGTGCTGTAGGGGCCCGCGAAGTAGGCGTAGCGGCGGCGCAGGGCGCGCTGCACCTCCGGCGTCGGGAGCCGCAGCTGGCGCGCGACGCGGGGGGCGTCCTTCGCGGGGTCGCGCAGCTCGTTGGCCGCGACGCCGACGTGGTAGGTCTCCTGGGTGAGCGCGAGCGGCGTGCCGTGGCGGTCCGTCAGGGCGCCGCGCCGCGCCGGCAGCACGATGTGCTCGGTGCGCTGCGCCCGCGCCTCCTCCGCCCAGCGGCGCCCCTCGAGCAGCTGCAGCTGCGCCGCGCGCCCGGCGATACAGACCAGCGCGCCGCCGACCACGATCTCGACCGCGCGCAGGCGCACGGCGAGCTTCGCCATCAGCGCGGGTCTCCGGGCGCGAGCGGCAGCAGGATGATCTCGGAGTCCGACGGCAGGCGCAGCCCGAGCCGCTGGGCGCGCGGCACCAGCACGGCGCGACTCTCGGCCGCGCGGATGCGACGCTCCAGGTCGGCGCGGTGGCCCTCAAGATTGGCACGCCGGGTCCGCAGCTCGGCAAGCGCGCGCGCCATGGCGAGCGACGAGTTGTAGCGCGCGATCACGATCCAGGCGACCGCGAGAAACGCGATCAGCCACACCGCCAGCCAGTGCCGCCCCTTAAGCCTCACCGTTCACCTCGAAGGCGCGGAACCGGGCGGTGCGAGCCCGCGGGTTCGCCCGCAACTCGTTCGCGGCGGGCCGTTGCGCCTTCTTGGTCAGCACCCGCCCGAGCGACCGCCCCCGGCACGTGCACACGGGCTGGCGCGGCGGGCACACGCACGTCTTGCTCCAGTCCCGGAAGGCGCGCTTCACGATGCGATCCTCGCCCGAGTGATAGCTGATCACGCCCAGCCGCCCGCCCGGCTGGAGCGCCGCGCGCAGCGCCGGGAGCGCCAGCTCGATCTGCTCCAGCTCCTGGTTCACCGCGATGCGCAGCGCCTGGAAGAGGCGCGCGAAGTCGGCCGGGCCGGAGCGCGGGCCCAGCGTTTCGCGGATCGCGTTCACGAGGTCGTCGCTCACGGCGAAGGGGGCGCGCACCCGGCGCTTCACGATCACGCGCGCCAGGCGACGCGCCCGGGGCGGCGGCGCGTCGGCGTAGTCCGCGAAGCAGCACGCCAGCCGGTCGGCCGGCCAGCGGTTGAGCAGCTCCGCGGCGGGTACTCCCTGCCCCGGCGTCATGCGCATGTCGAGGGGCGCTCCCGGCCGGAACGTGAACCCGCGTTCGGCCGTGTCCAGCTGGTGCGAGGACACGCCGAGGTCGAGCAGGATGCGATCGGGGCGGAACGCCGCGATGCTCCCCAGCACCTTGGCCGAGGCGAACGTCCCGGTCGCGTAGCGGATGCCGTCTTCGCCGAGCCACGCGCGGGTCCCGGCGATCGCCTCGGTGTCGCGGTCCACCGCGAGCACCTGCGCGCCCGCCGCGACGAGCAGCGCGGCGTGGCCACCGCCGCCCAGCGTCGCGTCCACGGCCCGGCGGCTCCCCTCCGCCCACGCCCGCACCACGTCGGCGAGCACGGGCACGTGATATGTGGACGTCGCCACGCTCCCGGAAAAAGCGAAAGCCCCGCCTGCCGTGGCAGACGGGGCTCGGTGCGTCATCCCGCGACGCGGGTCCAGGCGGGGCTGACGGGGCTCGAACCCGCGACCTCCGGTGTGACAGACCGGCACTCTAACCAGCTGAGCTACAGCCCCCTGCGACGGAGCGCTGCAATATAGAGGCGCGCCGGAGCCAATTCAACGCCTAGAAGTTCCGGCACTTGAACGCCTGCTTCACCTTCGGCATCTGATCCTCGAACCGCCCCAGGTTCTGCAGCATGGCGTTCATCGTCGGCGCGTGGACCCGGGAGCCCAGAATCAGCGCGTCCTTGGTGCGGACGATCCGGTCGTGCACCGCCTTCGCGTCCGTGCAGCTCTTCGACTTCACCATCTCACCGTACGGCGCGGAGAGCGTCGCGACCGACGCGAGACCGTACCAGAAGCTCGCCTGCACGCGGATCTGTTGACGCGGGCCGACCGTGTCCGCCGACGTGCTGGGGTTCACGAGCTGCAGGGTCTGGTCGAGCCAGGGATAGGCGCGGTCGTAGGCGCCCGCCTGTGCGACCTTCGAGCCACCCTGCAACAGGATGACAGCCGCGTTCAACTTGAGGGTCGCGTTCTCGGAGACACGCGCTTGGTATGCCCGCGCCGTGTCCACCCGGCCGCCACCTCGCACGATCGCGAGCGAGTCCCTCTTGAGTGCGGAGTCTGACAAGGCGAGCGCGCGCGTCACGTAGACTCTCGCAGTGTCGAGAGGCTCGACGAACGTGCGTCGGAGCGCCAGTAGCCCGACCGTGTCCTTCGCTGTCTGGAGTTGGCGTGCTTTGGCGGTATCGTACACTCCTGCCGCCAAGGCCGCCTGCCCCACCGCCAAGTAGCTCGGCAGGTCGTTCGGATCGATGGCGATGACGTTCTTGTACGCCCACGCTGATGAGTCGGGTTTCCCGACCATCGCGTACGCGGCGCCGAGCGCCTTCCAGAAGGCCCCCGATTTCGCGAAGTGCCGGGCCGCAGCCCTACTGAAGAACAGCAGCCTCCCGGTGTCCGGCAGGGATTGCGCCGCCCCGATCGCGGCCTTGAGGAAGCTCGAATCGCCGAGCGCCGAGCTGTCGGCCTGCACCTTGGCCGTGAACCCGTCGAGCACGCAGCGCCACAGCTCCCCCTCGATGCACACGCGGCTCTTCAAGTCGCTGAACCGCTGCTCGCCGGGAGCCCGCGCCAGGCCTTCATCCAGGATCTGGACCGCCCGCGGGTACTGCTTGTGCTGCCGCAACAGCTCCGCGATGCCGAGCCGCAGGTTCGCGTTGTAGGGCTCACCCGCGAGCTCGTGGATGAACGCGTCGATCGCCTTCAGGGTGTCGCCCTTCGTCTGCCAGATGTGGGCGACGTTTTCCCAGGCGGTCGCGTTCACCGAGTCGCCCCTCGTGGCCCGCTCGGCCGCCGCAAGCTGGCTGTCGATCGGCATCCGCTGGGCCTCGTAGATCGTGCCCACGCACAGGTGCGCCGCCGTGAGGTTCGGCTCGATCTGGAGCGCCTTGCGCGCCGACTCGAGCGCCTGCGACAGCTGGCCCTTCTGGCGCCGGTCGTTGCACTCGCGCGCCAGCTCGCCCGCTCGAATG
>Ga0209235_1001870_pt1 | contig 11636 bp, 7 predicted proteins | sample GraSoi013_1_20cm_4_FD_185817 | JGI IMG/M metagenome (GOLD analysis project Ga0209235, IMG submission 185817) | Grasslands soil microbial communities from the Angelo Coastal Reserve, California, USA - Sample 09_25_2013_1_20cm (SPAdes) (version 2) | ecosystem: Environmental > Terrestrial > Soil >...
CCACGAGTATGCGCGGTCGATCCACGCTCCACCGATCGCGTCGCCGCCGCAAATGTCGCCCGCGAAGTCTTCCCCCAGGTCCGCGGTCCACCAAGTGTCGTGACTGTCGCCGATGAAGCCCAAGACGAGGTGGACGCCTCGCATCGGACCGCCCCACACGGCGAGGATGTGTGACGCTTCCGTGTTCAACACGGTCTCGCAACCACAAAACGAGATCCACTTGAGGTTTTTCGTGCCGAGTCTCATGTCGCTCGAGGAGGCGAGGCATCGATCGTGGGACTTCGAGAACGCAAGATGGAGAACGCTATCCCAGTTCCCACCGTGATCGTCGAAGAAGCAGAAATGCACGTCGTCGCTCCAATTGAGTGAGTCCCCTCCGGAGCCGCTGTCGCGGAAATCGGTCTCCCAAGCGTTGTCGTTGCCCCAGTTGAAGACTTTCGCGTGCCCGTGACTTCCCATCTCATTCAAGAAGCCGACCGCTTGATCATCGCAGTAATCAAGGTCGTTCTGGTAGCACGGGCCGTGATGGAACTTGTTGACCCACTCGACCCCGACGCGGATTCTGAGATTGATCCCCAAATGACTCCCCCGCGTGATATCGCGCCCGACGCCTAAACGGTTTTGGCCATCGAGATGTCAAGGCGTTCCCGGGGGTAACAAGTTGTTTAACCCGTCGACAAACCGGGGAAGGTTTTCAACTTGCGCCGCGGTGCTCAGAGGTCAAATTCGGAATCATCGTCGGCGAGCACGGCCGAGTTCGGCTCTGGCGGAGGGGAGTCCCGTGATCGTGCTCCTCGGGGCGGCAGGGCTATGGGAAGTGGACCATTCCAACCCTTTCGGGGCAGGCGACCTTCGGAACTGGGTGCCCGCGTGTGTCTCATGCAACCGAAGCAAGCAGGAGTTGACGACGAGCCAGTTCAGCGGGTGACAGCTGGATGGCCCGTGTCCGTAACGGCTGAAAGTCGCGAGGTTCTGGTCAAACCTCATGAGCATCAGCCTACGAGTAGAGCATCGGGCAGTACTTGCGGCGAGAAGCCCATCATCGGCGGTCGACTATCGTGAATTTCTTATCAGTGCCGAGCTTAGGGGGCCGGACAACCCAATGAAGCGACCCGTCGAACATCAGCTCGAAGAGGAATCGCTGAACTACGTCAACACGACGCTGCCCACCCCTTGGATCAAACGAAGACAATTCCCGGACTACGGCGAGGATGTCCATGTGCAGGTAGTGACTAGCCAGAACGAGGTGACCGGGGACTATCTGAGTGTTCAAGTTAAGGCAGGTGCGAGACTCCGCCATGTTGGCGGTAGCGTGAAAATTACCGTCGAGGTGAAGGAACTCGAGTACCTCCTGAGGCTTCGAATGCCCGCAATTCTGATTGCATACGAGAGTAGGTCTCGCTCGGGTTGGTGGCTCTTCGTGCAAGAGTATGTCTACGAGAACCTTGGGCGAACTAAACCGAACTGGAAATCGCAGAAGACGGTAACCATCGAGATGGCAGAAGAGTGTACGGTGCCGGACGGGATCGATGCCCTAGCGCGAATAGCCCGCGATGGACCAATGTATCTCGTCCGCAAAGGTCTCTCATTGCCCTCCGATTGGATGCGGTCGCTCCGACTCACCGGAGAGCGCTCCGACCTCGCCCAAATGGTGAGCGAGCTCCAGCGACGGAAAGAGGAAGACCACGCAATGAGGATTCAAATGGGGTTTCTCGATTCGAAGATTGGTCCGACCCAACAGGGGTACGATGCTCTCGTCCAAGTGTTCACTGAAACGAAGGAATCCAATCCGGACCTGTACGCACAAGCTGCGGCGGGACTCCTCAGCTACTACAACCCAGTGGATAAGGACGACAACAAGACCCTTGTGGGGCTGGCCGCCACCGGAGCAGCGGCCGCGAGCCGCGCTGGCAACACCAGATTAGAGGCTTTTCTCTCGGCGGCCCTCGGAGAGTTTGTTCATCTCCGGCTGACGCAGCGGGTCGGACATGTCCTACTCGCCAAGAAGTACGCTGAAGCTTCGAGCCTGGGCTGGACCACGGTTTTCCTCCAGGCTGCCCTCGAGGAAATCAACGAAAAGATGACTCAGGTCGCAAAATACTTCCAACGGGGCCTCGACTTGGCAGTCCAGTCCAAAGACGGCTATACGATGGCGATTGTAGGGATCAGCGCGGCCGAGGCCCACATCAACCTGTATACGGCCCTCTCCCCCTTCGTCTCAAGGGCAGACCTGATGGAAATCAAAGGGAATGCTCAACGGATTCTTGACTTCGTGAAGCTACTTTCCACCGACGATCCGGAATCGTCAGCTCATCACATGAAAGCTGCTGGTCGCTTGAAATATTTCTCAGGGGACCCCGAGGGAGCCATCCATTCGTATGAAATAGCACGTGCGCACGCGGAGCGTGCGAAACTCAGTGGAATGGTGGACTCCCTCAAGCATCTTGAGGAGCTCACACGCCAGCGGCCCGACCCTTTGGTCACGGAACCTCGTGGAGCGGATGAAATATCGCCCGATGAGGAAAGGGCTGCGGCTTTGATGATGCTTGATGCATGGGGAGTCGACCTGACCAAGAAGGACCTGATTTCGAATGCGGCAAGGATTGGTCTGGACGATCTAAACCCCGAGAGGATTTTCAAATGGTGCGACCACCTACATGCCCAGGGCACCGGGGTCAGTTTCCTTGGCCGGCAGCTGGGCCTCCCCATCGGAATGAAGGTTCTCTACTGTGCTCACGGAGGCATCGTTGCCGCTCTGTCCCTCGACGGGGCCCTTGAGACATTCAAGGCCTCGTACTGCAACGGCTGTGCGTTCCATTCTCCGCGGCCTTCGGACTGGAAGTGGAGCCACAAGTGGTCCAGGGAGCGTGGGATCCCGCCCGAGATGCAGAAAGCAATTGACGGCCTTTCATAGAAAAGGTGAGCGTGGCGGCCGGGCTGTTTCCGTTGTTGACAGTTAGTAGACCAACGGTCATCGATACCCAAGCGGTCGGTCGTTCACATTGATTAGGGATCCGATGGAACGCTCGGTCGGCGGCGGTAAAGTTGCAGGAGGCGATAACCGAGCTTCTCTGCATCCTCGAACTTTCGTTTGTTCCTCAACCCGGTTGCGACGTAGAAACTGAGGACCACAGCCGCGTCGAGGGCTGCAAAGATGTAGGGTGTTGTAGGTAGGAGGGCGAGGGTAAAAGCGATCGCGATAATGAGCATGATGTAATACAGGACCCAGGCCAGGACGCCCCATCCCCCGCCCCCCCGAAAACCGGCCCTTTGTCCCGTAGTAGTCGATCCACCTGAGCAATTCGCGAATATAGACTGCCCGGTCGACCGGGGCCCAACCTTTCCGGAGGTTTTCACGGAGGAACATTGCGTTGGACAACGGATCGACCCAGGCGCCTAGGTACGCGCCTCCAGTTGCAACTGCGAGCACGAAGCTGAACATGACTTTGGATGGGCATGCGATTTTCAGACACGAGGAACAACATCCAAATTGGAACTCCAAGTCCAGTGATTGCCAAAGCGAAGAGGAGCAGGAGGTGGAACCGCTCCCGTGCTCCCCCGTATCTCCATACCGCCCTAAAGAATCGCGCGACGCCCGGCAGTTGCAGCCCGTCGCCGTCCGGACCGTTTTGGCTTGCATGTTAATGGAAGAGGCAACCCTCCATTTTGAAGCTCGGCAAGGCCCAAAGATTATCATACCTCCGAGTTCGAACCCCTCCACGAGGAGCCCGGCAGGCTCCCCCTCCGCAATCTTGGCGGATATCAACCACCAAGGTATGAACTCCCAAATCCTTGGAAGGATGATATTCCAGAGAAACCACCAGCCGAGAGAAAACATGAAATGAAAGGACTGATTCGAATCCCACGCCTATGGAGCCAACCCTCGACTATTCCGGTAGTAATGGCGAGTATGCAAACTCGGCTATCTTGTCATTTCGGATAGCTAGTCCCAACAGGGAAAAGAACGCACCCATGCCGAACGTCGTCCATGCAATGACGCATTCAGACTTCCGCTACCCGTCTCTCATCGGCAAAGAAAGCCCGATCTAGAGCCCAAAGCACTGCGGAACAGGACCTCCTGCGAGCGCCAACGGTTCGGCACGCACATTGCGTTTCAGGCGGGTTCATTTCTCCGACTACTCTTTGCCCTCAGGGCGGCCGCCTCGGCCAAGAAGAGAGCGCCGATCCCAAATAGCGATACGATGGGGAGTTCAATGCCGAAGATCGGCTCCGAAGGGGAGGATTGGCTCGTATGGAACTGGTAGTAAACCAGAAGGACCGAGGCGAAGGAGGACGCCGAGCTCACTATCAGGACCCAAGGTCGCATCCACCACTTGTGCCGTCTCAGGCGATACGCGAGGCAGAACGCCAGAGCGGCAATTACCGGCACCTGCAGGATGACTTCGACCACCACAAGCGCGTACGTCATACGACCATCCATCAGTTGTGCCAGAGATAGGACCACTGCGGGACTCCGTTGTACATTTCGCCTGCGACATATACACCGGTATTTCCACCCCACTTATCTATCGTCTCGAGCCACAAGAGTGCGCCTCCGTACCCGACAAACACCCACCCGATGGTACTCGCTACAGCGAGCAACGTCGCTGTGGCGATCCCCCACGCGGCGGCGTTTGCTACGAGGTCTCCAAAGACCAGTGAGCTAATAAGGCTGGCGCCAACGCCTCCGAGATAGAGCCAATACATGACTTCCCGGAACTCACTTTCCGTGAACGTGGCCTTCCACCACATCCAGCAGTTGTTCCACCAGAGGAAGCTCTGGCAGTAAGTGTACGACCACCACGTCGCCATGCCCGACGGGTCAACTAAGTTCGTTGGGCTGTCTTGGGCGTACACATAGCCTTGCCCGGCGGGGTCGCCGCCGAGGAACCGCCCGAGGCCCGGAGCGTAGTACCTCGCACGGTTGTAATACAAACCGAGATTGGCTTCGTCCTCTCTCGACGTGAATCCGAATGTGTTGCTCGATCCGATCTGCGATCGAGTCGCCCCGAACGCGTCGTATCGGTAAGTCGAAACCGATGAACCCGCGGAGTCGGTCAGCCGAGTCACGCTGCCGAGCGCGTCGCCGTGATAGTCGTACCAAAGGGTCGACTTGTATCCAAGGAGCTCGTCGACGCCAATCCCGTGCAGATACGTCGCGGTCTTCGTGCCCGTAGACGTGTACTCCTCAATCGTGTCGCCCATCCGGCTCGGGCTAACAGGGTCGTTGCCGAAGTACGTCGTCGTGCCGGCGGATACCCGCTTGAGGCGCCGGCCGTCCGCCGAGTACCCGTACGCCGTTGTGGAGGACGAGGTCGTCACCGACGTAAGGCGATTCTCGATGTCGTACACGAACGTCGTCGTGGACGAACCGGTGACGCTCGTCTTCTCATTGCCGTTCTTGTCGTATGTGTAGGTCGTCGTCGCTCCGCCCGTAATCACGGCCTTGACGAGTTGGCCTTCCTTCCCGTAGCTGTCCGTCGTGACGACCAGAGACCCGCCCACTTTGACCTCCCGGGATGCGAGCCGATTGCCATCCGCATCATACGTGTACCCGATCGACCGGCCGTTCGAATAACTCTCGTTTAGCAGCCGGTACAAGTTGTCGTACGAATACTTCGCCCAGGAACCGTTCGCCTCCGTCATGCTCAGCCGGTTGCCTGCCTTGTCGTACGTGTACGCGAACGACTCGAGGACGCTCCCGCTCCGGTTCGTCCAGATGTTCGTCACGCGGCTCGCCTTGTCGTACTTCGTCGTCGTGACCGCGCCGTTCGGATACGTTTCCGTCGTGCGTCGGCCGTCGTTGTCGTAGCCGAAGGACCACGACGGACCGTCGCTGTGGTTCTCATACGTTTGCCAGCCCGCCGCGTTGTAGAAGTATGTAGCGTAGGAGCTGTCGGAGTACGTCAGTCGGGTCCGGTGGGAGTCCGGGTCGTATTGGATGCCCTGGGTCTTCGTGAAGGACCCGTAGTTGTCGACCGTGGACGTCGCCCGGTCACGGGCGTCCCACGTCTCCGTCCGGGTGTATCCGAAGCCGACGAATTGGACGACGTTGCCATTCGCGTCGTACGCCGTCGTCACGACGACCGAGCCGGGATACGTAGCTTTCGTCATTCGGTTCAGCTTGTCGTACACGTACGTGGTGAGATTGCCGTTCGCATCAGTGCGAGTCACGATATTCCCGTTCCGATCGTATGTGAGACGGGTGACGTTTCCTCCGGGCGTCGTCACGTTCGTCCTCCGGCTATACGCGTCATACTGGTACGTCGTCGTGAGCAGACGAGGATTCGTCACGGTGACGAGATTCCAACGGGTGTCGTAGCCCAAGGCCGTGGAGTTGCCACCCGCTTCGATGGTCTTCGACGTCTTGGCCAGCGTCACGTTGATCTGGAACTGGGTCACAAAACCGTTCGGATCGATGACCTTTGTCAGATCACCTCGCGCGTTGTAGACGAAGCTCGTGACGTCGCCCATTGGGTCCGTGGCCTTCGTCCGTCGATCGAGTGCGTCGTAGGCGTACTGGGTGCGGAAGCCCAACGGGGTCGTGGCATTGATATGCCGACCCAACGAATCATAATCATTCGTCGTGACGAACCCGAGAGGATTCTTCACCAGGGTCAACCACCCGTGGCTATCGTACGTGTAGTTGGTCTGGTAGTGGCGGAAGTCCTGCAATGTCTTCAGGAAGCCGGACGCGTCGTACGTTCGGGGAGAGGTCGCCCCATAGAACGTGGTGATGGTGATCAGGTTACCTTTGGCATCGTACGTGTAGTTCGTTGGGTAGCCTCGGAAGTTGATTGCCTGGACAAGCAGTGAGACAAAGAGGATCCCCGTGTCCCGCTCGTCCCACACCGAGGAGCTCGTGTTGCCCATCGGATCCAGGCGAGTCTTCTCGTTCCCTCGGAAGTCGTAGGTGTACCGCCACGCGTAGCCTTTCGCGTCCGTCGCCACGACCTTGTTCCGCTCCGCGTCCCACTGGCTCGCAACGCTCTCACTGCCAGCGCGTCCGCAACAGGCACTGGAGCTTCCCGCGAGGGGTCCGGTGACATTCTTTGGGGTGCCTCGCTCATCGAGGGTGAACGTCGACGCCACGTTGTTCGCGTCCGTCACCGTCCGCGTGCGCGGGTTCGTGTACCCGGAGATCGTGTACCATCGGTATTGCCATGTGATCGACGACGTCGTCCGATTGTACAGGCCCAGGTAGAGGTTCGTCACGCGGCTCGATGCGTCGTACACGATCCGGGTCATCTTGTTCGCCCGGTCGACGATTTCCGAGATTCGGTTGCTCGCGTCGTATATGTACAGGGTCGAATTCGAGAGCGGGTCCGTGACCGACGTGAGGCGATTCGACGTGTACTGGTACGTCCATGCGCGCAGCGTCTCGTCACGCACGGTCGTGATTCGGCTGTTCGCATCGTACAGGAATTGCAAGTATTGGCCGGAGTCGTCCTGGACCTTGGAGAGTCGGTTGCTGCCGTCGTACGTGAAGGTGAGCTTGTTCCCATTCCGGTCCGTGATCAGGGCGAGCTTCCCCGCCGACGTGAAGTTCCAGCGCTTTCCGTCGGACCAGAACACGCTGTACGTCGAGTCGCCGTTCTTCACCAATTTCGTAGCCGAGTAGCCCGCCGGCGACGAGTACAGGTTGGAACCCAGGGACGTGTACACGAGGCGCGATCCGTCGCCGTCGTACATTGTGATGTCCGTCGTGCCGGAGAGCGACACGTTGTAGTTGTGCGTCCATCCTAGGCCGAGCGTCCCGCTGTACGTCTGGAGGGAGTTGTAGGAGCGAGTGAATTCGATGGGGAATGCTTTGCCAGGCAACCCGAAGTCCCGCTCCGACACGAAGAGGTTGCCGTCGACGACGTGAGCGAGCCCGCCCACGTAGTTCTGCCAGCGTTCGTAGCCCAGGACGACCGCCGGCGTGGGCGTCGTCGGCGTCCCTTCCGTCGTCGTGATCTCGCTGAGCGACGGCGTGCCATCGTCCGACGAGCGGACCTCGACCTTGACCTTGTAGTAGCGGGTCTGGTCGCCTTCCGCGACCCCGTAGTCGAGCGCCGATTTTGGACCGACCTTCACGTAGTGCGGGTCCGACCAAACGACGTTGTCCGTCGACGAGAGGATCTGGGAATCCGCCCAATCGAACGTTCCCCCGACGTATGTGATCCGATCGAGCAGCGGGCGGTTCGTCGTCCCCGCATCCCGTACGGCCGAGGTGATCGTGCCTGACGTGGTATTCCATACGCGGACGTCATCCACATTAAGCGTCGTGGTCGTCGTATGAGTCCAGAATTGGATGTAGCCGCTGATCGGCTGCGCGGGCGGTGACGGATCCGTGACGGCGATCTTCCGGACGCCTTGCCACCAGACCTCAAAGTAATTGAGCAAGGCGACGATCTTGACCGAGTATGTCGTCCCGGTGGCAATCGTCGTCGTGAAGCTGCCGAGCGTGGTCTCGACCCCGCCGATCCACTTTTCCAGCGCGACGTATCCGGTGCTCGGGTTCATGAACAGGTGGTATCGATTGTTCACGTCGATGCGCCGGAAAGCGAAGCCGGCCGTGCCGAGGGTCACGAAGTTGACCGTGAACGCGTCCCGCTGGCTGTACCACGGTCCACCCGCGTGGACCGACGAGCCGGGCGATAACTGCATCACCCCGCTCGTGAAGGCGACCGGGCCGGCATCGATCGTCCAGATCTCGTTCACGTTGTCGTTGAAGTTGTCCGCGAGCCAGCCGATTTTGATCGTGTGGTCCCCTTGGTCCACGACCGCGTCCTGGAACGTGCTCCCGCCCCAGCCGAGCGACGAACTCAAGGTCCACGTCGGATCAACGTACAACGGATACACGGCGTGGGCGAGCATGTCCGCGTTCAGTGTGACGTTCAGCATGCCGTTCGAGAACGAGAGCGATGAGATGGCGTTCGGCCACATCTGCGGCGAGGTCGACGATGTCGACGAGTCCCACGCATGGAAATCGTTCGCGATCCACATCGTCGGGCCACCGGGAAGGCTCAGCGCGATCGCATTGTTCGCCACGTTGACGTCCAAGCCTGTCGTGGTCAGCGCCACGGAGATCCCGGGCGTCGCCGGGGCCATCGGGATTGCGACCGTCTCCTTGGCCGCCTCGGGCCGGAACTCGTACGTCGCCCCCGGAACCTTCGCCTGGACGAATGTCGCACCGAGTCGGGTCACCGAGAATCGCGTTTGCGTATCCGCCAATTGGTACGGCCAGTCTCCGGTCGACCGATTGAGCGAGCTGACGGGCCGCCATACGCCGTCCCACCGTTGGAACGTCGGCAGCTCGTGCATCTCGACCGTGCCGTCGGGATTGACGATGCGTTCCCAGCCGGGACCGTACGTGACAGACTGTAAGGCGAGGGGTTGAGCGGGCGGTTGAGCGACCCCGGCTCGGATGTCCCGAGGAATCACGGCGAAGACGACCAAGACCATGAGCAGCGCGGCGGAGACCGCGAACAGGCGCCGGGTTCGATACGGCCGCGAGGGAAGCGGGAATCGGTCCGAGCGGCGAGACGGTGGTGCCAGGCTTCCGTCGATCGTCCCAGCTTGGGCGTTCTCCGCCGTTCCGGATTGAGTGACCACGATTCTTGACGACCAAACGGGGGTGTTACGAGAAAACTCGTTCATGGGGGAATCCTTCGGGGGCGGCGAAGGCGCATCAGAGTCCGAAGGGATAACCGCTCAGAACCCTACGTCGGGACGCAGGATCGGGACGCACCGTCGGGACCCAGGGTCCGAACCCACCGTCGGGACGGTGGATTAAGAGAAATTTCGCGGAGAATGCGATGCCGAATCCGGGTACACTGCCTCTTTCATCCCTTCCCGTTCAGGCCGTATCGGCGGAGGAACGGCTCGACCTCTTTCTTGTAGTCCATGCAGTACTGGTATCCTCGCTCCGTGACCGTCGTCCCGGCATCGATGAGGCTTAGCTCGATGAGCTCGCCGAGACGCTCCTCCAGCCGATTGTTTGGCACGTGCGCGCGGTGACCGATATTGGAGAGGGTCGTGTGTTCGCCCGCTTTCTGGATCAGGTGAATGGCGCTGAGGATGTCATAGTAAACCTTGAGTGTAAAGCGATTTCCGGCCACCGTCAACATCACGGCGAATCCGGCGATACCTAACGCCGCGTGGGACACTGGTTCCCTCCCTTGTCCCGCAAATCCCCCTATCGATATTTAAAAGTGTTACCCTAAACGTTCCGTTGCAACGACCGGCGTCGCCCCGCGACGGCGCCGCTGTGGGTCGATGACCGGCGGACTGCCGACCGTCAATGTTCTACGGTCTGAATTGGCGCGAGGCCTTGTCGCAAGTTGGGTGATCATGGCTCCGATGGAGACGTTGCGGTCTTTCGCCCCTTCGACGAACCCGGACAACGCCGTATCGGTGGAAATCACAGCTTTAGCGAAGAAATCGCGATCAGAAAGATGGGAATCACGGAGCCTGCCTCGCACAAGGAAGATCCAAGTATACTTCCAGTTCGCCGCATCAGGTAACCCAATCCCAAGCCGAGAACGAACGACACGAACACGATGCCAAGAAGAACCGATGCGAACTCTGCCTCTATCAGGCTCGCTGCGAAAATCGAAGCCTGCAGGAAATTCGACAGCCGGACTCCGAGCAGAGGCTCGTACTTGTTCAAGAATAGCCCTCGAAACCAAAGTTCTTCTTTGAACCCGTTCGCCAGTGCCAATACGACCAGATACGGCGTGAGGAAGAGAAAACGAGCCGGGCTCATTCCTGTGAATTGCACGGCCACAACGCCCGATACGAGAAAGAACACGATGAACACGACCAGTCCAACGATCAATCCGAATCTGACGTTCCCTCTCTGAAGAAAAATCGAAGACAACTTGTCGCCGGAGGCCAGGGTCAGCAGGATGATTGGAATCATGACGACTGCCGAGTCGATCAGTTGTGCGGTAACATTGCCGTTGAGTGTCTTGTAGAATGGCTGCACCAAAGCGCTGTCGAGAATTGTATGCCTGGTGAACCACACGAAAGAGAAGACGAAGAAGGCAAAGGGGACCTTCCAGTAGATTCTGAAACGTGAAGTTCGATTCGAACCCCAAGCCGCCAGAAAAAATACCGCGATGAGGGACCCGGTGCCGATTGAAAGTTCGGGGGAGACGTAGGAAATAGCGAAGACAGAGAATCCGCAAAGGAGAAACAGGCCGTACAAGCCGAGACGAAATCTTAGGCTCTTCGTGGTCGTTTGGGCTTCCGACATTGGTTCCAAACCGGACAGATCGACCTTCCGAGTGCCAGCTCATCTATTAAGCGTATCATTCACTCAAACGTGGGAATATAGAGGTTTCGGCAGTCGGATGCTAAACGCGCTGAAGAGTGGAACGGGGCCTTCCTTTCGACCTGGCGTGATCCGAACCCACGTCTCTGCAATTAGGTGGCGTGTCACCCCGCTTGATTGCTGACATTCGGTTCGCCAACCGTCCTCACCCAGGCGGGGATGGCGGAATGGCGCGCAGCGACGGCGGTGGACGCTACCTGCGCGGTTCACCGACCGAATCTGTCTGGTCATTGGGGTGAGACTGATCTTGGATAGAAACACCCGGAGGCGCTCGATGTGCTTCGGTGTGCTTTGCGTTGCTTTGTCGGCGTCTCGG
>Ga0209235_1001871_pt1 | contig 11633 bp, 12 predicted proteins | sample GraSoi013_1_20cm_4_FD_185817 | JGI IMG/M metagenome (GOLD analysis project Ga0209235, IMG submission 185817) | Grasslands soil microbial communities from the Angelo Coastal Reserve, California, USA - Sample 09_25_2013_1_20cm (SPAdes) (version 2) | ecosystem: Environmental > Terrestrial > Soil >...
CCGCCGATACATTTCGCCGCAGCGTGGAGCAAGATGTCCGCTACGCGAATATCACGATTATCGAAGGAACCGGCGCGAGCCAGCTTGGGATTGGTATGGTCACGGCGCGCATCGCGGAGGCGATCTTGCGCGACGAGCAGGCGGTCATTCCCATTGGCTCCTACAATCCGAAATACGGAGTCACCCTTTCTCTGCCCAGCGTCCTCGGCCGGCACGGCGTGAGCCAAATCTTCGAGCCGGAGATGTCTGAGGAGGAGCGACAGGGGCTTCAGCGCAGCGCCGACATCCTGCGCAATGCCGTGGCGCGCATGACTCAAGGATTGGGACAGCGTCTGGCTCGCCAGGCCGGCTAAGCTCTTCAACCTGCTCCCGCTATCCATACGCATAACGCTTCACTCTCGCCTTGTATAAAGCATTCGTTAATTATTTACCTGGTGATACTTTCTTTGATACAATCCGCCGGATTTTCTTCTCCCTGTGTTCCATAACTTCTTGCGGTTGAGAAAGGAAGGGAATGATGGACCTGAACAAAGCCATTCAGTTCGGACAGTTGGTGAACGCAGCCTATGCTATCGCTCCGGAAAATCTTGCCAATTCCGCCGGTCAAGTGATCAACGCCGGCTATGGCGGCGTTGCCTGCGAGGTCGTCACAACCATTTATGCTTCAGACCTCTCGACGGAAATGAATCCCAATCGAGGCCAGGGCGAAGTCTCCATTGGGCTGATCCTCCAAGGAACCACAACCGGCGATGTTGTCATTGCCATTCGTGGGACGCAGGGCATTCTGGAGTGGGTCCATGACGCGGAGTTTCTTGCTGTTAAGTGCCCGTTCCTTGTGGGCGCAGGCAGCACGGAGGACGGCTTCACTGCCATGTACAACTCCCTGAGCACAGGAACGGCCGCTGGGTCTCCAACCGTCGCGAAGGCGCTGTCCACGCTCCCCTTTAAGAAGCCTGTCAACTCTCTGACCATCTGCGGGCACAGCCTGGGAGGCGCTCTTGCCACGCTGCTCGCCCTGGATGTGGCTGCCAACACAGCCTTCAAGGACCGACAGTCTATACCTATGCCAGCCCGCGCACGGGAGACCCGTTGTTTGTAAGCACGTACAACCAGGTGGTCCCGAATACCTTCCGGATCGCCAATCGAATTGACCTCGTTCCGAAGTTGCCGCTGCCCCCGGCGTACGAGCATGTGCTGGGGCTATTTGAGCTCAATCCCATCAAGCTCGGACTCCCGCCGCAAATCCTGGTGAAGTCCACGATTCCTTGCGAGCACTTCCTCAACAGCTGCCTCCATCTGTTGTCTTTGCTCGCCGGTGGAGCGGTTCTGCCCCTAGATACAAGATGCGCTCCGTAAGAAGTGCCGCACTACCCGACTCGCCGTTCAGGAGGAAATCCAATGCGATTGCTGCTCACGGTTTTGCTGCTTTCGGTCATTGTGTGGCTATGGCGCAGACAAAGGGAAAGTCCGGGTCCAAGCGGCATCCCGACGCGCAGTTCTTGAACCCGCCATCACTGGCGCAGCCGACGGGCTACACACACGTCGTCATCGCTTCGGGCGGCCGCACGGTGTTCATCTCCGGCCAGGTGGCGTTAAGGCTTGACGGAGGATTAAAACTCTGGTAAATCCCCGCTGCTGTTACTCAGCGCGGCGGCGTTGTTGCCCCCGCGTTGGAAGAGTAGGCGCCGCTTCTGTGAGCGACTAATGGGAAAAGGAACAACGCGCCCCAGGCAGGGCATTGCAGTATCCCCCAAGGATCGCTTGGAGCAGGAGCTGATGGCCAACGGGATTGCGGATGTCATCGTGACGCTAAAGGCGTCGGCGGAGGCGAAGGCAGAAGCCGCCGCAGCGAGCGCAGCGCTAGGCCGAGTTTCCGCCGGTAGGTCCCCTGTCGTGTTCAAGACTGAACTGCCGGCTGACCTAGTTAGTTGCTTTGAGTCGACTGACGAAGCGGTTGAACACGTGCGCGGGGCCACGGCAGCCCTGCGAACATCTGGCACCCGAGGCATCAGGAAGCTTTCAGGCCCTCAGGTGATTCAAGTTCGGTTCTTGCGCAATCTCGGCCTAGTGCTGGGGTCTACTAACTCAAGGGGCGTCAAGGCATTAGAAAAGCACCCGTGGGTGAAAGACGTGGTCTCGATGCCGGAGCTTTCTCCCGTGTCCCCCAAGCGCATCGTCCCGCGCGAATTGCGTTCGCGAAGCGTGGAGGAAATCGCATGGGGAATCAAGCACCTGAACGTTCCCTACCTCTGGGGACAGGGGTTACGCGGAAAGGGAATCAAGATCGGCCATCTCGATACGGGCGCCGACGGCAAGCATCCGATGCTCGAAGACGTGTTCGAAGCCTTCGCGGAATTCGATAACATGGGCAATCGCGTGATTCCGAACCCACGGCCACACGACACCGACAAATGCCACGGCACGCACACGGCGGGAATCATCGCTGGCCGGCCGATAAGTGGCTACAAGTTGGGTGTGGCGCCTGAGGCGAAGCTCGCGTCTGCGATTGTTATCGACGGCGGGATAGTGACCCTCCGCGTGCTCGCTGGACTAGACTGGGCCCTGGAGCAGGGCATCCGCGTCCTGAACATGTCGCTCGGGGTACGAGGGAAGGCGCAAGAGTTTCTCGGCATCACCGAGAGGGTGCGTGAACGTGGCGTGTTGTTGATCGCGGCGATTGGTAACGAGGGCCAGAACTCTAGTCGCTCTCCAGGCAACAATCCAGATGTTCTCTCGGTCGGAGCGATGAACGCGGAGGGGGACGTGCCCGACTTTTCTTCGAGTAGCGCATTCCCGCCGCCGCCCAACCGAATCGTGCCGGATGTAGTGGCACCCGGAGTGGCCGTGCTGTCGGCGGCTCCCCAAAACAAGTACATGCTTATTGACGGCACGTCGATGGCGGCGCCCCATATCTCTGGCGTTGCTGCTCTACTGTTTCAAGCTAAACCTGACGCCACTCCCGACGAGGTTCGAGAGGCCATCTTTAATTCGTGTGAACTTCTGACCCCAATGAGACACGAGCGTGCAAACCGTGGTGTGCCAAATGCGGAGAAAGCGTACCGGACACTTACTGGAGATCCGGGCGGATAACGGAAGCCATGTCGGATGAACTGCACTCGCGGAGCGTCGCGCCACAACGACCAAAGCCTACCGTAAAGCTTTCCGTTGATCGCACCGAGGGGGGCTTTTGGAAGAGAGGAAAAGCATCGCGGAACGGTCGCTCGTCATCCAAGTGAACTGAGGACCCGCCCGGCATCTTCGCAGCGTTTGGCGGGGGTTGTTGTTTCATCCGCGACGCCCGACGAAATTTTCGGTGAAGTTTGTCTGCTGATAAGCCATCTTGGTACGTCAGCGCTGCGGCAAGGAAAATAGCATGCCAAAGCACGCCAAGCGGATTGATCCCGACCTCCGGGAGCAGCTAAACAACGCGCGGAGCTCGGCGGCCAAGCTGTCGGTCATTGTAAAGCTGCGACACAAGGATGGATCGGAGCGGAGTCTGTCACCCGAAGAGACCGAGCGCGTCGCAGAAGTGCTTCTGAGGCATGTGCGCGAACGCGTGGACGAAACCGAGCAAGATTACAAATGCGTCCTGCTCAAGAATCTTAGTGTGCTCAGTGTTGAAGCCTCGGCCAGTTTCCTCTCTGAGTTGCTAAGGCAGCCTGAGGTCGCCGGCGCCACCTTAGCCGAGGGGGAAGCTTCGGCCTATATCCCGCCCATACGACAGAAGGAAATCACTCTCAAAGTGAACCCTGGGCGTTCCCGACGCCGCTAGCCGTACGCCTGGTTCCTCGGCAGCAAACAGGAGCGTGGAGTTCTGAATGCCTAGCACCAAAAAGCGTCGCGTGCGAAAAGTGTTTCCAGGCCGAACGATTCGTTTGAGTAAAGCGCGGCTCGACGCGCTCATCGAGGAGGCGACTGTCGATGCCTACAACGAGGCCGAGCAGGTCGCCGGGCTGTTCACGATGATGGAGGACAACCTCCAGCTGCCGTTTGAAACCGAGATCTTCGGCCTCAAGGTGACAGTGGAACGCATAGACTTGACCGAGGGTGACGAAATTGTTGCCGTTTGCAAGAGAAGCGGCAAGCGGCAGAAGGTCCCCATTCTGGATCTTTCGCTGCCGTCACCGCCGCCAGAGGGAGCCGAGTGGATTACAGCTTACCGCTACTGGCGACGGGGTTTCTAATGGGCGAATACCAGTATTGCGAACTGCGAGCGGTGGACCGTCCTTCGACGAATCGGGCGCTGGACTAGGCTGCCGTACTTGCGGTCTGCTAGTGCTACTCACCAGGGGCTGTCATCCTGAGCCCCGGATCTTGTCGGGCGCGGGATCTCTCCGAAAGATTCCTCGCCGCCCCGTTTCCTCTGCGCGCAAGGAAATGCCTTCGCCCCGATCCACTGTCGTGCCCCCGCGGCATCCGGCATCATGCTCGTAGGATGGTGTGGCTCTTGCGCGCCGCGGTATAATAGGCTGCAAAGCCCGCCGAGAGCTTTGCCAGCAGGAGCGAGTGTTACAGAGGGGGTCGGGACCATGAGCAAATGCGCAACTCCTTTAGAATCCGCAGTTCCGAAAAATGAATCCGCAAACCCTTTGGAATGTGCACTTACACAATTACAGGACTTAAAGTCCTTTAGAATCCGTACTTACGAAAGAGTGGGGGTATCCCCTGGTGCCTTCAGCCAGCTTTGCGAAATGTCATCTTGGGCACGGCGCGCTTGTGCAAGGCCCACCACGCTGGGCCGGAGCGGCGGGCGAAGGATCTCTGCACTACTAGTCGGTCAAACTCTTTGCGCGGCGCGAAGAATCTTCTTTGGTTATGGCTCCGCCGCGCGGTGCTCATTTCGGGCTTGCGCCTGCCAGCCCGGCCGAGCTTGCGCGGGTGTCACAGCGATTCGCCGCGGTCCTGCGCATGGCAAAACGCGCGGCGTGCAAGTTGACGCTTCGGGAGACGCGAAATACAATAGAATTCAGTCGAGTGGGGCAACCTAAGCAATGCGCAACCCAGCGTTGCACGAAAAGCGGAACCAGCAAATCCTGGCGGACATCGTCCGTGTCTACATCGAGACAGGCGAGCCGGTATCCTCACGCGCCATTTCTCGGCGTCAAGCCGAGGCGCTGAGTCCGGCCACAATCCGCAACGTCATGTCCGACCTCGAGGAAGATGGCTACCTCTATCAACCGCATACCTCGGCGGGACGCTTGCCCACCCCGGCCGCCTATCGTTTCTTCGCGCAGGAAGTGGCCGCGCAGGCCACACTGAGCCCGGAGGACAAGGAATGGATTCACCGGGAGCTAGCCTCGGCCGCATCGCCGGAGGAGATCACCGAGCGCGCCGGGCACGTTCTCGCGGAAGTCTCCCATGGTCTGGGCATCATCGTTTCGCCGCCACTGGGCAGGACGGTGCTCGAGCACGTGAGATTTCTTCTGCTGCCGGATGGGCGCGTATTGGTCGTGCTGATCTCCTCCGGCAGCAACACGCGCGACAAAGTGATACGCACCGAGCGTCCATTCACCCAGACCGAACTCGACCACACCGCGGACCACCTCAATCGTCACTATGCCGGACGCACGCTGGAGGACATCCGCGCCGACCTGCTGGCACGTCTGGCATCAGAGCGCGAGCGCTACGACCAATTAGTCTCCAATGCCATCGCGCTGTGCGACCCCACTGTTCTGGCGGACACTCCCAGCCAGCAACTGCACGTGGAGGGTGCCGCGCAAATCGCCGCCTCTCCTGAGTTCTATAACCAGGCACAATTGAGCGAGCTGCTGGCCGCGATCGAGGAGAAACACAAGCTCGTGGCATTGCTGACCGGCTGCATCGAGGCTCCGGAACCGGTGCACGTCCAGATCGGCATCAAGGAAATCAGCGCGGCGGGCGATAACCTGGCTTTGATCACCGCCCCGTACAGCCGCCACGACCAGGTGCAGGGCTCCCTTGGCGTGCTGGGCCCCATGCGCATGCAATACGAGCGCGCTATCACCGCCGTGGCTTATGTGGCCAGGCTTTTCAGTGAGACCCTGAGCAGGAGCTAGAAGCCCTTGTCCGACCCTCGAGATCCGAAAGACGCCGACGGCAACGTGGAGTACGAGCTAGACGCTGACGCCGCAGAATCCTCCGCGGTTGCGTCGCCGGAATCACCGCCCGAAACCTCCGGTGCCGCTCCGCCGACCTCACTGGACGTTCCGGCCCTGACCCAGCAGCTCGCCCGGGCGCTGGCAGAAAAAGACGAGCTACGGCAGAGCCTGATCCGCCTGCAGGCGGATTTTGCCAACTACCGCAAACGGATCGAGCGGGAGCGCCTCGAGGACGCGCAGCGCGCAGTGGCGCGGCTGATCGCAGAGCTGCTGCCGGTGCTGGATGCCTTCGAGCGGGCCCTGGCGGCGCACGACGACGCCACGTACGAAGATTACCGCAAGGGTTTTGAGCTCATCTACCGCCAACTGTGGGACGCGCTCGCCCACTTTGGCCTGGAGCGCATCGAGGCCGAAGGCAAACGCTTCGACCCCCACTATCATCAGGCTATCGAGAGGGTGGAATCGGCAGACCACGAAGACGGCACTGTGCTGGAAGTCCTCCGGCAGGGCTACAAGCTTCGCGAAAAAGTGCTGCGCCCGGCAACCGTGCGCGTCGCCGTGCATCCCGCTGGGACGGCGCCGAAGCCACAGCGGCGCGCCAACGGTGGGAACTGAAGACGCCTATGCCGCCAACCCAAAGACGTGATTACTACGAAGTGCTCGGCGTGGGCCGCACTTCCTCTGCCGACGAGATCAAATCGGCCTACCGCAAGGCCGCGCTCAAATGGCACCCCGACCGCAATCCCGAGAAGAAACAGCAGGCTGGCGAGCGCTTCCGGGAAGCCACCGAAGCCTACAGCGTGCTCTCCGACCCACAGAAGCGCGCTGCGTACGATCGCTTCGGTCATGCCGGCGTCTCTGGCGTGAGCTTCGACCCAGGTATGGGGCGCACCATCTTTGAAGAGTTCCAGGACATTTTCGGGGACTTCTTCGGCTTCGAGGACATCTTCGGCGGGGGTCGTCACGGGCGCGGCCGCACGAAGCGTGGCGCCGACCTGCGCTACGACATGACCCTTACGTTCGAGGAAGCCGCCAGCGGAGTCACCACCAAAATTAAAGTTCCGCGGCTGGAGTTCTGCGAGGTCTGCAACGGCACGGGCGCCAAGGCCGGCACCGGCGTGGTGGCCTGCCAGTCCTGCGGCGGACGAGGCCAGGTGCACTACCAGCAGGGCTTCTTTACCATTACGCGCACTTGCCCCGCTTGCCAGGGGGCGGGGCAGGTGGTGCGCGAGCGGTGTCTCGAGTGCCGCGGCCAGGGGCGCCTCGAGCGGGAGCACACCATCGAGCTCCGCATCCCGCCGGGCGTAGACTCGCAGACCCGGCTGCGTGTGCCCGGCGAGGGTGAAAAGGGAGCCAACGGCGGGTCGCCGGGCGATCTCTACGTGGTGCTGGAAGTCAAGGAGCACCCGTTCTTTGAGCGGCGCAATGCCGACCTCTTCTGCACGGTTCCGATCAGCCTCACGCAGGCGGCGCTTGGGGCGGAAATCATGGTGCCGGGTTTGAGCGGCGAAGAAAGGTTGAAGATCCCCGAGGGCACTCAGACCGGGACGACTTATCGCCAGAAGGGCAAAGGCTTGCCTGATCCGCAAGGCGGTGGCAGAGGCGATCTCTACATTACCGTGCGCGTGGTTACGCCCAGCAAACTGACCCGCGAACAGCGGAAGCTTCTCGAGCAGCTCGGCGCGACCCTGCACGTCGAAAACCGCCCCGCTGAGCGTAACTCGTCCTTCTTCGAGAAGGTTAAAGACATCCTCGGCTGAGCCCGGATGGCGGAAACCTATTGGCGTAGAGAGGATTGCTTGCTACCGATAGTTAACGGCTCCAGGGCGTCAGTTGCATCCCGAGTCGCCGTACAACTTGGCTATATCAACACGAACGCCCTCTCCCGGGGTCGCCCGAGAGGAGAGAGCCCGCCAAGAATCGCCAGAGTTCACGCGCCGGCCAATGCGACGTCGCTTCTTCGTCGAGCGGTTTGACGGCACGACCGCGGCCCTTCGCGGCGAGGCGGCCCACCACCTGGGCCGGGTGCTGCGCGCTCAGCCCGGCCAACTTTATGAGTTGAGTAATGGGGAGGCGCTTTGGCTCGCGCGCATCGAGCGCGCCGGCCGGGATGCGGTTGAATTCGCACTGGTAGAACCGCTGCCGGCCCGCACGCCAAGCTTGCACGTGACTCTTCTGCTCGCCATCATAAAGTTCGATCGCTTCGAGTGGAGTCTTGAGAAGGCCACGGAACTCGGAGTCGCCGAGATCGTTCCACTGGCCGCGGCCCGCAGTGAAAAGTCACTGGTCGCGGCGGCGGCGAAGCGCGCTGCGCGTTGGCAGAAGATTCTGCTCGAGTCGGCGCAGCAGTCCCGCCGCATGCGGCCGCCGATGTTGCACCCCTCCACCCGTCCCTCGTCCGCGTTTGAGCTTCTAGGCGCGCGAGTTGCCACGCCCAGCGCTGGAGCTCGACTGCAGCTCCTTCTGTCCGAGCGGCCCGAGGCGCCACCCCTTCGCTCCGCCCTGGAAGGAAAGAAAACGGCGCCTGAGCAGAAGGCCGCCGCATCGGCGCTGCTGGCCGTGGGCCCTGAAGGCGGCTGGACCGATGAGGAGCTTTCCGCGGCGCGCGCTGGAGGATTTCTGGAAATCTCGCTTGGCCCGAACATCCTACGGACCGAAACCGCGGTCATCGCCGCACTGGCTGCCCTTAGCTATGCGCTTGGCGATTAACCGGCAGGGCAGGACCAAGATTTCTTGCTTGCCCTGTGGAAGTTCTCTCTTGGCGAGGGAAGGGCATTCATTTAGGATAGCCACTGTTCCGCGCAAGAGCGCGGGGATTAACGCAGGCACTGAAACGGAAAAGCAAAGCACGAGTCGCGACGCGCTAATGCATCCACCGAGCAGCTCCCTTCACGCAAGCCAGACGCATGCTCCTCGAGGCCTTTACTTCCTTAGCCTCCTCGGCCTCCTCTCTTTCCTAGGCCTCCCCGCTGCCGCACAGACCCGCCCGCTGCGTACCACCGAGGCTGAAGTTCTGCCGCCGGGCACGCTGCGCGCGCAGGTCGGCTTCGACTTCCTCCAAGAGGTAGACTTCCCGCTCAGCGGCCTCACGGGCGATCTCACCTCGGTCGGGGTGATTAACGTCCGGCTGGGCGTGGGCAAGATGGTCGAGGTGCAATTGGAAGGCGCGGTGCAGAATTTCCTGGACGCGAAGCGAAAGTCAGGCGGCTTCGTGCCGCTGGAGCTGGATGGCGCCTGCACCACGCCTTCGGGCGCCGGCCAACTCTCCGGCTGCTCGACGAACGATACCGGTGACTTTTCGCTCGCCACCAAGGTTCGCATCTGGCGCGAGAGCGACCGCCGGCCGGCCCTAGCCATGCGCTTCGGATTCAAGATGCCCAACTCGAAGCAGAACCGGGGCATCGGGACCAATTCGACGGACGTATTCGCAGCATTCATCCTGCAAAAGCATTTCGGCCGATTGGACATCTTCGGCAACGTCGGGCTAGCAATTCTCCAGGCGTCCAACACGAAATTTTCGCAGAACGACGTGATCATCTACGGCGGAGCGTTTGCCTTTCCTTTGCATCCGCGGCTGAAGGTGGTGGGCGAGGTCGCCGGGCGGCAATCCACGCGCAAGATCAACGCGGACCTGACCGGCACCGAGAGCCGCTCGCAGGCCCGCTTCGGTCTTCAGATTTTCACCGGCGGATTCCAATGGGATCTAGCCGGAATCGCGGGGCTAACCAAAACCGACGCCCGCAGCGGGTTTACCTTCGGGATCAGCAAGGACATCCATCTCTTCGACTATGGCAAAGTCCAGTAGTTGTCAGTCTTTCCCTCGCCCCTCAGTTCGAGAGGCGGTAGCGCAGAATCGTCCAGATAATCTTTGCTGCTGCGAGAAGGCTGCCGCGAATGCTGCCGGCAATTTTGGACTTCCCTCCGCGACGCCGGCGATGGCGCGCAGGAATCTCCAGGATGCGGAGGCGGTGCTGCGCCGCCTTGATCTGCATCTCGGTGGTCCAGCCGAAATTGGTGTCGCGCATTCCAATGCGGTCGAGGGCATCGCGGCGGATGGCGCGAAAGGGGCCGAGGTCGGTGAAGCGCGCCCCGTAGAATACGCGCATCAGAAATGTTGCCAGCAAGTTGCCGAACTGCTGCTGCGGAGTGAGCGAGCCGGTCTCGCGTTGGCCCAGCACGCGCGAGCCGAGCACGAGATCCGCCTCGCCGCGCTCGATCGGGGCGATCAGGCGCGACAACTCGGCGGGGTCGTCGCTGCCGTCGGCGTCCATGAAGGCGATGATGTCCGCCTGCGGTTCGACGGCCGCAATCCCGGCCAGACACGCCTGCCCATAGCCGCGCCGCGGCTCCAGGACAACCTGGGCGCCGCGCTCCCGCGCTACCGCGGCGGTCCGGTCGGTGGAGCCATTGTCCACAACGATGATCTGCGCGAGCGCCAGTCCCGGCAGGCCGTCTGGCTGGGTTGCGCGAGCGAGTTCGTCGAGCATGGCAGCAACGTTCTGCTCTTCGTCAAGCGCCGGGAGGATTAAGGCAACGCGGGGCGCCATAGCGATTGCATCGTACGATGCGGCGGAGACGGTTGTCGATTCCAGATTGGCGGCCCGGCGCACGAATTCTGCCGAATTCACGGTGGCGCGAGAGGCACGCGCATGATATAAATATAATTTGTGGATGCAGATGGAAGAATCCCCCAACCTAACCCCACCGGCCACGACCGAGGGGGTGCCCGGTTCGTCTGCAGGCGCCTCGTTACGCCGCGAGGTGCGAGCTTGGGCGCGAGACCTTCTGCTGGCGCTGGCCCTGGCTATGGTGATCATCATCTTCCTCTACCGGCCAGTAAAGGTAGAAGGCACCAGCATGACCCCGCTGCTTTCAGACCAGGAGCGCATTTTCATCAACAAGTTCGTCTATCGTTTTGAGCCCATCGAACGCGGCGACGTGGTGGTCTTCTGGTATCCGCTCGACCGCTCGAAGTCATTCATCAAGCGCGTGGTGGCTCTCCCGGGCGAGATGGTGGAGATCCGCCAGGGTCGGGTGTACGTAAACGGCAAACGGCTCGAGGAGCCTTACGTGCCGCCGCAGTTCGCCGACTCGAACAGCTACAGCCCACTGCGTGTTCCGGCCGATGAGTATTTTGTGATGGGCGACCATCGCTCGAGCTCGAACGACTCGCGCGTGTTCGGCCCCGTACCCAATCGCTACATCTACGGCAAGGCAGTTTTTGCCTACTGGCCGGTGGAACGCTTCGGCACGATTCCGGCCTCCGCCCAGAACACGAAATGAACGCCACCGGAGGACCCACTGACCGAGGGATTGGCACGGCCCGCGATTCTCGCGCTCGAGGACGGGCGCATATTTAACGGGCGCGCGGCGGGCGCTCGCGCCCGCCGCGGCGGCGAAGTCGTTTTCAATACCAGCCTCACCGGATACCAGGAAGTCTTCACCGACCCCAGCTATGCCGGCCAGATCGTCTGCCTCACCTATCCGCATATCGGCAACGTGGGAGTCAATCTCGACGACGAGGAGTCCGCGCGGCCCTATATCGAGGCGCTCATC
>Ga0209235_1001874_pt1 | contig 11626 bp, 8 predicted proteins | sample GraSoi013_1_20cm_4_FD_185817 | JGI IMG/M metagenome (GOLD analysis project Ga0209235, IMG submission 185817) | Grasslands soil microbial communities from the Angelo Coastal Reserve, California, USA - Sample 09_25_2013_1_20cm (SPAdes) (version 2) | ecosystem: Environmental > Terrestrial > Soil >...
CCTGGCGCGCGGCGGCGACCGCAGCATCCACGTCCGCCTCACTCGCTTGTGTGACCCGGGCGAGCCGCGCGGTCGTCGCCGGGTTGATCACGTCGAACAGCTCGCCGCTCTTGCCGTTCGTCCAGCCCCCGCCGATGAACAGGCCGAATGTGCCGTCGTGCCGCGCGACCCACTCGAGCGCCTGCTTGTCGCTTTCAGGCGCGGGGCCGTAGGCCATCGTCTCGAAGATCCCGGAGACGGTCGTCATACCATCGGGTGGCGGTGCGCCGCCGAGTAGCGCCCGGTCACGAAGTGCTCGAGCTGGCGCTCGATGTCGGTGAGCAGGCTGGAGGCGCCGAGCCGGAACAGCTCTGCCTTGAGCCAGCGGTCCCCCAGCTCCTCCTTCATCAGGATGAGCCACTGCAGCGCCGTCTTGGCGCTGCGGATGCCGCCCGCCGGCTTGAAGCCGACCGCGTAGCCGGTACGCTCGTGGTAATCGCGGATCATCCGGGTCATGACGACCCCTACCGGCAGAGTCGCGTTCACCGCCTCCTTCCCGGTAGAGGTCTTGATGAAATCCGCGCCCGCCATCATCGCCACCATGCTGGCGCGCGCCACGTTGCCAAGCGTGGCCAGGTCGCCCGTGCCGAGGATGACTTTCATGTGCGCGTCGTCGCATGCATCGCGGAAGGCGCGCACTTCGTCGTACAGCGCCTGCCAGTCGCCAGCGAGGGCGTGGGCCCGCGTGATCACCACGTCGATCTCCCGCGCTCCGGCCGCCACCGACGCGCCAATCTCTGCGATGCGCTGGGGCAGGGGATTGAGCCCCGCGGGGAATCCCGTTGAGACCGCCGCCACCGGGATAGCCGATCCCTCGAGCGCCCGCACGGCGACGGGCACGAACGCGTGGTAGACGCATACCGCGCCCACCGTGATCCTCAAGTCGGCGGCGCCCAGGGCCTCGAGCAGATCGCGGCGCACCGGATGCCGCGCTTTGGCGCACAGCCGCAGCACGTTGGTCGGCGTGTCGTCGCCCTGGAGGGTCGTCAGGTCCATGCAGGTAATGGCGCGCAGCAGCCAGGCGGCCTGCCATTCCTTTTTTACGGTGCGCCGCGTGGGGATGGTGGCCGCCCGGCGCTCCACGGCACTGCGGTTGACGCGCAGTGCGCGCACCAGGTCGAGATCGAGGGGCGTCCCGGGATTGCGCTCCGGACGGGTAAAGACCCGCAGCGCACGCTCGGGTGAAACGGTCGTCGGAAGCGGGTCTCCCGGCGGCGCCGCGCGCTCGTACTTCCGCTTGGTCTCCATTTCCGCCTCTCAATCTAAGGCGTTCGCGGCGATTGTGAGTGGGATCACAGGCCTCGCGGTCGCCAGTCACGAAGACCGGTCTGTGACCGCCAGTCGGGCCGGAGACTCTTCATATGGCGGGTGGTGCCGGTACATCAACGGTGTCGGCCACCCACGCCTGCCACACTTAGGGAGTGATGATGCCGTCGCAGACTGCCACTTTCACACTCGACGCCGTCTTGTCCGACGCGCTCCTCGTGCAGCGCATCGCCGCCTTGAGCGACAAGGTGGCGCTCGCCGAGCTGGACGGTCGCCACGGCATGACGCTCTACGCCATCGCGTATAGCCTGTTGCTCGCCCGGGAGGTCGCTGACGAGGTAGTGGCGACCGTGTTCCGCGAGGTGTGGCGCAGCGCGGCGTCGTTCGACGCGCGGGGATGCACCGTGCGGCGCTGGCTCGCCGACCTCACCCGCCGCGCCGCGCATGAGCACCTGCACGCACAGCCGAGCATTGCGCCGGCGGTGCGCCCGGCGGGTCGGGGCAGGGGTCGCACCGCCGAGCGGCGTGCGCCCACCCAGCGCGCGTCGGGACGCCGGCGCCGCTGGGCCGGTGCACTGTTTCAGTTCGCGCGCGTCGCCGGGATCCTGGCCATTACCGCTATGCTCGCCTGAGGACAGCAGATTCGCGCAGCCCAATCGGTCAGCGTCGGGGACGCTGGCCGCTTTTGTTTGGGTCGGGGTGACGGTCTCGACCGCCGGGGGCCACGCAGCGAGGGCGGGTGAGGCGTTCCCACCCTCGCTGCGCGGCGCCGTAAAGCGGAACTACGGCCGCGGCCTATCGACCAATCCGAGCGCGCGCGCGACATTAATCCGGCCCTTGCCATAGTACGGGTCGGTTCCCGGCGGCCCCAGATCATCGGCCGACTGCTCGATCGCGGCCCTGATCTGGTCCGGGTGCCCCCTGCCCATCCTGCTGACCAAGAGGGCCGCCAGGCCGGACGTGGCCGCCGCGGCGAAGCTCGTCCCCGTGCTCGACCAGACCTTCTTGCCTGCCCGACAGGGTTTCTGCGCTGCCCCCCCGAACAGGGTTGTCCCCGAACAGACCAGCCAGACTTTGGTCGAGTCGGGAGTCACCGTCCCGCCTGGCCCGGCCACGTTGATCGTCGAGCGACCAAAGGCGGTGTAGGACGCCACCGCGTCGACGTTCTCCCATGGCCCGTCGAGACCTGCCGCGGAGGTCGGTCCCGTCGCGGCGACACAGATCACGTGGACCGCATTGCAGAACTTGAACCGCGTGCCGTCGTGATCGAGGTCGGCCGAGTCGTTTCCAGCCGCTGCTACCATCACTGCGCCTTTCCGGTGCGCGTAGCTCGCCACCGTGTTCACCGCTGCGACGATGCCTGGGAAGGAGTCCTTGCTGAACTCCAAGGGAATGCTCAGGTGAATCACATCCGCCCCGTGATCCGCGGCGTAAATGATGCCATCCAGGTACACGCTGATGCAGTTTTTCCGGAACCGGTCGTGCACCTTCACGCTGAAGAGCATGGTTCGCTGCGTGACGCCGGCGAGCAGGCGCGCGTTGCTGGAGATCAGCGCAGCTACGCCGGTACCATGGGAGTGCAGGTCCGTGAACGGGAGCCTACCGGGGAACCTCGACCTTACCTCCTCGTCCTCGTCTCCGCTTGGCTGGCCGGGGTCAGGCTTGCACGTCTTTGAGAGGTGGGAGGTAAGGAGTGACGTCGAGCGCAACGAGTCGACGCGCCCGACGAGATCGTCGTGCCGATAGTCGATGCCGGTATCCAGAATGGCGACCTTCACCTCCGACGAGCCCAGGTACCCGGCGGCCCACGCCACATTCGCCCCGATGGCCCGCAGGTTCCATTGACGGGAGTAGAACGCGGCGCCGGTGGGGGCGGCGGAGCTCCCCATCGCCACTTCCGTAGCGTCAACACCGGCGAGGTCGGCGGCTGCGGGCTCATCGGCATCCGCCGCGCCGAGTATCAAGTCCGGCTCGACCGCGCTGACGCCCGGGGCCGATCGCAGCTCCTGGGCAGCCGCTGCCGTGAGTCCGCTCGCGATGGCGAAGCCGACGTTGTCCAAGATCGTGTCCACGACGCCGCCGAGTGCGGCGACGCGACCTGCGAAATCGGGCGGCGCTTCAGCTCCGGTGAACACCACCAAGAACCTTGCAGCCGCGGGGTCCGCGACTGCCGACCTAGCCGGCCTCATGCGCGGCGGCGCCGCGGAGTCCTGACAGCCCGCACACGCGACCGTAACGAGGGCAGCAGCGAGGGTACAGTGCGCGACGCGTAACATGGTTCACCTCCTGTGGGAGCTCCGGTATGCCCTTCGCGTGGCGCGCAAGGGTGTCGTTGCGGAGCAATTCCCGATGCCGTACGTTCGGGTCGACGCCGCAGAGTAGCGGCCCCGTGTGAGCGACCCGTTACGCCCGCCGTAACAGGGCGATGACGGTGCCTGCTCAGCGTGGGGCATGCGCGGTGCCCGAAGCGTCGCAAGGGGTTCCCGTGGTCGAGTTTCGAATTCTCGGGGCGCTGAACCTCCTCGGGGCTGACGGGCACGAGCTCAAGTCGGTCCTGGCCCAGCCCAAGCGCGTCGCCCTGCTCGCCTATCTCGCCGCCGCTACACCCCGCCGGCTGCACCGGCGCGATTCCCTCGTCGCACTGTTCTGGCCCGAGCTCGACCAAGAGCACGCCCGTGCCGCACTGCGCCAGGCCCTACACGGCCTGCGTCATGCGCTCGGTGAAGGCGTGTTCGTGAGCCGTGGGGATGAGGATATCGGCCTCGACCAAGACCAGATCCGCTGCGACGTGGTCGAGTTCGAGCGCGCGGCAGAAGCGGGACGACTGGCCGACGCCCTCGACCTCTACCGGGGTGATCTGCTCGAGGGCTTCTTCATCCGCGGCGCGCTGGACTTCGAGCAGTGGCTCGAGGACGAGCGTGTCCGGCTGAAGGTCGTGGCGCTGCGGAGCGCGACCTTGCTGGCGGAGCGCGGCGGCCTCGCCGAATCGGTGCAGTGGGGGCGGCGGGCGCTGCGGATTGCGCCGCTCGACGAGCCGACGTTGCGGCGTCTGATGCAGACGCTCGACCGGCTCGGCGACCGGGCGGGGGCGCTGGATGCGTACGAAGCATTCGCGAAGCGCCTGGCGGCGGAGCTCGAAGCCGACCCCGCACCGGAGACCCGGGCGCTGGCAGGCGCGGTCCGCGACCGTGTGGCCACGCTCTCCTCAGCCGCCACCGAGCTGGCGCCGCTCGAGACCGGGGCGAGCGCCACCGCCGGCGCCGTCGCTGGGGTTCCCGAACGCGCCCCAGCACGCCCTGCTCCCCGGCGGTGGGCCGGCGCGGCGGCAGGGGTGTTCGGTCTGGCTGCCGCGATCCTATGGCTCGTCCTGCGCGCGCCCGCGCCCGCGCCGTTGAACTCAAAGCGCGTGCTGGTCGTCCCCTTCGCGAACCGCACCGGCGACAGCACCCTCGATCCTCTCGGGAATCTGGCCGCGGACTGGATCACGTATGGGCTGGCGTCGACTGGGGTCGTCGAGATCGCCGACCCGGGCGCGATGGTGCTGGGCGGCAGGACCGGCGGCGCACGTCGGCCCCCGGAGGCGGGCCACGAGGCTGCGGACGCGCGGGCGCTGTCCCTAGCGAGCGGCTCGGGCCTCGCGGTGTGGGGCTCTATGTACCGCCGCAACGACCGGATCGAGTTCGCCGCGCAGATCACCGACGAGGCGAGCGGGAGAATCCTGCATACCCTCGAGCCGGTGCTCGGCGAGCCGCAGGAGCCGCGCCCGGCGCTCACCCTCCTGCGGGAGCGCATCATGGCCGCGCTCGTTGAAGCGGTGGACGCACGGCTCGGCGCTTTGGCGTCGGCCGCCGGCCAACCCCCGCGCTACGACGCGTACCTCGCCTTCAGCACCGGCGTCGAGATGTTTTACCCCGGGCGGAACGCGCGCGCCGCTCTACCGTACTTCCACCGCGCCGCCGCCCTGGACTCGACGTACGGGCTGCCGCTGATCTGGGCGGCCTGGGCCTACAGCGGCACCGCGCTCGATCGGTGCGACTCGACGGTGATCATCGCCCGGCGCCTGGCCGGCCTGCGGCTCACGGGTCTCGAGCAGATGCAGATCGACCGCGTGATGGCCCGGTGCCGCGGCGACCTCCCGGCCGCCTACGCGCTCGGACGCGCACTGACCGAGGCGGTTCCCCGCTCGGAGCTGATGTGGGAGCAGCTCGCCCGCGACGCGCTCGACTTCGATCGTCCGGCCGAGGCGGTCACGATTCTCCAACGGTTGCACCCCGACAGCGGCGCCCTCAGCGGGCGCGCGGGCTATTACAACTGGCTGACCAACGCCTACCACTTGCTCGACCAGCACGACCGCGAGCTCGAGGCTGCTCGGCGTGCCCGGCGCCGGTTTCCGAGGAACCTCGCCACGCTCCGCATGGAGCTGCTGGCCCTGGCAGCCCTCAGGCGCGGGCGAGAAGTGAATGAGCGCTTCGATGAGATCAATGCGCTCCCGCGCGACCCGATCCGCCTGCCGGCCCCGGTGATGCGCGAGATCGCCCTGGACCTCGCGGCCCACGGCGACAGCGCCGCCGCTCGCATCGCGCTGGACCGCACGCTCGCCTGGCATGCGAGCCGGCCCGCGACGGAGCTAGCGACGGCGTCCCTGCGTTTCGAACGGGCCCAGACCTACTACGCGGCCGGGTACGCGGACTCCGCGCGCGTGATCGCCGCAGACCTGGTCCGCGCGCACCCGCAGAACGAGCACTATGCTGGCCTGCTCGGCGCGCTGGCCGCGCAGCGCGGCGACCGCGCCGAGGCCGCCCGCCTCGACCGGGTGCTGGTCGCGCTCGAGCGACCCCTCGACCGCGGACAGGCCACCTACTGGCGCGCGTGCATCGCGGCGCTTTTGGGCGAGCGCGACACAGCCGTCGATCTGCTCGCGCGGGCCCTCGACGCGGGATACGTGTACCAGGTTCGCTACCTCAACGCGCACGTGGAGCCCAGCTTTGCGGCGCTGCGCGGATACACGCGGTTCCAAAAGTTGCTGCGCCCCAAGGGATGAACCCGCGCCCTCGACTGCTCGCCATCGAAATGCTCGCGTTGAGTTTGGCCACGCGTCCACTCGGATCGCAGGGAATCACATCCGCCGCGCTTCGGGGCAGCGTCGTCCAGAGTAACGGGACGCCGATCGACGGCGCCGTCGTTACGGCGACACTGGCGGCCAGCGGCGCGCACTGGCAAGTCGTGACCGACGCCGCGGGACGCTACTTCGTCGAGAACGTGCAGGTCGGCGGGCCCTACGTCATCGAGGCGAGATCCGTAGGCTTCAAGCCGACAGGCCGGAACGGGGTCCTCTTCGACCTGGGCCAGCGGTACCGCGTGGACTTCGTCCTCGAGCCCAGTGTCGTCGAGCTCCCACCGCTGACAGTGAGCGCGAGCGGGGACCAGCCGCTGAACGCCGGCCGCACCGGACCTGCCCACATCGTCTCCCAGTCGGAGCTGGCAGGCTTACCGAACTTGGCACGCGACCTGAACGTCGCGGCAGCGCTCGCTCCCTCCGCCGCGTTGAGGCCGCTCGGCGGCATCTCGATCGGCGGACAGAATCAGGGCTTCAACAGTCTCCAGGTCGATGGCGGCGTGAACGCGGACCTGTACCTCGGACGCACGCCCGGGGGTGCGAGCCCCAGCGCGGCGCTCCCCGAGGTGCTGCCTCATGCGCTCTCGCTGGAGACCGTCAGCGAGTTTCAGGTGCTCGCCGCCCCGTTCGACGTCCGGCTCGGCAACTTCGCAGGGGGGCTCCTCAATGCGGTAACGAAGGCGGGGACCAACGTCGTCCACGGCTCGGCGTTCGCATTCCTCCAGGATGGCAGTCTCATGGCGAAGGATGCGGCGGGCAACCGGTCCGATTTCATGACCTGGCAGTTCGGCGGCACCCTGTCCGGCCCGATCATGCACAACCGGGTCCACTTCTTCGTGAATGCGGACCTGCAGCAACGCGCGGTGCCCGACGTGGGACCCCTGGTCGCAGCGGACACAGTCGGCGGCGCCGACCTGCGCAAGATCGGGATTTCGTACGCCAGCGCCCTGCGGTTCCAGCAGATCCTTAGGGACAGTTTCCTCCTGGAGCCCGGCTCGCTCGGGCCATCGGACGGGCATCTGCCGGCTCAGGACGTGTTCGCGAAAGTCACCGTGCAGCTCGGTGCCAGCGGCCACCTGGAGCTGTCGCACCACTACGCCCACGCCGACCGCCGCGAGTTCATCGATACCGGTCGGACGTACGGCTCGTACGCCCTCTCGTCGGTCGCGGGTCGGAGCGTGTCGACCGCTCAGACCTCGCGCCTGATCTGGAGCGCGGTCGTGGGCGGCCGCGCGCAGCACGAGCTCATCCTGAGCTACGAGCGCCTGCGGGACTCCTGCCGGCCCAACGCGACGTTGCCACTGGTCCAGGTTTCCGTCGACTCCGGAACCTTGATCGCCGGGCCCAACAGCGTGTGCCCGACAACTGATGTGCGTCAGAGCGTCTTCGAGATCACGGAGAACCTGACCATCGGCACCGGGCCACACCTCGTGACCCTCGGCTCGCACGGCGAGCTGTTCCACTTCCGCGACCCCCTGGTGCAGGTGTCGGCCGGGAGATGGCTCTTCAGTAGTCTCGACTCGCTCGCGCGGGGACTCGCGAGCCACTACGATCGGGGGCTTGGGAGCTTGGCACGATCCCCTGGAGCGGACTTCCGCGTGTTCGAGCTCGGCCTCTACGCACAGGACCGGTGGGCGCCGACCTCCCGCCTCACGTTCACGGGCGGTCTGCGCCTCGACGTCCCGTTCCTGCTCGAGGCGGCCACGACGAACCAGAGGCTGGTGACTTCCCCCCTCGGCATCGACACCGGGCGGCTGCCCAGCGGCAACGTGCTGTGGTCGCCTCGCCTCGGCGTCAATTACGATCTCCGCGGCGACGGCAACGCATTTTTGCGCGGTGGGATCGGACTGTTCAGCGGCCCTCCGCCCTACCGCTGGCTGGGCAACGGCTACCGGGAGACTGGCGACGAAACCGTCGTGTTCTGTAATAGGCCCGATGTGCCGCCGTTTGATCCGATCAACCAGCCCGGGACTTGCCCGTCCGGAAGTGGCACGAGTCCGCGAATCAGCTTCTTCGACCCCGGTCTCAGGCTCCCGCACAACCTGAAGCTGGCGCTGGGCATTGACCGGCGTTTCCCGTCGGGCGTGGTGGCGACGATCGACTTCCTCTACACGCGCGCCGTCCAGCAGATCTACATCAGCGAGGCGAACCTCCGCGGCGCGACCGGCGCTGCTAGCGGGGAGGGCGGTCGCGTTCTCTACGGGACGATCAGCCCGATTCTGGTAACGAAGCCTGCCTGGCGTGACACGTCTTTCGGAGAGAACGAGATCTACCGAGTGTCGAATCGGGGCGGGGACAACAGCTTCTCTCTCTCGGCGCAGCTGCGAAAGCGATTCGGCGAGACGCTCGCACTGTACGGGTCGTACGCCTACTCGCGCACGCAGGATCGGATGTCGTGGGTCAACTTCCCGGCCCGCGCGAACTTCAGCAATACGCCACTCGACGGCACGCTGGACGACCGCCGGCTCCGCGCGTCCTTCTTCGAGACGCCCCACAAGGTCTCGCTCACCGCGACCTTCAATCTCCCACAGCGGGTGCAGCTCTCATTCCTCTACCTAGGCGCGTCGCAGCCGCCGTACACCTACGTCATCGAAGGCGACGCCAATGCGGACGGCATCGGAGGCCCGGGGTCGCTCTTGAACGACATCGTGTACGTTCCCCGGAACGCGGGCGAAATCAGTCTGACGAAGGCGTCGGACTCTACGCGGCTGGAGGCGTTCATCGCGCAGCAGCGGTGCTTGCGCGAGCAGCGGGGACGGATCATGGCTCGCAACAGCTGCCGGAACGGGTGGCTGGGATCTTTGAATGCGCGGCTCACGGAGGCCGTTCCCCTCGCGGGAGGTCAGCACCTCGAGATCACCGCCGACATCTTCAATGTGCCAAACCTGATCAAGTCGCGGTGGGGTCGCTATCTGGACACGACCTACGGCCCGTCCGTTCGGATGCTCAGTCTCAAGGGATGGGACGCGGCGAACGCGCGGGGTATCTACCAGGTCGCGCTGCCGCAGCGCGGCGTGGTGGACGCCCTCGCGTCGCGGTGGCGGCTCCAGCTCGGGGCGAGATATGACTTTTGAAAGGACGTAAACCCTCGCTGCGCGCGAACTCTCCTCAATACGCGACCCTGCGCAGCGGGGCAGGGGCGCATTAAGTTTGGCACAGTTGGTCACACCATTTGCGGGGCGTCGCGCCGTCCCGCGAGTCACTTGTTGCAGCACAGTCGCGCGCCCGTAGCTCAGGTGGATAGAGCAGCAGCCTTCTAAGCTGTTGGTCGGAGGTTCGAATCCTCCCGGGCGCATAAGGACTTACGCGGTCGGTGGAACCCCGAAAACCCCTGAGTGGGTAACGAAATGGGTAACGGCGCCGGCCGGGTGTGTTTAGAAGGCGCGAGTGCGCTTGTGACTACTGTGAGCAAGGTTCACCGTCACACCGCCGCTGCCAGCCAGCACTGAATGGTCCGCCGATCGCATCCGACCCGCTGGGCGATCGCCGTCATGCGGCCCGCAACACGGGGAGCCAATCGGCCGCGAAGCGGCACGCTCCTTGGGAGTTGACACTCGGCAATATTGCGCGTATTGTGTAGCAAACCTGCCGAAGCCGATCATATAGCCGTGAAGGCAGCAAGAGCCTCAAAGCCGAAGAAACCAGACGCGCCCTGGTTGAAGCCGCAGGGCGCACTCCAGGCCGCCGCGCAGGCGCAACTCGCCTTCGTGGAGGCCGTGCGGCAAGGGCTCCCCCTCGAGCTAGTCGATCGGTTAGTCGGTGCAGGGTATCTCACGTTGGCTGAGATCAGCCAACTGGTGCTACCCGCCCGAACCCTTGCCCATCGACGCCAGCACGACCAGCTGCTGTCGCCCGAGGAATCGGATCGATTCGCGCGCGTGCTGCGGCTCGTGGCGCTCGCCGAGGAGACCTTCGGCGACCGTGACAAGGCGCGGCTGTGGCTGCGGCGGCCGAACCGGGCCCTTGAGGGGCGGGTTCCACTAGACCTCCTCGACACAGACGGTGGTGCCCGAGCAGTGGAGACGATCCTTAGTCGCATTACCCACGGCGTGTATAGCTAGGTGCGGGTTTGGCGGCTGGCGCGCCGAGCACACGCCGCACTCGACGGGGAAGGGGCGCGTCTGCAGGGAGGCCGTTGGAACTCGCCTGGCCGCCCGCTCGTCTACAGCTCGAGCCATCTCTCGCTCGCGGCACTCGAAGCGCTGGTGCATTTCGACGTGGACGAGGTCCCCGAAGACCTACGGGCATTCGCGATCGACATCCCTGATAAGCTTGCGCGGGAGCAGGTCAGTCCGGACAAACTGCCCACCGGCTGGACCCGCCAGGAGTTTGCGACCCGGGCGCTCGGCGACGAGTGGCTTGCGGCCGTGCGGACGCCCATGCTCGTGGTCCCCTCGGCAGTTATTCCGGAAGAGACGAACGTCCTCGTGAACCCCGCTCATCCGGCGACCCGGGGCGTGGTCGTGGTGACGAGCCGCCGTTTCGTCTACGATCCGCGTTTGCTGTAGAGTGCGGCAACCCTCCGTCTTACCGGTTGCCCCCCCAAACGCCCCCTGCCCGCGGCTCCAGCCGGTCAAGTGCGAACCGCAGCCGGAACAGCGCCGCGTCCAGATCGCGACGGTGCTCGTCGTCCAGCTGGTGCGAGTCGGCCACGTGCTCGATGAGCTGCAGCGCGTTGCGGATGTGCTCGGCCGCCGACTCTTCCCCGCGGCGCTCCGGCCCGGTGCGACGTTCGTCGCCGCGTCGGTCCGGGTTCCTGCGCCGGTCCGTGCCGGAGCGCCGCTCGACGGTGACGAGCGCGAGCATGTGGCGACGGTCGCCGTTGCGCCGCTCCGTCCCGCGGCGGCGGTCCGGCGGGGCGCGCCGATCGGTAGGCGAGGCTTCTTTGCGGCGGGAGAAGAGCACCCCCGAATCTGCCTCCGCTTCCGGTTTCCGGCCAGCGGGCGCTCTTCGGGATTCCCTTGGGGCCGCTTCGCCCGGGTAGCGCTGGCGCCCGCCGGGCCGTATTACTAGCCCACGCCTGGACTGTCGACACCGTCATCCTCCAGGAGGTGGCCCGTGGGATCGAACCGCGTCCTACCACTGCTCGCAGCTCTGTCCGTAACGCCTGCGCTCGCCGCCCAGCAGACCGGTACGGTCTCGGGGACCGTCGTGGCGGCCGAGTCAGCCGCACCGCTGGCCGGTGCGAGCGTCGTGATCGTTGGG
>Ga0209235_1001875_pt1 | contig 11624 bp, 15 predicted proteins | sample GraSoi013_1_20cm_4_FD_185817 | JGI IMG/M metagenome (GOLD analysis project Ga0209235, IMG submission 185817) | Grasslands soil microbial communities from the Angelo Coastal Reserve, California, USA - Sample 09_25_2013_1_20cm (SPAdes) (version 2) | ecosystem: Environmental > Terrestrial > Soil >...
GACACCCCAGGCGCAAACGAGACAGTACGCGCGCTAGCCAAGTACGACTTGCCAATCAGAAACGACTTGATCCTCGAAGGCTACTTCTACCACAACTCAACAAACAACATGATAGAGCGAATCTCAGTCCAGACAAACAACAACGCAACAACCTACACTATTGGAGCCTCGACACCCGACGGTGTGTCAGGAAGTCTTCCACGCGCGGACAGTGAATATTACTGGAGGCAATCTCAGACCTGTTGCGGAAGCGCGACTGGCATATCCTTCAAGCCTAACCAGTGGAACAGTTTCAAGCTCGTCAAGACGCTTAACTCGATCCAGGGCTTCCTCCTCGACCTACCGGTCGGCCCCGCGATCACAGACCGGACCCAGGTGTCACAGGTTTTCATCGGTGGCGACAACGCGACAACAGGTGTGGGCGCACAGCCCTGGTGGTTTGACGACATCAGGGTCAGAAAATACACATTGGTCGAACCGACCGCGCACCCGGAATCCGAACGGCCAGCCGGTCCTTCAGAATCAGCGCTGTTCACAGTTCCATCAGGAACCAACAAACAGGTAGATGTGGGTCGCACGCTTTCCACGCTGAACCTTACTCTAACGCTGAACTCTACAAGACCCGTGGAGCTACTAGTCACTAGGCTCTCCACCAGCCCAGTCGGAACCCCGTCCAGCTTGTCTCCCCTAGGCGTCTTCTTCAAAATAGCAGCCAACCAGACAGTAGACGCCAGAATCCGGCTCTACTACACCCAGAGCGAGGCCCAGGCCGTCGACCAGAACACCCTTGCACCGTACACGTACAACTCGAACACAGGACAATGGGTCCCATTAGAAAGTGTATCCCGCGACACATCCGCTAGATGGGTCGAAGGCACGGTCCACCACTTCAGCCTCTTCGGCGTATTCTCCCAACTAGTCTCCCACACCGTCCCAGCCACAACATGCTGGTACTGCGCATGGTGGCTCTGGGCCGGAGTAGGAACCGCCGGCGCGGCCGGAACAGGTGTATTCTACAGAAGAAACCGTCGGAGCACAAGCCGGCCAACCTCTATCAACAACCCTGGCCTGAACTAGAAAGAGATTGGGCTCGAAAAAGCCTGGAAAGAGCCAGAAAGATAGCATATCAGCACACGCTTTTCGGATAAGATTCCTCAGGCGCAGCCGGGAAATCTACAATCGATACCTCGAGACCAAGCCCTGGATCAAGCAGATGCACACCAGCTTTCTCGGCCTCAAACCGGGGATGCGCATCGTCGACGTTGGCTGTGGAACAGGCGACTTCACTAGGTACTTGGCCAGCCTCATACTCGCAAAAAGCACCATCATAGGAGTTGACACGCGAGCAGCCTCGCTCAGAGCCGCCGAGAGAGAAACCAAAAACGCAAAGCTTGACGGAAGTATCAGCTACAGGAAAGGAGACGCTTACAACATTCCTATAGAAAATGGGTGGGCCGACCTGGCTTGCTGCAGAACCGTCCTAATGCATCTCACGGATCCGCTAAAAGCTGTAAGGGAAATGGCCCGAGTAACAAAGAAGGGAGGGACGGTTGCCGCAGTCGAGCGTGGTACAATAAACTCTGTCTACATTCCCGACGACGAGAAGTTCACCAAGATAGCCATGAAGCTTGCCGACGCCTACGTTGAAGGCGTGAAAAAACTGGAGCACAAATACTTCAACATTGGAGAACGATTACCGACAATCTTCAGGAAGGCAGGGTTAACCGGAATCATGGCAGAGATCCAAACGGACGCTTATCTTGCCTCAGACCCTCGCAGGAGGCTTGAAGACGTGAGAGACGAGTTGGACTTTGCACTCGCCTTCTTCAAGGAGACGAAAGAGGTCGACTCTCGAGCAATGCTAGCCGGTGGCGCATCAAGGAAGAGCGTCAATCGTTACAATCGCTGGTTCGAAAACTACGTTGGAGCCTTGCTACGTGATGACGTGAAACTTAGGAACGATACAACGTTTGGCGCGGGCGGACTTTACCTCGTCGCTGGGCGCAAACAATAGAGACAATCTCCTGAACCTTGTGAAAAACTCACGTGGGAGCCCTCTGACTCCCTTCGGAACTCCGACTCTTTCTTTCAGCGCACCCGGCCCATAAGTGTCAAGCGGCTCATCGTGTCACCTCTAGGGTTGCCCCGCGGTAACGTGTCTCTTATCGGAATAGTCACTTTGCCTTAGACAAGGCGTCCTCGAGTGGACCTTGCGACTGGAGGCATTGTCCTCTTTACGATAATGGCGGCAGCGGGCATCGTCCCGTTGATAATGGCGGTCAAAACGAAGGTTCGCAGCCTCAGAATTCTCTCCCTCCTACTCGGACTCTTCGCCATAGTCCACGGCTTCTATCACCTCGCCTCCGGCTATCAGCAAGAAATCCTCGCAGACGCAGTCTTCGAACCCCTCTCCCTGGTCCTCCTCGTAACCCTCGGAGCCTACTATTCCAAGGTGGGAATAGCATAGATGCCAGACGACCCAGTAATCGCACTCCTCGAAAACATCAACCTCATACTCATCCTCCTAGCATTCGCGATATTCACCCGTCTCGCCTTCAAAGGCAAAAACATCGGCAACTTCCGATTCCAACTGTCAATCTTCCTCATCATATGGGTCCTCTCGGAACTACCGCACATCGCAGAATCCATTGGTTTGATAACCATAGGCAGTTACGAGGACACAGGGCTCTACCTCCACGCCATCTCAATGACAGTCTTCGCACTCTTCGTCGGATGGAGATCCTTCAGGTTCCTAACCCTCCATCCCCCACCTCCCGTAACCACACTATCGCTACCGGCAGAGCAGCCTAGGGGGCTCAAAGGATGAGAGGCGCGAGCTTCGACGATTTGGTAAGTGAGTCGGTCGCGGAGACCATGTCCAAGATTCTCGGCCCCGAGACTTGGAAAGCGATTAACTTCTTCTTCGACACTAGAACCGCGGCCCGCGAACCCGAGGCGTTTGCCAAACTACTCGACAAGATGTTCGGGCTCACCTCCAAGGTTCTCCAGAAGAAGATAGCTGAAAGCCTCCTAGGAAAAGTCGGTGCAGTCCAGCAAACATCGAGCAGCCTGGACTTTCGACAGATCCTACGGCTCGCAAAAGCGAAATTTCCGAGATCTGTGCTTCCTGACCAACTTAAGGCCTAGCCAGCCTGCTCGCTCGGCGAACTCTGACTTTGGCCAGGGCGCCCTTCTCCCGAGCGTTTCCTCGCCGTCTTTCCTTCTGTGCTTGGTGGGCGCTTTTCCTTTTCCGTAACGGGCAATGTTTGGATGAGCGACCTTTCACGAGTGCCTGGGACCCATGCTTCCAAAGTCGTGGGGCGGCTCTTCCAGACCAGAGGTCTCCCAGAGGTTTCGTCGACGGACCCAATCCTTCTCACTGACCCCATGGGGGAGGAGGGCAGCGTAGCGTGAGTCGGGGCAATTCTCTTCAGGATAGATTCAGTCGTCGCGGGCTGTTGCTCCCGCTCCCTGAAGGGTTCCTCGGGAGGTTCAATTCGTAGGATGACAGGGAAGGGCTTTGGCGCAGACGGGTTTCGATTCAGACCAGGAGGTGACTCGATGAGTTTGAGGACCGGGGGCCCGATATTCTCGGCATCGAATCCGGCGAATGCTGAGACCTTGGCAGGCGGTGAAGCTGACCTGTCACCATTAGAGGAAGCCGCTGAAGGGGTCCGAATATCCGGCTGAGACACCGCAAACATGGGACTGACCGGAGTGAGCTTATCTGCCTGAGCGATCTGTCTTGCCCTCTGTTTCAGACTTCTAGACCTAGCGAGCATTCCGGCTCCGAGAACTAGGAAGGCCAATGACGCAGCCACTTCCGGGAGTGATAACCACATGGGAATCCTGCCCCGAATGTACTCCTGAAGGTACCGGTTGTTCTGGTACTCTTTCAACAGCCAGAAGGCGAAAGAAGCAACAACCACGCCCTGCAACAACAAGACCTTGCCGTACGCCGGGAGGCCGTTCCGAAACGACTGCCGCACACGAGATCCCGCCGACATTCAAAATCACAACTCTAGCGATCGATGCGCTGAGGAGGCTTTCATCACGTTCCCATTAAGAAGTGTGAAACTCGAACAGACCGGGTCGATGCACCGTTAAGGCGGCTCATCGGCCCATCGTGGCCCCGTTACTGCCCCCGCAAATCGCCCAGAATCACGCCCAATCGAAAAAAAAGGCCGAAATGTCCAGACCCGGCTCTCAGTCAAAGCCTCCTGCCCATTGCTCGGGCTTCCAAAGCTCTGATGAAGCTCGGCAGTTCCTCCACACTCCGAACATCCGACCGCGACAACGCCTTGACCCTACGCCACAACGTATCATCCGTCTTGACACCGAGCCTTGACAGTTCATGATAGAGCCAGGCTCGGAGCTCACGTCCTTCGCGGTCGAAGTCCGTCAAGACAATCACTCTGTCGAATCCGTCCAGCTGCTCGACAAAGTCCAGCCTCGAGCCCCGTCTCGACTTCAAACACAAAACCCTCCCCGAAACCGCCAGCTTCCGGAGCGCGGCCTCATCCTTCCGCCCCTCCACAATGACCGGAACACCCTCACTCGAACTTCTCCGCAACAAATCCAACGCCTTCTCCACCTCCTCCTTCTTCCAGGCGTAATACGATGCCCGGGGCTGACGAACGGCCAGCGGACACCTACGCCTCTCCTTCACAACCAAACCCTAACACTAACCAGCATCGATTCCTCGAACTTCTTCCAACACCTTGGGCCTAGCAGCAAAATACTCCCGGACCGGAGCCAGCTCGTCAGACAAGAACCCGGCCATGTTCACCTTCAAATCCTGAGGATGAACCTTCCCAGCCACGTACAACCGCTCCAGCTCCTCAAAACCCTGAACCACGATATCCCCGCCGTACTTCGGGTCACGCTTCAAAACAAACTCTGCATAGCGGGGAAAGACTAGAGTCCTGAAGTACTCCATCAACGGATTACCCTCGACAACACCCGGCGGGCAGAACGCCCGGCGCAGCTTCTCTCCAATTACCTGCGGACTATCATGAATCAAAACGCTGCTCTCAGGCTTGCTCTTCGACATTTTCGCTGCGATCACGCTGCTTACCTTCGGGTCTTCGTCAAAACTCCCGACAACACCAGCCCCCAAGCCCGCTAAGCCCATCAACAAGGGAGTATGGAGACAAACCGGCTTACCCCAGCCAAGCTTCTCCCCTGTCTCCCGGGCGAGAATGTGCGCCTTCCGCTGGTCAACTCCCGCGCACGCAACATCAAGCCGCATCTCGAAAATATCGGCAGCCTGCATGCAAGGATAGAACAGGCTAGCGGCCTCCGCATCCTTGCCCGTCATCTCCCGGCCCATGATCGGAAGAGCCCTCATCACTCGTTGCGCACTCGATGCCTTCCCAACACGCAACACTCTCTCCCAGTATTCAGCCCTGCCGGCAAGCTCCGACGCCCAGACATAGTGGACCTTCCCCTCCGGTAGCCCCAGCGCAGTAAAACAGTGCTTGAAGTATTCGCCGATCTGTCGAATCTTGCTCATGTCTCCGCCGAACTTGTTGTTCACCATGGAATGCCAGTCGGCGAGGAATATGATGAACTCGAAACCAGCCTCGACCATGTCTCGGATTTTGAGGCCGCAGACAAGTCCTTGGCCGATGTGCATCAGTCCAGGCGGCTAGCGCCGCTTTCCGGAACACTCAAAACCCCAGTACGCCCGAGGCTTTTTCTTTTCAGCCAAGAGCTTCTCCAGCTCGGAACGCTGGACAACCTCAATAGTCCCACGACAAGCAAGGTCGAGACGCTTCTCTAAGCTCATCGAAGCCTCCTATCCACGACATCAACCCAAAACAGTTCTCGGCTTAAAGCCTCTAGCCCACGACTTTAGGGCGAGTTTCGCGTAAGCCCCTTTGACAGAGGCTGTCGCCTGCAACACTAACACCAAAGCCTCACAGTGAAGACGAGAGTCTTCCCTTAGCCCGGCTCTCTCGAGGCAGGCGCCTCACGCTCGCCCACGCCGAAGAGCACACCCGTCCCTTACGTAATAATGCTCACATCAAACGAAGATCTGCAAAAGTAACTAGCCCTTGGCCACACCAATAGGTGTCATCCGAACAACTTTTGTCCCAATTCCCAACTGGTGGCTGACTTCCACCACCCGGTCAACATCCTTGTATGCGTCCGGCGCCTCTTCCGCCACAACCTCCAGACTCGCAGCCCGAACAACAATTCCCCGACTCTCCAACGACTTCTTCAGGTCAGCACCCCACCACTTCCGCCGCGCGGCAGACCTGCTCATAAACCGACCAGCCCCATGAGCAGTCGTCCCAAAACTCAACTCCATCGCCCTAGGTGTCCCAACAAGAACCCAACTACTAGTCCCCATACTACCCGGAATCAAAACCGGCTGACCTACGTCACGGTACTCAGCAGGAATATCCGGGTTCCCTGGGGGAAAAGAACGCGTCGCCCCCTTACGGTGTACTGTCACTTTTCGCATCTGACCTTTCACAGTGTGCGTCTCAACCTTCGCAACATTGTGTGCGACGTCGTAGACGATCCGCATGTCCAGAGAGTCAGCTGGCTTCTGGAATACTTTCTCGAACGCCTGGCGTGTCCAGTGGGTGATCATCTGCCGGTTCACCCAAGCGAAGTTGCAAGCAGCCGACATCGCGGGAATGTAGTCCTCTGCCTCCGGGCTCTTGCTGGGACAGGCGGCTAATTCGCGGTCTGGAAGCTGGATATTGTATTTGCCGATGGCTCTCTCCATCACCCGCAGGTAATCGCTGCAAACTTGGTGGCCAAAGCCCCTGCTGCCTGTGTGAATCAACACTAGGATTTGTCCTTCGTTTGTTATTCCGAATCTGTCAGCGACTCGTTTGTCGAAGATCTTGTCGGCTCTTTCTATCTCGATGAAATGGTTTCCGCTTCCCAGACTTCCGAGTTGTGGGGCACCACGGGATTTGGCATTGTTGGAGATTTTCGCTGGGTCGGCAGCCTCCATGCAGCCCTCTTCCTCGATGGTCCTATGATCCTCTGGCCAAGCATAGCCATGGTCGAGGGCCCAGTCAAGGCCGTCAGTCACAGCCTTGTCGAGCTCGCTGGTGCTCAGCCGGATCTGCCCTTTGCTTCCTAGGCCCGATGGTATGAAGTTGAATATTGTCTCGACGAGTTTTGTGAGTTGGGGCCGAACCTCTTCTTCGGTCAGGTTGGTTCTTATGAGCCGGACGCCGCAGTTGATATCGTAGCCTACTCCGCCTGGACTAACAAGTCCCTCGTCATAGTCGGTCGCCGCGACTCCTCCTATTGGAAAACCGTAGCCTTCGTGACCGTCGGGCATGGTGATTGAGTAGTTGCATATTCCCTGGAGGTGAGCCACGTTGACGCACTGCTGGATTGTCCTGTCTGTCCTCATCTTTGCGAGGAGGTCGTCGTCCGCGTAGATACGTGCTGGTACTTTCATGCCGGGCTGGTGGTCGCTGGAGACTTCCCATATGTTGGGAGCAACTTTGTGAACTGGAATTTGGCTGCTGGTGGTTCTGCCGAAGCCCTGCACTGTCTCGCTCATCCCTCGTCAGGCTGGGCCTTGAAGCTGTAGCCTATAAGCCTCATTGAGTGGTGCGACAAGACTGTCGGTCTAGGCCGAATCGTTGCGTGTTAGAGGTCTAGGAGGAACCTTACGGTGACTCTTCCAGCACGACGCACGACTGACATCTCATGGTATGTGACTCCTTTCACTTCAACGCGTCCGTGGTGTCGGTCAGGGTCGTAGTGCTCTCCGTGAGCCGTAGCTTTCAGTAGCTCCGATGAGTCTATGTTCGTAATCTTCTCGATGTCGAACTCGGAAAATATCATTCGTTTTATCTCAAAAGAGAGAAGAAGTTCCTCTAGCCAGTTGTAGACAAGTTCTAGCTCGTCGTGTCCTGAGACTCTTATCTTCCGAGCCTCGGAGGGGATGACGTTGTTGAGGTCTGCAATTGTCTCGAAGAGTCCGAGCCCGGCTTGGGCCAGAGCGCGTTCGAGGGTTGGCCCCCAGGCTTCGATAAGAGCATCGGTTACATGGTCGAGAAGCTGATGTCCCTCATCCCTACTCCTCGACATCGAATTTCGTGGAATTGTTTGGGATACTTCTTATTAGGTAAGCTTCGCGACGTGAGCAAGAGACCTGAACGCGTGGTTCGCGCCGGGATTACGCGGCGTGAAGCCGTGTCCCGTTGGCCGAGTGGATTAACCTCGTGAGTGTGGGTCTAGAGGCGCAGTTCCCGTTTTGGAGGGAGCGTAGGCCTTGAGAGCCTGTGGCCCTTTAGGGCCGCGTGGGTTCGAATCCCACTCCCGGCGCCAAAAACTAGATTCTCAGCAGGTCAAGTAGTGGCGACGACTGGCCTTGGGCAGGTGGCAATATGAGCCGTGTACTTGTCTAGGCGGACGTGGTCGTGGCATCGTGGACACTCAAGAGTCTTCATCTCTGTCCGGACGTTCCGGTTTTTCCAACTTCCGCCACGCATTTCTTCTAATCTTCCTATCCTACCATGTGAAGGTCATGGACTGGATATAAGCCCTCGTTCACCAGAATTGCGATTTTCGAGTATCGAGCGGGGCGAGTCGTCAGTCTTCGTTATCTTGCTCTAGCTGCAAATCATGCGGGGGCCCGTAACGAGGCTGTGAGTAATAGGTGACAGATTGTGAACCAGTGTTGACTCCGGGCGATTCGGGCCTTTTGTGGGCGATTTCTAGAAGACGGGGGTTGTCTTGGCTAGAAAGGCCTGAGAGCCTTTCCGGAAATCCGGGCTTGTTATTGCCCTCAGCAGCTCTAGGTGAGCCTTGTCGAGAAGTCTATTGGTTATGAAGTCGTTCCGAATCCGTTTGAAGCTCGAGTTTGAAATAGGCGAAACACCGTCCATGCTTCGAATCGTCTCTTCTCCGGTTCGCCTTAGCCGGTCTCCCGGCGTTACATAATTGACGAGGCCGAGTCGAAGGGCTTCTGTTGCAGTGACGGGATGCCCAGTCAGGTTCATCTCGACGAGTTTCCGACCCTGCATGAGCAGAGGTCCAACAATTCCTGATATGCAGCAGAGTGCTCCGACCCGGCCTCCTGAAAAGGCAAAAGTGGCTTCGCGGGAGGCGATGACGATGTCAGAAGCCAGAGCCATTTCTGCGCCCGCGCCATAAGCGGGACCATTAACCAGGGCCACTATTGGCTTGTCGCAGTCGAAGAACTGTCTCCAGAAGGGTCTCACGAGAGAGTACACGAAACTCCGCGCAGAGTCCAACGTCTGAAACCCCCCGACCTCTTTGATGTCGAGACCGGCTGAGAATCCGGTTCCGGCCCCGGTGATAGCAACATACCGGACATGGGGGTCGTCGGAGGCGATGGCGATCGCGTTTTTCAGGCCCCGAAACATGGCCTTGGAAAGAGCATTCAGAATCGCCGGTCTCTCCATAGTTATCCACGCGGTTCGATTCGAGACTTCGACCCGAACACTCTCTCCTTCACCTCTAACACCGCCAGATGTAGGACTTGTCGGGTCTTGTCTTCCTCGGTGAGACTGGGTTCGAGAACGTTTTTGAGGCACTTTCTGTTTCGCTCATCGTCACGGTGCGCTTTTCTGATTAACCTTCCGTACAATTCGAACACGAAGCTGAAGACAGTTCTAGACCGGGTTAACTCGGACGAGTATCTACAGAGCCTGTGGGATTGCATTAACGTCAACGCGGTCAGGCGGCTTGGTCTGTCAGACCACGGACGAGTTCACTTCGCCATTGTGTCGAACATTGCACTGAAGATATTGAGGAGCCTCGTCGAGGCCAAGGTTCAGCCTAACATTGTAACAGACCACTCAATGACGAACGAGGATGCTGAGGTTGTCGTGTTCTTGGGAGCTGTTCTTCATGACCTTGGCATGGTCGCTCACAGGGACAACCATGAGGTCTTCAGCGTCTCTCTCGCTGCACAGATGATTCCGGACTTGGTTCGCGGAGTCTATGGTGACAAGGAGCGCGCCGTCATAACCGCGGAGACATTGCATGCGATCTACGCTCATGAGTCTGAGATTCCGCAGTTCACGCTTGAGGCTGGTGTGGTTAGGGTTGCTGATGCGCTGGACATGAAGGAAGGGCGCGCAAGGATTCCTTTCACCGCGGGTAAGAAGGACATTCACGCCCTCTCCGCAATGTCCATTCACGATGTCAAGATTCGAAAAGGAAAGCTGAAACCGATTATTGTCGAAATCAGTATGTACAACGAGTCAGGAATCTTCCAAGTGGACCAGCTCTTGAAGAAGAAGATTGCCGGCACAAAGATTGAGGGATTTATCGAAGTCGTTGCGCAGGTGGAAAACCAGCAGAGAAAAACGGTTCTCTCGCGCTACACGCTAGGGGCGTCGCCGGAACAGCCGTCCGTCCAGGCCTCGGCTCAAAGGTGAGGCGGTTCGGCCAAGCGCAAGCTGCGTTGTCTGATAAAGTCGCGATCTTCGAAAGTGATGATTATTCGACCTTGCTCATTTTTCCGTATTTTCCGACGTTGAGCTGAAGCTCTCCGCGGAACGAGTCAACGTATCCGTTTTCTATCGAGACCTTGTCGTTAACCGCGACCTTCGAGATGTTCTCGTTCCAGAGCGTGACTTTTACTGAACCGGATTCATCTTCGAGAGTTGCAGTTGCAACTTGGCCGGGGCCGAACTTGGTGTTGACATCTCTTGGTCCTTCGATATTCACAATCTTGCCCGCAACGTCTACTCTCCGCATTCCAGGTCTTAGCTCAGCGATCTTCAACGTTCTCCTCCTCTTCCTTCTCCTCTTCCACAACCTCGCTCTTTGAGATCACTTCGCCGGTGGCGAAGCTTCCTCTCACGCCGGTTATTCTGATCTTCACCTTGTCACCTGCGTTTGTTCCGGGGATGAATACCACGAAATTGTTGATGCGACCTATTCCGTCTCCTCGTCTGCCCACGGAGTCGACCGTTATGTCAACTTCTTGGCCTTCTTCAACTGGAACTGGTCCGCGATCCCGGTCGGAATCTCGACGAGGTCGGCCGTAACCTCCACGGCTACCGCCGCCATATCCGCCTCCTCGACCTCCATATCCTCCTCCTCCTTGGCCGCCATAACCGCTACTGCCACCTCCGCGTCTTCCCCCTCCTCTGTATCCCCCTCGTCTTCCGTAGCTGGTTCTCGGCCTATCTCCTCCTCTATCGCTTCCCTCGCTCAATTCATTTTCCTCTCTGGCTTGCTTGAAGTCAAGGATTGTCAAAGAGCGGCACTGCGTTGATCCGCATGACTACTCCATACATCCTATGATTGACCCAAACCACGCCTTGCACGGTAGCTGGCCAGTAGCGTATTAAAGATTTGACTGGTTCCGTTAACTCTTTGTTGGTTGAGTTAGCTTCGGAGCATCGACTCCAGGGATTACCGTAGGCGTCGGATTCCCCTTCACAGCTTCAACTGCTCCGCCTTGCGCCTCTATCAGAGGCCGGGAACGTGCGAACCTCACCCGTCCCCGCCGAGCCAGGTTGACCGCTGCTACCCTGTCCCGGTCCATTACTACTCGACATTTTCCACACCAGAGCTTACGTCCTAGTCGCTTTTCCGATTGGAGTCTCTCCCCGCATCTCGGACAAGTCATGCTAGATCCTCTGGTCTCACGCCTAGAC
>Ga0209235_1001880_pt1 | contig 11613 bp, 5 predicted proteins | sample GraSoi013_1_20cm_4_FD_185817 | JGI IMG/M metagenome (GOLD analysis project Ga0209235, IMG submission 185817) | Grasslands soil microbial communities from the Angelo Coastal Reserve, California, USA - Sample 09_25_2013_1_20cm (SPAdes) (version 2) | ecosystem: Environmental > Terrestrial > Soil >...
AACGCACGAGCCGATCAGCAGGCTAGAAATCGTCCTGAGCCGCGCTCGACGTGGTCCTCGCGACTCACGCACGCTTGCGGATGAAGCCGTAGGCTGCGTTGCTTCGGCCCGCGCCTCCGAGCTCGTACTCCGCTTTCATCCGTGCGAGCCTGTCGGAGTAGTCGGGCGGCAGCGGTTTGTGGTCGGCGCGCAGGTTGAGGCTGTAGAGCCGCGCCGAGTTGTAGCCGAGGATCGCGCTCTTCACCACGCCTTCGGCGGCACCGAGCGGCGCGAAGCCGTACTTCTTCTGCATCTCGTCCGGTATCTCGATGCGTCGGAACGCTTCGATCTGCCACTGGGGTGACCCGTACCACACCGAGTCGGTGCCCCATACGACGTGGTCCGCGCCCAAGCCCTTGATGAGCGTCCCGAGCAAGGCCGCGCAGTACTTCGGATTCGTGACCGCCGAGTTGGCGAAGGTCGTGCCCAGCTCACCATAGACGTTCCTGACGCCGTACTTTCCCGGGATCTCGGCGAGGTCACTCACCCAGTTGATCCGACCCGTCCGCTCGAAGTCCGCCAGGGACTGGTCGGGCGCCTCGAGGAACGGACGATGGGCGGCGTGGTACATGATGAAATTGAGCTGAGGCCAGTCTTTGGCCGCCTTCCCGAGGTCGTCCACGGTGGCATATTTCCAGACGGCAGCGAACGAACGCTCGTAGTCGGGCGGCAAGAGCCCCTTGTGGATGCTGACGTTGCGGATGCCCGACCTCACCATCTTCGCGTACACGGGGTACATGAGCTTCTCGTCGTCGAGACGGTACGGGTACCGGGCCGACGGGTTGCTCGGGTCCCCGATGGTATAGCCCTTCCAGCCGTCGGGCTTGAGGTCGGAGATCGCCCGGTCGACTTCCTCCACCCAACGCGGCTGGCCGGGCAGGAACAGCGCGTGAGACAGCAGCCGCCGAGAGCCCGCCAGGTCGTTGATCAGCGCGCGGGCCCGCTCGATCTGGTCGTTCGACAGGAACCATGCCTCGGCGTCGTCGAACGGTGCGCCGCTCAGCAGAGCCACCTTGGTCTCGCTGTCCATGAAGATTTCTTTGACAAAGTTCTCGAACTTGTAGCGTTGCAGCGTGATCTTTTCACCCTTGAGCACGGGGTTCCAGTTCTTGGCGAACTCGGCAAGCCGCAGGACCCGCTCCCGCGTGTAGTCGTCGCGCACGAAATGTACTTGGTCGTCGAAGATGAATTGGTGGCCGAGCGCTTTGAGCCGCGCCGCCGCCGCCGCGGGATCGGCCGCCTCCGCCGGGTCGACCGTGAAGACTGAGCCGTACACCGCGTTCATGGCGAGGAAGGCCGCCGCCATTCCGCAACTGGTCTGCAGGAACTTTCTTCGGTTCAACCCGAGCTTGCCGCCGAGGCCGTCGGCCAGCTCCTTGATCCGTTCCTCGACTTGACGCTGCTGCATGGTTTGCCGCGCCGGCATGAACTCTCCGTTCGAAACCATCTGGGTCGGGATCGGCGAGCGGAAAGCCGCGCGTTCGGCCGGCACCGTCAGCGCCAGATCTTCTTTCGTCAGCCAGATCATGTCGTTTCCTCCCCCGCTCCAGTCAGGATTCTCGGTCTCGCCTCGGCTCGCGGACTGCGCACTCGCAGGGTGGCCCGCGCCCGCACGAGCGGCCCTGCCAGCCGTCTCCATGGGCGACGAGGCCGTCGAAAGAACGTCCAGAGACCCGATCAAGGGACATGCGGCTCTCCCCACGGAGAGTCAAGGACGTGGCGGGATCATGTGCACCTTGCTCCGGCCTGTCAAGGTGCATGCCTGTCAGCGCCCAAGAGGGTCAGCCAGGCCCGACTCGAATGCCCGAGCTGCCTGGAGGCTCCCGTGTACAGCGAGTGCACCGCGCTCACCGGGCCGCGCATCGCGTCGGGCGACCGAATCTGAACGAGAGCTGCGCGGCCTGCTGCTCGGGCCCACCGACAATCTTCGGGCCCCCACGCCGCGGAAGAGTCGTACACTGATTGCCGGGTTCGACGAAGCGACCAAGAGGCGCGTACTCGGCTGAAAGGAAGGCACACGATGTCGCACAAGGGGTTCTCGCACATCGGCCTCTCGACACTGGATCTCGACCGGACGCGTGACTTCTACGAGAACGTCCTGAAGCTCAAGGCGGTGCGCTGCGACATCCTCAAGGTCAAGGAAGGCGGGCAGATCCGCCACATCTTCTTCGACACCGGGCGCGATCAGCTCATCGCCTTCATGGAAGCGCGGGGCGTGCCGGGCATACCGGCGCAGTACGACGCCGGGATCAACCACGGGCTCGGGGTGCCGAACGCGTTCTATCACTTCGCGTTCGAGGCTGGCTCCGAGGCGGGGCTCGACGAGATGCGCAACGCGCTCATCGCCCGCGGCGTCGAGGTGACGGACGTGGTCGATCACGACTGGGCCAAGTCGATCTACTTCAAGGACCCCAACGGGGTTCAGCTGGAGTACTGCTGCTTCACCCGCAACCTGAACGCGAACGACGCCCAGATGCAGGAGCGCGCCGAGATCTCGATCCGCCGGTTGGGACTGACGGGTGCCGGCACGCCGATGCCGGCGGAGAGCGCTAAAGCCGGATAGCGACCCGCTCCGAAACACGCAGGCGTAGGACGGCATGGGGAGACCAGCCGACCCGAGTGCTGCTCGCAGGAGTTGGCCGCGCTGGTCGAGCACGCTACTCGATGACTTGGTCTGCCCCGAGCAGAATCGTCTGCGGGATCGTCAGGCCCAGGGCCTTGACGGTCTTGAGGTTGACGCTTAGTGCGACCTTCGTCGAAGTGGTAGCCGGCGTAAGCGCCACTCTGGACCCAGGTCAACACTCACTTACTTTCTGAGCTTCACATCTACTTTTTGAGCTTCACATCCTCGTACGGCGCCGAGAAGATGTAGCCGGCGACGAGCCCGATCCCCGAATCCTCCACCCGGGGCCCCACGCCGTTCAGCGGGGCGTTCTGCCAGATCGGCGCGACCACGACCTTCTCGTAGATGAGTTGCTGAATGCGGTGCAGGATTGCCTTGCGCTTCTTCGGATCGAGCTCGCTCGCCTGCTCCCGGAAGAGCCCGTCGATGTCGGCATAGCTGCCGTAGACGTAGGTGCCGCCTCCAACCACCAAGGACTCGATTCTCGTGGCCGCGTTACCGAAGGAGCCGTTGCCGCCCTGGATGAGGCCTCGATACTTCTTCTCGGTCCACCCCTTCTGGAATGCCGCCCGCTCGAGCGGCCGGAGCTTCACCCGGATGCCGATGGCGTTGAGGTAGTTGACCACGGGCTCGCCCATGTACGTCAGCGCGGCATCGCAGAAATAGTCTCCCGCGTCGAAGCCGGTGGGATAACCGGCGTCGGCAAGGAGCTGCCTGGCCTTGACGGGATCGTACCCGTAACCGGGCGACTGCCAGTAGAACTCGAAGCTCGCGGGAACGAGGCTCCAGGTGATCCTGGCGAAGCCGAGCCGCTCGGCCTGGTTCATCGCTTGCCGGTCGATGGCGTAGGTGGCGGCGAGTCGCACGCGCCGGTCGTGCCACGGGGACTTCGGATCCCACTGGCCAGGGAAGTTCACCCAGTCCACGACCTGTCCTGCGACAGGCTTCAGCGTCAGTCCCGGGGTTCGCCGCAGCTCCTCGGCCAGCGCGCCGCTCATGCCATACGCGATGTCGACCTCACCTCGTTTCAGGGCGGCGAGACGCGTGGCTTCGTCCGGGATCGCCTTGAAGACCAGCCGCTTCACACTCGGCACTTTCCGCCAGTACTGATCGAAGGCTTCCAGGACGAGCTCGACGCCCGGAGTGAACGAGACGAACCGGTAAGGGCCGGCGCCGATCGGAGCCTTCTTGAAGCCTTCGTCGCCGACCTTCTCGACGTACCTCTTCGGCACGATCCAGCCGGCCCCCGTGGCGGTGGTGTAGAAGGTTATGAAGTCGGGCCACGGCTGCTTGAGCCGGAAGCGGACACGTGCCGCCTCAGGAATCTCGATGCCGGTAACCTTTTCTTTGAGCGCCTTGAGCGCGGCGCCCCGGTATCGCTCGAACGAAAACTTGACGTCCTCGCCGGTGACGAGATCGCCGTTGTGAAACCGGACACCTTTGCGGAGGACGAACTCGTAGACGAGCCCGTCCGGGGACGCGCTCCATGACTCGGCCAGGCTCGGGGCCGTGGGGTGACCCGGACTCGGCCTGGTCATCGCGTCATGCAGCGCGTAGAGGACGATGTACGGCGTGGTGGCTCCCGACGTCTCGGCCGGGTCGAACCACGTAGGCGTCAGCGAAATGTGGAGGGCCCACGTCATCTGCCCCTCGGGCGCGGCGGCGCCAGAGGAGGTTTCGATAGTCAGGATCATCAGGGAAACCAACGTGGTGAAGAGGCCTCGAACGTGTTTCATCGGGGAGCACATCGAGTTCCTCATCTCACGCTCAGCTTCACACTCGCGCCGCCCGTCTCCAAGGCGCAGGAGGCTGGGAAGGTCTACCGGGTCGGTTTGTCATCTTAGCCCTCCGCAGCGAGTGACTTCCGCTGCCAGGCTGCTGGGTCCTGCACGCAGCCCAAGGACTCGGCGACCTTGACCGGCAGGCTCAGTTCCAACGACGCAAAGACGCTCTGGCCGCCGCCTCGCTCGACGCCCTGAATCCCGACGACGCTCAACCGAGCTGCGAGAGAAGCTTCAATTCCGCCTCGATGGGGATCTGGGGCGCCGTGGCGTTGTAGACAATCAAGAGCTCGAAGGGGAACCGGCCACCTTTCGTCTTGCGCCACTGCCCGCCCGCCATGCTCGTGATCGACACGTTCTTAACGGGACTATCTTTGAACCGCACCGGACCGACGATCGTATCAACCGATAGGTTCGCGATCGCGGTTCTCACTGCCTCCTTGTTCTTCGGATCCCCGGAGCTCGCAAGCGCTGCGAGACCGACTTCCCAGATCGCGTGCGCGTAGCCGATCGGTTGCGTCCATTGCTTGCCGGTGGCGTTCTCCCACTCGTTCGCAAGCTCCCGGCAGGTCTGGCCAGTGATCGACGATTTGTATGGAAACTTCGGCGTCCACCAGACCTCGGTCGACATGCCGTCGCCGCGCGGCCCCAGTGAAGTAATCGCACTGGCGAACAGAAAGGCCGCGGCCATCGTGCAGACCTGGGGCCGGTAGGCGGCCTGCGCGGCCTGATTCCAGAATGTAGCCCAGTGGCTCGGCAAGACGAGGCCCGAGACGATCTCTGCGCCCGCATTTTTGAAAGCGCTCACCTGGTTCGTGAACTCGTCCGTCGCCATCTTGAAGAAGCCCGCTGGGACTTCACGGTACCCGTACTGGGCCATCCCCCCCGGAAGGCCCGTCCTCGGGTTCGCAAAGGCCTTCCCCGTAGGATTGTCGACGTAGAACGTGCCGACGATCTTGTTGGTGCGGACGCTGTTCCACATCGCGAGGAAGTTCTTGACGACCTCCGCCGCGCCCCAAAAGAAATGGAACGTGTAGGGGAAACTCTTCTCCGTAAGGTCCTCCGGCGTCGCTCCACGTGAGAACTTCCACCCCGTCCAGGGAACCATGGTCGAGATCGTCGGCACGCCTCGCGTGTCGGCCAGCTCACCCATCGCAGCCGCCGGATCTCCGCCGAAACAGAGCACCAGATCGCACTTGTCCCGAAGAATGAGCTCGCTGCTGACCACGGTCGAGCGATTCGGATCCGACTGGTTGTCCTTGATCACAAGCTCGACCGCGTAGGACTTCCCGCCGATCTTCACTCCGTCCTTGACCGCGGCCCGGATCCTCTCGACGGTCCAGGGGGTGGCTTCGCCGAAATTTGCGCCAACCCCCGATTGCGCCCCGATATATCCGATCTTGATCGTCCGCGACTCGGCTCGCGTCAGGCTCGCCATCCCAAAGCTCGAGGCGGCGGCCACGCCGACGACACCGGCGGACTTGAGGAACGCTCGTCGATTGGTCCCGATCGAAATCCTCCCCCGCTTGCGCTCCCCACTGTGCACGGTCATGGCGACCTCCCGTCGTCGAGGCTGGTGGGCTCGACGCTTGCCGGCAACTCGGTTCTGATCAACACAATACATTCACCCGGGCCTCACACAGGATGGCTTGTCAGCTCTGAACCCGTCCAGCCATGGTGTCCTCCTTTGGAACCGCATGTCCATCTCGCGGTACATTGTCGTCGTGGTCGTGAGGTGCTTATGTTGCTGCCGCCGGACTGCCCGCCATCACGGCGCCGAAAGCTCATCGAGGAGCACCTTTGCCTCCTGTAGATCCGCCGTATCGAATCCCTCGGTAAACCACCCGTAGATGTCAGCCAGCATTCTGCGCGCCTCTTCGCGTTTGCCCTGGCGTTGCCATAGACGGCTAAGGCTGACCAGGGCCCGAAGCTCTAACGACTTCGCGTTCTGATGGCGCGCTCTCTCTATCGCCTGACGAAAGGATGCTTCAGCCTGAGCTTGGCCATCGCGAGATCGAGCGAGAAGGAACTCGCCCTTCAAGCGGTGCAGTTCGGCTTCCCAAAACCGCTCTCCAGTCGCCCCGGCAAGGGTCAAGGCCTCTTCAAGCAGCTCCGGCCCCTCCCCGGCTTGGTCTTCGCTCACATATGCGTCCGCGATAAGAGCCAACCGGTACGTCGTTTCGAGTTGAGCGCCGGTGTCTCGCCACGCCGTGAGTCCTCGGTGCATCTCCGCAATGCCTTCTGGCCTATGGCCCTGGTCGGCTATGGCCCAGCCGCGGCGAAATATGCCCATCGCCAGCCAGAACGGCATTGCTTGCTCTGTCGCGAGGGTCACCATCGCCTCGGCTCGGTCTTGCGCCTCTCGCGTCTCTCGTCGGAGTTGATGAATCACCGCCGCAAAGCCCAGCGCATACGCCCGGGTTGTTGGATGAGACAGCTGCTCCGCAAGTGTAATCGCCTCACGGCTGAGGGTCAGAGCCTGGTCGGGATAGCCTAGTGACCACAGCGCCCACCCTGCGTGAACCCGGCAACCGACCCCGGGATCCTCCCCATGGAGAAAGGCATGTGAACCGTGCCTCTTCGGATCGTAGATCGCAATACCGTCTCGGAGGTGCGCGTGAGCCGAGGCAAATTCACCTTGATAGAACAGCGTTTGTCCGAGCGCACTGTGTGCCTCGAGGAGCAGCGCGTCATCACCGATCTGCTCAGCGAGTGCCAAGCACTCCTCCGCGAGTTCCCGCGCCCTCTGGATCTCAGCACGGAGCAGAGAGAAGGAGCATAGGCCTAGGGTCGCGATGAGGAACCGGGTGTTGTCAGCGAGTTGTCGCGACAGCTGGAGCGCACGTGCGTAGGCTCGTTCCACCTCAGGAGCGGCATACCCTCGCGCAACGATCAGAGCGGGGCCGAGCGTAGTTTGCAGATCGAGTTCCTGAAGTATGTCCTCTCGCGTGGTCGGAAGTCTTCTGAGAGACTCAATTCCATTGGTCAGATGCGCTATCGCCTCCAGATTCGCTGACCGCTGAACCGCCCGCTCGCCCGCCTTCCGCCAGTACTCAATGGCCCGCTCGTGGAGACCTGCCTCGGCGTAGTGATGCGCCAGGAGCTCGGGTTGGGTTTCGGCAGCCTCGGGAAACCGCTCCGCCAAGGCCAGCGCAATCCGCTGATGAAACTGCTGCCGCCGGCTCTTGAGCAGCGATTGATAGGCTGCTTCCTGGATCAGTGCGTGCTTGAAGAAATACGTCGCTTCAGGGGGCACTCCGCGCTGATACAGCAGCTCTGCCTCCACGAGCTTTGTTAACGTTCGCACCAGCGTCTCCTCATCTTGAGACGAGACGACCTGGAGGAGCTCATAAGAAAACGATCGCCCCAGCGTTGCTCCGAGCTGCGCGACGTCCTTGACTGTTGCCAGTCGATCGAGTCGGGCCATGAGGGAGTCCTGCAACGTGGCAGGGATCGCGAGCGCGGGTAGCGGTCCGGTCAGCTGGTAGCGATCGTCTTGCTCTCGCAACAGCCCCGATTCAAGCACCATCTTGATCAGCTCCTCGACGAACAGTGGAACCCCATCGGTCTTGGCCACGACCTCCTGTACGACCTCCGTCGGCAGGCCCTTCCCGCCCGCGGCGCGGCCGACCAGCAGCTCGGTCTGCCGCCGGTTCAGGCGGTTGAGCGTGAGGAACGTGACGTGCGCACGCTGGGCCCACGGGGGACGAAAGTCGGGGCGAAACGTGAGCAGCACGAGAACGCGGACCGTTGGCGCCTGCTCAACAAGGAGGCTGAGCAACTCGAGCGTCGATGGATCGACCCAGTGCAGATCCTCGATGAGGACAAGCACGGGCTGCCGGCTGGCCAGGCCCACCAGCAGTATCCACACGGCCTCGAGCGTCTTTTGCTTCTGTCGCTGAGGCGTGAGGTTCAGCGGCGAGGAGCCAGCGGGAACCGGCACCGAGAGTAGAGCCGCCCAGAGCGCAACCGTTTCGGGATCGCTGAGACCATATGGCCGCAGTCTATCTTCGATCTTGCGGAGCTTGCCCTCGGGCGGATCGTCACGAGCAAACTCGAGCGCCCGCTGGAAGAGATCGATCACGGGAAAGAGTGCACTCTCCTGGTGATAAGGCGAGCATCTGCACTCCCACCGGGTATGTGGCTCATTTGCCACCCGCTCTCTCAACTCGCGCAGGAGCCGGGACTTGCCGATGCCGGCCTCGCCGCTCAACAACGCCACCTGACCGAAACCGTCCTTCACCTGCTCCCACCGGTCAAGCAGCAGCCCCACCTCTTGATCTCGGCCCACGAGCGCAGTAAGCCCTGTGCCCACCGCCTCAAAGTCGCTCGGAGCATCTCTCTCGCCGAGGACGCGGTACACCCTGAGCGGCGTCGAGATGCCCTTGGCCGTGTGGAGACCGAGATCACGGCAGCCGAATCGGCGCTCGATCAGATGGTGCGTGGCGGCGCTGATCGCCACGGTGTCAGGCTCGGCGATTGCCTGAAGCCGAGCGGCGAGGTTCGGCGTTTCGCCGAGGGCCAGGTGCTCGTGCCTGCCGCCGATCTCGCCTACCACGACCAGCCCGGTGTGGATTCCGACGCGGACGGCGAGTTGGACGTCGCGGTCTCGCCGGAGGCGGGTGTTCAGACGCTCCATGCCATCCATGATTCCGAGCGCCGCTCGCACGGCCCGTTGGGCATCGTCCTCGTGGGCGCGGGGATAGCCGAAGTAGACGAGGAGCCCATCGCCCAGATACTGGGCGATGTGGCCGTCAAAGCTATGAATGACCTCCGCGCACGCCTCCTGGTATACCCGCACGACCTCGCGCATGTCCTCAGGGTCCAGCGTCCCAGAAAGCGCCGTCGAACCCACAAGATCACAGAACATCACCGTGAGCTGACGGCGTTCGGCTTCGGCGGGAATACGGGGCGCTGCCTGTGGCCCACCGAGAGGCCGCGTCGGCTCGGCGGCCTGAACGGGTTCGACTGCGACCGTCAGTACTTGCCCACACTCGTGACAGAATCTGTTCGTGGGCGGGTTCGCAGCCTGGCACGTGGGACAGAGCACTTCGAGCCGAGCCCCGCATGCTCCACAAAACTTCACCCCGGCAGGATTCTCGTGCTGGCACCGGGGACACTTCAAATCCGCGCCTCCAGCGAGCCGGGGCGGTTTACTGCAGGGAGCAGTGGGTCGAGACTAGCCGCCGAACCTATTCCGGTCAACCGGGCCGACCCAGTCGTTTGTGGAGCTCAAGAGTCGTGCCGTGGTTAGCGGAACCAAATACAGGCAGGAAGCCACGGAAGCCTGCGGCCGCAAGGTGAGTCCTAAGGAGAGCCCCGACGCCCAGGGCCCAATCCTTTTTCCGGCAACTACCGGCTTCACCCAGTGGAAGCTTCGAATCCCGGACGCTGAATCACAGGGTCTCAACGCGCAAGAGTTGAGAAGCAAATCAAGCAGCGTCGCGGTTCGTGGCATAGAATCGCGGCGCGCCAATTCGTGCTTTGGGCCCGATCCGTTGGCAACCTCAGCCCGCCAGGAGGAGACGCTCAATGGTGCGCGAACCGAGGAGGTCGATCCTCGTGGTTCTTCTCGTCGTCGTGTTGGGAGCGTGCGCGGTGGTGGGCTCTACCCTCTTCGGCCGCGTTGGACCTCAGCCAGATGGGACGGGAGTCACCCCAAATCATTGGCTGCTCACGCCCGCCGGTCATCAGGTCGAGATCGGAGATCGACCGCTGGGTATCGCGACCACTCCGGATGGCCGATACCTGCTGATCTCCAACAACGGTCAAGGCGAGCAGAGCCTCGTGCTCTTCGATACCGCGACGCAGAAGGTCGTCCAGACGGTTCCGTACCGCAGCCCCGAGGCGCTCTTTCTGGGGATCGCCGTCACGCCGGATGGTCGCCGCGTGTATACCTCCGCCGGCGGCAATAACAAGATCCGCATCTATGACTTCGATGGGCGCGTGATGGCCGAACGCCCGCCCATTTCGCTCGGTGACGCTAAGGCCCGGATCTATCCTGCCGGCCTCGCGATTTCTCCCGACGGCGCCGTCCTCTATGCCGCCCTCAATCTCGAGAACGCCGTGGCGTTCATCGACACGGCGACCGGCCACGTGCGCGCCCGAGTTCGTCTCGCGCCGGCCGCGAGGGCCGACGACATCGGGCCACTTCCGTATGCAGTAGTCCAGGCCGGTGAAAAACTCTATGTCTCTGAGTGGAATGGCGGGGGCCTGAGCGTCATCGACATCGGTCAGCCGCGACTGCTTCAGCGAATTCCGACCGGTGGCCACGCCAGCGGGCTGGCGCTCTCACCCGACCGAATGCGTCTCTACGTTGCGAACGCGACAAGCGACACCGTCAGCGTTGTCGACACATCGACGGACGTGGTGGTGGGCACGGTGGACCTCTCACCATACCCGGGTGCGCCGATGGGCTCGATGCCCAACGCACTCGCGGTGGCGCCTGATGGCAACACGTTGTACGTCGCGAACGGGGGCAATAACGATGTCGCCGTCGTGGACACTGCGACCTTTCGCATCCGCGGACTGATTCCGACCGCGTGGTTTCCGAGCGCCATCGTGGTCTCGCGCGATGGGCAATCCCTCTACGTCGCGAATATGAAGGGCCTCGGCGCCGGGCCAAATCCGCGCGGCCCCAACCCGGAACGACCCGCGCCGACTGCTCAGTACATCGGCAGCATGGTGCGCGGTACGCTATCGGTGATCGCGGTGCCCAACGCGGCGTCGCTCCACACGTACACGACGCAGGTCGTGAAGAACAACGGGTTTGACGAGACCCAGAAGATTCTCACACAGGGTCCACGCGACGCGACTCCACACGCTGTGCCTCGCCGCGTTGGGGATCCGAGCCTCATCCGGCATGTCATCTACATCATCAAAGAGAACCGGACGTATGATCAGGTCCTCGGCGATCTTCCCCAGGGCGACGGCGATCGCAATCTCGTCCTGTTCGGTCGCGACGTAACGCCCAACCACCACGCGCTGGCGGAAACCTTTGTCCTCTTGGACAACTGCTATGCGGACGCTGAAGTCTCTGCGGACGGCCACAATTGGTCGACCGCCGCCGTCGCCACCGACTATGTGCAGAAGATGTGGCCGGCCAACTACTCCAACCGGAATCGCTTCTACGATTTCCAGGGTGGGTCAAGCGCGTCGACGCCCCTGCGA
>Ga0209235_1001883_pt1 | contig 11600 bp, 5 predicted proteins | sample GraSoi013_1_20cm_4_FD_185817 | JGI IMG/M metagenome (GOLD analysis project Ga0209235, IMG submission 185817) | Grasslands soil microbial communities from the Angelo Coastal Reserve, California, USA - Sample 09_25_2013_1_20cm (SPAdes) (version 2) | ecosystem: Environmental > Terrestrial > Soil >...
GGGAAGAGATCGACAACTCCCGTGGCGCGCCGCCCGGCTCGCTCATCGCATCGACCGCGTTGAGAATGAGGTTCAGCACCAGCTGCTGAAGCTGGATCCTGTCGCCGCGGACCAGCGGCTTGCCGGTCGCGAGCTGCGTCCGGATCGAGATTCCGTTCCGCTGCAGCTCGTTCCGGCTCAGATCGAGCACTTCGAGGATAATCTCGTCGACGTCGACCGCTTCCGTACGAGGAGGCGCCTTCTTTACCAGGGCACGGACGCGCGAGACGATCTCCCCGGCGTGCTCGCCTTCGTGCATGGTGCGTTGCAACGCGTCTCGCGCCCTCTCGAGGTTCGGCGGATCGCGCAGGAGCCAGAGCAGCGCGGCGCCCGCATACGTGGCGACGGCGGCGAGCGGTTGATTGATCTCGTGGGCAATCGAGGCTGCCAGCTCGCCCACCGTCGAAACGCGCGTGACGCGTGCGAGCTCCTCTCGCGCGCGAAGGAGCGCTTCCTCCGCCGCCTTCCGCTCCCTGAGGTCGACGACGAACGCGACGGTCTGGGCCGGGGTGCCCGCGAGGGCCGCGGCGGCGACCAGCACCGGCACCCGGCTGCCGTCCTTCCGGAAATACTCCTTCTCGAAGAGATCAGCGCTTCCCGTGGCGCGTAATTGCTCAACGGCGCGTTGACTGGCGGCTTGCCACTCGGGAGGGGTCAGCTCCGTCCACTTGATCCGTCCCGAGGCGAGATCGTCGCGCGTGAACCCCACCATGTCGAGGAAGGCGTCGTTCGCCTCCACGACCTGACCGTCCAAGTGCGAGATCAACACGCCGACGACATTGGCATCGACCAGGCGGCGGATCTTCGATTCCCGCTCCTGGAGCTCGCGGTAGAGCCGGCTGCTCTCGAGCGCCATCGCCGCCTGCGAGGCGAGCACCTTCAGGACGGCCGTCCGCGCCGGCGTGAAGACGTTCGGAGCCAGGCTGTTCTCGAGGTAGAGCAGCGCAACCAGGCTACCCTGCTTGACGAGTGGCAGGCAGAGCACCGATCGGGCGCGCTGCTCACGGAAGTATGCGTCGCCTGAAAACGGGCCTGCGGCGGGCGCGTCGTCCAGGATGACGCTCTCCTGGGTGCGCGCCGCGTAGTGGACGACGGACTCGGGCAGCGGGGAGCCAGCGACCGGCGCCTCGCGCAGCTGGACCGTCACCGCATGACCGTCCGTGTTCGCTTCCGCCTCGATGAAGAGCTCGCCATCGCGTGCCAGAACGAGCAGGCCCCGTTCTGCGCCGGCATGCTCGATGGCGGTGCGGAGCAGCACATCGACCAGCTTCTCGAGCACGATCTCGCCCGAAACCGCCTCCGAGACCTTGAGGACCGTAGCGAGGTCCAGATGCTCGATGGGCGCCCCGATGGTGCGCTGCGCATCGGGCGCCAGCTGCTCCGTGCCGAGATGGGGATGAAGGTGATCGAGCTGCCGCACCTTGCCGTCGGCACCCCAGCGCAAATAGCCGTTCCGCGCCTCCCGCAGATAGACCTCGGCGACCCGCTCGATTCCGCGCGCCGCGTAGAAGCGCCCGGCGAGCTCGTTCGCCAGTGCCTGGTTGTGGACGAATCCGTTCGCCCGGGCCGCGGCGATCGCCCGCTCGTAGAGCCGCATCGCGTCGGTATCGCGGCCCTCGATGCGCGCGATCTCGGCGGCGACGAGTACGGCTCGGTCCTCGAAGTTCGCTGGGCAGTTCTCGGCCCACTCCTGGAGCTGGCGATGGTGAGCTGCCAAAGCGTCCTGGTGCTGAGCACGATCCGGGGCGGATGCCGCATCGCAGAGCGCAGCCCGCGCCAGCGCGGCGTAGAATTGGTAGTCTGCCAGCTCGAAGGTTTTCGACGACGTCCAAAGAAGTCGTCGCGCGTTTTCTGCCGCTTCGATGGCGGAAACGTACGCACCCGCGAGGAAGCGCGCCTGCAGCTTGCGGATGAAGTACCAGCAGGCGACGAGTCTCAGCCACGGATCCTCCGCCAGATGCTGCTCGAACCGGCTCTCGTCGAACTCGGTATCGTTGAAAGAGTCGAACTGCGGGGTCAGGCCGCGGAGGGTCCGGATGAGTCTCAACTGTCCGGTGATGATGTCGGCGACGTAGCCGAACCGGAGTTGGCGCGTGAACTCGAGGCCGCTCTCGGCCTCGCGCTGCACCTCACCGAGGGGCTCCCCGGTGGCGAGCAAGTCCGTGATCGCCATGTTACGGCTGTAACCCGCGTAGGCGAGGTCGCCGTGTTTGGTGGCCGCCTCGAAGGCGCGCCGCACCAAGCTGCGGCCAGTGCGAATGGGCTGCGTCCAGGGAAGCAGGCAGCCCCCGAAGATCAGGCCGACGCGGCCCTCGAATTGACGCAAGCCGCGTTGCTCCACCAGGTCCAAGCCGAGCTTTCCGAAGCTGAAGCCGGCCGGGTAGTTGCCGAAGCGATGGCCGAGGAGCATGCCTAAACAGACGTAGGCGAAGCACGATCCGTCGCTGTTGCCATGTTCCAGGCTGAGGTTTGCCATCCGGCAGATGACGAGGCAGAAGAGATTCTCGTCGGTCCACAAGGCCGGCGCCACGACTGCGTTGAGGACGTCCATGGTGCCGCGCAATTCGGGTTCCGTCATCAGCGGCAAATCGACGAGCTCCTCGATCGAGCGACTCCCGATCTGGCGCCAGATACGCTCGTATTCTTGCTGGACCTGCTCCTTCGTCGGTTGCGCGGACCACTGGACACCCGTCTGCCGCAGATAGTCGAGGCATGCCTCGACAGCGCGGCCGCCCCAGCCGAGCGTTGTGAACAGCTCTTCCGTCAGCCTCGTGACGGTGGCCAGGTCCACGAGCCGGCGGGCGCGCTTGGACAGCCCCGAGAGCCGCCCTTCCGCTGCCGCGAAGTCGCCGGTCAGGAACTCGCACTCGGCGCGGTGTAGCTCCGGCGCGAACGCGAGCTCGTGCCGGCGCTCCCACGCATCGTCCGGCAACAGGGCCGCACCGGCAGCGAGATACGTCAGCGCCGAGGCATGGGCGGTAGAGGCCCTGGCGCGCTGGCCCGCGATCAGGTTGAGCTCGGCCAGCTCCTCCCGCTCGTCCGGCGAGCTGATCAGCGCGACACCGCGGTTGAGCTGGTTGACGATCTCGAAGATGACCTCCTCGCGCTCATCCCTTGGCGTGTGCGCCACGAGCAATCTGCCGATTCGCAGGTGCGCGGCGGCGCGCAACGGTTCCGGGATCAACAAGTACGCAGCTTCTTGGATACGGTCGTGCACGAAACTGTAAGCGCCCCCGAGGCGCTCGATCAGCTCCAGGCGAACCGCCTCCCCCAGATCCGCGTGGACCTGCTCCTCGGACGTTCCGCGCACGAGCGCGAGCGTCGGAGTGTCGGCGCTGCTGCCGAGACAGGCGAGCTGGTGCAGCCCCTCCTGCGTCCTCGCCGGAAGGCGGGTTAGCTTCCCCACCATCAGGTCCGCGACGTTGGTCGTGTAACCCTTCGCGTGGATGCGCTGGAGGTCCCATGACCAGCGGCCCACTTGATGGTCGAACGCGAGCAGCCCCTCGTCGAGAAGAGAGTGGATGAACTGGATCATGAAGAACGGGTTGCCCGCGGTCTTCTCGTACACCAGCTCCGCCAGCGGGGCGGCGCGCGCCCGCTCGCAGCAAAGCGCATCCGCAATGAGCTCACCCACGTCCTCACTGGCGAGGGGCGCGAGCTTGACGTCCTGCACGAGCGTTCCCGCGTTCCGTATCGTCTCGAGCTTCAACATCAACGGATGGGCGGCGCTGACTTCATTGTCGCGATACGCACCGATCAGCATGAGGTGCCGCAGATCCGACCGGGTGAACACGTCCTCGAGCAGGTCGAGCGTCGCTCCGTCCAGCCATTGCAAGTCGTCGAGAAAGAGCGTGAGGGGATGTTCGGGCCGCGCGAAAGTCCCGATGAATCGCCGCAACACGAACTGGAACCGGCGTTGCGCGTCCTGGGGCGAGAGCTCGGGGACCGGCGGCTGCTCTCCCACGATGAGCTCGAGCTCCGGGACCAGGTTCACCATCAGCCGTCCGTTGGGTTCCAGCGCCTCGCGGAGCGCGTTACGCCAGCGGGCCAGCTCCGCCTCGCTCTTGCCCAGAAGCGATTGGATCAGCTCCCGAAAGGCCTGGGCGAGCGTGGCGTACGGGATGTCGCGCTTGTACTGGTCGAACTTGCCTGAGGCGAAGAGGCCGCGCGGCGGCACGAGCACCTTGTGCAGCTCGTTCACCACCGACGACTTGCCGATGCCCGAGTACCCTGAAACGAGCAGCAGCTCCGGCCTCCCGCTCTTCACCATCCGGTCGAAGGCGGTGAGCAGCGTATCGATCTCGCGCGAGCGCCCGTAGAGCTTCTCGTGTACGAGGAGCCGGTCGGGCGTGTCGTCCTGAGCGATCGGGAAGTGGTCGACCCGGCGGTGCTCCTCCCAGGCAGCAAGGCAGCGGCGCAGATCGCGTTCCAGACCAGCTGCCGTCTGATAGCGCTCCTCGGGTGTCTTGGCCAGAAGCTTGACAATGATCGCAGAGACGGGACCGGGGACTTCCTTCCGCCGCTCTGCGGGCGGCACCGGCCGCCTGGCGATATGGCAGTGCACCCATTCCATCGGATCGGAAGCGTTGAACGGGAGACTCCCCGTCAACATCTCGTAGAGCGTGACGCCGGCCGCGTAGAGGTCGCTGCGCGAATCGATCGAACGGTTCATGCGTCCGGTCTGCTCGGGGGCCATGTAGGGCAGCGAGCCGGCGATCATCTCGGGCGGCTCGGGCGCCTGGCGTTCGCGCCGCAGCCGCGAGGCGATGCCGAAGCCCATCAGCCACACCCCGCCGGTCGCGGTGTCGACCAGGAGGTTGGCTGGCTTGATGTCCTTGTGGATGATGCCCTGCGCGTGCAGCTGGCGCAGCGCGGACGCGAGGCCCACCGCCACGCGCAGGAAGAGGCCGAGCTCCATCGGCGCCCGCAGCAGCCCGTCCAGCGATTCGCCGCCGGGGTCCTCGAGGACCAGGGTGGCCCGGCCCTGGTGCTCCGTGAGCGCGACCGGCTGAGCTGCCCATGCGGAACGCAGGTCGCGCGCAAGCGCATACTCGTGCTCGAGTCTCTTGAGCGTTGCCGCCGGGGGATGCTCCGAAACCGTCGCGAGCAGGAGAATGGAAGGCGTGCTCGATGCCGCCGGACTTCGGTGGCGGCCTCGACTGAGAACGAGCCCGCCGTCTCTGCGAAGTGTCTCGAGCACGTACTCCGAAAGATCCACGGCTGCCTCTCACGACACGCGTGCTCGATGAAGGACCAACGGGGGCGGTCGCGCCGGAAGACGTCGAATCGCGAGTCTACCGCGAATGCGGCCCGGCGGCTGCGGGCCGCATCTCGGAGATATCGGAAAGGCAGACACGAATGCCGGATGTCCGCCGCTGCCGTGCGGGGCCGCGAACAACGCGCGCGCGTTTCCGAGGAGTGGTGCACTGGCATGCCTGGTGCAGAACGTCCGGTCGTAACGACTCACCAAGGAGAGGAAATGCCTTCGAACTCGTCAACGCCTCGAGAACCCGTGCGACGGATCGCGATCGTCGGCACCGGAGTGATCGGTGCAAGCTGGGCCGCGTACTACCTTTCACGTGGATTCGACGTCGTCGCCACTGATCCGGGGCCCAGCGCGGAGTCGAGCCTCCGCAAGTACGTCGACGACGCCTGGTCCGCGCTCGCCAAGGCCGGGCTCGTGGTGGCCGGCGCTTCTCGCGATCGGCTGACCTTCACGCCGAGCATGAGCCGGGCGCTCGCCGACGCCGACTTCGTCCAGGAGAATGCCCCGGAGCGGCCCGAATTCAAGGTCAAGCTGTTCGCCGAGATGGACGAGGCTGCTCCGCCCGGCGCGATCCTCGCCTCGAGCTCGTCCGGCATTCCCATGGACGTCATCCAGACCGGCGCCAAGCGTCCCGAGCGCTGCGTCATCGGCCACCCGTTCAATCCGCCCCACATCGTTCCCCTCGTCGAAGTGGTGGGCGGGGCGAAGACGTCCGAGGCCGTCATCGAGCGCGCGATGTCGTTCTACGCATCGATCGGCAAGAAGCCGATCCGGCTGCGCAAGTCCCTTCCGGGCCATGCGGCCAACCGCCTTCAGGCCGCGCTCTACAAGGAGATTCTCTCTCTCATCCAGCGAGGCGTGCTCAGCGTGGCGGATGCGGACATCGCGGTCAGCTACGGGCCGGGGCTGCGCTGGGGTGTGATGGGCCAGAGCCTGCAATGGCATCTGGGCGGAGGAGCAGGCGGCATCCATCACTTCATGGAGCATCTGATGCCGCCCCTCGAGGGCATGATGAAGGATCTTCAGATGCCCGACGTCACGCCGGCGTTGAAGCAGGCCATCGTCGACGGCGTGGTGAAAGAGGCGAATAGCCACTCCGTCGAGCAACTCGCGAAGGACGAGAACGAGGTCATTCTCGGCACTCTCGCGCTCCGTCAGAAGGCGGGGAGGACACTTCCATGACAAATCCAGCAAACCCGCAGAGCGCAGGGAACGGCGCCACCGGCCGCATCTTCTTCCTCGACGCAGCGGGGAGCCGGGTGCTGTCCGCGAATCCCGACGGCTCCGACCTCAAGACGATCCTCGTCGAGAAAGTCAAGGAGCTGCCCGACGGGTTGGCGGTCGACCTCGCTGCGGGACATCTCTATTGGACCAACATGGGAAATCCCACGGCGAACGACGGCTCCATCGTCCGTTCGGATCTCGACGGCCAGAATCTCAAGACGATCGTTCCGAAAGGAGCGACCTTCACTCCCAAGCAGCTCCAGATCGAAAAGAAGAGCAAGAAGCTCTACTGGTGCGATCGGGAGGGGATGCGCGTGATGCGCGCCAACCTCGATGGCTCGAACATCGAGACCCTTGTCGACACGAGCCAGGGCGATCCCCGCCCGGGGCCGGATGCGACGAAGTGGTGCGTCGGCATCGTCGTGGACGTCGAAGGCGGCAAGTTCTACTGGACGCAGAAGGGACCGGACAACGCCGAGAAGGGCCGGATCTTCCGCGCGAGCGTGGAGACTCCGCCCGGTCAGACTCCAGTCAACCGCCGGGATATCGAGCTGGTGTACGACAAGTTGCCCGAACCGATCGACCTCGAGATCGATCCGGCGACTCGCACGCTGTACTGGACGGATCGGGGAGACCCCCCGCGCGGCAACACGGTGAACCGCGCGCCGCTCGATTCGCCATCGGGCAAGCGCAAAGCGCCCGAAATCATCTTCTCCCACCTGATGGAAGGAATCGGCCTCGCCCTGGATCACGCAGGCGGCCGGATGTTCGTCACCGATCTCGGGGGCTCCGTCTACAGCGCCAACGTCGACGGTTCGAAGCCGAAGGTATTGCTCTTCGTCCAGGGAAATCTCACCGGTATCGCTTACGCAGAAATGAACACAAAGGAAAAGTGAAATGACTGCCGCAAATATCAAGCAGCCGAAACCGCTACCACCGCCCGACAGCGATTTCTACCGACTCGTCGAGACGTTGCCCGCCGAGGAGCTGGCCGTCGTGAAGCAGGTGCGCGCGTACATGGAGACCAAGGTCCAGCCCATCATCAACAAGTACTGGGCCGAGGACGCGTTTCCTTTCGAGCTGCTCCCGTCATTCAAGGAGCTGAACGTCGGTGGCCTCGGCATGGAGGGCTACGGGTGCAGAGGCGGAAGCCAGCTGCTGGTCGGCCTGGTCGCCATGGAGATGTCGCGAACCGACTCCTCGATCGGGACCTTCTGGGGCGTCCACAACGGCCTTGCCATGGGATCCATCTACCTCGGAGGCTCGGAAGAGCAGAAGCAAAAGTGGCTGCCGCCGATGGCTCGCATGGAGAAGATCGGCTGCTTCGGCCTGACCGAGCCGCTGGTGGGCTCGGGTACCGCCGGCGGCATGACCACGACGGCGAAGCGCGACGGCGACACGTGGATCCTGAACGGCCAGAAGCGGTGGATCGGCAACTCGCCGTGGTGCGACATCTCGGTCATCTGGGCGCGCGACCTCGCCGACAACCAGGTCAAGGCGTTCATCGTCGAGAACAAGACCACGCCTGGCTTCACCGTCGAGAAGATCCAGAACAAGATCGCCCTCAAGGTGGTCCAGAACGGCCAGATCACGATGAAGGACTGCCGCGTGCCCGAGGAAAACCGCCTCCAGAACGACAAGTCATTCCGCGACACCGCGCTGGTGCTGCGCGGGACGCGCTATCTCGTCGCCTGGGAGTCGACCGGCTGCCAGATGGGCGCGTATGAGCATGCGCTCAAGTACGCCCAGCAGCGATTGCAGTTCGGAAAGCCGATCGGGTCGTTCCAGCTCGTCCAGGAGCTTCTCGCGAAGATGCTGGCCAACGTCACGGCGAGCCAGTGCATGGTGGTTCGCCTGGCCCAACTGGATGCCGAAGGCAAGATGACGGACGCGCACGCGGCGCTGTCGAAGGCGTTCTGCACCGCGAGGATGCGCGAGACGGTGGCGTGGGCCCGAGAGCTGTTGGGCGGCAACGGCATCCAGCTCGACTACAACGTCGCCCGCTTCTTCGCCGATGCCGAAGCGCTGTACTCCTACGAAGGGACATACCAGATGCAAACCCTGATCGTGGGCAAGGCCGTCACGGGTTTCAGCGCCTTCGTGTAACGCGCAGGTTGGGACTCATTCAGCGATTGCAAACCAACGGAATCGAAGGGACAGGTATGAGCTCGCCAGGAACAGCACTCGAGAACGTGTTGTACGAGAAGAAGGGCGCCATCGCCTACGTGACGGTCAACCGTCCCAAGGTGCTCAACGCCCTGAATCAGAGGACGTGGGAGGACTTGAGAGCGGTTTTCGAGCTCGCGCGGACTGACGCTGACGTGCGCGGTGTCATCCTGACCGGAGCTGGCGACAAGGCGTTCATCGCCGGAGCCGACATCGGCGAGCTCGCCCGGATCACCGCCGTCGAGGCGGAAAAGTCCAGCTCGTACGGACAGGAGGTCCTCAATCTCGTCGAGAACCTGGGCAAACCGGTGATCGCGGCCGTCAATGGCTTCGCGCTCGGGGGCGGCTGCGAGACGGCGATGGCCTGCACCATTCGAGTCGCCGCGGAGAGCGCGAAGTTCGGACAACCGGAAGTCAAGCTGGGAATCATTCCGGGCGGCGGCGGAACACAGCGTCTGCCACGGCTGGTCGGCAAGGGACGTGCGCTGCAGCTCATCCTCTCGGGAGAAATCATCAGCGCGCAGGAGGCCTATCGGATCGGGCTGGTGAACGAGGTCGTTCCCGTCGCCGATCTGATCAAGCGCGCTGAGGCAATCCTGAAGCAGATTCTCTCGAACGCTCCGTTGGCGGTGAAGTACTCGCTCGAAGCGGTCAACCGGGGACTGGAAACGAGCCAGGCCGAAGGCCAGTCACTGGAAGCTTCGCTCTTCGGACTCTGCGCGGGAACCGAGGACAAGAAAGAGGGCACGCAAGCTTTCTTACAGAAGCGCCCCGCGCAGTTCCAGGCGCGCTGAGCCTCGAGAGTCATCGCCATGGCGACCGCGCAGCAGACGATCCGTTCGATGCAGAGCCTGAAGGAGGATTTCGCCACGGCCGGTTCCGTGGCCGGCCTGTTCCGGCTTCGCGTCGGGCGCGATCCGCAGCGGACCGCCGCGCTGCGCAAGGCGGGAGGCGCCTGGAAGCCGCTCACCTGGGCCGAGTTGGCTGGGGCGGCCGAGGAGGCCGCCTGGGGCCTGATCGCGTCCGGCGTGAAGGCGGGCGACAAGGTTTCGCTGGTCGGCTCGACGCGGGTGGAGTGGACGGTGGCCGACCTCGGCATCGCGCATGCCGGCGCCGTGAGCGTCCCGATCTATCCGTCCGACACTGCGGAAGAGATCTGCTACGCCGTGCAGAACTCGGGCGCGACGCTCGTCTTCGTCGACGACGAAAAGCAGCTGCGCAAGCTGCGCGAGATCCGCGATCGGCTTCCGGCCGTTCGCTGCTGCGTCCTGCTCGAAGGCGAGGGTGACGGCGACTGGGCGCTGTCGTTCGCGCAGCTGGTGGCGCGCGGCAAGGAGCACAAGGCGCGCGTTCCGGGCGATCTGCAGCAGCGCCTCGCGCAGCAGCGGCGCGACGAGGTGTCCACCATCCTCTACACCAGCGGCACCACCGGCGCGCCCAAGGGCGTGATGACCACCAACGATCAGTTCATCTTCGCTGCCGAGGTGCTGGTGGGAAGCGGCCTGTTCGCGCGCGACGACACACACCTCTTGTTCCTGCCGTTCTCCCACGCCTTCGCGCAGGTCATCAAGGTGGCCTGGTTCGGCAGCGGGCTCCAGATGATCTACGCCGAATCGTGGGACCGGCTGGTCGACAACGCGGGCGAGACGGGACCGACCGTGCTCTCTGGTGTACCTCGCGTCTACGAGAAGGCCTTCAGCCACACCGTGGCCGACGGCCTGGCCGAGAAGGGCCTGTCGGGGACGCTCTTCCGCGTCGCGATGCGAGAATTCGAGAAGTACGCCGAGGCGAAAGAGAAGGGTCAATCCTATTCGTCCTTCGCACTCGAGCTGGCGCGCACGCTGGTGTTCCCGGAGATCAAGGAGACGCTTTCGAAGCGATTCGGCGGCCGGATCCGGACCTTCGTGTCCGGCGGCGCTCCGCTCGAGCAGAAGATCGCCATCTTCTTCGACCTGATCGGCTTCGATATCCTCGAAGGCTACGGCCTCACCGAGACGATCGGGCTGACCAGCGTCAACCTGCCCGGACAGAACAAGCCGGGTACGGTCGGGAGACTGCTCCCGGGCGTCGAGGTGAAGATCGCCGGGGACGGCGAGGTCCTGGAACGGGGCCGGCAGGTCATGCGCGGGTATCTCGGGATGCCCGAGGCCACCTCCGAGGCGATCGACGCGGAAGGCTGGTTCCACACCGGCGACATCGGCGAGTTGGACATCGACGGATACCTCCGCATCACCGACCGGAAGAAGGATCTGATCAAGACGAGCGGCGGAAAGTACATCGCGCCGCAGGCGATCGAGGGCGCGCTCAAGACCATGAGCGACCTGATCAGCCAGGTGGTGGTGATCGGCGATCGGCGCAAGTACGTCTCGGTGCTCGTCACGGTCGTCGAGGACCAGGCGAAGAAAGTGGCGGCGGAGGCGGGCGAGCCGGCTTCCAGCTATCGCGACGCGGCGAGCTCGAAAGCGGTCCGGGCCAAGGTGCAGGACGCCATCGACCGGCTGAACGCGACGCTTCCGTCGTACGAGACGGTGAAGCGCTTCACCATCCTGGACCGCGACTTCTCGATCGAGTCAGGCGAATTGACGCCGAGCCTCAAGGTGAGGCGCAAGGCCGCCACCCAGAAGTTCAAGGCGCAGATCGACGCGATGTACGACAGCGACTCCCACCACTAGCAGACCAATGAAGGAAGGAAACACAGACCATGGCAACTGAAAACAAGGCGGAGAATATCTTTTCAGGTTTGAAGGTGGTGGACCTCGCGAGCTTCATCGCGGGTCCCAGCGCCGCCGTCATCTTGTCCGACTTCGGCGCTGACGTGATCAAAGTGGAGCCGCCAGGCGGCGAGCTCTGGAGGCACGGGCAAGACATCCCGCCGCAGCCGTTTGCGAAGGATCCCTATCCCTTC
>Ga0209235_1001889_pt1 | contig 11588 bp, 9 predicted proteins | sample GraSoi013_1_20cm_4_FD_185817 | JGI IMG/M metagenome (GOLD analysis project Ga0209235, IMG submission 185817) | Grasslands soil microbial communities from the Angelo Coastal Reserve, California, USA - Sample 09_25_2013_1_20cm (SPAdes) (version 2) | ecosystem: Environmental > Terrestrial > Soil >...
CGGGAGATCAGGATCGCGACGACCGACAGCGTGATGGCCGAGAGCCGTCCGAGGATGCCAACGTCGTAAGGCCACACGGCCATGGCGGACACCTTCCGGTCCATCATGTCCACTCGGAACAGGTGCCCGACATCTTGCGCCTCATGCGATGCCGCGCCTTCCTCGAACACCGGCGCCAACTTCGGCCGGAGTCGAGCGGCTTCCTGCTGCTTCTGATGAAGCATCCGTTGGTGGAGTCTCCGCAATGGCAGGAAGAACAAGACGAGACCGAGGAGCACTAGCCCGCTGAGAAAACCGCCGACTCCGAGAATGTCGGCGGGCGTGGGCGTCGACGGGGACCCCGTCACAGCGACGAGGAAAAGTCCCACGAAGACGAAGTACCCGGACGCGAGAGAGAGCGATAGGGCGCCAAGCGGCTTCAGCCCGAGGAACGCGTCCTCATAATACGGGCGCAGGGTGAGCGGAGCCCCTCCGAAGCGATGGATGCCCAAGGAGATGCTCCAGAAGGTCCAGACGACAGAAGACAGCGCCAACGTCGCCACCGCCAGCGACAGGATGCCGTAGATCGACGCTGCGAACTCGAGATCGGAACCGGGGCCGGCGTTGAAAACGAACGGGGACGGTCCGGTGCCGAGGATCGCCGCGGCGTTGACCGCGACGAGTAAAGCAACGAGGAACAGGAACCAGGCGATGAGCTGGGGTCGGGGAGCCGCGACCCCGGAGAAGATCCGTCGAAACTCGACATCCCGCTCGGGCAGGAGGGGTGAAAGGGCGCGCCCTGCCTCAACGAGCTTCCGCCGCATGTAGCGTGGCGCGTAGAATGCGTACGCGACGAGAAGATCCGTCAACACGGAGGAAGGGGCGAAGGCCGCGGCCAATCCCGCCGAAAGACTCGACGTCTGCACAGAATTGGAGAACACGACGTCGACGAACCCGAACAGGACAAACCCAACGAGGATGCACCCGATCGCGTACGGAAGTCGAAACCCGAGGATGAGCCGCTCGACGAGGGTGGGGGATTCCGGTCCCCGAAGCGCTTCGGCCGATGCGGTCGAAGTGTCCGCCGCGCCGGACGACCTTGACTCCTCCACGATCTGCTCCGCTCGGTTGGTAGTGGCCTCGGCTCAATGAACATATCGGATGGACGAGGGCGTGGCTGCCGACGAGGCCGCTCGCCTACCGATGACGCCCCCCAGACTTGTTTTCGATTTCGATACCCGGCTCACTCCGATTAAATAGTCTGCCGAGAACCGCGGGGGGCTTAGGAGCGCCTACGATGATCCGAGTGCCCGGCCGTTTCGTGTCCCTCACCCGCCGAACGATTCCGGTCGGCATTGTCACCGCCCTGCTCGCCGTGGCGATGCTGTCATTCCTCATGCCGTCCGCGGCGGCCGCCCCGGTGGCACCCCACTTCGGCCCGAACGTCCAGATCGACGTCCCTCCGGTTTACCGAGCTTCGTTCTTTGGACCGTCTCCTTCGATCGCCGCGGGAACGAATGGGGTCGTCTACCTCGCCTTCGCGGGCTGGTCCGGATCGACGACCGGCGATGACATCGACTTCACGATGTCCTCGGACGGAGGCCGCTCCTGGTCGCCGCCCATCCGGGTCAACGACGATGCGGCCGGCGCGGCACAGGCCGAACCGTCCCTCGCGTTGGACCCCGCGAACAACATCTACATCGTCTGGACCGATGCGCGGAGTGGCAACAACGACGTGTACTTCGCGAAGTCGGTAAATGGCGGCCAGACCTTCAGCGCAAACCTGCGGGTCAACGACGTGACGACGAACAGCCAGTCCGAACCGGACCTCGCGGTCGATCCCGCGAACCCGCACCTCGTCCATGTCGTGTGGACGGACACCCGGAGCCCGATCCTGGGACCGGACATCTTCTACGCGAACTCGACGGATGGCGGGCTGAGCTTCAATCCGTCCATCCGCGTGAACGATGATGTCACGAGCACCGAACAAGGCCAGCCCGCGATCGCCGTCGCGTCCAACCGCGACGTGTACGTCGTATGGCGGGATCCACGGAGCGCGGCCAAGGGGCCGGACATCTATTTCTCGAAGTCGAGCGACCTCGGCGCGACATGGTCGCCGAACATCTACCTGAACAGCGACGTCGGCAACGCGGCCCAGCAGGATCCGACGATCGCGGTCGATCTCGCGGGCACGATCTACGTCGCCTGGACCGACGGCCGCAATGCGAACACCGCACCGGACATCTACGAGGCCTGGTCCGCGAACGCGGGCGCGTCATTCGGAGCGAATGTTCAGGTGAATGACGACCGGAGTCTCGCACCCCAGCTGAATCCGAGCCTCGCGGCGAACGCGGGCAAGATCCAGATCGCCTGGGCGGACTACCGCACGGGCGGCTCGACGAACTACGACATCTACACGGCGTCCTCGGAGGACGGGATCACGTGGTCGGCGAACATGAAGGTGAACGATGATTCCCTGCCGAACAACTTCCAGATGAACCCCAGCGTCGCCGTGGACGCGGCGGGGGACGTCTTCGCGGCATTCCTCGACACTCGGACGATCGGATGGGACGTGTATGCAGCGACCCTCGATGTCGTCGCACCCACCGGGAACGCGGGCTCGGCCGTGACGGTCGACCAAGGCGCCAATGTCCCGTTCGACGGGAGCGGCTCGTCCGATAACTTCGGCGTGGCCGGCTATAGCTGGGACTTCGGCGATGGAGTGACTGCGACCGGAGCGAGCGGGACTCACGTCTACTCGACGCCCGGCGGCTACACCGCTACCCTGACCGTCTGGGACGACTCAGGGAACACGGCGACCGACATCCGGAGCATCACGGTGCGGGACATCCAGGCGCCGGTACCGCACGGCAGCGGAGCCCGGAGCGTCGACGAGGGTCAGTCCCTCTTCTTCGACGCGTCGGCATCAACCGACAACGTCGGAGTGACATCGTATCGGTGGGACTTCGGGGACAATTCGTCCGCGACCACCGCAGCGGCAAGTCACGTCTACGCTCGACCCGGCGCGTACACCGCCAGCCTGACGGTGACGGATGCGGCCGGCAACTCGGCGACGTCGACCTTCAGCGTGACCGTCCGCGCGGTTTCTCCGAAAGCCAGCGACCTCCTCGGGATGATCCAAGTCCTTGAAGCGATCATCGCCCTCCTGGCGGCGGCCTTGGCGTTCGTCGGATGGCTGTTGTTGGGAGTGCGCAGGCGGGAGCAGCGGCCCCCGGTGCCGGCATCCGCGCGGCCCATGAGCCGTCCACGCGAGCCGATGCCACCCTTGCCCCAAGCACCGCCGCCGCGCGAGGCGGACCCCCTCGACATGACGTTCCCGCCCGCGCCTCCGAACGGGCCCTAGCGAAAAATGCGAAGGCGGACCCGGTGGTCCGCCACCTCTCCTTTCTTTCGCGCTCTGGCCTACGCCTTGTACTCGACGAGGGTATAGACGTTGTCGTCCGGGTCGAAGAACCGCGCACGGATACCGCCCCAGTCCTGGGCCTCGGCCTTCTCCTTGAACCGGACGCCTTTCACGAGGAGCTGCTCCTGCAACCGATAGATGTCGCTCGTCGTGAGGCCGATCCCCGTCTCCTCGCCGACGTGGGCCATGTCCGCATCGTAGTCCGCGGGGTTGTCGTACATGTCCTTCCTCGGCGTGAAGGGGGTGATCGCGGTGGCTTTCGGCGACAGCTGGTAGGAGTCGAAGCCTTCCTCGTCGCTGTCTGCCCGTTGCTTGCGCATGCCCAGCGCCTTGCGGAAGAACTCGCCGGTCTTCTTCGAGTCGCGCGACGCGACCGTCACGAACCCGAGGAGTGACACACCGGCCCGGCGGACCTTCGGCTTCGCCGGCTGAGCGAGGAACACGACGTTGCCATCCGGGTCGGTGAATCGCCCGAACGTCTCCGACTCGCGGTCGACCGCGGTCTTCACGCCTTTCTTCTTCAGGTCTGCGATCGTCCGCTTCAGATCGTTCGTGATGAAGCCGATTCCCGTCACGCCGCCAATCATCTTCAACCGGGACTCATACATTTCCTTCCCCCACTCCGGGACGGGCTGCCATGGGGTGAGGGCCGCGTCCTCGCCACCCTTCGTCGCGCCCAGGGCCAGATAGCCCCACTTGGGCATCGACGATCGCACCTTCAGCCCGATCTTCTTGGTGTAAAACGCTCGTGCCGCTTTCAGGTCCTTCACATAAATCTCGACGTCCGTCAACTCTAGTTTCGCCATGGGGGTTCCCGCGCGACCCCAATCGCATCCGCGGCGCATAAAGGAGTCGAAAACTCACGAGAACGTGACGACGCACTCGTCCGGCCGCTTGTCCTCGCGGACGCGCGAGAATGACGGCGCGCGCATGTGACGGTCCTTCGAGAACTCGAGGAAGTGCGCCTCGATGACAATCTCGGGCTTGGTCCAGAACCCGACGTGGGCATCGATCTCCGGCACTTCGGGGAACGGACACTCCTCTTGCCGCAAGGCGACGAGCCGTTGGAAGAGCGTCCGCCGCAGCTTTTCGGAGAAACCGGTCCCGACCCGGCCGACATGGAAGAGGGCGCCTTCGAAGTACGCTCCGAGGATCAGGGACCCGAACGTGTCCGTGCGCTCGCCTTCGCCCGCGGTGATCCCGCAGATGATGCAGTCCAGGGTCGTCTTCTTCTTGATCTTGACCCAGTCTTTGCTTCGCTTGCCGACGTGGTACCGGGTCTCCTTGTGCTTCGCGATGATGCCTTCGAGGCCCCGCGCGATGACCGCGTTGTAGTAATCGATCCCGCGGCCTTCGATGTAGTCGCTCAGGACGACTTTGTCGTCCACCTCGACCAGATCGGGGAGGATCGCCTTGCGCTCCATCTGGGAAAGGCCCATCACCGACTCGTCGCCGACGTAGAGGACGTCGAAGACAATGTACGTCGCCGGCAGGGTCTTCGCGAGATGGTCGATCTTGATCTTGCCGCTCGCCTGCTCCCGCTGCTGCAGTTTCTCGAAGCTTGGCAGCGGACCGTTCATGACCACGATCTCCCCGTCGAGGATCGCCGGTTTCCGCGTGTGGACCGCGAGGTCCGGATACCGCGACTCGACGTACGACAGGCGGCGGTTCTGAAACCGGAGGCCGTCGCGCACGACCGCCAGGGCCCGGGTCCCGTCCCACTTCAGCTCGAAGATGTGATCCTTCGAATCGAACGGCGTCTGGCGGCTCTCGGCGAGCATCGGCTTGATGACGTGGGTGTACGGGTCGAACGCCGGCATTCCGCTCAGCTGGCCTTCGCGGCCTCGAGGCTCGCCTTCAACGCGGCCATCAGGTCCTGCGTCGGCCGGGTCTCGACCTTCGTGACGGACGGCAGTTCCTTGCCCTCGACTTTCGCCTGGATGAGCGCCATCAGCGCGTCTCGATAGCGGTCCCGGAACCTCGATGGATCGAACTCCGTCGCGAGCGTCTTGATGAGCTGGAGAGCGAGGTCGATCTCCGCGTCGGAGATCACGACGGGTCGGGTCGCGGGGGGCTCCGGCGGCGGCTTCACCTCGTCCTGGTACATGAGCGTCGTGAGGACGAGGCTCCCGTTGAACGGGCTGATCGCGACGAGCTGCTCCTTCTTCCACAGAACCGCGCGGGCGAGCGCGACCTTTCCCGTTCGCATGAGCGCCTGACGGAACAGCTCGAACGGCTTCAGGCTGATCTCCTCCGGGCCGAGATAGTAGTTCCGCTCCCGATACAGCGGCGAAATCTCGGTCGCATCGACGAAGCCCGCGACCTCGAGCGCCTTCGTCGCCTCCAGCGGAATTTTCTCGAAGTCCTCGTCCTTCAGGATGACGTATTGGCCTTTCGCGTACTCGAAGCCCTTCACCATCTCCTTCGAGTCGACGGGCACATTGTCTTTCGGGCAGATGTACGGCCGCTTCAGGGCCGTCATGCACGTCGCGTGCAACGTCGTGAAGGAAAGGTCCTTCGTCTCGGTCGCGCCGTACAGCTTGACAGGGATGTTCACCAGGCCGAACGCGATCGCGCCACTCCACAAGGCTCGGGCCATTCTCGGTCCTCCAGAGGAACTCAAACGAAGGGCCATGAAGCTCTTAACAATTTGTCCTCGAGGTTAACCTTGTTTAAGGTTGATTTCATCACCGGGGCCTGTGCACGGTCCGTGGCCGACCGCAAATGATATTCGAACGGAAGCGCACTGTATGCCGATTGAGCGGACCACCATCGGGCCCGGCACCCGGACCGAGTGACTCGATCCCCCCTCCCGCGCCAGGAGGGTACGGGCCATCGTTCTATCCACCGGGCTATTATCCACCGCCGCAGCCTCCCAAGAAGAGCAACGCCGCCCTGATCATCGTGATCGTGGTGGTCGTGGTCGTGCTTGTGTCCGTCGTTTTGGCGGCCGTTTTGTACCTCCTGACGTCCGCCCTCATTGAACCTCCAAATCCACCACCGATGGTCGTGTTCGGGGCGGTCCAGGAGACGGTCGGGAACGCGACGATTCCCATCGCCTCGAGTTCTCGCGAACTATCCCCGTCGAGCCTCCAGGTCCGCCTGTCCGCGGATACCTCCGGGAGCTCGAGGGGCATGCCTCCGCCGAATGGATCGGTGGTCCTGATCGCGGGAGGCCGTACGCTACGAGTGTTCTGGCTCGATCAAGACAACGATCAGGTCTTCGGCACGGGCGACGCGTTCCGGGTCACAGGAGACTCGGCTCCGCTGCCCTATTCGACGATGTTCAGATTCGACCTAATGACCAGCAGCGGAGCGATCATCTCCGGGATGACATGGACCACGGGACCTCGTGTGATGGGTGTCAACATCGCGATATCCGGCGATGGAACGAACTGGACGCTGTTGATCACGTCCACACCGACTGGACTGACGACGTCGGCCGTTAAGCTGACGATTACTACGTCCGCGAACCTGACGGCACTCGGCCCCATCGCCTTCTCGGCGCTCACGTCGGGCTCGTGGAGCACGAACCACGCGCAGTTCGTCGGGACCGGAGGCACGACGATCGTTGTCGGAGACCGGCTCCTGATCAGCACGACCACGTATCCCAGCGGCTACAGCGTGCAGATCGCCGACTCCCAGGGAGTCCTGTACGCCCACGCCCTGGGCTAAACACGGCATCAGGCCGCTTCGGGCGAACGCGTCAGCGGACACTCGGGGAGCGCGCCGCGAAGAGGTTCTCCGGAAACCCGAATCCGAGCTTGCCGGTCGTCGCGTACCGGTATAACGCCGTCACCAAGATGCTCTGAGCCGCGGAGCCGACGAGACCGAGGATGAGCCAGTAGACGACCGCGATCCCGAAGCCGATCACGAGACCGACCACACCGCCGATGGCGAACCCGAGGAGGGGCACCAGCAACGCGGGGAGCGCGAGCAGCACGATGATCCCGCCGAGCGAGAGGTATCCGCCGGCTGCCTCGCCCCACGTCTGTCGCAGGAGGGATCCGCTTCGCTTCACGGCAGCCCAAGGCCCGATCTTCTCGAAGATCAACACCGGGACGACGAGGTACGTGATGATGCCCCAGGCGGCGCCGAGGGCTCCCGCGATAATCCGTCCGATGAAACCGAACCGTTCGGCGATCGCCCGCAGGATCAATCCGACCGTGGCGGTCACCAACGCCCAACCGGCGATCCGGCGAATGTTCTGTCTCGCGACCTTCAGGCCATCCGAAATCGTGGGGTCGCCACCGTTCAATCGGATCATCGCCGCGCCCATCACGGCGGCATTGAAGTAGATCGACACGAAGAACGTCACGAAGTAGACGATGGCCAGTCCCACATAGAAGAGCCAGAATCCGAACACGTCCGAGGGAGCGGTGAGGAAGAAGATGGTGATGAAGAACAGAATCCAGACGGCGCCGGTGATCAGCAGCGAGAGGAACGGCAGGAGGACGAGTCCCTTCTCCTTGCGAAGGACGCCGAGGCTCAGCTTCGTCAGCTGCCAGCCGACCCGCAGCCGCTCGAGGAATCCGAGCTTTCGAGGTGCGGGAGAATAGGGTGAGGACGGGACGGTCGGCGTAGGGGCCCACATGGGAATCGGTCGCCCATGCGACCTTCTCCATTTGAACCCTCCGCCGGAATCCCGCGGCGGGGAGAGCCGGGTGGGTGCGCCTGCGACGTCTAGATCGTCCAGGCCCCGTCCTGGATCACGGTCTTTCCGCCGATCTCGACGGTCCCGTGGGCGAGCGATGCCGAGAACCCGTAGCTGCTGTCGTTCTTGCCGCCCGCGTCGCGGTTGTCTCCGATGCCGATGCTCACGGCACCGGACACGATGCTGTTCTGGAGGAATCCGGGCAGCGCCTTCGGGTTCAATCCGAACCCGACCCCGCCGAACACGTCCTTTGCGCCGGTAGCCTCGGCCCAGTTCGTCTGCGCGAACTGCACGTTCTTCTTCGCGGAGAAGTCTGTCACCTTCCCGTTCCGGAACGTCCACGAGAGGCCCTCGATGAGTCGACCCCGCTGCGGGATTGAGACATCCGCCACGAAGGTGCCGCTGGCACTCTCTTCCACCGGGGCGACGCCGACCTCTCCGGTGGGCAAGTCGACCGAGCGGCTCGCGAGCGTGCCGACGGCGAGATCCTCATCGCTGATGACCCCGTCGTGGATGTACGGCTTCCGCTCGGTTCCGGCGAGGCGGAACTTCAGTTTGGTCCCGTTGTCCGCGGTCACGCGGACGTCGACAGGGTGGGAAATGAGACCGGCGACGAGCTTGCCAAGCGACGCCAGCCGCTCCTGATTCACAACGCTGGCCGCCTCGACCATCGCTTTCCATTTCGCGTAATTGAATCCGTATGTCTTCGCCCGCTCCCGGGTGACCGAGCCAATCGCGACGGCGACGTTCTTCGGCATCTTCTCGAACGCCTTGTCGGCGTGAGCCTTCTCTCCCTCGAACATCGCGGCGAATTTCTCCCGAGGAACGGTCGCCATCGGGGCGGGGTTTCGAGGGCCGAAGAACCAGACGTACGAGTTCACGTAGTCGAGGAGGCCCACGCAGTGCCCCGAGACGCGATGGAGGCTCTCGACAGAGTAGTTCTTGAAATTCCCGTAGAACAACGCGTCCGTCTCGAGCCAGAGAGCGGGATCGGCCCCTGCTTTCTGACACTCCAATGCGGTCTGCTCCGCGAGCTCCATCGTATGCGGATACGTCGAGATCAGCACGACCTCGTCCGGTTTCGGTCGAAGGCTTCCCTTCACGATGCTTTTCGCCAGCGTTTGCGAACTGACCAATAAGATCCCCCGGCCCCGTATGCTCGATGGGGCATAAACGGATTCCGGGTCGACGTTCTCAGGGTCGCGAGCAGAGTGAACGCTTATCCCGGCGGCCACGTTTCCGTCGCGCGGGTTCTCTTCTTGGATCGCAAGGGTCTCGTCATGGGCTCGATTGGCATTGCCCTCGGGCTCGTCATCCTCTCGATGTCGAACGCGGTCGCGGCCCGGATCGACTTCAGCAAGCCGCTGGTGATCGGGTATGCCGCAGGAGATGATTGGGAGCCGGATGTCGCTGCCGACGGGAGCGGGAACGTGTACGTCGCATGGGGCCACTACGGCGGGGTGCCCGGCTGCACGACATGCTCGAGCCCGGCCGCGATGATTGAGGTCTCTCACGATGGCGGAAGGATATGGAGCGCGCCGAAGCCACTCAACCCGACGCCGAATCCTCAGGGCAATTTCCAGGTCGACGTGCAGGTCGCCGTGAACTCCGCCGGCACCGTCTTTGTCGCGTACCTCGACGGCAAGACCACGGTCGCGCAACGTTCCGAGGATCACGGCGAGACGTTCACGGCACCGATCGCCGTCAACGGGGACGTCAAGAACGGTCCGACCGACAAGGTGGGGCTCGCGGTTCGCGATTCCGACGTGTACGTGAGCTACAGCATCGCGCAGAAGTTCTTCGTCGCCTCGTCGCACGACGGCGGGAAGACGTTCGCGTCCGTCCAGGTCAATCACGAGACAAGCACGTACGGTTGGACTCTCACCTCGGGCGGCGCCGGCGACTCGCACGGGACCGTCTACTTCAGTTGGGTTGGAATCAAGCAGAGCGGCAACGCACTCGGGCTTCAGGACCTGTTCGTTACGAAGTCATCGGATGGCGGCCAGACCTGGACGACGACTTACGCCGACCGCGGCGTGCCGCCCGGTCCGGAGTGGAAGAGCTGCTGCGGCTGGGACTTCTGGGGACCGCAAATTGTCGTGACGGTCGATGCGTCGGATCGCGTGTACGTCTTGTACAACGCGGGAACGCGCGACAGCGGTCCATCGAGCGTCTGGTACCGATCGTCCCCGGACGGCGGCGCAAGCTGGTCCGCCCGCGTCGCCATCCACTCGTCGATTGGGAGCGCATGGGCGCTCTTCCCGGCGATCGAGGGTGGCAAGGCCGGCGAGGTCCACGTCGCGTGGATGGACAACCGCACCGGTCAGTACAACACGTGGTACCGCACCTCCACGGACGGCGGTGCGACTTGGAGCCGCGAGATCCAGGTCTCGCGGTTCGCCTCCGGGTTCCCGTACAAGACCGCGGATGGTTTCATGTTCCCATACGGGGACTACGACGGCATCACCTGGGACGGCTCCCATGTTCACCTCGCGTGGGGCGAGGGTCCGAGTTACCAAGGGCCGGGCAACGTCTGGTATGCGACCTCGTGAAGCAAGAGAAACGAAATCGCGATCCCTACGGTCACCGATTGTTGACTCCTCCGACCAAGACGGGAAACTACTTATCGGAAAGGAGGCTACGCGGGCGCCGGCGACCCGGTGAAACGCTCTTCGCGGGCTTGGAAGAAGCGCGGAAAGATGCGCTGGAAGTGGCGCAAGAAGCGGATGCGCCGCCGCAAGCGCGAGCAGAAGATGCGCCAGCGGTGAGCGGTCGATTTCGGCAAAGGTACTTGGCGACCCCGCGTGATACGCCGTGGCATGGGCGGCGAGCGGTTCACTCCCGGCCTCGCCTTCATTTTGGCGGGACTCGGGATCCTCTTCGTGACCGGCGCGTTCGAAGCCGAGATCGTCTTGACGAGCGGACTCGGTACGCCCAGTTACCTCGGCGCGACGGACCTCGTTCGTCTGTCCGCCGTTCCATGGGGCCTCGGCCTCTTGTTTTTCGGATACGCCATCGATCATCCGGCGGTCTTGTGGGACCAGATCCACAGCCGTCGGATCCTCGCGACGTTCCTGCTTTTTGCGGACGGCGCGATCCACATCGTCGCGATCGGCGAACACGTGGAGTCGATCGTCGTGGGATTCTTCCTCGTCCTCGCGCCCCTGGAATTCATCGGCGGCTTCACGATCTTGCGCGCCTCTCGGCCGATCGTCTGGGCGTGGCTGTTGGGGGCGCTCGTCTTGATCGGATTGTACATCGCCTCCCGGCTCATCCTCCTCCCGTTCGTGAGCCAACAGTACGTATTCGGCCCGGTGGGACTCGTTTCGAAAATCATCGAGGGCGTCCTTGCATTTGCACTCGCGCAAGAACTCTGGACCACGTCGGCGGCTCGCCGTCCGCGGGCGGCTCGACCCGCGACGCAAAGTTAGATATCCCCGCCGCTCTTGCGCGACCCACGAGTCCCATGGGGACGTAGTTTAGCCTGGTAGAATTACGGGCTCCAGTCATGGGCTTGATGGCGAACGGGTT
>Ga0209235_1001902_pt1 | contig 11565 bp, 8 predicted proteins | sample GraSoi013_1_20cm_4_FD_185817 | JGI IMG/M metagenome (GOLD analysis project Ga0209235, IMG submission 185817) | Grasslands soil microbial communities from the Angelo Coastal Reserve, California, USA - Sample 09_25_2013_1_20cm (SPAdes) (version 2) | ecosystem: Environmental > Terrestrial > Soil >...
TCTCTGGGCAGAGAGCTATGAGTTCGATCAGCAGGACGTCCTCGCCGTGCAGGGCGAGGTGGCCCGAGGTGTGGCCCGCCAGATACGGGTCAGGTTGATGCCTGAGGAACAGGCGCGCCTCGGTACATCCCAACGCGTTGATCCGGAAGCCTACGAAGCCTACCTTTTGGGCCGCGCTTACTCCTACAAAGCAAGGACAAGGACAAATTGGACGAGAGCGAAGGAATATTTTGAAAAGGCGATTGAGAAAGATCCGAGCTACGCTGCCGCCTATGGCAGTTTGGCGCTACTCTACATGGGCATGCGGGGGTCTTCGACGAGAGACCCACGGGACATCCGCCTGCAGGCCCGGCAGTGGGCCGAAAAGGCACTCGTGCTTGACGACACACTCGCCGAAGCACACAGCGCGCTCGCCAGGGCCGCACAGCAGGAATGGGACTGGGCGGGCGCGGAGCGAGAGTACCGGCGGGCTATCGAGTTCAATCCCAGTTATCCAGTGGCTCATATTTGGTATGCGCAGTACCTGTGGGCCATGCAACGCTCTGAGGAGGCCGTGGCCCAAGCCAAACGCGCCCAACAACTCGACCCAGTGTCGCCCTACGTCAACACCTGGGCCGGGGCAGCCTACTTCTACGCCGGGAGGGCTGACGAAGGAATGGCATCCATGCAAAAAGCGTTGGAGCTGGACCCGAGTTTCTCGGATGCGAGCCTCGTCCTCGCCAGGGCTTACTTGACGCAGGGAATGTACCAGCAGGCGATCTCTGAACTTGAAAAGGTGCGGATGCTCAACGGGAAAGAGGCCCTTGTTTTGGGGGCTCTGGCGCATGTGTACGCGCGGGCCGGCCAGCGGGAGGAAGCGCTTAAGCTGCTGGGCGAATTGAAACGGATTGAAGCGGAGGAACGCGGATTTGTGCCACCGTTCGGAATCATATGGGCCTATGCGGGCCTTGGCGACAAAGAGCAAGCATTCGCCTGGCTGGAGAGGGCCTATGAGGAGCGTGCAGACCGAATCGTTTGGCTCAACTCGGACCCATTGCTGGAACCGTTGCGTTCTGACCCGCGCTTCCACGAGCTCGTGCTCCGCGTCGGCCTGCCCACGATCAAGACGCAGTAGCATCGCGAGGTCAGCGATGAGGACCCACAAAGCACGACAAGGGATGAAGATTGTCGGGCTCCTGTTTGTGCTTAGCTTGACAGTGCCGGTGCGAGCCCAGTTGGGCAACGAGGGCTCAATCGAAGGCATAGTAACGGACTCTTCTGGCGCGGTCATTCCGGGCGTGACGCTACGGGTAGCAAACCTCAGTACGTCAGACACATTTAACACGAGCACAAATGAGTTGGGACTGTTCCGCTTTCCTGTGCTCCCGGTAGGAAGCTACGAATTGGTGGCGGAACATCCGGGTTTCGCCAGCTTGATTCAGAAAAACGTCGTCGTGAACATCGGTGCTGCAATCAACCTGAAGCTCACTCTTTTGTTAGCTACGGGAACGGAGAAGGTTGTAGTCAGCGGCGAAACTCCTCTGCTTGAGTCCACCCGAAGCGAGGTGAGCAGCGCGGTGGAAGCGCGCTTGGTGGCCAACCTCCCTTTGAACGGTCGTAACTTCCTCGGCTTCGTCTTCCTTACACCAGGGGTCACACCGGGGGTCACGCCCGCCGCAAGTGGTGTCAGCGTCACTTTTGGCGGCCAGCGCGGGATGTCCTCATTCCTGCTGGATGGAGCGGACGACAATAATACCTTCCAAAGTGGCCCATTGGGGGGACTCGCCGGCAGCGACCGTTACCAGTTGAGCCAGGAGGCTGTGCAGGAGTTCCAAGTAAACGCCAATGCCTACTCGGCGGAGCTAGGTCGGGCCGGGGCCGGCGCGGTTAGTGTGATCACAAAATCCGGAACCAACGAATCTCATGGCAGCCTGTTTTGGTACTTCCGCGACAGAGCATTGAATGCCACAGGATTGATCAGCAAGAACCTGGGTGAGCCGAAAGAACCTTTCCACGTGCACCAGTTTGGCTGGGCTGTGGGAGGGCCGATTCGCAAGAATAAACTGTTTTTCTTTGCGAACTACGACGGACAGCGCCGCACGGAATTCAACGTGACGTTCCTGAATTTGCCCTCAGGGTTCAACCTATCCTCCGATCCGATCGTGGCCGGCTTCCAACAACGTGCTTTGGATTATTTGACGCCGCGGGCACTCTCCTGGATTCGCGGCTTTGACCAGGACGTTTGCTTGGCTAAGAGTGACTGGCATATTACTCCCGCCCAGCGATTCACCGGGCGGTGGAATCGCCAACGGTTTGGCGGAAGTAACCTTGAACAGGCAGGTCCACAAGTCTCTGTCGAGCGCACTGGGGCTTCGGAGGAAAACAGTGACACGCTGGCAGCTTCACTCACCTCTACGATCTCGCCTTCCCTGGTGAACGTGGCCCGATTCAGCTATGTGAGCAGCAATCAACCCGGTCGCTCGAACAGCATCAATCCTGCCGCTGACATCTTTGAAGGCGGTCAGCCAGTGCTCATGATTGGGCGTGCCTCACTAAGCCCGCGCGAAATTGCCATCCGCCGCGGTGAGTGGTCGGACACGCTGTCCTTGGGCCATGGACGCCACGGCTTCAAAGTCGGCGTGAATGTGTTGGCGGATCGAATTATGTTCTTCACCGCAGTCAACTTCTCCGGTAGTTACCGCTTCAACAGTCTGGAAAGTTTCGGCCGCAGCTTGGCGGGAGCGCCCCTCCCGATCGCAGGCGAGAGATACGTCCAGGCATTTTCTGGGGACGGGACACCTGGAATCAGGGTGCGCCCGAACGTTGAGGAAATTGCGGGCTTTGTCCAGGACGAGTGGCGCGCCCGGCCCAGCCTGACGTTCAATTTGGGCTTGCGCTACGACGTACAGGTGATGGCCAAGCCGAGAGTGAAGAACCCCTCCCCGGCACTGGTGGCCACTGGGCTCGATACGAGTTTCGTCCCCCAAGACAACAACAACTTCGCCCCGCGGCTTGGGTTTGCGTGGTCTCCGCTACGGAGTAACAGATTGGTGGTCCGCGGTGGGTATGGCTTGTTCTATGCCCGAACTACAGCTGGCCTAGCTGCTCGCGCCCATTTCCTAAACGGGCTGACGGTGCAGACACGCACTTTTACAGGCGGGACTTCCAGCGCAGTCCTGATTCCTGCCTACCCGAATACGCTCTGCGGGTCGCCAGGTGCGTCCGGGGCCCCACCTAGCTGCCCAGCGCCGACGACAGGCGCTGACATCATCATGCCTTTCGATCCGGACTACACTGGGCCGCTTGTTCATCAGGGCAGTTTTGGAGCGGAGTATCAATTCCAGAGAGGCGCGGCGCTTTCCGTAAGCTACCTCGTGGACAGAGGGATTCACCTCCAGCGTTATCGAGATGTAAATCTAGGAACGCCCAGTACCCCGACAACGATTGGTATCGCCGGCACGAGCACCGTGGTGACTTTCCCGCGCTTCACCCTTCCACGACCCATCGCCGGTTTCGACCGCATCTTGCTGTTCGAGAGCAACGCCAACTCGATTTATCACGGCTTGGCCGTACAACTCAAAAGACGCTTTTCCGAAGAGTTCCAATTTCTGGCTTCTTACACATTCAGCAAGGTCATTGACGACCTTCCAGAGCCGATCCCGGTGAATGTCCCACAAGGCGACGGCCGGCTGCTGTCGGATGGGTCCAATCCCCGTGTGGATCGCGCTCCATCAGTCTCCGACCAGCGATCTCGATTTGTTCTAAGTGGCGCATGGCAGTTGAATTATGCAAGGGGATTGCCGGCTCCTGCGAAGGCCATTCTCGGGGGCTGGGAGCTCAGTGGAATTCTGACGGCGCAGTCTGGGCTGCCCTATTCCGGGCTGGTTAATTTCGATTTGAACAACGACGGCAACTCGGCCACAGATCGAACGCCGGGACTCGGCCGAAACACTTTCTATCTGCCGAGGACGGTTTCCTTGGATCCACGCGTGACGCGTAATGTGCACGTCACCGAGCGCGTCCGTTTGCGATTCATCTGGGAGGCGTTCAACGTGCTTAACCACGCGAACATCAGCGGAGTGCGCACAACACAGTTTTCGCGTTCCACATCGACAACTGTCTGTGGAATTGCGGGCACACCGTGCCTCGTTCCGCAAAACGTCGGCGCGACTGCCTTCGGAACACCTACTGGAACATCTGGCCCACGAATCATGCAACTTGCCCTCAAACTCCTCTTCTAGACCTACGGACTGCTCCGGAGATGGCTTCACGACTTTTACTTGTCGAGTAACAGCACCTTTTTTGTATCTTTGCATCGAAATAGACACCAAGAATTGTAAGATACAGAAAAGAAAGGTGTTAAAACTATGGCGGAGAGGGGGGGATTCGAACCCCCGTTAGGGTGTTTATTCCCTAAAACGGTTTAGCAAACCGCCGCATTCAGCCGCTCTGCCACCTCTCCGCGGGCGGTTCGGCCGAAGCAAATCGACCGAATGGCCTGAGTATAACATTAAACCAGGCTCGCAAATGGGGACAGTTTCGGAAAAAATGATTGGTTCCGACTGACTATTTGCCCCTTCTTTGCGTCAAACAGAGTGGGTTGGTTGTCAGCGAGGGCTCTCGCTCTGGTGGGACGGGAATTCTTTCCTTTCTAGTGTTTTGAACATAGAATGAGGTTCGGGGTAGCTGTGCCTCCATCGAGGGGGGCGGCTGATGCCGGCGGAGCTGCCGGTTTCCAGTAAGTCCCCTGCTTTGAAGCCCGAACCGCGAAAGTGGAGCAAACCTCCCGCGAAACATTTCGACCCGAATGGGCGTATGTAGGGTAGAGGCAGTTGGACGGACATCTGTGTCCCCGCGGGATTGATCGATCTTGGGATGTACTGAAACAAGGTGCGCGGCAGAAGGTTGGGAGTACGGCAGAGTGGAAGTGCGAAGGGGAATCGAATGAAGACGTGGCATAAAGTAGCAATTGGTGCGGGTGCCGTGGTGGTGCTCGGCGGAATTGTGTTGTTCAGCGTGAACCAAGCCAACAAGGGCGTGGTGACCGTGCAAACGGCCAAAGTGGCTAACCAAGACAGTCTGGTGTCCCTGGTGACCGCCTCCGGCGAAGTCAAGCCGACAACCTATACGAACGTCACCGCCCAGGGATATGGCAGAATCACCGAGATCTTTGTCAAAGAAGGCGACCACGTCAAAAAGGGTGACAGGTTGCTCCTGCAGGAAAATGTGCAGGCAAATGCAGACGTGCAGGCGCAGTCGGCGGCAGTCAATTCGGCAGAGTCCGGCGTTCAGGCTGCGGAAGCCAGCTACAAAGCGGCGCAGTCGGATTTGATCTTGCAACAAGCCAACCTGGAGAAGGCCAAGCTGGACTACGACCGTGGACAGGGCCTTTTCAAGGACGGGCTGATCCCTAAACAGGATTTCGATCAACGGAAAACAATCTACGACGGGGCAGTGGCTACGGTCGACTCGGCGCGCGCGCGTGTACAGTCTCTGAAAGCGCAATTGGATCAGACGCGTTCGCAGGTGAATCAAGGCCGCGCCGTGTTGGTGCGGACGCAGGACGTTCTGCACAAGACGACGTACACATCTCCGATCAATGGAATCGTGAGCTATCTGCCGGAGCGCGTGGGCGACTACGTCGTAATGGGCATGCAGAACGCGAATGGCAGCTTCATCATGACACTCTCGGATATGTCGGTGGTGACGGCGGAAGTAAAGGTCGACGAGACTGACATCGTCAACGTGAAGATGGGCCAGGAAGCCGACGTAACGATCGACGCGGTGCCTGGAAAGATTTTCAAAGGCAAAGTGACGGAGATTGGATCGCAGGCTGTCCTACGCAGTTCGGGACTCACCACTACGCAAACCACGACGAGCACACAGGAAGCGAAGGATTTCAAAGTTGTCGTGACCCTGGCGAATCCGCCAGAGAATCTGCGGCCGGGTCTATCTACGACAGCCAAGATCAAGACGGCGGAGAGAAAAAACGTCGTTGCGATTCCGATTCAAGCGCTGGCGGTGCGGACGCGCAAGGATTTGGAAGAAGCCGTCAAGAATGCAAAGAAACAGGGTAGCTCAAATGTGACGCTGGCAGCGCCGCCGCCTCCGGCACCGGGCGATCCCAAGAAGGATGAAGTGCAAGGCGTGTTTGTGGTGAATGGAAAAAAGGCGGTGTTCCTGCCCGTCGAGACCGGTATTGCCGGCGTGACTGATATTGAGATCACCAAGGGGCTGAAAGCCGGTGACGAGATTGTGGTCGGCAGCTACAAGGCATTGCGCACCCTGAAGCCGGAGTCCCAGGTGAAGGTGGACAACAGCGCGCCGAAGAAGCAGGACGATCAGCAGAGCTGACGCGCCGCCAAGGACGAGGGAGATTCGAATGCCTGTCGAGACAGCAGCCACAGATTCATACCGGGAAGACCTGGTCAGTTCGGGCGTAGTGATCAAGACCGAAGCGCTGACCAAAGTCTACGAAATGGGCGCGGAGAAGGTGCACGCGTTGAGCGGCGTGGACGTGGAAATCCGCAAGGGCGATTACGTAGCCATTATGGGGCCATCCGGATCGGGAAAGTCCACGTTGATGAACTTAATCGGTTGCCTGGATTCGCCGAGCGCCGGGAAATACTGGCTGGCGGGGCGGTTGGTGAGCGATCTGGATGATGATGAGCTCGCCTACATTCGAAACAAAGAGATTGGCTTCGTCTTTCAGACGTTCAACCTACTGCCACGCGCGACGGCGCTTCACAATGTCGAATTGCCGTTGATCTACAACGGTACGCCGTCAGAAGAGCGCATCGAGAAAGCGAAGAAAGCGCTGGAGCGTGTGGACCTGATGGACCGGATGCACCACAAGCCGAATGAGCTTTCGGGCGGCCAGAGGCAGCGCGTGGCGATTGCACGAGCGTTGGTGAATTCCCCGTCGATCGTGCTTGCCGACGAACCCACCGGAAACCTTGATTCAAAAACGGGCGAAGAGATTATGGCGCTTTTCGCAAACCTGCACGGTCAAGGAAACACGATTATTCTCGTGACGCACGAACACGACATTGCACAGCATGCGCACCGCATTATCTTCATTCGTGACGGCAAGATCGCTTCCGACGAGGCTGTTGCGAAGAAGTAAGCGGACAATTCGGCTCTTTCATTCCATCGAAAACTGAATAACGTATTTGCGTGGGCGGAATGAAAGCCCGTTGCCAACGGGTGTCTTTGTGTGCGGAGAAGCGCGATCGGAACGGGAGGGAAGAACCGAATGCCGAATGACACCGGACCGGGAGGACCATCGCTGAACAGAGATCTTTTGGCACTTGCTGCGGACAAGGCGCAAAGATACGTCCGGAACATTGCTGAACGAAGAGCGGGTCCTTCTGAAGCCGCGGTGTCTGCGCTTGCCGAACTTTGGGAGCCTTTTCCGTCATCCCCGAGCGATCCGGGTGAAGTAATCACCAGACTCGATCGCATTGGCTCGGCAGCCACGGTGGCGACGACCGGGGGACGCTACTTCGGCTTCGTGAATGGTGGGATGGTTCCCGCAGCGCTGGCGGCGAATTGGCTGGCGGCGGCGTGGAACCAGAATGCGGCCCTGCGCGTGATGTCTCCCATCGCGGCGGAACTGGAAGAAATAGTCCTGCGCTGGATTTGTGAGGCGCTGGTATTGCCTCCGGAATGCGCGGGGGGCCTGGTTACGTGCGCGACCATGGCGAATTTCACGGCGCTCGTCACGGCACGTCATGCGCTCTTGGCGCGCGCGGGGTGGGATGTGACGTCGAACGGGATGTTCGGGGCGCCGCCCATCGAAGTGGTCGTCGGAGCGGAAGTACATGCATCGATCTTGAAGGCGTTGAGTCTGGCGGGATTTGGGAGGAAACGCGTAACTATCGTGGAGGCAGATGGCCAGGGCCGAATGCGTGCTGATATGTTGCCGCGCCTAACGGAACGGACAATTGTGTGTGTTCAGGCGGGAAACGTAAATACAGGAGCGTTCGATCCCGCGGAAGAAATCTGTAAAGCGGCAAGAGAACAAGGGGCGTGGGTGCACGTGGATGGCGCATTCGGATTGTGGGCCCGGATTTCGCGTAAGTACGACCATTTGACGAGTGGATTCGATCAAGCTGATTCGTGGGCCACGGACGCGCATAAGTGGCCCAACGTTGGCTATGACAGTGGCGTGGTTATGGTCCGAGATGGTATTGCGCTGCGGGCGTCGATGGGCATAACGGCGGCGTATCTCGAGCCCGGATCACGCCGCGAGCCGATGCACCACACACCCGAAACGTCCAGGCGCGCAAGGGGAGTGGAGCTGTGGGCGACGCTGAAATCGCTGGGGCGGTCAGGGTTGTGCGCGCTGATTGAGCGAACGTGCGCTTACGCGCTCCGATTTGCTGAGGGGCTGCGCGAACGCGGGTTCGAGGTGCTGAACGATGTCGTGATTAACCAGGTGCTAGTGTCCTTTGGCCGCCCCGAAGTAACTCGCGAAGTGATACGGCGTGTCCAGGAGGACGGAACCTGCTGGTGCGGCGGAACAGTCTGGCAAGGAAAGACCGCGATGCGGATCAGTGTGTCTTCCTGGGCGACAACGGAGACGGATGTAGAACGCAGTCTACGAGCCATCATCCGCATCGCGAGTGAATGCCGCGCGATCTAACCCTCCGCAAGAACAAAAGGACTGTACGGAATTATCAAAAAAAGCTACCGGCTGTGTGCGACGCTTGAATTTTCAAGATCGGCAAAAGACGGTGCCGCACTCAAATGCGTGCGCGAGAACCGGTCGTGCCAGGTGAGTTCATCTTCGTCCCACATCGCCCATAGGAACCCAAGGAAAAAGGTTCCTGCGGAGAGGATGTAGCCTGCGCTGCGAAGAAGCATTTGTCTGGGTGTGGGTGGTTCGCCGGAAAAGCTGACCACCTGCAAGCCTCGCATTATCATGCCGGGAGTGGTGCCACCGAAGATGGTGAAGAGTGCGAAATATTGTAGATAAACAATGGCGAAAGTCGTTGTGTAAACAGCGGCATTGAGTTTGCTCAGCGTAAATTGCCCGCCGAGTGAACTGAACAGCGCCAGAAAGCCACCATACGCGAACAATAAACAGCAGAAATCGATCAGCGCCGCGAGGCGCCGGTCGTCCATAGATGCTATTGGATGAAGTCCGGGCAGAGACTTCCTCTCGTCTTCAGTAACCTGAGCTTGGGGGTTTGATTCTGAATCTGGCGGCAGAGAGACGTCAATCACCATTCGCGATTCTTCAAGAGTGTCCTTCTTTGCAGGACGGCCAATGGCGATGGTAAAGGAAAAGTCTTCTTCAACGGATGCCGGAGGATCCGCAACCGCTAAGGAGATCTGCGGCTGCGTCTTGCCGTGAGGGGCATCGAAAGAAAACTGAGATTGAGCCGCATTTGGCGCAAGCTTTCGCCGCCGACTTCGGTAGGCGTCGAGACGTTGAGCAAGTTCGCCGCGCCAGGCAGCGTCTTGCTCCATCTGGGGAGAAGCGCCGAGGGGTCGCTTGGAACGATCGATGCCGGCTGAGCCAAGGTCGACGCGCTCCCTCACGGAAACATTCGAGGAATCTTCCCAGGCCGATGGACCGACCGAAAAGGATGAATCACAAAAATTACAGGCGCGTACGCTTGAAGGCAATACCGCGCCACACTGCGAGCATGTTTTTGTCACCGATGAGTTTTGCGCTGCGGACGCATCCACTCCGGTGAGGAGGGAACACTTCGAGAATAACATGCACTTGAAATGTCAAGCAGGCAAAAAAGAGGGATTGTAACGAAAGAGACAGCAGATTAGCTGAAGTAAAGCCCCGGGTCGGAGCCTCAAGAATCCATTTGCTGCGCAAGCATGTCCCGGCTGAAGGAGATGCGGCGCTCCAAAGCGACGGCCGCGAAATAGGCGCAATGTCCGCGTTCCAATTCCGTCCAGGCCTGCATCGAAGGAACCATCCGAGCAAGCGTGGACCGCAGAAAACTCAGGAGATTGAAATAGGCGCCAATCGCCTGGACGCTATTGCGGTCTTCCGGGCGTTCCGGACAAAGCTGCAGAAGCTGCATGACACGTTTGAAATCATCACCGGAAGCGAGCCGCTGGATGCCCGTAACGTCCTTCACCTCAGGCGAGAGGACTTGCTTCGAGGATACCGCGATGAGCGAGCGGCAATAAGACACGAAGAACTGCAGCAGCAAAACAACCGAGCAAGCGAGGATGATTGCTGCCATCATCGGGGCACCACCGCAAGCCGGGAAGGTACGGTGCGAGCCTCTTCCGGAACGTGCCAAAAGGTATAAGCCCAGGACAACGGGAGGAAGCAGCCAAACAGGGGCGTCAAGATTTCGAAGAAAGAACCACGGCTTTGGTAGAGGTTCTGCAACGCGAAGTTGGCTGCGAACAAGCTGAAATAGACACCCATCGACAGGACCAGCTGAATCAATCGCGTGCGCGTCTCCCGCATCTTTAGTACGGCAGCCCACAGGATGTAAGTAAGGACAAGGCCGACAAAGTAGAGATTCTGCGAAAGCTCGACTACAAAGTGCGTCACAAGTTTGGAACTGAACTGCTGAACCACGGCATACGAGAACAACGCGGTCCCGGAAAGGAGGATCACCATCCCGAGCCTGATATACCGCTCGGCATTCAAGTCAGCGAAGATGTGAGAATAGAGGCTCACCAAGGCAAAATAAAGAGCAATAGTGAGCAGGGAGTCCGAATAATAGTAGAAGTAGAGATATTCCTTTGAAGTGAAGCCGTAGTGGCTAAGGATGTTGTAGCGGGCGATGCTTACCAGCACCGAGGCAGCCATGTATACATTCAGCAGGATGTAACGCCGGAGGGCATCCTTCTTCAAGGCACAAACTAATACCGCTGACTCCAGCAGCGTGCAGATCAGCCAGACAGCATATTCATAGGGACCAAGCACGGAACCCATCCTTGCCGTGCCCTGGTCCTTTCCGCAAGAACTAGTTCAGCGGATTACTTCCAGGGCGTTGGCGGCTGCGGAGCCCCACCGTTCTTCCAAGGCGTTGGCGGTTGCGGTGCTCCACCATTTTTCCATGGCGTAGGCGGCTGTGGTGCTCCGCCGTTGGCCATGATTACGGAGCCATCACCATGAGTGACGACCACCGTCTTCAGGCTCATTGCGCCAACAAGTACCAACATGGCGAGCAGAACAACCGTGAGTTTACGTGACATTGTGCCTCCGAGGTATAGTACAACCCCGGTGGCAGTGTATATCTTACGAGACCAATGTCAAGTAGCTCTAGCTATGAGCCTGTAACGAATCGATACACACCCTCCCGTCCCATCGTTTCGATAAGCTTTCGCCTATCCTGATAGGTGGGACAGTGTTCGATCCCGAGCAGGATAGATTTTGGACCTGTTCCGGTCAACAGTACCGTAGTACCAACGGTTATAGGACCATGCAGCCCCATGGTTAGGCAGCCAGCTTGGTAGGGATTCCCGCAGAATTCCTCAGGAAACGTAACAAAGCGGGCTTTTACCGTACTAAAACCCGCCTTTACAATTCGTCTAAATCAAAATATCAATTATCGTTTCGGTAACAATTTGTAGCCTGCCCGTGGGGCACAGCTC
>Ga0209235_1001904_pt1 | contig 11564 bp, 10 predicted proteins | sample GraSoi013_1_20cm_4_FD_185817 | JGI IMG/M metagenome (GOLD analysis project Ga0209235, IMG submission 185817) | Grasslands soil microbial communities from the Angelo Coastal Reserve, California, USA - Sample 09_25_2013_1_20cm (SPAdes) (version 2) | ecosystem: Environmental > Terrestrial > Soil >...
CGGCGCAAGCCGCGGCGCTGCTCGACGCGCTAGCGGCACTCCCGAAGACGATGGCCGGCCTCGCAATCCTGACAGGACTTCGCCGCGGCGAGCTCTTCGCGCTGCGGTGGAAGGATCTCGATCTCGCCGAGCGCAGCCTCACGGTGCGCGAAGCGGTCTACGAGGGGATCTTCGGGACGCCCAAAACGGAGGCGGGACTCCGCCGGGTGCCGCTTTCGGTCGCGGCCACGCAGCTGATCGAGACGTGGCAACGGCGCGTGACGCCGGTCGAACCGGAGGCGCTGGTCTTTGCGACGTGGTCCGGCAAGCCGATCTCGCCGAACAACGTCCTGAAGCACATCGTCGCTGCGGCGAAGGTGCTTGGGCTGCCGAAAATCTCGTGGCTCACGTTTCGACGGACGTACTCGTCGTGGGCGCACGAGAAAGGTGTCCCCGGAAAGGTTGTGGCGACGTTGATGGGCCATGCCAAAGTCGACACGACGCTGAACGTCTACACGCAGGTGCTCGACCACTCCTTACGGGGGGCGGCCGAAAAGGTCGGATCTGAATTGATCACAATTGATCACAAATCGGAAGGCACGAGCGCGGTCACGGACCAAAATGCGTGATTTTGTTCCGGAAAGTTGGCTCCTCAGGCTGGATTCGAACCAGCAACCCTCCGGTTAACAGCCGGATGCTCTACCATTGAGCTACTGAGGAACGTAGGCGCGCTCGTTGCGCTCGGACGGAACCTCAATACTAGCAATCCGCTATTGGTCGCGCAATACGATCATCGATTGGTAAGCTAGCGGCGAGATGCATGCCATCAGCCGCTTTCCTGTCCCCGCGCCCGAGCAACTGCCCGACGACATCCGCGCGCGCCTCCTGAAGGTGCAGGAGAAATCAGGATTCGTCCCGAACGTGTTCCTGGTGCTGGCGCGCCGGCCGGATGAATTCCGCGCGTTCTTCGCGTATCACGATGCGCTCATGGACAAGCCGGGCGGCCTCTCAAAGGCCGACCGCGAGATGATTGTCGTGGCCACCAGCGCCGCCAACCAGTGCCAATACTGCGTCGTCGCGCACGGCGCAATCCTGCGCATCCGCGCCAAGGATCCGCTCGTGGCCGATCAGGTGGCCGTCAATTACAGGAAGGCGGACATCACACCGCGGCAGAAAGCGATGATCGAGTTCGCGATGACGGTCGCGTTCGAAGCCTACGCCGTCGACGAGCCGCACATCGAAAATCTGAAGCAGCATGGATTCAGCGAAGAGGACGTGTGGGACATCGCGGCGATCGCGGCGTTCTTCGGGATGTCGAACCGGATCGCGAACGTGACCAACACGCGGCCCAACGACGAGTTCTACACGATGGGTCGTGTTCAATCTGGCGCTAGACCGACTCCATCGCCCCCAACCGGCGACACGCCTCGACGATGACGCCGTCGCGTTCGTCCTGTTCGTCGATCGGGCACCGATACTGACGTCGAAGGCCAGGGCCAGCGAGGGATTCGAGATGGAGCGCATCCCATGCCGGTTGTCTTCCGAGCGCGGGCTCGACACGAGGCAAGAGGATCGACTTGAGCCAGCGGATCCCTTCGGCCGGGGCCACACGCTCGTCAATGATCTCGCGGAGACACGCGCCGGTGAGCGTGCGCGCCGCGTCCGCGATCGACGGCTCGTGGTCGCTCTTCCCAACCGCCACCTTGAACGCGGCCTCCAGCTCGTCGGCTGGATCCGAGCTCGATCGGCGCGCCAGCGCCTGGAAGGCGTCGTTCCGCCGACCCTCGCCGATGGCCATGGCGGCATATCGAATGAACCGCGATGGTGTGGCGAGGCCCACGGCGTGCTCGGCCAGGGCTTCGTGGAATGTGGTCACCGGTCCGAGCTGCCACTCGCACGCGTCTCCAAGCGACAGGCGCAGGTACTCCAACCGTGCGGCGCTCGGCACCGGGAAGATGCCGCCGACGATCCGATTGAGGCCCTTCCCCGCGATGGCCCGGACCTGGTCGTCGTCGACCGGGCTGGCGCCCAGCGTCCACGCGTCAGCGTCCGGTCCGTAGGTCCCGTCCGACGCGTCCGCTAAGGTCAGGCTCGGCCTCACCGCGCCGAGCAACGCACCCGCGATTGTGAGGAAGTCAGGCTTGGCGCCGGCGTCGATGTACCGCAGGCGAAGGCGAACGCCGACGTACCGGCGATCGTCCCACCAGTCTTTCCCCTCGGCGGCAAAATCGCTGGCACGAGCCCCGTGGAAAAACTTGACCTGTGCCGGATCGACCACACGAATCAGCGTCACCTTCAGACGCTGGCCCTTGCCGTTGCCGATGTCGAATGAATCGCGCACGCGCGCAAGCGGTCCTGCAGCGCGGTCACGCGGCAGGTTGTCCTCGGTCTCGGTGTCGCGGGTCGCCGCCGGTGAATAGAAAGGACCCAAAGCCGCTGCATGACACCACCAAGCGGCCGAAAGTCCGAGTCACGCTTTCGTGCGACAAAGAAAAAGCGATGACGCCTGCCGGACGGACGAGTCCGTACGATCCCTTACTCGTCGCGCAACACGATCATCGGATCGACCCTGGTCGCCGATCGCGCGGGCAGATAGCATGCAATCAGGGCGACGGTAGCGATCAGCGCGATGACGCCGCCGATCGTCGCCGGATCCGACGGCCGCACGCCGAACAGGAGCGACGCGAGCACGCGATTCATCGCGAACGCCACGGCTAACCCCAGGACGACGCCCACCAGCGTCAGCCCGAGGCCCTGCGACAGCACCATGCGCAGGACCGACGCGCGATCCGCGCCGAGCGCCATGCGGATGCCGATCTCCCGGCGGCGCTCCGCGACCATGTAGGCGAGCACGCCGTAGCTGCCGACCGCGGCGAGGAGGATCGCGAGTCCTGCGAAGATCCCAATGAGCTGTGCGAGCAAACGCGGACGCCCGATCGCCTCCGCGAACACGTCGTCCATCGACTGCAACTTGACGACGGGCAGCGCCGGATCGAGCTCGGAGACGGCGCGATGGATTTGCAGCGCGAGCGACTGGGGCGTGAGCGGCGTGCGCAGCACGACGTTCATCGTCCCGGGATTGAAGTTGCCTCTCGTGCTGAGGAGCTGCTCGAAATTGAAGTAGAGCTCCGTGCCCGTCTTCTTGTCGACGCCGCCCTGCTTCACGTCCTTCAGGACGCCGACAATCGTGAACCATGGCGTGTCCGCCGGCCCGGACGGTTTCACGCGGCGGCCGATCGGGCTCTGCCCGCGATAGAACGTTCGCGCCATCGTCTCGTTGATCATCACCGTCGCGCCAAACGCGTCGGTTCGTTGAAAGGCGCGGCCTTCGACGATGGGGATGCCCATCGCTTCGACGTAGCCGGAGGTCACGGTCTGGTAGTAGTCGACGTTCTCGAACGGCCCTTCGGGCGGCGCGTCATAGCCCTCGATGTCGGTGTCGTTCGCGTTCACCCGACGCAGCGGCGGCAGGCCGCTCATCGCGGCGACGCTCTGCACGCCGCCGGTGGATCCCAATCGTTCGAGCAGACGGTCGTAGAACGCTTTGATCTGTTCAGACTTGGTGTAGGTCGCCGCGGGAAGATTGACGGCGAACGTCACGAGGCGGCCGCGATTGAACCCGGAGTCGACGTTCGACAGGTTGAGCACCGTCCGCAGCATCAGCCCCGCGCCGATGACGAGCGCCACGGCGAGCGCGACTTCGCCGGCGACGAGCGCGCGGCGCACGCGATTGCGGCCGGCGCCGGCGGTCGTCCGCTGACCGCCCTCCTTGAGCGCGAGCGACGTCGCTTCCGCGCCGAGATGCAGCAGCGGCGCGAGGCCGAAGATCGCGCCGGTCGCGAGTCCGACGACCAGCGTGAACGCGAAGACCCCGGAATCAAGCGTGATGCCCGCCGATCGCGGGAGGCTGTCGGGATACGCGGCGATGAGCGCGCGCAGACCAAAGACCGCGACGCCGAGACCGAGCGCGGCGCCGGCGAACGAGAGCAGACACCCTTCGACCATGAACTGACGCAGCAGTCGTGCTCGTCCCGCGCCGAGCGCGCTGCGCACGGCAAACTCCTTGTGGCGCGACTCGGCGCGCGCGAGCAGCAGGTTTGCGAGATTCGCGCACGCGATCAGCAGCACGAACACCACGGCGCCCTGCAGGACGAGCACGGCCGTCTTCGCGCTGCCGACGATTTGCGCCTGCAGCGGATCCAACCGCAGCCGGTGGTTCTTCGTGTCCGGCGTGTGCACGCCGGTCGCGTTGGCCGGCACCGCGATCGAGCTCGGCCACCCGGCGAGCAGCGTGTCGAGCTCCGCCTTCGCAGCATCGAGCGTGACGCCGTCGTTGAGACGTCCGATCAGATAGAGAAAATGTCCGCCGCGACTCTGACGATCCGCCGGATCAATCACGAGCGGCAGCCACACTTCGGCTTTCGAGTCGGCGACGTCGAAGCGTGGTGGCATGATGCCGACGATCGTCCGGCGCCGGCCGTTGATCTCGACCTGGGTGCCGACGGCTTGCGGGTTGCCGCCGAACGCCGACTGCCACAGCTCGTACGAGAGCATCGCGACGAGCGCGCCGTTGGGACGCGTTTCAGGAACGTCGAACGTCCGGCCGTGCAGCGGGTTCACGCGCAGCGCGTTGAACAGATCCGCCGTGCCGGCCGCGGAGTTGACGCGCCGCGGCCGATCGGGCGCCGTGAGGTTCGCCTGCCCCGTCGTGAACGCGCCGACGATGGAAAACGCGCGCGTGCGTTCCTGGAACTCGAGATACTCCGGCGCCGAGATCCAGAATTGATCGAACCCCAGCGCGGGAAACTGGCTGGAAATGTAAATCAGACGATCGGGCTGCGGATAGCCGAGCGGCCGCAGGATCACTGCGTTCACGACGGAAAAGATCGCCGTGTTCGCGCCGATGCCGAGCGCGAGCGTCAGGATCGTAACGAGCGCGAATCCCGGCGATCGCAGCAGATTGCGAGCCGCGTGACGCGCATCCCTCACGAGACCGTCCATCTGAGGCCTCCGGAAAAACACCAAATCCCGGAGCTTAGACGGCCACTCACGTCGAAGTGTTGTCAGGGCGTTCGGCTGAAGAGGAACGCTTCCGCGCGCTGTCCGCCGTCGCTAACCCGCGCCTCGAGCGTGCCGTCGGCCCGCTTCGCGTACCGAATCATCTTCGGAAAATCGTGCGACGGATTCTCGAACGTCGCGCTGCCGTCGGTGATCTCGGTCAGCGCGAAGTCAGTCGGCGGACGTCCGTTCGGCTGGGCGACATACACCAGACCGCCATCGCGCTCGACGATGCGCAGGAACTCGAACGCGACCATGCGGTCGCCTTTGAGCGTGCGCGAAACCGCGAGCATCGTGCCGCCGGCCGGCGGCGTCCAGCGCTCCTCGAGCGTCACCCCATTGCCGCCGCCGGTCCACGCACCCGCGATCCACGCCACCTGCGCGATTGACGCGTGCGCTGGAGGACGGCCCGCTTGCGTGATCACCCCGCACAACAACACGAGCGAAAGCATCAGTCGCATGCGTGCACTGTACTCGTGGCTGCGCGCGCGGCGCTTGAACAAATGCGACCGGCGATGCTACCGTCCGCGACGCGGTAGGCATTGGACACAGGTCACTTGGTCATGGCCAACTGGAAGCTGGCCGTGTCAAGTGTTCACGCGGCGCACTCAAGCTCCACCACTGGCCGCTCCATGTATGCGTCCAGACTCAGCTCTCCGGCGCCAATGTACGCGATTAGCAGCGCCCCGCCGATTAACATAAGGTTCCTCACGAACATGGTCAGCTGGATCTGAAACATCATGGGATTGGTTTCCGCCCAGAAGTTGTGCATCGTGAGGGTGACCGGAACGAGGAACAGCACCAACAGCCAGGCGCCGAGCTTGGCCCGATAGCCAAACAGAAGGCTCAGCCCTCCCGCGAGCGCGATGAGCCCGGACACTGGAACCAGCATGCTTGCCATCGGCACGCCGTGCTGCATCGCTGACGCGACTGTGCCCGCCGTGAAGTGGCCGGCCGACGCGATGATGAAGATCACTGAAAACAGTTGTCGCCCTGCGAGCGCGAGGTAGCGCGTGTCGTCCGCACGGATTCCGCTCTTCTGCATGTTTCCTTCCTTCATGTGTGGGTGGGAACTTTCATGTGAATGGAAAGCCGCCGGCCAAATCTGCAAGCTGGGTACCGGTATTGGTCGTCGTGCCCGTGCGTCGTTAGCTCCTCCGCGCCCGGCGGATACATTCAGCCAATCGGTCAGGAGTACAAGACGCTCGGTGGCATTCGAGGTGACATGTTGACGCGCGACTCTGAACTCTCACAGTGCTATCGCGGGACGACAGGAAACACAGCAATTGGGGAACGATCGGAACATCGTTACTCCAGTAACGCCGTGAACACTGTATCTGGGGAGTCTTTGTGGAGCTCGCACATGTTGTGCATGCCAGACATTCGAGGCACGGTCTCCCGTTGGAGGGGATCCCCAGGACTGGCATCGTGTCTGAACATGCGCGCCGTTTTGATTGCGATCCTCGCGGCCATTCGCCCGAGTAACAGCGCCCGACGGAGCTAGGACCGAGCGCTAAGCGCGGGGCCGTACACGCAACCGCCGGAGCGCGCAGAGCTCGCTGAACAAATCCTGCGTGTGCGCCGCGCGCTCTGCGATTGTTCTGTGTGTGTTAAGCGACCTTCGCATCCACCGTTATCTGCATCGTGCCGCGGTAGACGTTCGACACCGGACAGCGTCCTTCGGCTTCCTTCGCGACCTCCGCGAACTGCGCGGCGTCGAGGCCCTTCAGCCCGTACGCCGTCACCTCGAGCTTCGATGATCCGATCTTGATCCCCGCGTCGCCTTTGTCGGCGGTGATCGTCGCGCGCACGACCGTGCGATCCGCCGTTGCGCCTTTGCGTCCAAGCGTGCCGTTCAACGCCATCGCGTAGCACGCGGCGTGCGCCGCGGCCATCAGCTCCTCGGGGCTCGTCTTGCCGCCCGGATCGCCGATGCGCGCGGGAAACGACACCGGCAGCTTGAACGCGCCCGTGCCGGCCCTCGCTTCGCCGCTGCCTTCCGTCACCGAGCCTTTCCATTCCACGTCGACGTGCCGTTCGAAAGTTGCCATTGCTCCTCTTTTTCTTATATGTGGCGGGGCCCCACCCCCGCCACCTGTCGCGGCTCGCTTCTCGCTCGCCGCGGTAATTCGCTCGACTGTCCACTCAGTCAGCGCTCTTCTGCACCCGCGCCACCTGTCGCGGCTCGCTTCTCGCTCGCCGCGGTAATTCGCTCGACTGTCCACTCAGTCAGCGCTCTTCTGCGCCCGCGCCACCTGTCGCGGCTCGCCTTTCGCTCGCCGCGGCACTTCGCTCGACTGTCCGCTCAGTCAGCGCTCTTCTGCGCTCACTCGTAGGGCGGCCCTTTCAGGGCCGCCATCACCTCAGCCCTTTTGCTTGCCGGTGATGCCGAGTTGCACTGCCGTACCGACCAGGCCGAGCACGAACCACACGATCGGGATCCAGCGCTGTCCCGGTGCCGTGGTGGGATAGAGAATCCAGACATCGCCGCTGGCCGCTGCGCGCGTGGCCCCGCGATCGCCGGTCATCGCCAACAGCCCGACGAGCAGCGTCCACGCGCCGCCGAACGCGGTGGCCACGATGATCACGTAGCGCTGCAGCAGCATCGCACCGATCGCGCCGGCAACGGCCAGCAGAATGACCGCGATCGCCGGCGGATCGCCGGTGCCGAAGGACTGCCACAGCACGTGCGCGACGAGCGCGCCCAGCCCCGCGCCGACGAGCGCGATGCCGACGAAGTACGCCAGCGTGAGCACGAGCGCGCCGATGAGGCCGCCGACGATCGACGCGATGACCATCGCGCCGGTGTTGTTGGCGCCCATCATCGAGCTCGCGAGCATCGCGCCGAGAATGAACCCGTAAATCGCCAGCACCACCCTGAACAGGCGGTAGCCGGCGAAGCACGACAGCGTACCGCCGACGATGAGCGCAATCGCGGCGGGAATTCCGTAGGAGAGCGGCAGCATGGCGTCGATTCGCTGCTAGATCTCGCGCCGCCCTTCGAGCGCCTTGTGCATCGTCACTTCATCGGCGTACTCGAGGTCGCTGCCGACGGGCACGCCCATGGCGATACGGGTCACCTTGACGCCGAGCGGTTTGAGGAGCCGCGCGAGGTAGATGGCGGTCGCTTCGCCTTCGACCGTCGGGTTGGTCGCGAGAATGATTTCGGCGACGCCGTTGCCGACGCGCGCGAGCAGGCTCTTGATCTTCAAATCGTCGGGGCCGATGCCCTGCAGCGGCGACAGCGCGCCCATCAGCACGTGATACACGCCTTTGAACTCACGCGTCTTCTCGATCGCGCTGACGTTCTGCGGCTCTTCGACGACGCAGATGACGTGATGATCGCGGCTCTCGCTGCGGCAGTAGCCGCAGGGATCGGCATCGGTGATGTTGCTGCAGATCGAACAGTAGGTGACGCGCTCCTTCACCTCGCGGACCGCGTCGGCGAGACGATCGGTCTGTTCGCGGGGCGTGCGAAGCAGGTGGAACGCGAGACGCTGCGCGCCTTTCGGTCCGATGCCGGGCAGACGCTGCAGTTCTTCGATGAGTCGGATGAGAGGCTCAGGGAGAGACACGTGAGATTTCAGATTTCAGATTGCAGATTTCAGATTTGATTTCAGATTTTAGATTTTGAGACCGGGCGGAAGCATCCCGCCCATCTTCTGCGCCATCTCTTCGTCCGCCTTGCGGTGCGCGTCGTTGACGGCCGCGACGATCAAATCCTGCAGCATCTCCACGTCCTCTTTCGAGACGACCTCGGGATCGATCTTCAGCGACTGAATCTGCTTGGCGCCGTTGACGACGACGGTGACCATGCCGCCGCCGGCGTTGCCTTCGACGCGCAGCTCGGCCATCTGTTTCTGCAGGCGCTCCTGCATCTGCTGCGCCTGCTTCATCATCTGTTGGATGTTCACATTTCCTCGACGTCGCGGATTTCCGCGGGGAAGACTTCGAGCATCGTCTGGACGCCCGCGTCGGCCATCGCCTGTTCCCGAAGCGCGGATTTCTTGTCCGCGGATTTCTTGTCCGACGCTTTCTGCGCGGCATCGTCCACCGGGCTCGCCGGCGCCGCCGATCCGGACGGGTCGCTCTGCACGCTCGTCACTGCGATCTTGCGGCCGGACACCTGTTGCGCCGCCGACTCGATCCACGCGCGATTCTGTTCGAACACGTCGCGCAGCGTGCGATGGTTCGGCGAAAAGGTGAACGTGACGCGATCGCCGCCGACCTCAATCTTCTGCGCCTGCGCGACGACGGTGTTGTAGAACACGTTCTTCGATTTGCGGATTTCCGCAAGCAGCGCGTCTTTCAGATTCGCGTCGGTCCGGCTGAAGCCGGGCCCCACAGGCGCAGGTGTCGAGGTTTTCGCGGCTGGCGACGGTGACGCGGCGGACTTCGAGCTCGCTGACGCTGATGTCGCCCGGAGGGCGGGCCTTTCATCCCTCGACGCGCTCGGGATGCCCTGAGCCTGCCGAAGGGCAGGTCCGCCGGTACCGGCGATCAGATCCTCGATCGGGACAAGTTTCCGCAAATAGATCCAACGCAGGAACGCCATCTCGAGGTGATAGCGCGGCTGCGCAGCGGTGCGGATGTCCGCTTCGGCCTTCGTGAGCAAATCGAACGCGCGCAGCAGATCCTCGCGCGAGAAGCGGCCGGCGAGCGTCTTCAGCCGATCGCGCTCGCTCTCGCCGGCGATTTCCGGATCGCTGATGCGCGACGGATCGACCGTGAGCACGAGCAGATCGCGGACGACCCGCGACAGCTCCCGGCACACCGCGCGCAGGTCGTAGCCCATTTCGACCGCGCGTGCCGTCAGCGCAAACGCCGCGGGCGCGTCCTCGTCGGCGACCGCTTCAACCGCATCGAGCAGGAGATCGCGGCCGACCAGGCCGAGCACCGTCGCGACATCGTCGGCGCGGATCGTCGTGCCGGTGAACGCAATCACCTGATCCAGCTTGCTCTGCGCGTCGCGCATGCTCCCGTCGGCGTCGCGCGCGACGAGCTGCAGCGAATCGTCGCTGACCTCGATGCCTTCCGCGTCGACGATGCGGCGCAGCTGCTCGGCGATCGCCTTCGTCCCGATCGTGCGAAGCTCGTACACCTGCGATCGCGACAGCACAGTATCGGGAATCTTGTCGAGCTCCGTCGTCGCCATCATGAAGATGACGTGCGATGGGGGCTCCTCAATCGATTTCAGCAGCGCGTTGAACGATTGCGGTGAGAGTTGATGGACCTCGTCGATAATGAACACCTTGTAGCGGTTGCGGACCGGACTGATGGCAAGGCCCGAGATGATGACCTCGCGGATGTTATCGATGCCCGTGTGCGTGGCCGCGTCAATCTCCAGCACGTCCATGTCGCGGCCTTCCGCGATCTCGACGCACGCGTCGCACGTGCCGCAGGGATCGGCCGTCGGTCCGTTCACGCAGTTCAGCGCGCGCGCCAGGATGCGCGCGGTCGTCGTCTTGCCGATGCCGCGCGGACCGGCGAACACGAACGCCTGCGCGAGCCGGTTGCTCTTCAGCGCATTGCGCAGCGTGCGCGTGACCGCCTGCTGTCCGACGACGTCGTCGAACTTCTGCGGTCTCCACTTCCGGGCGATGACTTGGTACGCCATGTCAGGGCTGAGGGCTTAGAGCTGGTGCGACATTACCCGCAAACCTCTCCACCGCTGAGGACACGGAGGACAGGAGGTGCAAACCTGAAGAAAAAAGTACATTGCCTCTGTGTCCCCGTGTCCTCCGTGGTGGCGAGTTGTAATTCTGCAACGCGCTTTTCGGGCTGATGGCTTGCGGATTGAACCGCAGTCCGGAAAACCTGCGGCACATTACAGGATCTGCTTAGCGCTGCTGCCTTCCGGCCCTGACGCGGTTCGCAGTCTGGAATTGCACAGGTTCCGGACCGCGGTGCAATCCGCAAGGGTCAACTTTACTACACAGGCACGCGCGTCGCGAGCAGCAGATACTTCGCGAGCACCTCGCCGACGACGACGGTGAAGAAATCGACATAGAGAATGCCGGTCGCCGATTGGGTCGAGCGGATCTTCGCCGTCTCCCACGTGAGATACGACAGCAAAGCCGGCCCTGCAAGTCCGAAGAGCACGCGCTGCCAGAAAAAAATCCCGGCGACCGACGTGATGTAGTGGCGAAAGCTCGGCCCGAGGCCAGGCTGCCCTGGAGACGACGTCGCGATCGCGAGAAACACCGCCGCCCCGACGACCGCGACGCGGACGATCATCGACGCGATGTGGACCTTGACGATCGACTGCAGATGCGAGACCTGCATCGACGGCAGGATGAGATACCAGTGGCCGAGCATCATCGCCGTGCACGCGCCGCCGAGGAGCGCGGCGGAGCTGAGAAAGCTCGCGACCGTCAGCACTTGCATCGGCAGCGCGCGATCGGCCGCCAGCGCGAGCGCCTCGTTCGCCTGGTTCGGCACCACCTCGTCGCCGTAGTCCTCGACCTGGATCACGTTGCGGGGCGCGCCGGCGTCGGGGTCGAGGAGCAGCGCCGCCGAGTTCACGC
>Ga0209235_1001906_pt1 | contig 11553 bp, 10 predicted proteins | sample GraSoi013_1_20cm_4_FD_185817 | JGI IMG/M metagenome (GOLD analysis project Ga0209235, IMG submission 185817) | Grasslands soil microbial communities from the Angelo Coastal Reserve, California, USA - Sample 09_25_2013_1_20cm (SPAdes) (version 2) | ecosystem: Environmental > Terrestrial > Soil >...
ACTACGGGTACAGATTGGGCAGTTCCGCTAGCCGATGTTACGGTAGCTGTGTTCACAAAGTGGAAGAATCCAATGTTCATGCTTGAAGTGACTGGTCCAGAATCATATCGCACATTTTGTTCCGTGGTGGTAGTCTGGGTGTAAAGATGTTCCATTACTCCGGCACCCTCGTCATTGGTTGCGTCGACAGCTGTTGTACCAGTAGACTGATCTAGATCGAAATGGTTGTAGTCGCTATGCAGGTTGACTTGCAGAGCTAGCTTATCATTAGGTGACGCGAAGGGCCAGTTTTTCAGTGCGAAGTCGATCTTGATCTCTGAAGTGTTGATCGTTACCGATTGTCCGTTCACTGTAATGGTCCTTGTGTTGTTGTAGGCTTTCACCACAAGCACAACGTCACCCGGCTTGAGAGATTGAGGTGGCGGTGTCTGTTCAGCAATCTGCATCGGGCCGTTGAGGGTGAAGTTGAACCCCATTCCAATAGTGGTTCCAGTGCTTGGGTCTTTGATGGCGTAAAAGTTGCTTGGTGTCCAGGTTGCGGAGTCAAAGTCCGCTCGTGCCACCATCATAGGATTCTCGTAGGTGCCTTCCCCAGAGCTAATGCTGAATTCTATGAGAGCCCTGAAGTTGAGCTGGTAGGTTGTTCGTCCAAGCTGATTTGTAGCGTAGAACGCAATGTGTGGAACGTTTCCCTCAAACACGCCCGTCAAGGATCCAGTGTTGAAGATGACCCTGTTTGATGAGTCGACCAATCCTGTAGGGGGTGCTCCCGCCACTGCAGGGATCGCTAGAGCAGAGATCGCGATTGCAAAGGTTCCCAGCAGCATCGTCATAGTTCTTCTCATTGTTCTCGAATCATCTCCGTTTCTTCAAGCTAGACATATGTTTTAGAAGCGATTTAGGCGTTTTTCTTCTAAACGGGGCGAAATTACAGTTTCTACACGTCTAGAACTTGTTCTATGGGTCTGAACCTAAGTGTTCTGAGATTCTAGAACAGTCCGAGCGACAATGCGAAGATGACTGCTGTAATGTTGAGGTACATTACGGCGAGGCTGATCAGAGCTGTCCGCTCCATCTTGAGACCCTTCGATATGGAAATGGCGCTTGAGAGTAAGCAGACAACCCACACTTGCACTCCTACTTGTAGGAGAATTGTGAAACCTGTCGCGGATTGTATTACTGCCGAGAAAGGTTGGACCAGTAGGATCAGGCCTGGAACTAGGAGAAGGGGGAGCATCGCAAAAGCAGTGCCGTTGATAAGGCTGAGTTCTCCTCCCCTTCGATGATAAAACAGGCTGCACATGATATCCGCCACTGCGAAGGTGATGAACCATCCCAAGGGGAATAATAGCAGGAACCAAGTCTTTGCGATTCCCTGAGTCGGGTTGAGATAGAACAGTAGAATCGGTTCGAGGTTTGTCATGAAAGATATCGCTCCTCCCAGGGCCAAGATCATAGCTGCAATTGGAAAGCTCCTCACCGGCTCCTGGCCAAGATAATTGAATACTGTTCTCCCGAATAGAAGCTCTCTTGATAAGAAGCCGAAGCGCGATTCTCCGAGAGGCGTCTGGGCGGCGTTCGCAATTATTTTCTCCTCGCCAGTGCTGAACGCGTTGATAGCAGCTCTGCCATCATCAGTCAGTGCATATTTCCTGTCGGCTCCCTGAGCAACGAATCCTTCTAGACTATCCAGGTGATGATAGAGAGCCCCTACGCTTATCTTGAGAGTATCGTGGAGCTCTTTGAAGCCCGCCTTGCCTCTCTCCTTTAGAATCTGGACGATCTGGCGTCTTATCGGATTGGCGAGAGCATTGTAGACTCTCGTGAGACTCTCGTCAGACTTGTCCAGCATCGATGAATCAGTCTCTTGGAACCCTCAGGGTCCACGATTCGGAAGGGTCGTGCTCGTATATTCATGCTGAAACTCGAGGGAAGAGTCTGAAGTTGCCCAATTACAAGAGAAGAAAGGGGGGGCGCATCTTAGTCTTAGAGACCCGAGGTCCGTGTCTCTGTTCTTCGAGACTGGTCTCGGCATCCAAAACTCCGCGGGAGAAGGTCTCTAAGCCGGTGCTCTGAGCTGCGGCTATCTATTGTATCAAGCACCCGCCTATTCCCGAGGAGAGGAGCCCCGCGCAACGTACCTAACGTTCGTGGAATGACGCAAAAATACGTTTCCTGAAATAGGATAAGCATTCTTGTCTGGTCCCGGGGGGTCCGGCAAATCTTCCGTGAGACAAACGTATGGATTAGGGGGACTGTGGAATGCCCACATGACCATGGACCTGTTTTGCCGGTCCTGTGTTGCGGCACAGCATTGATGGTTCGCGTTCTTCAGCTGTCAGGGTTACAGTGGATTGATAGTTCCGATAGGGGGCGTAGTTGTAAGGATGAACGTTGGCAGTAAACGTTGAGAAAAAGCCAACAGCAGCCTTCGCGCTGTCAATACTCGCAGGGATATTCACCCTCGTCGGCGCATTCCTAGCTAGTGCAATCACATCGCTACTCGTCCCAGGCTTCCCAAGCAGCATGCTTCTGATCTGGGGAAGTATCGCGGGCGTTCTAGTGCTAGTCGGTAGCTGGCTGCTGTACAACAACGCGGCCCAGAGAAAACTAGGCAGCACCTTGGTGCTTGTCTTCTCAATACTATCCATGAACTTCATCGGCCTCATCCTAGGCCTCATCGGAGGCTTCCTAGGATACACCTACAAGACAGGTGCAACCACCCGCCCTATACGTCAGAGAGGCATCCAACGATAAGTTGACAGAACTAAGCGTGTTAATGCTTAAATTGCCATTTTGACCACTCCAGTCCCTATCCCTCCTTGACGACCACGATTAGCCTCTCAGTCCTTGATGAGTTCGGAGGCAGCAAGCTTCTCACCCAGGACAAGATACGATACGTCCAAGCCACTCCGCTGCCGAGCAAGCCAGCGGACCTAGCCTTCAGGGAGGCCCTCGCATCTCCAACAGGAGCTCGGCCTTTCGAGAGAGAGAAAGGCTGGAGTCCCGCAATAATCCTCACCGATTCTACTCGCAAACAATCACCATTCATCAAGCAACTCATCGGTCTGATCGAGCCGAAAACTGACGACATCAAGTTCATTTTCGCATGCGGAACCCACGTCCCCGCCGATCAATCATTCATCCGGAAGATCCTAGGGGACGACATCTACAAGCGCTACGAGAAAAGCATCAAAGTAAGCTCTACGCAGAACCCCGGAAGCAAATACGAGTGGATAGGCCTCACAGGCCGAGGAACACCCGTTGAGTTGAACAAGGAACTTTTCGATCGGGATCTCCTGGTTTCGACCCTGAACGTTCAGCCCCACTACTTCGCAGGATATGAAGGCGGAGCCAAGGCTCTTCTCCCAGGCTGCTCGGGACTCAAGACAATCACGACAAATCATGGCTATGTGATAGGAAACCCGAGCTGCCGCGAGCTTGTCGTGAAAGGCAACCCGATGCGCGAAGACATGAACGAGGTCCCGAACATTCTCAAAGAATACATGAAGATCGACCATCGAATACTAGACTTTGTCTTCAACCAGGATGGAAGTCTAGTCAAAGCGGCCTATGGTGATCCGAACCTCGCTCATCAACAACTAGCTGAGAATTTCTCTAGGCGAGCTCACACCATCCAGTCTCGCCCTTCGCCCCTAGTCATGACGAGAGCGGATGGGCCGATGGGACAAAACCTCTACCAGGCATTGAAGGCGTCTACCTTCGCCACCGGTCTTGTCCCGTCCGCTCACTCGCCTAAGCCGGTCGTCGTGCTCCTAGCTTCACTTGAGAATGGTATCGGCAGTGATGCGTTCAAGGCTGAGATGGAGACCTATGGTAAGATGGAACCTGCGAAGGTTCTGGAGGATCTAAAGAAGAGGGCAAAAGCTGGAAAGGTCACAGAAGCATCACAGAAGCCCAACCGGTTCGCTCTCGATGACGGGAAGACCGAATATGCGGTCGTTTCGCCCAAGGCACCCGCGGCAGTTGAGGACTTCCTAAGCAAGACCCGGATAAGATTCTACAGGACCATCGACGATGCATTGAGATCAATAGACTCGAAACTGTACGAGCGAGATGTCGCTGTGATCCCGTACGGATCATCCACAGTCCCTGTCGTTGCCTGAGCGTGAACGAGATTTCAAGAAAGATTTCTCGAATGCTTCCAGCAGGGAGGTTGTAGAACACGCTATACAAGAAACTGGGCTCGGGCTTTGTAATCCGCCTGGAACAAGGCGACGACATTCTAAAAACTCTACGAGAGTTCGCGAACTCGCAGAGACTCCACGCATGTTTTTTTGAAGGCATAGGTTCGTTGTACAAGGCCGTCCTGGGCCACTACGACTTCAAAGACACGAAGACCTACAAGTATGAAACATTCGATGAAGACTTGGAAATCCTCACGTTATCTGGAAACGTTTCGACGATGAATCAGAAAGCGTTGCCTCATGCTCACGTCACCTTGGGACGCCGGGATTTCTCCGTCATTGGAGGACACCTCGAAGAAGGCTCTTTTGCCAACATGGTTGAGGTCAATCTCACTAAGCTTCCAGGGAAGCTATTGAAGGAGAAGGACGAGAACGTCGGGCTGAACCTTCTCCAGTTACCCCACAAATTCTAGCGGCCCGAGCGTGGGTACCGCACGACCAATGGTCCGTTCCCTTCCCAAACCTCTCTCTGGACCATCTAGCCTATTACGAGAAGAAGCCGCCATGCCAAGTTGTCCCCCCGGATGCTGCCATGCCCAAGAAGATCGGCGCGCGGATGATTCTTTATCTCTACTTGGCAGTATTCCTAACCCGCATAGGATTCGGCTCCGTCACCATACTATTCCCCCTGTACCTGCCCGCTGGCGCCTTTCAAGTTGGACTGATCCTCGCGCTCTATCCGATCGCTGAGGCTTGTTCTGCCATGCCAGTCGGTCGACTAGCAGATCGGATCAGCAGGAAGAAGCTTCACTTAACAGGTATGACACTCATCACGATTCTCACGGCAGCAATAGGTTTCACACGGAATCTGCTGGATGTCTCTGTACTCCACGCTCTGATGGGTGTGTCTGCGGCAATGGCTGCGGTGACATCTCTCACCCTACTGGGTGATGCCACCAAGCAGACTAATCGAGGGAAGAAGATGGGAGGCTTCGACTTGGCGAACCTAGGTGGGTATGGGCTGGGTTTCGGAGTTGGTTCAGTTCTTGTCACGGAGTTTGCGTCTCGACTGTCTTACGCTTTCTGGGTAACCTCAGGAATATTCTTGTTCACATCTATTCTTGCAACAAAGTTCCTAGTAGAACCTGTGAGGAGTGATGAGCTGAATCAGCCTGGGATGCGTCGGCGTCGGATTGGATCAAAGATTCGTCCTGTCCTGCCGGTATGGCTTGGTCAGACAATTATTCTCGGAATGTATTTCCTCTTGCCAAAGGCATTCAGGGACGCGAACATTACTGTCAGCGGAGAATTGCTCGCCTTTCTCGGCGCGATTGGAGGCTTGTTTGCGATCGGCGCCATAGTCTTCGGTCACATATCCGACAAAGTCGGTCGAACAAAGATCATGGTGCTCGGTGCTGTAGGCGAGTTTGGCTTTCTGGTCCTATTCGGCTTGTCCTTTCCGTATTTCTTAACACACAACTTTCTAGTATACGCCTCCGTTCTCGCTTCGCTATTCTTTTTAGCATCAGCAATGGCTCCTGCGATTCTCAGCTACGTCAGTGATATTTCCGGAAAGGCGAGGCGTGGCTCAGCCAACGGCCTGTATAGCGTGGTGCTCAGCATCGGGATGGCCATTGGCAACATTCTTGGCGGCTTTGTATCCGAGTTTGGAGTGCAGTGGATCTTTTTTGCAGGCGCGGGGATTCTGTTTCCGTCGATAATAGTCTCGTCCTCTCTGTTGAGGAAAAAGTAGAACTGGTCCGTTCTCCGATTTCGAGAAATACCCTAATGGCTCGATTCTGGAACTACGGGGCTAGAGACTGTTTTAGGGTCTCGCAGACCCGAACCACCTCTTCTTCCGTGAGTGTCGGGAAGATTGGCAGGCTCAAGACTTGATTCGAGAGCGACTCGCTTAGTGGGAATGCTCCCTCCGTGTATCCATACATCTGCCGATAAGGTGCTTGTAGATGGATTGGTCTGGGATAGTGTATTCCCGCCTCTATCCCATTGTCGGACAGACGCTTTTTCACTTGATCCCGCAGCTTTGTCCTGATTACGAACAGGTGGTAAACGGATTTCTCGTTATTTCTCTCTAAGGGTGGGAGGATAACATCTCGCACGTTTTCAAGCTCTTTTCTGTATCTTTCTGATAGCCATCTTCTTGCCTGAGTCCAAGCCTCCAGCCTTTTCAGCTGGACTCTTCCAATGGCTGCGTTGACCGTGTTGAGCCTTGAGGTGAAACCGATTCGACCATGATAGTACTTGCTGTTCTTGTCTCGGCCACAGTCCCTTATGCTCCGTGCCGCGTCGGCCAGTTCCTCATTGTCTGTGGTTATCATCCCACCGTCACCACCTACGGTCATGTTCTTCGCAGGGTAGAAGGAGAAGCATCCGGCGTCACCGATAGAGCCGACTCTTCTACCTATGATTTCAGCTCCATGTGCTTGGCACGCATCTTCGATTAGGCTTAGGCCCTTCTCCACTGCGATATCACGGAATTCGTCGATTCGAGATGGGTGTCCGTAAAGGTGCACGGGGATTATCGCTCGAGTCTTGGGGCCAATCTTTGCCCGGGTCTTACTGGGACTCAGGTTTATCCCTGAGTCTTCGACATCAGCAAAAATGGGATCTGCTCCTGCGTGTACAATTGAGTTTGCTGTTGCGATAAAGGAGAATGGGGTCGTGATGACTTCGCTACCATGTCCGATGTTCAGGGCCTGCATTGTAATCGAGAGAGCTGCGGTCCCGGAGGCAGTAGAGACCGCATACCTTGTGCCACAGTATTGCGCGAATTCTTCTTCAAATTTGATGACGCTTTCGCCCATGACCATCATTTCGTTTTCGAGGGCGGAGAGGGCTGCTGCCTTCATCTCAGCGTCGATGATTGGGGATGCTAAGTGTATCCTCTTTCGTGGCTCACTGCGAGTTCGACTTTCGGACTCGACTGATGTGGGTGTCTGCAATGGAGCGTTCTCTGTCACTATACTACTCCGTCCTTATTGGAAAGGCTTTCGAAGGTCTGACTGATTAATCCTTTCCCGCCGAAGGGGCATTCCTAGATCTTCTGCAAGAGAATGATATCTGGAGATTGACGATGTGTATTCCGATTTATTCTCCCAAACCGCGCCTTCAAGTCAGCCCTTGGGTTTACCCATAGCTTAATCCCGGTTCACGTTTTGAAGAGCGGGTTTAGCATAATCATGACACTCGTCTACGCGTGCATCGCCCCCCACGGCGGAGAGGTTATCCCAGAACTAGCATCCGAGTCCATGTTGCACAGATTCAAGGAAACTCGCGAAGCGATGCAGGTTCTAGCCAAGAGTCTCTCGGAAACCCATCCTCAGACCATCGTTATTGCTAGCCCTCACAATCTCAGGCTGGTATCGAGAATCGCGGTTGTGGTTTCCGAGAATTCCTCGGGAATCTTGAAGGGCTTTGCAAATCGATCGGTTTTTCTTCGCGCCCGTTGCGACAACGATTTTGGAAAGATCGTACTGAGAGAATCTGAGAAAGCGAGGCTACCAGTAGTCGGAGCTAACTACGGGACGGCGGCCGGATCTTCCTCTGATATGCAGATGGATTGGGGGACCCTTGTCCCGTTATGGTTTGTCCTGAAAGAGAAGAGGTTGAAGTCTAGGATTCTGATAGTCGCTCCGTCTCGTGAGATCCCTCTTCGAATGAATTTTGATTTTGGCAGGCTGCTGGGCCGACTGATGAACAGGGACAGGAAAAGGAAGTTTGCTTTTATCGCTAGCGCCGACCAAGCACACACTCATTCTCGTTCAGGACCCTATGGCTTCAGCTCAGCCGCCGCCAAGTATGATGATTTTGTGCTAAACGCGATACGAGATAACGACCTCAAGCGAATCCTGAGATTGACCCCCAGATTCGTTGAAGAGGCAAAGCCAGACAGCCTTTGGCAGATGGTCATGCTAGCGGGGATAAACGAGGTCGTTCCATTAAGATCTCAACTATTATCGTACCAAGTCACCAGCTACTACGGAATGGCCTGCGCGGGATTCGAACCCTCATAGGTTTTCGTACCGCTCAACAGATGGTGTTGAACGTCACTCGTGAGCGTGAAACGGCCTCTAGAATCTTCGGGATCGCAATGCACGTTCGATTAGCTGGAACGCTTCTGGGCCCAAATCGCCATTCACCAGGGAACTATGAAACGCTTTGGTCTTCAATAGTTTCTGAATTGCGAGACCAGTTACAAACTTTCCATGAAACCATTGTTGTAAAGAGGGCGAATACTTTGAGATAAGGACGTCCGCAATCTCTCGGACCCTTGCCAAGGATCTAGCTCCCTTGGCTTCAACTTCAATCTCAGAGAGTCCTACAGTGATGTCGCCGAAATCGTAGGTCACGTGATCAATCGCGAGCTCTGCCAAGATTGAAACTGGGACCTTGTCTCTGATGACAATGTCTCTCGGCTCTCTGTGCGTTCGTCTTTCTTGGATGACTTCCAAGCCCATAGTGCGGAGTGCTCTAGAGGCTGGGAGGCTCTGGAACTTCGAACTTGACATTATCGGGAAGTTCAGCTTGAGATTTCTTGCCAGCACGCGAATTGAGTTGTAAGACCACGGTCGTTCCATTTCTCTCCTCTGAATGATGTCCCCTGCAATTTTTCTGATGTCTGATTTTGTCGAGAGCAACAGTGTGTCATCCATTCTCCTGATGCGGAGAGAGATTCGTTTTTCTCTCAGAAATCTTTCTCTCGTATCAAAGTAGGTGTCCTGAATAACTTGAGACGGTTTTGGCTTGAGGTCATACCCTGACACACGTTGGGCTCGAGAGAGCTCGTTCGTGATACGGTCCGAATTGTTTTTGATGATTAGTGCAATTTCGGACTCGAACCCTCTCGACGCGATGCTTCCTTTGGTGGGCAATGTCTAGTTCACTCTGACCAGGTATCGTGAGATTTCAGGTCTCTTGAGTACCTCTCAAAGAATTTGTATCGGCGCTCCAATTCTGACGCGTATCAAGCGTTTCCTCATCGTTCACTATTGACGATTAGTCACAAAATACCCCTCCGGGCGGGCCGAATTGTTAAATGAGAGGCTGGGCTCGGCTTGCTTGGAATTAGCGAGTATCCCCGCTTATGAGCTTCCGAGACGCAAAGCCAACTGTCGAGGTTGAAGATCTACACAGAGAGTTCAAGGGCAAAGAAGGCACAGTACTCGCCCTTGACGGTGTCGATCTAAAGGTCAGAGAAGGAGAGGTTTTCGGTGTTCTCGGCCCGAACGGGGCCGGCAAGACTACTATGATCAGAATTCTCTCAACCCTACTCCTGCCTTCTTCTGGGTCTGCTCGGGTGATGGGCTGGGATGTTGCCAAACGGCCGGAGAAAGTGAGACCGCTGATCAGTACGGCTAGTGGGGCTGAGAGGGCGGGATATGACTACATTACAGCCCGTGGAAATCTCTGGTTTTTCTCCCAACTCTATGGGCTCTCCTCAAAGCTTGCTCACGAAAGGATCAATGAGTTCTCGGAGATGCTAGGCCTCACGGATTATCTTGACAGAAAATTCTACACTCTTTCCACCGGCTACCGTCAGAGGGTCACGGTCGTGAGAGCTTTCATCAACGATCCTAAGGTGGTGTTCCTTGACGAGCCTACGATCGGGTTGGATGTGATGACTGCGTTGAAGATTCGGGAATTTCTATTGAAGCAAGCGAAAGAGTCCGGACGCACAATACTGTTGGCGACTCACAATATGGCCGAAGTCGATGCCATCTGCAATAGAGTCGGAATAATTGACAAAGGGAAGATCTTAGCCTGTGACAAAAGGTCTCTCGGAGCTCCGGCCCTCGTGATGGAAATGACGCCTCCTCCAGACTCGGCCAGTCTCGAACCGCTGAGCAAGGTTGATGGCGTGAAAGGCTTCACTTCGTCGATCGATGAGGAGCGAGGCGTCGGTAGGGTCCAGGTCGTAGTGGATAGCGACGAGTCTGCGCAAGGAGCAATAGATTTTGCCCGGAAATCAGGAATGAATCTGATATCAAACTGGAGACAACAGACCACATTAGAAGAGGTCTTTGTCGCGCTGGTGGGGCGAGGATTTAGGGAGAGGGAGCATGAATCCCCGAGCTAGCATATGGCTAAAGACGGTGTACGCCCGCACATGGGTTCGCACCAAGAGCATCTATGGGGAACCACTATGGGTCGCCGTCAATGTAGGCTTCCCCTTCTTCACTTCTTTGGCCCTATCCCTTCTCTATAGTAGTGCTGGTCTCAAATCAGGAATAGGATTTGCATTTCTGGGCGGAGTCATGGTGTCTTTCTGGGGAAACGTTCTCTGGTCGATGGCATCCCAGTTTAACTGGGACAAACAGCAGGGCCTCTTCGAACTCTACATCACTTCGCCCGCGCCAATCTCGGCCATCCTCATCGGAATGTCGCTTGGTGGCATCTTAGGAACCGCGCCCTCAGCAATCACGCTCGCCATTGTTGGCTGGATTCTTTTCGCGCCCCCGGCCAACCCTTTGTGGCCCCTTGTCGCTGTCACATTCGGTCTGACTCTTGCATCCTTGTACGCTATGGGAATGGCGCTATCCTCACTCTATCTAGTGTATGGACGCGAGGCAGATTCAGTTAACGAGGCTTTGCATGAACCCGTTTCATTTCTGTCGGGAGTGTATTTCCCCGCGAGTCTGGCATTTCCGGCCGTTTTGCAGGCAATCGCTCTTGTGATTCCTCTGGCGGTAGGAATGGATGCGCTTCAACGTACACTGTTCAGTTTGAACTCAACTGGGGTAGCGGATCTAACTCTGGTCTATCGCGATATCTTGCTGCTGGCGATAATGGGAATCACGCTTTTATTCGCAGCGTCTAAGGCTTTGAAGATTTTGGAAGAGAAAGGCCGCAGAGCGGGGACTATTGCGGTGAGGCTCAGATGAGCTACGTCCGATCACTAGTGGCATCCATACGCGTAGGATGGTCTCGAGACTTTGGCTGGACGAACCCAATTCTCGGGTTCTCTCTCAAGACAATTGCTCCAATCGCAAGTACAATGACTGCGCTCACTATTCTCTATATAGGATTCAAAAACGGAGCCTCCATCGCATCCGCCCAATTTCCATTTCTGCTTGGATACATCGTCATTGGGGCAACTCTCTACGCGCACATCTCCGCTTACTCTTGGGTACCAACACTAGCTATTGCGGAGGGAAAATGGACATTTGTCTTTCCCCAAGTCTACGTGTCAACAAGATCGTCTCCGCCATACCTTGCTGGTAGATGTCTCGCATCTTTTTTCTCGTCGACAGTCACGTCCATGGCATCACTTGTAGTAGCCGTTGTGATCTCATTGTATCTGTTCGGCGTGGCAATCCCTCTCGTCATCACGCCACTCTCGCTCTTCCTTTTTGGCATCGCTCTTGTTGTGAACATCTTCGCTTCG
>Ga0209235_1001909_pt1 | contig 11546 bp, 8 predicted proteins | sample GraSoi013_1_20cm_4_FD_185817 | JGI IMG/M metagenome (GOLD analysis project Ga0209235, IMG submission 185817) | Grasslands soil microbial communities from the Angelo Coastal Reserve, California, USA - Sample 09_25_2013_1_20cm (SPAdes) (version 2) | ecosystem: Environmental > Terrestrial > Soil >...
CGTAATTCTCGAGGTACGTAGCGGGTGTGTGATAGGTCTCATACGCCATGCGGGCCGCCCTCCGCTGGCCGTGGGCGAGGTCTTCCGCCTCGAATTGTTCGATCCCCGCGAGGATTCCTTCCGCGGTAGGCCGGATCGTCCGGCCGCACATGTCCCCGTGAAGGATCTCGGGAAGTGCGCCGGTCTCGGAGGCCAAGATGGGAGTACCCCAGGCGAGCGCCTCGAACGCGACAAGCGGTGCGTTCTCATACCAAATCGACGGAAGCAGTAGGGCGCGGGCCCGCGCGTACGTCGCATCGCGCTCGGCGGCCGGCAACCAGCCATGGAGGACCAGCGGGGCCGAGCGTTCCCGCGCCGCCTCCAGGACCGCCGCCTGTTTGCCTTTTCCGACGACGACGAATCGGTGCGGTCCGCGGTACTCGCTCGCCGCGCTCGCGAGCTCTGGAATTCCTTTGTAGAACTCGAGGCGGCCGACGTACAGGTAGTAGTCGCCCGGCGAACTCGCTTGGCCCGAAGGATTCGGATCGGGCGCGAAGTTCGGGATGTGGACGACGGGAGCCCGGAGGTACGGGGCGATCATGCCTCGCAGGAAATCGCTCGGCGCGATTGCGACGTCGAGGGCGTCGAAGGGCTTGAGACCATCGGGCCGGTAGCGCCACAGCTGCGGCGGCTTCCCGGAGATCGTCAGGCAGGTGAGGCACGTCGGCTTCTCGCAGAGGCGTTGATTGAATTTGAACAGGTCGTTCCTCGGGCAGCGGACCCAGTAATCGTGCGCCGTGTACATCTTGAGCGCGGAGCTCGGGACATCGATCAGGTCCAGTCCTAGCAAGGAGAGGTTGTGATAGTGAATCACGTCCGGGCGGACGTTCTTGATGAGTTCATGGTGATGCGTCCGGACGCTCGGAGGAGCGCCGAAGATCCATGCGCCCAGGGGCTGGAACCGTCCGGTGAGGGCCGGGATCGGGTGACGGATGACGCCTCCGTCTCCTCCGTCGTGGATGTCGGGACGCCCCCGTTTGAGCGCCAGGGCCGCGGGCGAGTATTCCACGTGAACCTCGTGGCCTTGCGCCACTAGCGCTTCGGCCAGGTAGCGCACATGATTCGCGTCCCCTCCGAGGTGGTACGGTGGATAGAAGGCCGCGGTCATGACGAATTTGAGGGTCTCCATTCAATTCGTCCCTCCGGTCACGGCGTCGTGAGGGCGTGTGTGACGATCGGGGTGGCGCTCGAGCGACCGCATTCGCCTCGAGGTCTGAAGCTCCACCGGAAAATCCTCACCCCGTCCAGTTGGAAGCAAAAAGAGCGGACGTAGACGTATAACCTTTACGTTTCGGGGCGCCGCGCTTCCGATGACAGGAGGACCAGACACGTCCCGCCAGAGGTTTCCGCGAGTCGTCGACGTCTCGCCGATCGTCGAGTCGATCTCCGGCACGGTTTTGAAGGAGCTCCCAAATCCCGATGGAAGCCTCCCATGAAATCGAACCGCGCTCGGAGCGAGCGCAACGGGTCGAACGATCGCGCGGATACCACGGGGTCGCGCCACTCGTGGGCCGCCAACGTGTACGCGATCGTGGGCCCGGACGGCGCGGGGAAGACGACGATCGCCCGAGCCATCATGGATCGGCTCGCTCGGCGCGGGGTCAGGACGTGGATCGCATGGATGCGCTCGCCCCGAATCGTCACGCTCGGAGTCCTTGGCATCACTCGACTCTCCAACCTCAGCCGCACCGTGCGGATGGGCGATCATGACGACGTCATCACGGATCTGAGTCGTCACCCGTTCCTCCTGCATCTCTATTCGTGGTCGGTCACGTTCGATTATTTCCTCGGGTATCTCGGGAAAGTCACGCTCCCGAAACGGCTGCTGCGCCGCACGGTCTTCTGCGATCGCTTCGCCTGGGACACGCTCGTGGATTTGGGGCTCATCTCGGGGGTCGATGAAGGGTTCCTTCAGTTTCCGCAAGGCCGAATCTTGCTGGACCTCGCGAGGAGGCATCGGAGCGTCCTCGTCACCGCGTCCCGCGAGGAACTCATTCGACGAAAGCCGATTCTCTCCTTGGACCCGCGGCTCGCACGCCGGCTCCGGCTCTACATGTGGCTCGCGGACCGATTCGGACTCGGCCAAGTCGACAGCGAGACCACGTCCGAGTCGGAGAGTGTTTCTCAGGTCTCGGAATACCTCGGGATCGCTCCCGAATGACCCGTCGACGAACTTCCCTCGCCTGTGTGCCCAACGCTCAAATACGGGCCCGATAAATATCTACGACGCGGGAGGGCGACGCGTCCTTCCGGGGGCACGGGCTCGTGGGGTTCGGGTTCCGTCGCACCGGGGACGCGAGCGGCCTGCGCGTTAGGGACTGATCGATAAGTCGGGCACGGGAGGGACCAACCAACGAAGATCGCGGTGGCGGCTCCGGAATTCGGACGAATCTGGGGCGGGATCGGGACGTACCTGGGGCAATTGCTCCCGGGAATCGCGTCCCATCACGAAGTGACGATCCTGTGCGGACAGACGCCCACGTACGATACCGGCTACCAGACCGTGCCCCTCGCGGACGGGGGCGGCATCATGGCGAACTACTTCAAGTTTCAACGAGCCCTCCAACGCCGCTGGCCGGATCTCGTCCGGGAATATCGCCCGGACCTGCTGGTCGTCCACCACGCGCAGATGCCCGACCTCTGGACGGATTCGATGCCGTGCCCCACGGTCGTGACGACCCACACGACGATCCTCGGGCAGGCCCGAGGGATCCAAGGCGCGCTGCGACACGGCGGGCCGCTGGACGACACGGAGCGGACGACCTTGGCCGTCCTTCCGGCTCTCCTCCCGATCGAGCTGTACTACTGGAACCGGGTTCGCCACGTCCTCTTCGTTTCCGATGCGGTTCGTCAGGAGGTCCTCGGGACCTACGGCCCTCGAGTGCGGACATCCGCGCTCATTCCGAACGGCCTCGCCTTCGATGAACTGCGAGCGGCCGGGGGAACGCTGGACTCGCCGGAAGAACCGGGGTTCATCCTGTACACCGGTCGGCTCTTGGGCTGGAAGGGCCTGGCCGTCCTCCTCCGCGCCATGGTTCATCTTCGGCGTCCCGAACGACTCGTCGTGACGGGGAGCGGTCGGGTCGAAGCCTGGCGTCGGTACGCCCGGTCCCTCGGGCTCGGACCTGATCGCGTCGAATTCCTCGGAGCGATTCCTCGTTCGGAGCTGCTCTCACGCCTGAGGCGGGCCACCCTCGTCGCCCTCCCGAGTTACATGGAGAGTTGTCCGTACTCGCTCATCGAAGCGATGGCGTTCGAGAAACCGGTCGTTGCCACGGCGATTCCGGGCACCCTGGACATGGTCGAGGACGGGGTCTCGGCCCTCCTCGTGCCGCCGGGGGATGCGATCGCCCTGGCCGAAAGGATCGATCGCTTGCTCGGAGACGAAGGGTTGCGGCGGCGGCTCGGACGAACCGCGGCGATCGTCGCCCGAGCTCGATTTTCATCCGAACGCATGTGCGAGGAGACGCTCCAATATTTCGAGAGCGTCCTCGCAGCGTCGTAATAGGGGGAGGATCCGGTTGAGAGGGGGAGAGGGGGCGTCGGAGCGGAAACGGCGTAGCCCTCAAAGCGAGAGCGATTCACGGGAGGGCTCCTAGTGCGCGTCCTCTTCGTCGGAGCCCACGTCGGCAAGGGCGGAGGCCTCGCGCTCCAGACGTTCCAGGTCTTCACCGGCCTTCGTCGCCACATCGAGGTCGACCTGCTCTGCCTGGATGCGCTCGGTGTCCACCGCACGATGGCGGAGATCCCCGGCGTCCGCTTCGCCGGACCGTTGGTGTTCCCGAAAGGCATCACGTTCTTGGAGCGGGCGATTCGCGAAGTCCAAGATGAATACGATTTGTTCCAAGTCCTGGATCCGTACTTCTCGCTGCCCGCGGCGTTCTTGGCCCGGGTCTTCCCGCGGGTGGTCTTCTTCGGGACGGATCCGCGCGCCGAAATCGGCTGGCGCTACGGGCCTCACATGAACGCCTTCATGCGACTCGTGATGGCCCCTCTGGTCTCGGGAACTCCGCTCGTCGTGAACTCGCAGGCCCTCGCCGATCGATTCCGTCGGTACCATCCGCGGATCATCCTGGGCGGAGTGGACGTTCAGAGGTTTGACCGCCTCCCTTCAAAGGAAGAAGCGCGGCATTCGGTAGGTGTCCATCCGGGCCGGACCCTCCTCGTCACGGTGGGGAAAGTCATTCCCGTGAAGCGGTTGGAATGGTTGATGGAGGTCGTGAGGCAACTTCCTTCGGTCGAGGCCGTGGTCGTGGGCGGATATACCGAGGAACATTACAGTGACCAGTACTATCGAACGCTCCTCGCGTCGTATCCGGACATCCGGGATCGAGTCCACTTTGTGGGCGAGGTGACGTGGGATCAGGTGCCGACGTATCTGGCCGCCGCCGACATCTTTGTCTTCCCCTCGAAATTCGAGGGCATGCCGAACGCCTTACTCGAGGCGATGGCGTCCGGGCTGCCCGTGGTCGTCTCGGACATCCCGCCGCACCGCGAACTGATTCAGCACGGACGGACGGGGTTCCTAGCCCGGGATCCCCTGGAGATGGCGCGTCTGGTCGCGACCCTTGCCAACCACGAGGACCTGCGGAGCTCCGTAGGCGAGGCCGGTCGGGTTTACGTCCGAGAGAACCTCTCCTCGGAGGCGTGTACGCAGGCCTTCCTTGACCTCTATAAACGTCTCACCGCGGGCGACCCGGGCCGCATCGCGCCGGCCGAGGAGCCGGTCGAACTCTCGCGTACTCATCGCGACTGAGCGACCAGCTTGGACCACATGTCGACGTACTCGTCCATCGCTCGGTCGACGGAGAACCGCTCCACCGCAATCCGTCGGGCTCCGTCCCGAAGTCGTCGCTGCAACGCCGAGTCCGCTTCGATTTCCAGGAGGCGTCCTTGGGCCTCTTCCGGCGAACGGACCGCAAAGCCGCTCTCTCCGTCGACGACGGCTTCGTCGGTCCCTGGGATATCCGTGGTCAGGATCGGGATTCCCATCGCGAGGAGCTCGGGCCAGACGAGGGGCGGTGCGGCGATCGACCGAGAATCCTGAATTGGGCAGAGGAACAGGTCCGCAGCAGCGCACGCCGATCGAAATGCCTCGGGGAGGTTCATTACGCGGATACCCGGCTGCTCGAAATTCCGGAACTGCGGTTTGAAGTGTTCGGGTTTGAAACAGAAGATGAACTCGACGGGACGGCGCTCGAGCGTGAGAGTCGCGATTCGAATCGACTCCCGCAGGTCCGTCTCGTTCGTCTGCTGGGTGAAGCCGGTCCACAGGACGACGAACTTCCCGCGTTCCAGGCCGAGGCTCGCCCGGGCCGCGGCCCGCGCGTCGTCGGTCGGCGGCGTGAACCGAGAGACGTCGATCCCCCAGCGGATGCGGCGGATCCGTCCGGTTGGGAAGCCGAGCTCAAGGAGGCGCCGGCGGTATGCTTCCGAAAACGGTACGACGACGGCGAAGCTCGAAAAACTCGCCAACAACATGGCATCATACAGGGGCCGATTGCGATGATACGTGGGCGCGGAAAGCGTCAGTGGGACATTCCGGCCGATCGCCCGGAGTAGCACCGTCGCGGGGCCGAAGTTGTCCGCGAAGTGAATCACGTCCGCGCGAAACGTCCGCTGACGCCGTCGGACCTCCCGGAGAATGATCGGCACGTTCGTCGTCTTGCTCACATAGTTGTTCACGCCTCCGAACTGCGAATGCTCCGCATTGAACCGAGCGTCGGGGCGAAAGTAGACCGGGATCTGGGGAACGTGGCGGATCGGGAGGCCGTTCCCCGGCGTCGCTTCGATGTCCACGGACAACGCCTCGACCTCGTGACCGGCGACGAGGAGTCTCCGAATCATGTCGAGCCAGAAGTTCTTGTCCCCGGCGTGGCGGAACGGCAAGATCCGTTCGCCCACGATCATGATTCGCAGAGCGAGGTCACCGTTTCGCTTGACGGCGCCCGCGTATTTGAAATCCATGCACGCGGGCGAGCCTCCGCTTCCACCGGTAAGCGATCTCGCGCGGACGCCACGGCGTTCTCCAATGGCCATCCGACTCGGTCCCCGTCGAAAGCGTAATCCCGCGGGTGAATCATAGGTGACAGCCGGGGCGCAATTCTTCGGGCGGTGGATGACCTGGCGGAGAGACTCGGGAACCTGGGGGGTCCGGAGATTATTCGGTTAGACGACCGCTCGCACCTGAGCGACATCTCGGACGAGTGGCTGCGGCTCATGGCCGGGATTCCTGAAACATCCTACTTCCAGACCCCGGACTGGGTCTTGGCCTGGTGGGAGACGATCGGTGGAATGCCGCCCACCGAACTCGCCCTCTGGCGGAGTTCGTCCGGTGCGCTGGAAGGAATCCAGTACCTCAGTCGTGTCACACAGCGCGTTCATCCGCGTCTGCCTCCCGCCTGGCCGATTTGGACGGTCACGGGCAGCGGCATTGGGGATGCAGACCACGTCGGATGGCCCGTCCTCCCCCAGCACCGGGAGAAGGCGCGGAAGCACGCGGTGCGCCGCACTCGCGGTTCTACGTTGCTCTTGCCGGACCTCGATCCAGAAACGGGCGTGCCGTTCGTTCCTGGAGGGGCTCGAATGCTGTTCCGGAATCCATGCCCGCGATTGGCTCTGTATCCGCCCGATGCCATCCCTGCGAGCATGCGACGCACGCAACATCATCTTCGTCGGTACGAAAAGAAAGCCGACGCCGCGGGGATCACGTTTCGATGGATTCCGGGTCGCCAGATGGACGACTCATTCGTGGAACGTTTCTTGGAACTTCACAAATCGCGGATGGCGGAAAAGGGCGTGTCAAGCACGTTCCTCTCGGCCGAGGCACTGCTACGTCGGCTCATTGCGCGCGGTTCCGCCGAGCGGGGTCCGATCGCGATGGTCGCCGAGCGGGACCGTCACATGATCGGTCTCCTTTGCTTCCTGCGTTGGGGAGACACCCTCGCGTACTACCAGACCGGATGGAGTCCCGAGTGGGTGTCCGTCGAACTCGGGAGGCTGTTGTTTAACGAATCGATCAAAGGCGCGGGTGCGAACGGGCTCCGGACGATGGACTTGCTTCGCGGGAATGAGGAGTACAAGTATCGACTCGGCGCGGTCGACCGGTGGGACGAAACGTGGATTCGGCCCGGAGGCTTGTCGGGTTCGATTCTCAAGCTCCTCGTACCGGCTTATCGGTTTGCGGCGCGGCGAATGTGGACGGCACGGCCCTCGAAAGCATCGTGACGCGCTTGGCGGACGACGGGCCCGGAACCTCCCAGCGCGGAAGGTCGCGACGGGGCTTCCACATTCCGGCGCGATCGTCGAAAGCCTACCCGCGTTCGATGAGATGGGGCATCGCGCGGTCCCTCCTGGGAACCGGTCGATTCCGGAGGACGTACGGGATCGCGCTCGGAACGAAGCGATGTCGCTTGCTGTCGATCAACGTGATATCCCCGACGCTGGAAAGCGTGTGGATTCCGTCGGGGAACGGGCTGTCCGAGAACGGCTCGACGGCCGCCGCGGGCTCCTCCGAAAACTCGGTGGGGGTTAGGCGCACAACCCGGTTGATTACAATTCCGCCTCCGTACATTCGCGAGCAATCTTGGGCCGGTCGGTACAGGATGCCGCCGTCGACGAACGGCGTTCCCGCGGGCCTCGAGGATCGGATGTCCGCCTTCACCGGGTTCAATGCGTGCGGTTCCCACGGCCCCTCGAGGTTCCGCGCATGCCACACGAACAACGGCATGTTTTCGCCAACCTCGCGGTCCGTACAGGTGAGCCACCACCGGCCCTCGTGACGGAAGACGGTCGGGTCGAGGGCCGCGACACCCGATAGGAGCGTGCCTACCTTCTCCCATCGAGTCGGAAAATCGATCGCCCGGTACAGGCCAATCTCCCTCGATTCGTTCGTCTCCGGAATACAATAGATTTTCCCGCGGTCGACGACAAGATACGGATACGACGCGTGGACCGACAATTCGATCGCGACTCGGGGGAACCGGGGTGGCCCGCTGGCGGTGGCCTCGACGGTCCCGATCACGCCCTTCGAGGTCGCGTACCGGAAATCTTCGTACAGAATGTGCGTAACCCCGTCGATCTGGGCCCCGAACGGATCCGCGATGAACCGCCCGCGCTCCGGAGGATGGAGCCAACGGACACGCTTCTCCCCGCGGGCTTCGAGGAATCGGTTGATGGGCACCTCGGCGACTCCGATGCACCATTCTTCGTGGTGAAGGAGAGCGTGCGCGGCCCTACGGACGGCGTGTCGGGTTTGTCGGACGAGGAATTGCATCATCTGACGGTTCGAAGGAATGCGCGACGGGGCGAGCGGCGTAAGGGACGAAGGGCCCTCCAGGTACGCGGTCTGGCCCAAGCGGAGGTCTTGACACACGTTGGCCGGCCATCCCGCCACCCCGAAATGCACCTCGTCAACGTTTTGTCGAAGGGAGTGGAGGGCCGTCCGAAAGTACCCGGTTCGGAGTGCGATGCCGCCGCCGAGGCGACCGGCGACGCGCTGCAGCACCGCGCGCGTGACCGCGTCCCCGTCGTAAATGGGCCAGAGACACGGCGGGATTCCCCGGTACGGGAGTTCGTCGTCGTGCTGAAACGACCATGCGCCATAGCGCGCCGCGTGCAAGATTTCGCCATCGAGGATGCCGAACCCGCATTGGAGGAGGAAATCCAAGTCGTACGCACGGATCCGGCGAACGTCGGATTCATCGTATCGGTGCGTGAACCCGTCTTGGGTCGTCGTCTGGCACCGCAACGACGGTACGCCTTGGAACGCGCGCGCCATGTCCACCGGCCGGAGCGCCCGGGGTGGGTGCGATGCGACATAGGCGCGGAAGAGGAGGCTCCGGGGACGCGAGCCGTCGGACGATCCTTCCGCCGGAAAGATGAGCAGGGCGAGACTGGTTCCGGGGATGCGAAGCAATTCCTCGATGGACCGAGCGTGCCACGTCGGGATCTTCGGGCCGTCGCACAGGACACCGAACCGAATTGGCCGGAGTGGAGCGATGTCGGGGAGGGCCCCCTCGGACATTCGCGTCGCGGGACGGTTCCGAGGTTATTTAGCCTATTCAAGCGAATCCCAGCCATGCCGGGCTCCGATGCCGTCCGATGCAGAGGCGCGGGCTGATCCTTGGAAGCCCTTCGGATCGCGATCATCACCGAAACGCTCCCGCCGGCCGAGTTGAACCTGCAACCGTGGAGATACTTGGGCGATCTTGCACAGGCGCTCCGCGTCGACGGCCACGAGACCTCTGTCATGACAAGCGAGTTGGGCCCCCGGAGCTGGAACGGCGTACCCGTCAAATGGCATCGAAACCGGAGCGATTTTCGCTCCGCCCCCGCACTTCGGCAGGTCCTCCAAACCGAAGGATTCGATATCGGTGTGTGCCGCCTGACGGCAGGCCTATTCTTCTCGATGCGCCGTGCTGAGCCCAAGGGTTCTTTTCGAGGACGGATAATCGGAATCTCTCTCCGGCCCCTCTACGACGCGGGGGAGCTGGCGAGACGATTTCTCGATCCGACCTTGGCCGCCGAAATCCCGCACGATCGGCACCACGTCGCGATGTACGGGTCGCGGCTACTCGGTACCTGGTCTAACGCGCCGGCTTTTGTGGACCATTTCGGGTTCTTGTGGGACAGCGATCGGGACCGCGCGACGGCCGCTGGCCTTCCCCCTTCATCGTGCTCGGTGGTTCGCCATCCGTTCGATCCGTTCTTCTTGGAGCGGGCACCGCCAAGTCTGGGACCGCGACTCTCGGGAGTCTTGGGTCCGGTCGGCCGACGCGTCGTCTTCACGGGACCTCCGGAGGGCTCTCGGGGCGTCGACGATATGCTCCGCCTGGCCCGTTCGCTTCCGAGCGATCCGCCGACGCAAGTCGTCCTGTTGCTCCGCGATCGGAAGTATTCCGTTCCGACCGTCACGCGCACTCGAATCGGCGCCCACGAACTCCTCGTCGTGCGCGGCCTCCTCTCACGACAGGAACTGCGGGCCGCCTATCGGGTCTCTCACGTCGCGGTTTTCCCGTACCGTTTCGTCCGCACGGGGCTTCCGCTCGTTGCCCTCGAGGCGGTCGCGACCGGGTTGCCCGTCGTGACGACCCGCGTCCATCCGATTCGCGAGTTGGAGGGACGCACCGGCCTGGTGTTCACGGAACCTCGAGATCCGCCCGGGGTGGCGAGGGCGATCCACGGAATCTTCGAGGAAGGCGCCGCCAGCAGGATTCAGCGGAGAAATCAAGAATGGATCCGAACGACGCCGGACTGGACGTCCGTCGCACGGACCTTTGTTTCCCTCTCGGGAGGCTAGACTTCCTTTAGGTTGCGCGAAAGTTCTTGAGTCCGTGGACTTTTCCATCCGGGAGCAGGGACTAATGATTCCGATTCCTGGAGCACGTGCGAGAGCGCCGTTCCCCTATGTCGGGCTCGCGACCGCCATCCTCCTGCTTCACGCGATTCTCGTGGCGGTGGTCCCTCCGAACCCGTATCGGGCTGTCTTCGCGTTGGCCGCGTTGTTTGCGGTGGGGTATTGCACCCTCGCCCTGATTGTCGGCCTAACGATTCGGCTCTCGGCGGCGGAAATTCTCGCGTTCTCGACCGGACTCACGATCTTCATCACGTCGTTGTCCGCTTTGGGTGTGTCGATTCTCGGCATCCCGATCACCGTGTTCGCAGTGGTGATTGTTGGGTTACCGATTGCCCTGTCAGCATCGCTCGTACTGCGTCCTCGCGGCAATCCTTTGGCGGCGTTCACCAATTTCACCCGTGCCTTTCTCGACTTCTCCGACTACTCGGCGGCCGAGAAAGGGGCCGTCGCCGTCCTGTTCGCGGGGATTGTGGCGGCCCTCGTCATCTTCGTCTCTCTTGCGGCGGTGCATTATCCTGGCCAACTCTCGCCAGGACTGGCCATCGCGGCTCCGGACGGGACCAACGGGACCGCGAACCTTCCGACCCGCTTCGTCCAAGGTCAACCGCAGGACATTGTCGTCTCTGCCATGGGCGGTTCGACCGCCGGCGCCTTCATGGTTCGGATCCGGCTCGTCCCCTCGAACGCCACCGGAAACGAGACATTCCACAAGGTGTTTCAGACTTCTCCCCTGCGGATGGACGCCTTCGCAGAATATAGCGTGTCCATCGTACTCGGATCCGGTGAGACGTGGAGCCAGCAGTTCTCGATTTCGATTGAACAGGTCGGCGACTTCCGGCTGAGCTTCGCGTTAATCGATGCGACCTCGACGGTCGTCGCGGAAAACCTGCTCGCGGTCGTCGTGACTTAGGCCGTCGTCACGGACAGGAGTGAACTAACATCATCCGATAGATCGAAAACGTAGCATCTTGGTACACCAAGGCAAAGTGCGGATCCGTCGCGAACTTCCCGACCTGCACCGCTGACAACGGTGCTGGCAGCAGGCCTTCATGGAGAAAATTCGGTCGCAAGATCGTCATCAAGTAGTCCACCGCCACATAGTCGCCGACCTTCACCTGGCACCACACAGACTCATTGAGCGTCGTACTGA